>ENA-OYYI01000087-OYYI01000087.1-human-gut-metagenome-genome-assembly--contig:-NODE-87-length-48975-cov-6.146504_pt1 | contig 48975 bp, 40 predicted proteins | sample MGYA00244063_ERZ653448 | MGnify/ENA primary metagenome ERZ653448 (study PRJEB26926, sample SAMN06165192) | human gut metagenome | biome: ENVO:00009003; feature: ENVO:2100002; material: ENVO:00002003...
ACGAATCGGGAGGTTGCACGGCGGAAACCGCCTGCGGCTGGCCTTGCGGCGTGTCGGCGTCGGAACGCGGACGATAGACTGTGTTCGCATAAATAAAAAAGGTGTGCAGCTGCGAACACAATCTATCACCTTGTGGGTTCAGGACGGTGCCATTCGCGGGTAATTAGCCCCAATGGCTCTGCACATACTTTTAGCATGAGGTTCCGTCCAGAAACCAGTTTACAAGGTTTGTATATAAATCGTATTCGCAGGGACAAAGATAGAAATTTTTCTCTAAAGAGCAAACGTTTCGCGGCTGTCATCGCAAGGGGTTTTGTACCTTTTGGTGGCAAAAGGTACCCAAAACCATCCGCATGTCGCTTTCGCGGGATCGGAGTTCGGCGACGCTAAAACGGGCGCCTTCGCGGGTTTGCGGCGCAAAGGAATGCGCCGCTTCGACTGTGGCGGCTCGGCAAAGCAAGCTTTGCTCTCGCCTGCTGGACGTCGTTGCGAGCAAACCGGCCCCGTTTTTTAACGCTCCGCCTTCACTCCGCTCTTTTTCCGCTGCATGCGATAATGCGGAGGCTCAAAACAACACTCCGGACAATGACGCAACTCCGACGTTTCCGGGCTAGCCTTGCGGCGTGTCTGCGTCGGAATGCGGACATTGTGTAGTGTTCGCATATAAAAACAAAAAATGTGCAGCTGCGAACACTACACAATCCCCCTTTTACAGGTTACTGCAAGGTGTCATGTCGAAACAGCTACGGAAGAAACGGCCAAGCCGACGTTGATCGCACTGTTCGACGAGTTTCTCGAAAAGCACCGTCTTTCCGATGTCCGCAAAAAGAATTACCGGGTAATCAAACGAGGATTACAGCGGTATGAACTTTATATCCGGACAACCAAAAGGGGGCAAAAAACATTCGTATTGGACATCGACACGGTAACGGCCGGCACCCTGCGGGATATTTGGAAATTTTTGGAAAATGAATACCGCTACTGCGCTCTTTACCCGGAAATCTACGAAGCTATACCCGAAGCACGCACGCCGCAACCCAGAGGAAAGAATACGTTATTGGATTGTTTCTCGCGCATCCGGACCTTCTTCTATTGGTGCAACACCCATACAAATGAATGAAAAATTCATTGCCGATATTCGGAATATCATTCTATCCGCTCGGACAGCAGCGATTCGGAGTATTGATTTTGAACGGGTAAAGATGTATTGGGCATTAGGAGAGCGCATTTTTTGCGAAGAACAGGATCAAAATGATCGTGCCGAATACGGAACCTATATGCTCAAAAATTTGGCCGACAAAATGGAAACGGAGTTCGGCAGCGGATTTTCCTATCGACAATTGGCGTTTTGCAGACAATTTTATAGAGCTTATCCAAATATGAACGCGCTGCGTTCACAATTCAACTGGTATCAATATCGTCTTCTGATTCAGATAGATGACAAAGACAAGCGTGAATATTACGAGTTGGAAGCCGCCAACAACAACTGGACCGGCCGCGAGCTGGAGCGGCAGATCAATTCCGGACTGTACGAACGTCTGCTATTGAGCAATGACAAAGAATCCGTACTGGAGGTAGCCCGTAAAGAGCGCATTCCCGAATCTCCGACTGAGATCATCAAAGACCCGATGGTATTGGAATTTCTCGGTTTGCGTCCCGAAGTGACCTACTACGAAAAAGATTTGGAGCGTGCGTTGATTACCAATCTTCAAGCATTTCTGTTGGAGTTGGGCAACGGTTTTTCGTTTGTAGCCCGTCAAAAACGAATCTTGCTTGAAGACGACGAATTTTTCGCTGATTTGGTATTCTACAACCGCCTGCTCCGCTGTTTCGTCGTTATCGAACTGAAAACCCACAAGATTACGCACGAAGACATCGGGCAGTTGCAGATGTATGTAAATTATTACGACCGCAACGAAAAAGCGCCCGATGAAAATCCGACGATCGGGATTCTGCTATGTGCCGATAAAAACGACACATTGGTAAAATACACCCTGCCGGAGAATAACAATACGATTTTAGCAAGTAAATACCAACTCTATCTGCCGTCTGAAAAACAGCTTGCCGAGCAACTGAAGATCGAATTGCAGGAACTCAATCAATAGTATTATGGGCCACGAGGAATACGAAGCATTCAAAGCGAAGTTACGGGAATGGATGGACACCCATCCCGACGAATACGCCGCATTCGAAGAGGCGATGAACGCCCGTGACTATGCAGGGTACCAGTCGGTCATATTCCAAGCCATGTCCCTTATCCCCCGGTACCGGCGCCTCATGTCCGACAAAGCCAATGAAGGATTGTTCGAGCATGTCGATGAGATCGAGCAGGCCGCACAGGAGAGCCATCTTGCAGAGAACCTTATCCGGAGATGCGAACAACCCGACAAGGATTCCACTATCCCGGCCATGCTTTACTGGCTCTACTTCGGCAAGAGTTTCGAACGGATGGTGGAGCGCTGCGAAGAGTTGCGGCGTTCGCCCGATTTGGGTTTCTTGCAGAAGATGACCATGAGCGCCACGATCAAACTGCTGATCTCCCGCTCCATCAAATTAGAACTGCGCACCAAGCAGGACTGGGATGCTCACCGCGAAGCGATGCGGCTGGCCGAAAGCGACCGGGTGCTGGAATGGGCTGCGGGCACTCTTCCGGCCGAAGATGCGGGTGTAAAGAGGGAACCCGGCCGGCCGAGTACGACCAAATCATTGATGGACATGTTTTCGCCGGCTGTCACGCATCCCGACGAGTTGCGGCAAAAGATCGGCGAATACCTCACAAAGAAACACACCCAGACCGACATCGCACGGTTGAAGATCGCACTCGATGAATTGCGCTATCTGGTAGTTCCAACCAACATCAAACCGTTCCGCGATGCCCTGCAAGCGGAATACGGCTCTGACATCCGCATTGTCCACGAGCGGGGCATACAGGAAGCATACAGCCGCCTGACGGAACCTCTGCTCATCGGATCGACTGTCAGCAGTCGGGGCGGCGAAGCCCTTATCATCCGGGAAATAAAAGATTTTCTATCGCAATAAGGCTCGTTAAATTCGTCTTAACACACCGCGAATTAAACGTTTAAACATCGCTCAATCATAACATTATATTTGCGCCGTCGCTCGGATTTCCGGGCGGCGGCGTTGCTTTCCTGTCCGCCGGAAGGCTGCGCCTCACAACGGGCGGAAAGCAATATATGAAAGATTTATTATCCATCCTCCGGGACGCTCCGGGCAGCATCCGGCTGGAGGTAAGCGGCGAGGATCTGTTGGCTTTTTCCAACAGCCTTATCGACCGCGCCAAAGAAGAGCTGGCAGCACAGGTCACCGAAGCCCGCAAGGAACGTTACCTGACCAAAGAGCAGGTCAAAGAGCTATGCGATGTTTGCGACGCGACGCTCTGGCATTGGAACCGCAAAGGGTATCTGAAAGCCGTTAAGGTCGGTAACAAGGTTCGTTACCGCGCTTCGGACATTCAACGGATTCTCGGCGAGCGCGATGGCCAATAAGTCGTCAGACAGCGTTTCTGTCCCCGGCAAGCAGTCCCGGAACGAGCGTATCGAGGAGTTCCTGCGGGAGCATTACGCCTTCCGCTACAACACGGTCAAAAGCCGTGCGGAGTTCCGCAGCAGCGACGGCGAGTTCCTCCCCGTGACCAAATACCGGCTCAACTCCTTTCGGCGGGAGCTCGACCGCACCATCGGCATCTCCACCTCGGCGGAGAATCTGCGCAGCATGCTCGAAAGCGACTTTTCCGAGCGTGTGAATCCCGTGCAGGCGTATTTCCGGAAACTGCCACCGACCGCAGGGACACAGGCGATCGACGAACTGGCCGCAACCGTCACCGTACGCAACGCCCGGCATTGGACGGAATACCTGACCAAATGGCTCGTCGGCGTAGTCGCCAATGCGATGAACGATGTCGGATGTCAGAACCATGTCTGTCTGGTATTGACCGGCGAGCAGGGAAAGTTCAAGACCACATGGCTCGACAACCTCTGTCCCCGTACCCTTGCAAGTTATCTTTTCACGGGAAAGATCGACCCGCAGAACAAGGACGTGTTGACGCTGGTTGCCGAATACCTCTTCATCAACATCGACGACCAGCTGAAGGCGCTCAACAAACGGGATGAAAACGAACTGAAGAACCTCATCACGGCTCCTTCGGTCAAATACCGACGGCCCTACGACGTCTACATCGAGGAGTATCCCCACTTGGCGAGCTTCATGGCCTCGGTGAACGGGAACGACTTTCTGACCGACCCGACCGGCTCACGGCGCTTCCTGCCCTTCGAGGTGTTATCCATCGACATCGACCGCGCGATATGGGTAGATATGGATCGGGTATATGCCGAAGCCCGAACACTCCTGAACGACGGATTCCGCTACTGGTTCGACGACGCCGAAATCGAAGAACTGCACCGGGGTAACGCCGCATTCCATGTCCAGACCATCGAATACGAAATGCTGCTGAAAGGATTCGAGAAGCCCCCGGAACACGCCATCGCAGATTGCTTTATGACCACCGTGGAGATTCTGAACTACCTGCGCAGCTATTCGTCTCTGAACCTCTCCGAGAAACGTATGGGCGAAGCCTTGCGCAAGGCCGGGTTCGAACGACGCTCGAAACGCATCGGCGGAAACCCCGTCTACGGCTGGATTATTAAGAAGATCGCACCCAATCCTTTCGTCTCTTACGGATTGTAGTTACTACGCTACTACACATAGCAGCAAGACATTGAAAAATAACAGGTTGTCGTGTAGCAGGATGCAAAAAACACACCTTACTACATCTTACTACGCCACTACATGAACCTACTACGGTAGTAAGGTGACATAAACTTGGTTACCACACATAGAAGATTGCATATCAAGCTATTGCAAGCGCGTAGTAAGTAGTAAGGTAAAATCGGCAAACTCCGAAAAACAAACATTATGAATGATCTGAAAAATATCAGCATCCGTGATTTCCTCGCCCGGCGGGGTATTCTGCCCAAGTACGAACGCAACGGCTACGGCATGTATCTTTCGCCTTTGCGGGACGAGCGCACACCGAGTTTCAAGGTGGACTATGTGCAAAATCTCTGGTACGACTTCGGACTGGGAGAAGGCGGCACATTGCTCACCCTCGTAATGCGGTTAGAGCGGTGCAACAGCCGCGAAGCCGTCCGACGGCTGCAAAACGGTGAAAAAAGGAACTCCTATTCCGCTTCTCTTTCACCGGGTATTTACGAGCGTCCTGTCGCTGGCGGGGCATCGTCGGCCGTGCGCCCGGCCGCCGTTCCCGCGCTCCGCATCCTCTCCGACGCTCCGCTCCGGCATCCGGCATTGGTCGGTTATCTCTCTTCGCGCGGCATTGTTCTGTCGGTCGCCGCGGCATTCTGCCGCGAGATCCGTTACGAGGTAAACGGCCGCGCCTTTTTCGCCGTCGGTTTCCGCAACGACGCCGGAGGGTGGGAACTGCGCTCCGAACGGTTCAAAGGCGGCTCCTCGCCCAAACACATCACCACCTTCGATAACCGTTCCGATACGGTAATCGCTTTCGAGGGATTTATGGATTTCCTCGCTTATCTCTCGCTGAAACATCCCGAACGACTGCGCATCGATGCCGCGGTTCTGAACTCGGTCGTCAACCTGCCTAAAGCCGTTCCCTTTATCTCCCGGCATCCGGTGATTCACGCCTTCTTCGACAACGACGAAGCCGGGCGCAAGGCAACCGCCGATCTGATCCGTCTTTGTCCCCGCAGTGAGGTCATCGACCAAAGGCATTTTTACCGCGGGCACAAGGACGTAAACGACTATCTGATCGCCCGTACAAAAGCCCTTGCACAAAAGCCGGCGACACCGAAAACCGTATCCGAAACCAAGGCTGCTCCGTCTGTTCGGAATGATCTGCAACCCTCGAAAGCAGAAACAGCGACGATTGAGCCTCCGCGTCGGAAAGGGGTAAAGGTTTAAGGGAGGCAAGGTTGTGTTTTCGTAGACGAAAACTCCGCCTTGCCCGCTGGCCGGCGTAAAATCCCGCTGGTCTGAACAATAGATGTAGCATCAACTATCTATCGAAATTACCGATCATGGAAACACCGAAAAAAACATATAGCAAACAGGGCGGGCGTCCGAAAGTCGGCATCGGTCGTATCCGCAAATACGTCGTCAGCACGCGGCTCAGTCCCGAACGGAAACTCCGCTTTTCAGCCCTTTGCCGTGAGGCCGGGCAACCGCCTGCCGAGGTACTGCGCCAGTTGATCGACCACGGAACGGTAAGGGCGCGCATCACCCGCGAACAGCTGGATTTCATGGCCCAGCTCAAGGGCATCGCCCGCAACCTGAACCAGCTAACCCGGCTGGCCAACGCCAAAGGTCTGGCGGCTGTCAGAGTCCGGCATGCGGCAATCGTCACGGCCATCGAAAAACTCCTGAAACAGATAGGCGATGGTCGGTAAGGTCATATCTGCTTCGTCCTTTTCGGGAACGGTAGGCTATGTAATGAAAGAGGAGTCCCGGATACTGGAAGCCGAAGGCATTATGTCTCCGGAAGTAAAGGACATGGTGCAGGACTTCAAAGACCAGACCATGCTCAACCCGCGGCTGAAAAACACCGTCGGTCATATCTCCTTGTCTTTCTCACCCAAAGACGCCCCGCGGATGACCGACGCCCTGATGACGCAGATCGCAAAGGAGTACATGCAGAAGATGGGCATCACCGATACGCAGTACCTTTTGGTACGTCATCTCGACCAGCCCCATCCGCACTGCCATCTGGTCTACAACCGGGTCAGGAACAACGGGCAGACCATTTCGGACAAGAACATCAAGATCCGAAACGCCAAGGTCTGCCGGGAGCTGACCGAAAAACACGGATTGTACCTTGCTCCGGGAAAGGATGACGTGCGGCGGGAGCGGCTGCGCGAACCTGACAAGACCAGATACGAAATATACGATGCCATTAAAGGCAATCTTCCCAAGTGCAAAAACTGGAACGAGCTGGAGAGTAAATTAAAGGAACAAGGTATCGGCGTCCGCTACAAGTATTGCGGAAATACTGACCGGAAACAAAGTGTTCTGTTCTCGAAAAACGGATTCGAGTTCTCCGGCTCGAAGATCGACCGGGCATTCAGCTTTACGAAACTCGACAACCGGTTCAACCATATTCAACAGCAAACCCAACACCGGACGACGCTCCTCGGAAACCTCTCGGCAGCGGCAGGCAGTTACCGTTCGGCATTTGCAGGGTTATTCGGCAACATGGGCAGAGGCGGCGGCAGTACACGCGAAGAGCCGCCATCTGTCAATCTCGGAAAGACCGGGGGTATTCCGCTGCCGCCGGCCGATTCGCCCGTCGGAGTGTCGGCCGGACAGTTGCAGCGCAAGCCGGGAGAAAGTCCCGAAGAGCATATCGCACGAATCACGGCACTGCTCGATGCCGCGGCCGAAGCGATGGCGATAGCCACGATGGAGCACCGCCGCAGGCTGCACGAACAGAAGAACAGACCTAAAATGAAAATATAACCTTAATACCGAAAAACCATGAACGACGAAAATAAGATCGACCTCTCGATCGAGATGTACGAAGACCTCAAGGAAACGCTTGTCAAAGCCATTAAAAACGCCAAGACGGGAAAAACTGACGGCAGGATACATTCAGACAATGCACAAACCGAACGGATCGAACGGCTGATACGGACAACGGAATTATCGCAGGGGCAGGTGACCCAACTGCTCGAACAACTGCGTAAACAGATGACATTGCCCGGCGTGCAAAGCCAGCAGGAACAGGCGATCACTGACCAATACAACAGTCTGCTGAAGCAGTTGGCGGGCAGGCTGGAGGTGATCGACAAGGAGAACCGAAAGACGCATACGTTAATAGAGCAAGTGAGGCAAGTCGTCGAAGCAGCGGCAAAGCCCGAAAACCTGCCCGTGCAGGAACATCGACATACCTATACGCTCGACATAAAATCCTCGAAAACTGTGCTGGTAATGTTTGTCATGGCGATAACGATCGTCCTATTGGCGGGGTTTATTTATCAGGTCTCGGTAAGCAATCAACAGTTGGCTGCAAACGATCTGAAATACCGTTATGTCAAGATGCTCGGTGAGATCAAGGAAAAGGAACTAATGGAGTTGAAAACAATATTCCGCGAAGACAGGCGCAAGGCCATCCGCGATACCGTTCGGAACCAAGTTGAACACTACGAAGAAGCCATAAGGCGGCGGGCAGAGCAGCTGGAGCAAGCTGCAATCAAGGAGCGGGAAGCGCAACTGTTGCTCGCCGATGTAAAGAGATTAAGAGGGGAATAATTAAGACGCTGATAATTATGAAGATAAAAGCTGTATCGGAAGATTTTAGCAGTTTCTGCGATTCTACTTTCCATTTGGTAGTAAAAATATGTTTTTGCGGAGATTTGGGCAAGGCTATACGAAGTGCCCATACAGGCAACCTTGCATATTCCCATCCCCAGCATTCTGCTTGTTTCTAATTGAAAAGATGTAAAGGAATGTTAGACAGCGTCCACTATTATTTGAAATAAATCTTTTTTTTAAATAATGACAAGGGACAAACAGTAAGAACTGCCACTATATATCTCCGGGAAAACTACTATATTTGTATTAAGTTGTTTGAAATTGGAAAGTCATTACAACAGACTGAAAACAAAATAGTTGTCCTTTTGACGCCTTATCCTATAATAAAAAATGCAACAGCCTATTTGCTCAGACTATTACAATCTTTCCAAGAGAACCCTTGCAAGGAGCACCTTTCAATTTCAATATCTTGCAAAAAAAGTATAACAATTGATTTTTAGATTGTTATGCTTTAAATCAGATGGAAAATATATCATTCAGAGAGAAACATGATCGTAAACGAAGTTTCAGTTTACAAATCATTACCTTGCTTACTTTAGTTTCGCATCGCGCAATATACTGAATTATAGCTAATTATCTTGTAGCTATTCTTGATGACAGATTCTCCTGAAATTAATTTTACAATCCTCAAAAAGCAGAGTTGTACGCAGTGCTTTCAAGGTTTTGTTCTACCTCAAAAGGAACAAGGTACGCAACTATCACTCTGGTTATAGGCCGTATTAAATGGCATGATTACCCAGTTCAGTGCCAAAATCGAAGTACCTGTTCGCCTGTGGGAGATTAAAGGCGGCCGTATTCAAGGCAAGAGAGTCGAAGCCGACCGTATCAACAGCGTTACCACGAACTGGATTTTCATGCGTAATTGGGTTCAACGTTTTTTGTAGATTTACAAAAACGACCGGTTATGTCTTGGTTATTGTGGTGGATTATTGACTGCTCTTTTCTGTATAGGCTTTGGGTGAGAACCCAAACTTTTTGCGGAAAAGGCGCGTAAAGTAGTTCGGTGAGGAGAAGCCCGTAGCATAGGCCGCTTCAGAGACTCGATAACCGGCTTTGAGCAACGATAATGATTCGTTGAGACGGAAATGGTTGATGTATTCCGTGCCCGACATGCCCACCAGACTTTTGAGTTTGAGATAAAACTGAGTGCGGCTGACACCGGCATCGGTCATCAGGTCGTTGACTGAAAAACTCTCCTTTGCATAGTTCTTCTTGATGATGGCGTCGATGCGTGCCATGAATTTCGCATCGTGCGTATTGCTAACCAGTTCGGTCGAGTCGGCCTGGCCCGCTATGTAGCGGCGAATCAACTTTTCACGCGATTGAATTAGGTTGCGCACTTGTTCCTGCAGGACGGTAGGGTGAAAAGGTTTCTCGATGTAAAAATCGGCCCCCGTGCGGTAACTCTCGATGGCGGTGCCCGATTTGGCCGTGAGCAGAATCACCTGGATGTGAGAAGTAGCCACGTGTTCTTTGAGCCGTTTGGTCAACTCATAACCATTCATCATCGGCATCATAACATCGCTGATGATGATGGCCGGTATCGTTTTCAGTGCCAACTCCCAGCCCTCTTGTCCGTTAGAAGCCGTGAGAACGCGATATTCATCATTGAATAGTTCCTCGTAGAAGTGCAACAGTTCAGGCTCATCCTCAACCACTAGAATCGTAGTACGTTTGGCGGACTTTACAGGTTTCGAATCCTGAGGCTCGATGACCTCGAAGGCGCGTTCGTGCTCGATGGAGAGGAATTTATAGTCGTACATGTAGGCTTTGTCGGCTCGGTGCAACGAGAGTTGCTCGGGCGTAAAGAGCGACTTGTCTACGCTGAGTGTAATGCAAAACCGGCTACCTTCGCCCGGAGTGCTGCTCACCTCGATGCTGCCTTTGTGCAATTCCACCAATTCGCGCGTTAAGGCCAATCCTATGCCGAAGCCGGTCTGGCCCTTGCGCTCCCATTCGTTGATCTGATAGTAGGCCTCGAAGATGTGCTCCAATTCATGAGCCTCGATACCGATACCGGTGTCTTCGACCGTGATACGAAGCATCTGCTTGCCGGATACGGTTTCCAACTGAGAGGTGATCGAGATACGTCCCTCGGGGGTATATTTGAACGCGTTGGAAAGCAAGTTGAAGACTATCTTTTCGACATCCTGCGGCGAGAACCATACGGAACGTCCTTCTTGGGGAATCGTCACCTGGAAATCTATGCCGCGCTCTTCGGCCAGGAGTTGGAACCCATCGGTGATCTCCAGGATGAAATCTTGGATATCGCCCTCGAGGAGCCGGAGCTTCTTCTGCAGGGTTTTGATTTTGGTGAAGAGCAGCAATTCATCCACCAGCATCTTCATTTTCGTGGCATTGCGCGCCAATAAACGCATGCGGCGCTCGGTGTCGCCCGAGAAACGCCCCTTTTCGATCATCGACTCCAATGGGCCTATAATCAGGCTCATCGGAATTCGTAATTGGTGCGATATGTTGGTAAAGAAGTTCAATTGCAAGCGATGCAGCTCCTCCGTATTTTTGCGTTCCAACTGTTCTGCCAGTGCGGCCGTGTGGCGCTTTTGGCGTATGCGGAACAGATGCAAGCCATACAGCAGGAGCGCTAATGCCAATAAAAAGTAGCAGATGCAGAAACCCGTTGAACGATAGAAAGGCGGTTTGACAACGATGCGTAGCGATGTGATTGGTTCATCCCCTTTCCAACGGTTATTGAACGAGGCTTTTAATTGAAGTAAGTATTCGCCGGCGACCAGATTGGCAAAGTTGATGTGCTTCTGGGATCCCACGTAATCCCAATGAGTCTCGGTGCCAAAACTGGTGGCGAAGAAAAGACTCGATGCGTGGCTGATAGTCGGAGCTGTGTAGCTGATTGTAAGGGATTTGGCTTGAGAGCTGTTCAGGCAAATCAGACCGCCATCTTCGATGTTGTACTTTTCGACCGATTGGGCATCGAGATCCACCTCCCTGCCTTGAATACGAAGGGCGGTGAGTTCGACTTTGGCGTGATTCGACGAGACCTGCAACGAGTCAGGGTGGAAGGCAATCATGCCATTGATGGTGCCGAAATAGAGATAACCGTCTGAATCGCAATAGACCGAGTTGTTGCTGAACTGCTTGTTGGGAAGTCCCTCGCTGACCGAATAATTGACGAATGCGGATGAGGCGTGATCATAGCAGCTCAGCCCGTTGTCGGTGCTGGCCCAGATATTGCCATGGTTATCCTCGATGACGGAATAGACGGTGTTCGAGAGTAGCAGATGGTCCGTGGTGAAATTCGTGTACTGTTCGGTGCGGGGGTCATAGTGGAACAAGCCGTGGTGATTGGTCGAAATCCAAAAATTGCGACGGCTGTCTTGGTAAATATAGTTAATGTATTTGTTGGACTGAATCGGGTGGCCTGATGAGTCTATAAGTGATACTGATTGCATGTGTTGTCGGGCCCGGTGATAGCAAAACAGACCTTGTGCATGGGTGGCGATCCACACGTTCCCCTCGTCATCCATCATCAGATGGTTGATCTTCTGCTTCCGGAAACGATAGGGTTCGAATTGAATGAAGCGGTCTTTTTCCTCATCATATAGCGTCAAACCGCTGGCTGTGCCGACCCATAGCCGGCCATCACGATCTTCCAGCAATGAGAGTATATGGTTGTTCGAGAGGCTGGGATAACGCTCGACAATGAATTGTTCGAAATGGTTGTTTCGGGGCGTGTAACAGTAGAGTCCGTTGAATGAGGTGCCAATCCATAAACGGCCCTGCCTGTCCCATAACAGTGCGCAAGGGTTGGAGTTCTTCTTGTCCGGAATCGTAATTTCTTGGATGACGTTTGTCAAGCAGTGCAACTTGTTGATATTGCCATCCTCGGTGGCGATCCACAGGTGCCCGGCTTTGTCGGGGACGATTTGACGCACTGTCCGCCCCGAAAGGTAGGTATCCCCTTCGCCCCAATCGTAGAAGGCAAACTGCCGGAACATATACGGCTGGATGTTGATGCCGCCGTATTGGGTACCGATGAGCATGTTGTGCTCTCGGTCGCAGAAGATGTCTGTGATGAAGTTGTCGCTCAGTTTGTTGTGGTTCGATATGCTCTTGATCTGATGGGTGACGATAGCTCCGAGATGCGGACTGTAGATGTAGAGTCCCTGCGTGGTGCCAATCCACAGATTGTGATCGGCATCTTCGCAGAAGGCGGTAATGGGGATGTCTGAAAGTTCGGTTATGACCTCAAACCGCTTTTGAGCGATGTGGTAACAGCAGACGCCACGGTTGTTGCTGCCGATCCACAATACGTCTTCGTCTGGATTGTAATAGAGTGCCGATATGTGGTTCGAAAGCAGCCAATCCTGCATGTGGCTGTTGGCGCGATAGCGTGTGACGACGGTGCGGGTGCGGTTCAAATGAATCAGACCGTCGGTCTTCGTACCGGCCCATACATCGCCGGTTTTGTCAATGGCTAATGCCGTAAAACGACCGCGCACCTCACGATGATGTACCATGATGGGGTCCAGTCGATTTTCGTCGGGATTGTAACAGCGCAACATATCGCCCACACCCAGATAGAGCGTCTGATCGGGGGACTCAGCGATGGCACAATACGACAGTTCAGAGATGTCGTTGTCGGGAGCCCGGAAGCAGTCGTCGGTGTAGTCATAATAGCGTACACCGCCTGAGGTGATGACCCACAGCCGTTTTGCCTGGTCTGCATAGACTTTGAGGATGGACTTCGAAGGGATGCGGTACGATTCGTTCTCCGACGAAGATTCATAAGTTATCATTGTGTGACCATCCCAGCGACACAAGCCGTTTTCAGCACCTATCCAGATGAATCCTTTATGGTCTTGACAAATCGAGTGGATGGTATTACTGGGCAACTGGTTGATGTTCGAGAGGTGGCTGAAACGCATGTTCTGCCCATGACCGGAGACAGAGATCGGGAGAGAGACCAAGCAGAGCTGCAGTGCAAGCGAGAGGTATCGAAGAGAGTTCATCTGCAGACTAATTTAAGAAGATGATATTCTCCTGCTCGATGCGTACCGGGCGGAGGATAACTTGCACGGGAGGCTCGTTGGTGTGGTAGCAGAGAAGTAGCGATCCCTGGAAGTCCCGGAACAACATGGCGTGTCCTCCGTCGTCGTTCAACGAATTGCTCTGTTGCTTCCACGGGCCATTCAGGCTTCCGGAATGCGAAATGGCTACCCCGATGGCATATTCGCCGTTGGTGCGGAAACTGCTCCATAAAAGCAGTAGCTTTCCGTTGTCGGTGGTGTAGATAAATGGTGCATTGGTTACGATGCCGGTTTGTGTCCCAGTGGTGATCAGGCCTGCCCAATCTGAGTCTGATCCGCGACAGAGCAGAATGGGGTTGCCCTGGGAGTGCCTTAAATCTTCAGAGAGGCGTTGAGCATAAATTTCGCCGTTCTCCACCTCTATCCACTCTCGTGCATAGATCAGCCATGGAGATCCGTCCTTGTCGATGTAGAGCGTGCCGTCCAGACACAACCAGCCGGTTGGGGTAATGGGGGCATTGACCAGGGGTTGAAAGCCTCGATCGGGGTGATCCGACACCAGAATAGAGATGCCGCGATGCTGTGCTTTGGAGTAGAAACTGGCGATGAGGTAGAAACGGTTCCGGTAGTGATATATTTTGGGTGCCCAGAAATCGCGTTTACCCCAAAAATCGGATGCCGGAATAAACGATTCGCCGCAACGACGCCACATCCGGAGGTCTTTGCTGGCAAAACAGATGAACGATCCTTTGCCGCTGTTGGCATGCATGTAGTAGATGCTGTCGGCCGCATTGGCCAGAATAAACGGATCGCGTATCCGCATGTCGCTTAGATTCAGTGGATAATCGGGTCCGCTGCCGGAGGTGGCAGAGCGGTTGCCGCATCCGGCAAATAACAGTACGTCTATGAGCAGACAAAGAGTGGCAAAAGGTCGTTTCATCGAAAGACGGAGTGTTGACAGTGGGCTATCGTTTGGTTGCAGCGTTAATCCGCATACGCTCGTCCCACCATTGAGTGACGCGTTCGCGCATGCTTTCGACCAATTCGGGATACTTCCCGGCTATATTGTACAGCTCGTAGGGATCCTTTTTGAGATTGTATAGTTCGACGCGGTCGTCGAAGGAGTTGATCAATAATTTCATGTCACCGCGGCGAATAGCCAGATGCGGGCTGTTGTTCTCAACTATCGGGTGGTGATAGAAGAAGTCGTTGCGTCCGAACTCCCACATCAGGTCCGTGGTGCGTTCCTGCACTTTGCCGAGGAATACTTGGCTCATATCCTCACCGCTGAAGGCCGCGTTTTCCGGCATCTTGGCACCAGTTAGGGCGCAGAGCGAGGGATAAATATCGACGCTGCACACCACCGACTTATAGTCCACCTTGCCAGCCGGAATACGCTCGGGCCAACTGATGATAAATGGCATACGGATACCGCCTTCATAAAGGCTGCATTTCATGCTTCGCAGACCATTCGTGCGTTGCTGCTCGTAATAGGGCATCGGGCCGTTGTCGCTCGTGAAGATGATGATTATGTTTTTGTCCAGACCGAGTCGTTTCATGCCGTCGAGCAGACGCCCGATTTGGATATCGTACTCCTTTAATACGGCCTTGAAGTTGCGCGGTGTGCTCCATGTCGAGTTTTGCGCTTGGGCAACCGCATCGGGGACATAGGGCGTATGCATGTCGTCGGGCCACAGATTGACGAAAAAGGCACGGTCGCGGTTGCGCTCCATGAATTCGAGTGTCTTGTCCACAAAGTATTCGGTGCGCTGCCAACGTTTAACGGAGTCCTGGGGCGACCAGATCCAATCCGTAGCCGTGATGGCCGGGTCGGGATCGGGACCTTCGTAGGTGGTCAGATATTCGTCGAAGCCATATTGGGTAATCTGGGGCGCATCGTCGACATCGCGCCCGCCGCCCATGTGCCACTTGCCGATGTGGGCTGTGCGATAGCCGATGGCTTGGAAAGATCGAGCCATCGAAGGGAACGACGGATCGAGAAAATCGTTCTGTTCGCAATCGGCATTGTGCTTGCGGGTGTGCAGGAAGGTGTTGATGCCCAGTTCGAGCGGGAAGATGCCCGTTGTCAGGCCGGCGCGCGATGGAGAACTGACAGCCGCCGCTGTGTAGTAGTTGGTTACCACCACCCCTTGGCGTGCCAGCAAGTCGATGTTGGGGGTCTGTACCCAACCGTTGTTGAGAAAGGATACGTCTCCCACACCCATATCATCGGTATAGATAATTAAGACATTCGGTTTTGAGGAAGCTTGATTGGTATGGTCGACAGGTTTCGGAGCATTTTCGGAGTAGCCGTTTAGCGTAGCGCCGATACCGAGCAACCCGGTCAATGGAAGTCTCAGATTCATAACCTATTCGATTTTGAAAAATCCTGCACGGTTTTGAGGCCTTGGCCCCAAAACCGGCAAGATCGTCATAAATGTACAAAAAATGTTGATGTTTTGCAACTCTGTTACTCGCCGCTCATCACTTTGACGCAACGGATGTTGTAGCCGAAAGCGCGATGTACGTCGTGCTCCGGATAGGTGGCAGCCTCTTTCATGCCGAAGACAAAACTATGTGCTTTTCGGTCATTTGCAGTGGTGTTGGGCGCACTTGACCAAAGGCGGATAATATGATCGTTCAATCGTGTACTTGTCCCCGTCGGACTGGGGGATAGATCCATGTTGTTGTGATACTGACGCGCTGCGGGATACCATTGATCGATACCATTCGTCGTTAGCGTACGTCCGGAGTCGGTTGCCGTGGCTGCCGGTACTCCACCATAGGTAGGAAAGTTGGTGAGTGCTCCTTTTGTAACGCCATTGGCCGAAAACAGATCCAGCGGGGATACCATATAACCTTCGGGACAGGGGTCATAAATCGATTTTTTCAGGGTCTTGATGTCTGGCTTGGAGTGCCCCTCCGGATTACCCCACAAACGGTCGTTGCCACCCTCGTAAATCCAGTCGACATTGGTCGAACCGGCCTTTTTGATAAAGGTTGTCGGGTGTTTGATAGCGTAGTAATGATCTATTCCCGGTCCCGAGGCAATGCCATCCACGCGGAAATCTGAGTTGTCCATTGTATAATAGGTCCCCGCTGCCCACCAGGTTGCATTACCCTTCATCAATTCCGGCATCGGGTCCTTACGGCCCCACTGATAATACAGGCCCCAACTGCTTATCTCGCCCTTGGTATTACTACGTGCACCCAGATTGCGGTCGAGGACGTAGTAGCCATTGGGATAGAGTACCGTTTCAACGGGCGAGATCCAAAGATGGAAGCTCCACAGAATCGTACCCTCGGTATCGCGAATGGCTACCAGCGCGTTGCCCGGTTTGGCGGCCGTGAAGGTGATGCTCTTCTTGTCCGCCGAGAGCGTCAGGCTGGTAATCATGCTTTGGGTGCTCTGCCACAGCAGGTCGGCCGAGGAGGCCAAAACCAGATCATCGCGTGTGTTGAGCTCATATGCATAGCCATACGAATCGGTTGTGAAGTAGGGCGATACGTCGAACGTATAGGTGCCCGGTTCGGCATACTGGATACAGTTGGCCTTGCCATAGAATAACTCTTCGATGTAGATGTGTGCCAGACCGGCGTCAGCAATTTGGCCGCGCTTCACGGTCAGAGGTTCCTTCGTACGGCTTTCAAAGACTTTGCCGTCGGTGTTCTCGATGGTGAAGACCAGTGTTTCATAGGTTCCGGGAGCGACCACGAAATGGAAGAAACTGCCGCCCATCGTGATCTCGATTGGATTGTCTGCGCAGTCGACGGTAACCGACTCGGAAGGCTCGTCGCCAAACGTGAATTGCGGGTCTTCATAGAGGTTGAAATCGAGATTTACCCGGCCGGTGCCGCTCAGCGGGGCATCCTCGGTCGTGGTCATCGTTATCTTTTTGACCTGGCCAAACTCGGGACCTGCCAATTTAAGTTTCACGACACCGCACACATGCTTGAAAAAGACACTGCGGGTGGTAGCCGACGCAACCATTGGATTCATGCCTGCGGCTGTGCCTCCTGCCTGGTACGGTTGTACGGTAGGAATATGGATGCTGAGCGAATTGCTGATAATCGCCGCGTCGGCGCTGTAGGGCGAATAAGCATAAATGCGGTCGATCGGACCGGCGATCGCCGTCTCGTCCTTGGGTTCAAACACGGCGCTCGAATTCATGTTCTCGCGCAGCGTAAAACACTTGTTGGATGTCTCGCCGGCAAAGACACCCACCTCGTCCTCTACATTCCAAGTGATGGCGATCGGAGTGGTCGAAGCCGTTTCGAGATTCCCGGTGAACAACTGCAGAAAATCGATAGGCCCTTCATAGGGATGATCGACGGTCACATCATAGGTACATCCGACCCCTGTTGCGAACAGGAATGCTACGACCGATGCTTTTATGCTGAATTGGATCATTTTCATCTTCATATCTTTTTTGAATTCGATGATTAATTGTACCCGGGGTTGTTGGGTAACAGATTCGGATTCACGTCGATTTCGCGCTGCGGAATCGGGAATAGATCGTTGTAGTTCTCCACTACGTAAGCGCCGGCGTTGTATCGCTCGAAATGGGCGTTCATGACCTTCATATACTCGCCCGTGCGCACCAGGTCAAACCAGCGGTGCCCTTCGAAGCAGAGCTCCAAGCGCCGCTCCAAGGCAATCACTTCACGGAAAGTCTGCTGGTCGATTATTTCGGCCGGAGTCAGATCGTGCGATGTGTCGGTTACGGCGAAGGCGCGGCGACGAATCTGGTTAATACAGTCGATGGCCTCGTCCGTCGGCGTCGGGTTCAACTCATTCAACGCTTCGGCATACATCAGCAGCACGTCGGCATAACGCAGCAGGGGCCAGTTGTCGTCCGAGTGGTTCTGAATCGAGAGCTCCATGTAGTGCTTTTTAACGTGGCTGATCATTTTGCCGCCTCCCGAAAGTTTGCCGATGGTGGCCTCGTAACGGGCGCTGCCGGTATCGAATTTCTCGATGATGTCCGCCGTAGGCAAGGTCACGGCGCCAGTCGAGACGCCCAGCGTTGTCGCAAGGTCCCGGCTGTGTGCCTGACAACTCCACTGACTGCCACCCGTGTAGCCTTTCTCGTATTGAATCTCGAATATCGATTCGGCATGGTTGGCGTTATCCGGATTGAAGATGTCGGCAAACTTGGGCAGCAGTTGGTAACGATTTTGTTCAATCAGATCGCCCAACTCGATAGCGCAATTCTCATAGTCGTGCTGGGTCAGATAGACCTTACCGAGCAGCGTCTGTGCGGCTCCCGAGGTGCTACGGCCGATATCTTCACCCGAATATTTATCCGGTAGCTGCTTTTTGGCCTTCTTCAGATCGGGAATAATCAGATCGGAATAGACTTTTTCCCGAGCTGTACGTGACATCTTCTGCGACTCTTCGATGGTGATCGGCCGGTCGATATAGACGACATCGCCGAACATGCGCACCAGATTGAAGTAACACAGAGCGCGGAGGAACAGCGCTTCTCCTTCGTACTGGTCTCTCTTCTTTTGGCTGGTGAAGGTGATTTCCGGAATGGCTGCCAGTATCTCGTTGACATTGGTAATGCAGCGATAGTGGTTGCGCCAGGCCGATTCGATAATTGGATTGACGGGCGAGATGATGAATTTGTCGATCAGCGCCTGTGTTCCCGTGTCGCCTACGGTCGTGGAGTTGTCACCTGGCAGTTCGGCATATTTTACGTAGTCCGACGCATAAACGGAGGCCAAGGTTCCATAGGCGCCGATGACTGCCAGATTGATGTCTTTTTCGTTTTTGTAAAAAGTACTGCTCTCTATGTGGTTGTAAACCGGTCTGTCGAGCAAGTCACACGAGGAGACCGTACATAAACAGAGTGCGATTAAGATATATTTGATCTGTTTCATAGTCTGTTGAGGTTTTAGAAGTTCGTCGCGATGGTGAACATGTAGGTGCGGGCGAGCGGGTAGGTGCCCCAGTCAACACCCGGAGCGAGCGTGGAACCGATGTTCATACGACCTTCGGGGTTGTAGCCTGTGTACTTGGTCCACATGTAGGCGTTGTTGACGGTGAACGTGAAGACCAAGTTGTTCAATCTGATTTTCTTAATCAAAGAGTTGGGCACGCGGTAACTCAACGAGATGTTCTGGATGTTGAGGAACGAGCCGTCTTCGATGAACGTAGAGTCGAGCTGCTCGAAATCAATGATGCCGCGATTGGTCAGTTTCACACGCGGCGTCTTGCCGTCTCCCGGATTTTCGGGCGACTGCCAACGATTGAGCCACAAACGCGGACCATTCGCAATCATACGATAGGGCGTGCTGCCCCAGGCCATGTTCATTACGTCGCCACCCACGCTGCCTCGCAGAAAGACTTTCAGCGAGAAATTGCGATACGTAAAGGTATTGGTGAAGCCGAATGTGAAGTCGGGGTGTGGATTGCCGATGACGGTGCGATCGTCGATGGTGATACGTCCGTCCTTGTTCACATCTTCATAGATGAGCTCACCCGGGCGCGAGATAGCATTACCGGTCTTGATGCCCGGGAACCGATCCACCTCTTCCTGATTCTTGTAGACACCGATCGCCTTCATGCCATAGAACAGACCGACGGGCTGCCCCACTTGGGTGATGTTCGTGTTGGCGAAGTAGCTGGCATTGCCGTATAGCGGATCTTTCGAGGGGCCCAATGCCAGCACGGTCTGCTTGTTGAACGAGATGTTGAAGTTGCTGTCCCACTTGAACCGACCATTGAGGTTCTGCGACTGGAACGAGAGCTCCCAACCTCTGTTGCGCACCTTGCCCATGTTCGACATGCGCGATCCGAAACCTGAGGTATAGGGTACTTGCAGCGACAGGAGCAAATCCTTGGTCTTCTTATTATAATAGTCGACCGTTATATTCAGACGGCGGCGGAAGAGCGAAAGGTCGATACCGGCGTCGACTTGATTGGTCTGCTCCCATGTCAGATCTTCGTTGCCTGCCGTGTTGAGACGGATACCGTTGACGGGCATCTCGCCGGCAGCTCCGAGGGTATAGCTTTGGCCGGTCATCAGACGGAGGTGCTGGTAGTTGCCGATGGCGTTGTTGCCCGTTATACCATATGATGCTCGAAGTTTCAAATCCGATATCCAGCGAATGTTGCGCATGAAAGGCTCCTGCGACACGCGCCAGGCAACTGAAGTGGCCGGAAAGATACCCCATTTCTTGGCAAAACGTGACGAACCATCGGCACGCAGGCTGGCCATGAGATAGTATTTGCCACGGAAGTCATAGTTGACTCGGGCTACACCTGACATCAGCCCCCATTCGACGAGTCCCGACTGTCCCAGACGGTAATCTTCGGCCAAAGAGCTGTCGACAATAAGCAGGTCGTCGGTCCAAGTGTCCTCGGCACGGGCAAGCACTTCGTGCATCTTTTCGAACTGCGTTTCGAAGACACCCACAACGGCCAAGTTGTGGCCACCCGTGAATTTACGGTTGTAACTGAGCTGGATGGCCGATTGCAAATTTATGGTGCGGCGAGCGGTCGATTGAATCGCATTTTGCTTGGGCGGCAATTCGTTGTAGGCGCCGACCGTACTGGGCGTGATGTTGTCGGCGTGATAGCTGTTGATGTTTGCCGAACCGCTTAGCTTGAGGTTCAGGCCCGGAAGAATGTTGTAGTTTAACGCTACATCGCCCAAGAAGCGGAAGACTTCGCGCTTATCTTTCAGAAGATTGACTTTGGCAACTGGGTTCTCCATCGAAGTCATGGCATTGCCCTGGGAGATACCAGTCGTATAGCCCGAAAGGGTGGTCGGATCATAAATATCCATCAGCGGATTCATCATCAGGGCAGCCTGTATGATACCGCCGGAAGCATCGTGATAACGGCCGTGTGTACGCCGATAGTTTTGTGTGGTGTAAATTGGGCTGAGTTTCACGCTCAAATCAAAACGGCGGCCGAGTTTGAAATCAACATTGGTACGGAACGAATAGCGCTGGAAGTCGGTGTTTTTGACGATACCTTCCTGATCCATGATGCCTCCCGAGACCATATATTTGATGGTCTCCGAACCGCCGTTTACATTCACTTGATATTCTTGATAGGGTGCCAGTTGATAGATGGCATTCTGCCAATCCGTACCCTTCTTGTTCGAGTCGAGGAAGTCTTGGAAATAACCAATTTTGGTGTTGCTGTTACGCACGGGATCGGGGTCGGTGATGCTGTGGCCCGTATCGGTCCAAAGATTGTTGCGGGCCTCGATGGCCAATGTGGCGAACTCGCGCGCCGAGAGGACATCCACTTTGTTGAACACCTCTTGCACACCTGCTTTTATCGAAATGCGTACACGCGCCTGCCCCGTTTCTCCACTTTTGGTAGTGATGAGCACGACGCCGTTCGATGCACGCGAACCATAAATTGCAGCAGCGGCGGCATCTTTCAGGATTTCAATCGAGGCTACATCGGCCGGGTTAATAAACGAGAAGGGGCCCGATTCTAAGTCGGAACCCAACTGCAACACGACACCGTCCACTACATAGAGCGGAGACGTGTCGGCACTCAGCGTACTCAAACCTCGAATCTGAATGTCGGCTCCGCCTCCCGGCGAACCCGAGGCGCTGATGACATTCACACCGGCGGCCTGACCGCTCATCGCCTGATTGATGTCAAAAAGCGGCATGTCCTGCAGTTTGTCGGGTGTTACGGAACTGATGGATGTGGTGACATCGCGGCGATTCTGTACACCGTAACCCACAACCACAACCTCATCGACACCGACTGCATCGGTAAGCATTTGCACATCAATAACAGTCTGGCTACCGACGGCAATCTTTTGTGGGTGCATACCCAGAAAATTAAACACCAGCATGTCGCCGCGCGAGGCTGTGATTTGATAGTGGCCGTGGATGTCGGTAATGGCGTTGGCGTTTTTTCCTTCGACAACAACGGTTGCACCTACGAGCGGTTTCTTGGCATCATCGACAACGGTGCCTGAAATGGTTTTTCCACGTGGCTGCGCAACAGTAATAGGAGTTACGAATAATCCGATTGCCAACAGTAACGCCCAAACCGCTGCTTTTCGGCTCGTTTTGAGGAGTCTTCGGTTCATAGCATAAATTTTAAGTTAGTTCAGTTTGTAAAATTCCAAATTGTCGGATACAGCAATTGTGGAAAGAAAGCCTTAAACAAAGATAAGTGAAATTCAAAATATATATCGCGCGACAGGGCTTCAGAGGGGGATTTCGAGCCGTAAAAATGCGCATTTTTCGTATCGAAATATAGCACAAATCGCCTTTCGTGTTTTGTGTAAAGTGCGGATGGATAATGCAATACACCTGTTCTTGGAGATTGTTGTTTTGTGAGCGGTTTCTCGTGCGTGGATTTACGCCGATTGCCGCGGGCGGGATTTGTGGCGGATTGTGGATTTTGCACGTTTGTTTCGCTTCTAAACATCATACAATGAGCGCGTTGTATTATTGTGCATGAAAAACGGACAATAATACAGCCGGAGCCGTTTAGAAATGAGTATATTTGTTAACGGGTTGCGTCGTGCAACGAAACGAAGCGGCCCGACTGTCGGCGTATGGTGGTTTGGAAAGAGAGCCCGATGATTTACAAAACACTTATACATGATGGAAAATACAAATATGAATTGCTTTGTCGCAGGTGCGGGAGGCCGCAGGATTCGACGAGGCATGTTTTGGGCAGTACTCTCTTTTTGTCTGCTGGTAAGTTTGTCGGCATGCGGCGGAGAGAGCGGATCGTCGGAAACTGGACCGCAGACCGGATTTGATGTCGAAACCGAATCCCTTAAGTGTCGTGACCCGTTTATTTATTGGCACGAACAGACCGACCGCTATTATCTGCATGTAAACGGAGGCGGAAAAATCAAGTGTTACACGAGCAAGGACCTGCGTTGGTGGCGTGATGAGGGTGACTCGTTCACTCCTCCGCATGATTTTTGGGGGACACAGGATTTTTGGGCGCCGGATTTATATGAGTATAAGGGGCGTTACTATCTTTTTGTGACCTTCAGCGCCCCCGACTGCAACCGGGGCACGTCGATTCTGGTCGCCGATCATCCTGCCGGTCCGTTTGAACCTCTGGTCAATGCTCCTGTTACCCCTAAAGATCAAATGTGTCTGGACGGTTCGTTGTATGTAGATGAAGAGGGGGTACCTTGGTTGCTCTATTGTCGTGAATGGCTGGAGACTATCGACGGCGAAATCTATGCCGTGCAGTTGACCGACGATCTGAAGGCGATGAAGGGGACGCCGAAATTGCTGTTCCACGCATCCGAAGCTCCTTGGGTGGGAGATATCACAGCCCAAGGCGTCACCGGCAAAGTGACCGATGCTCCTTTTGTGATACGAGGAGAGGACGGTCGATTATATATGACCTGGTCGAGCTTTCGTGCGGACAATGGTCGGTATGCAATTGGCGTGGCTTACTCCGATGGAAAAATTACGGACCCGTGGACGCACGCTTCGACGCCGTTGATTTCGGGTGGAGGCCATGCGATGCTTTTCCATACCAAGGCAAAGCGTATGATGATCTCCTATCATGCCCCCAACACAGCTCCCTCTTATTTGACTTTGCGCAAAGCCTACATTTATCAAGGCAAATTGCTCGTTGAATAATACTTACGGATAATGATACGCTTTTTACTATGGGTGTTGATGGCCCTGCCGGCTGTATTGACGGGTTCGCTGGCTCGCGGGGCCGCCCAGCCGAACCGAGTTTATCAAGTGTCGACCGCCGAGACTCAATTGGTATATACGGTGGGAGAGGACGGTCGTCTGATTTTCCGTTATTATGGCCCCCGTTTGTCGAATCCGGATCAATTTGCCCGTTGGCGGAGTTACAACCGTCCCGATTGTAACCGGGAGGCCAACTACGAGGCCTATCCTTCGTTTGGGTTGGGTTATGTAAACGAACCGGCGCTCAGTGTCGTCAATGCCAACGGCGGCCTGATAACCGAGCTCGCCTTCGAAGACTATCAGCAGCACCTTTCGGAGGGTGTCGTGCATGGTGTTTTTACGCTTCTCGACCGGATCGGTTCCTTGCGCGTACAGTTGCATGTCGAAGCCTATCAAGAGGAGGATGTGATGGCTCAGTGGGTCATTATCGAAAACCAAGGCAAGGGCGAGGTGAGCTTGCAACGCTTTTATTCGTCGTTTCTTAATTTCCGCGCCAATAATTACTACCTGACCCATTTCTATGGTACGTGGGCCGGTGAGATGAATTGCGCCGAAGAGCGGCTGGAACCTGGTATAAAGAGCATCGAGTCGAAAAAAGGCGTGCGCACCACGCAGAGCGAGAATGCGTCATTTATCCTTTCGTTGGACCACCCCGCACAGGAGAATAGCGGCCGTTGCATCGGCGGCGCCTTGGCGTGGTCGGGGAATTACAAGTTATCGTTTGAGGTGGATGAACGCGATTATCTGAGCCTCCTTGCCGGCATCAATCCTTTCATGTCGTCCTATACGCTGGACAAGGGCGAACGGTTTGAAACGCCAAAGTTTCTATTCACGTATAGCACCGATGGCCAGGGAACCGTTTCGCGTAATTTCCACGATTGGGCGCGGCGCTACGGGTTGCATGCCGGTACGAAAGAACGTCCCATTTTGATGAACAGTTGGGAGGGAGCCTATTTCAATTTCGATGAACAGATGCTGACCGATATGATGGATGATGCAGCCGAATTGGGCGTGGAACTGTTCGTATTGGACGATGGTTGGTTCGGTAACAAATACCCCCGTAACAGCGACTCGATGGGGCTGGGAGACTGGCAGGTCAATGAGAAGAAGTTGCCCCGGGGTATTCAGTATCTGATCGACCATGCCACCTCGAAGGGGTTGAAGTTCGGTATCTGGATCGAGCCCGAGATGGTTAACCCGAAGAGCGAGTTGGCCGAGCGCCATCCCAAGTGGATCGTGCAGAGCCCCGGGCGTGAGCAGATCACGATGCGCAACCAGCTGTTGCTCGATTTGACCAATCCCGATGTTCAGGAGTTCGTGTGGAACGTTGTCGATAAGCTGCTCAGTACCTATCCTGATATTTACTATATCAAGTGGGATGCGAATCGCCATGTAGAGCAGGTTGGGTCGCCTTACCTCTTGCCGGAAGAGCAGATGCATTTCTGGGTTGATTACATTCGCGGGCTTTATCGAGTATATGACCGCATTCGTGCGAAGTATCCCGATGTAATGCTGCAGGCTTGCGCCTCGGGCGGAGGGCGTGTGGATTATGGTTCGTTGCCTTATCACGATGAGTTCTGGACGTCGGACAATACCGATGCCTTGCAGCGCGTCTATATGCAGTATGCCACGAACCTGATCTATCCGCCGGTGGCGACGGCCTCCCATGTGTCGGCCTCGCCGGGGCATCAGACCGGTAGCATCACGCCACTTAAATTCCGTTTTGATGTGGCCATGAGTGGTCGTCTGGGGTTGGAGTTGCAGCCGAAAGATATTCCTGCCGAGGAGATGGCCTTTGCGCGTGAAGCCATTGCCAACTATAAGACGCATGTCCGTGAATTGGTTACCAAAGGCGATTTGTATCGCTTGATTTCGCCCTATGAGTGCACGAACAATCATGCGGCTAATCTGTTGGTGCGCAAGGACAAGAGTAAAGCGGTGTTGTTTGCCTATTGCACGGGCTTCAACCGGCGCGGAATTCGTCCCACGGTGCATTTGCATGGATTGGATGCCTCGAAACGTTATCGTATTACCGAAATTAACAAGGCGGGTAAGCGTAAGGCTTTCTGGGGTGAGGGGCATATCTATGATGGTACCTATCTGCAGCAAGTGGGTATCGAATTACAAATAGCTCGTCAATATGATAGTGCTGTCTTCCTGTTGGAAGAGGTGAAATAGCGTATGTTACAGGGTATGAAAATAAAATGGATAGCAATCTGTTGCGCTTTACTCTCCTTGCAAGGAGCGGTGACTGCGCAGGTGTTGGTCGAGACCGAATCTTTTGCAAAGCGCGGAGGCTGGGTGCTGGATCATCAGGCTTTCGATAAGATCGAGTCGGCCTATCTCATGGCCCATGGTATGGGGCGTGCTGTAGAAGACGCTTCCACCACTGTGAAGTTTGCAGAGGGAGGTGCCTATCACGTCTATGTAAGCACCTACAATTGGACGGCGCCTTGGTATAGTGGGGAGGGACCCGGTGTTTTTCAACTTAAAGTCGATAATCGGGCCCTTTCCAATAAACTGGGTGTGACGGGCTCGTGTTGGGGCTGGCAATATGCCGGTCAGGTGATCCTTTCTGCCGGGGAGCATGAGGTGCGTCTGCACGATTTGACAGGCTTCAACGGACGGGCCGATGCGATTTATTTCACCAAAACAAAGGAGGTGCCTGCAACCGATTATCACGTTTTTGCAGCCGAACGCCGTCGTTTGTCGGGCTATACTTCGCCGCGTGATATTCAGCAGGTCGATTTGGTCGTTGTTGGTGGCGGTATTGCCGGTTGTACGACGGCTTTGACGGCGGCACGCTATGGCTTGCGTGTCGTGATTGTCGACAACCTGCCGTGGTTGGGTGGAAACAATGCATTGGGTGTGCGTGCCTCTGGGTTGCTTTATAAAAATCTCTATCCCCAGTTGGGTAATGTTACCTGCCAGGTAACAGGTGTCGAACTCTCGGTCAAAAATGATCCGACTGCTTATCAGGTTGATCCGACCGGTTTCGGCGATGTGAAATATGCTTTTTATGAGCGGCATTTGACACAGCCGGCAGCGGATTCGCGTGGTTCGGATATGCTCAACGCCATTGAGCGCTTGGAGTTCCAGGGCGAACAGTCAGTCAACCGTCAGGAACAGAATTTGAAAACCCAGGAGTACATGCGACGCAACGCATCGTTGCAACGCGAACGGCTCCTGCGCGAGGCCGGAGTGCAGATCTACCACAATATTCATGTTTTTGACGTGATCAGAGAGGGCAACGTGATCACCTCGGTCAAGGGTAAATGTCTCCAAACCGGCGAGGAGTATCGCTTCTCGGGGACGCTCTTTGCCGATTGTACGGGCGATGGTACGGTGGGTTATCTGGCTAAGGCGGATTATCGTATTGGGCGCGAAAACCATGCGGTGGCTCAAGAGCCTTCGGCGCCGCAGACCGGGGATCGCAAGATGATGGGCTCGACGATGCAATGGTATGCTTTCCCGCGTGCCGATGCGGGGACGTTTCCTCGGCCCGAGGAATTGCCGTGGGCGATGAAAGTCGATAAGGATTACTTCATCGACCGCAGCAGCTGGGCTTGGTGGTGGGAGACCGGCCTTGAGATTGACAATGCCACTGAGGCTGAATTGGTGCGAGACAATTTCTTGCGTGCCGTATTCGGCAACTGGGCCTATTTGAAAAATCATCTTCCCAAGTATGCAAACTATCGTCTCGACTATCTGCAACACATCGCCATGAAACGAGAGTCGCGCCGTCTACTGGGCGATGTGATTCTCGATGAAACGGATATTTTGGAGCGGGTGGAGTTCCCCGATGCCAGTTTTACCACCACATGGACCATGGACCTGCACTATGCCAAACCGGAGAATGCGGCACGCTATCCGGGCTGGGAGTGGGTAACCTACTGCACCCACCATAAGCCGCTGGCCAAGGTCGATCGCTATGATGTGCCCTACCGAGTGCTCTATTCGCGTAACATCGACAATCTCTTTATCGGCGGTCGAAACATGAGCGTTACGCACCAGGCGTTGGGTACGGTACGTGTGCAGATGACGCTCGGTATGGCGGGTGAGGTGACCGGTATGGCGGCTCAAATTTGCAAAAAACATGGTGTCTATCCTCGTGCGGTGTATGAGATGTACTTGCCGGAACTGAAAAAAATGATGAAACGAGGCGCTCCGCTCAGGTAAGCCTCACGACTTAAAACCAAGAACCGATGAAACAGAACGAGCGCATCTTGTTAGTTTCCTTGGCGCTGATATTTATTCCGTGGTTTGCAGGTGCGGGTCAACGTCTTGACAAACTGGAAATTTTCAAGGAGGAGTATCCGCGAGCCGGCTATTTTCGTGTCGCCGAGTTTGCCATCCGGAGATTCTACAACAGTGACGAAGGGGGATATCGTCCCTGGAGCCGTCGTATGGCCGAATTGTCGGGCATCATGGGTAAGACCGAGTATGAAGAGCTTTTGCACGACAACCCGCATGAACAGATTTACTCATGGTTTAAGCGCTTCAAGAAGGAGTATCCCGAGAAATTTGTGGTTGTGCACATGAACGGACGAGGGCGTATCCCCAACTATCGATTAGAGAAGTTTTCACCGGGCCATTGGCTCTATTTCGAGGGCTCGGATGTTCAGACCTCGTTGCCAGCAGCCACAGAGTCCAAATATCGGAAAGAGATGTGGATCGAAGTAAATGATCCGTCGCATTTCCGTATGGACAACGGCATGCATTTCAACCGTCCGGACGACATTACGCTGGTACGTAAAAAAGCGGATGGGACGTTCGATTGGGAGCATGCTGAGTATGTCCGTTTGATCGAGATCCGCGACAATCAACTGCTGGTACAGCGTGCCATGTTCCATTCCGAGGGCCGCGCATTCGAGGCCGGTAAAACCTATGCGGCGCCGCATGTGATGGGCGGTCCGTGGGAGAAGACCTACAATATGGTGTGGTATTACAACCTCTCGACCGTCTGTCCCCGCGACGCCCAAGGCAAGAGTTGTGCTGATGTGCTGCTCGAGGAATTGTCGGCGAATTTTGCCGAGGGAGGACGCTGGGAGACCTTCGACGGGGTACAGTTTGATGTGATGATGAGCATCCCGACCACGGGCTACCACGAACGACGCAAGGCTCTGGGACAGCGTGCCGATGTCGATATGGACGGAAAACAGGACGATGGCGTAGTCAATGGCGTGCAAACCTATGGCTTAGGCTGCTACGATTTTCTGACGCGGTTGCGTGCCGCCGTAGGGCCGGATCGCATCATTGCAGCCGATGGCCGCGAACACGGTTGCCAGCGAACCGGTAACGGAGCTTTGAGTGGCGTGGAGATGGAGGGTATCCCCGAGCAGCGCCCCTACGGCTATATTACATGGTCTACGACCTACAATATGCTGAACCTGTGGAAACCGTTGACCGCAACACCCAAATTCAACTATGGTGCATTCCGTTACAACTCGCCAGACCATCTTTCGCGCAAGGAGATGTTCCAATATTATCGTTTGGGATTTGCACAGAGCGTATTTACCGATTCGTTTATTTTGTGCACCAGTTGGCTGACGCTTCACGAGATACCCAATCTGCACGAGTTGTTCGATTTGGACAAGCGCGAACCTGTGGTGGGCTGGTTGGGAAAACCCCTTTCCGAGGCACGTTTCCTGGCGGCAAAGGCGCCGGATCAGTTGAATGGGATGGGTAATCCGATGCGTCCTGAAATTCTGATCGATGCCCCTTCGCGTCCCAGTGTGCAGGCCTCTCAGGCGGGCACCTATGCGACAGCCGAATTTACGGAGGAGGGTGTGCTGGAGATCACCCCCTCCAAGGAGCGGGAGGTCTTTGGCTTTGTGCTGAGCAATGTGCCCTACACCTCCGATGAGGTCTATGTCGAGGTGACGATGCGTTCGACCGGAAAGGGTGCCGTCGCACCCAAAGGATACAACCGGGCTTTGGTCGTGTCAGCCAACCAGCAGCAGAAGCGGTTTATGGTGCAGCGCTCCGTGGTAACCGAAGAGTGGGCGACGCATCGCTTCTATTTCGCCAATACGTATGACTACATGACTCGGACGAAGTTAGTCTACAATCCGAAAGGGGAGCAGCGATTCAACTTGCGTTTTATGATGCAGGACACGGACAGTTCGGTCGAGATCAAGAAAATTACCGTACACAGTGCCTCCGAAATCGTAGAGCGCACCTTTGAACACGGCGTCGTGGTGGCCAACCTCTCGAACAAGCCTTATACCTATGAGCCGTGCAATACGGTCGTTCCGGCCAAAGATGCCGTATTTATTCGAACTTCAAACAACAACTCAAAATGATGACACAACGACGCAATTTCCTGTTGCTCGGCTGTTTGGCCGGCATCGGGTGCAGCGACTCGGCTCAGGAACTTGTCGGCAGTCGCCCCAATATTCTCATTGCCATTGCCGACGACCAATCGTTCCCGTTCGCAGGCGCTTATGGTTGCAATTGGGTGCATACGCCCGCGTTCGATCGGGTAGCTTCCGAGGGTATTCTTTTTACAAATTGTTATACCCCCAATGCCAAATCGGCCCCCTCGCGTGCTTGTCTGTTGACCGGTCGTTATTCGTGGCAGTTGGAGGAAGCGGGCAACCACATCGGCTATTGGCCGGAAAATAAATATCCGACCTTTTGCGAGGTGTTGTCTCGTAATGGCTATTATGCCGCCTTTACGGGCAAGGGTTGGGCGCCAGGCAATCCGCGTATGCTCGATGGAAAACCGCGCCGATTGACGGGAGAACCCTATCAGAAGCACCGCTTGACGCCTCCGACGTCGAAAATCAGTCCGAACGATTATGCGGCCAATTTCGCGCAGTTCCTCGAGCAGAAGCCCGAAGGCCAGCCGTGGGTCTTTTGGTTTGGGAGTCACGAGCCGCATCGTGCCTATGAATACCGGTCGGGTGCCAATAAAGGAGGCAAGTCGCTCTCCGATATCGACAGCGTGCCGCCCTTCTGGCCCGATAACGATACGGTGCGGCACGATATGTTGGACTACGCCTACGAAATCGAACATTTCGATACCCAATTGGGAAATATTCTGGCCATGCTCGAGGCGAGCGGTGAATTGGATAACACGATTGTGGTGGTGACTGCCGACAATGGCATGCCCTTCCCGCGGTGCAAGGGGTTGGAGTATGAATATTCGAACCATCTGCCGCTGGCTGTTATGTGGCGGAACGGTATTCGCAATGCGGGCCGCGAGGCGGCGCAATATGTCAGTTTGATCGACATTGCCCCTACGGTTCTGTGCTTGGCGGGTGTCGATGCCGTGACGAACGGCATGGCGCCGGCTGGATGCGAAATGACCGATCTGTTGGTCGACAAACCCATCCACGATCGCGGTTCGCTCTTTTTGGGTCAGGAGCGCCATGATTATGGGCGACCGCGCAATCAGGGCTATCCGATTCGCTCCGTTATCGAAGACGGGTATCTCTACATCTACAACTTCAAGCCTGAACTATGGCCGGCAGGCAATCCCGAAACGGGTTATCTCAACACGGACGGTTCGCCGACCAAGACCTCGATTCTCGAGTCGCGTCGTCGGGGTGAACAGACGCCTCTCTGGGAGTTGTCCTTTGGAAAGCATTCGGCCGAGGAACTGTATCATATTGAAAGCGATCGTGCCTGTATACATAATCTAACCGAAGATCCGGCTTATACCACCCGTAAGGAACGGATGCGCGAACGTCTCTTTGAGCACCTGCGTGTAACCGGAGACCCGCGTGTGTGCGGCAATGGGGATATCTTTGACTCGTATCCTTTCTACCAGCCGACCAGTTTTGATTTCTATGAGCGGTATATGCGTGGCGAGGTGACCTCCAGCCAAACTGATTGGGTCAATCCGACCGATTATGAACCCGCTCCTTTGGACTAATTGAATTAGGCAAACCCCAATATGAAACAATTTATAGTATTATTGCTGACCCTTGCGCTGGCTGGGTGTAGTGGACGTGAGGCTGTGGTTTGCAACCTCGAAACGCCACGTTTGGGCAGTTGGGGCGATCAGGGAGATGGCACCTTTCGCAATCCGATCCTGAACAGCAATTTCCCCGATAGCGATGTGGAGCAGTTGGGCGACAAATGGTATATGATCTCATCGCGTGGTACTTCGATGAAGGGTATGACGATTCTCGAATCGGAAGATCTGGTTAACTGGGAAATCGCCGGCGGTATTGTGGACAGCATCACCTGGAAAACCCGCACTGGGGTTTGGGCCGGTGATCTGGTGCATCGTGGCGACCATTGGCTTTGCTATTTCATCGATTTTGAAAAGGGCCTTTTTGTCTGCAAAAGTGAGGATATTCGCGGGCCGTGGAGCGCTCCGCACCTAATATTCGAACGAGTTGGCATGACCGATCCGGCCGTTTTTTGGGATGAGGAGCAAAAGCAGGCTTACCTGCTCTGCAACTACCAGATCGACGAGCTCGGGTTGGAGCGTGTCTACCACCAACGCCTTTTCCGCCTCAGCTGGGACGGTTTCGAGTTGTTGGACGAAGGTAAGGATGTCTATGTAGGTGTTGGCGCTGAAGCTGCCAAAATCTACCGCATCAACGACCTCTACTACATTTTTATCTCCGAGTGGACGATGGATGGCAAGGGACACAAAGTGGATCGCCGACAGATCGTTTTGCGGGCCCCCACGATTGATGGTCCCTATGAAAAACGGGTGCTGCTGGAGCGAGGCAACGGTACGATGCGCAGTTGCAGCCAAGGTTCGCTGGTGCAGGCACCCGATGGTTCGTGGTGGTATTTTCATCAGCTGGTGCAATCATCCGATTCGTTCGAAGGACGTCCTCAATTTTTGATTCCGGTACATTGGGAGGATGGTTGGCCGCTGCTGGGCGAGGATACCGATGGCAATGGTATAGGCAATACCATATGGCAGGCCCGCAAGCCCATTCAGGGCAAACCAGTGCGCGGGGTGCAGACCGACGATGATTTCTCCGGAGAGGAGCTCTCTCCTCAATGGGGTTGGACCGGTAATCCGATTGCCGGTAAGTGGTCGTTGACGGAGCGTCGCGGCTGTTTGCGGCTCTACGGTATGAAACCCACTAACCCCAAGGCTCCCCAGCGTTCGGTGCCCAATCGGGTGATTCAGCGTAAAATGGGCCGGGCTATCGACACGATGACGACAAAGATGTCAGTCGAAGCTATGGCAGATGGGCAACGTGGCGGTCTGATGTTGACGGGGGCCAACCATGCTGCCGTGGGTGTTGAAAAGAGCCGGGAGGGCTATCGCGTCTATCTCGACACAACTGACGGGATGGTCTATTCGCCTAACTTTGAAGGAACATGGGTATGGCTGCGTACGACGCTCGAACAGCGCGAGGGGACTGCGTTGTACAGCCTCGATGGTGAACATTTTGAACCGATAGGTAACTCTTTCACGATGACTACCGCAGGTTTTAATGGTATCTTTATATCGCTATTCAGCATGAATGAAGCAGAGCGGGGGTATGTCGATTTCGACTGGTTTACCTATGATTACGACGGCCCGAAACATCTTGCTTTAGACCTTGGTAATAATCGTAGAACGAATTGATAAAAATATGAAAAAGAGTGTATTGTTTTTATGTACCTTGCTCATGGCGCAATGGGCTGTGGGCCAAATCCTGGTCGAAACCGAATCATTCGCAGACAAGGGCGGCTGGGTCACTGACCACCAGGCATTCGAGCAAATCCAGTCGTCATATCTGATGGCGCACGGTCTGGGGCGTCCCGTTAAGGATGCAGTGACCAGTGTGTCGTTTGCCGAGGGCGGCCGCTATCATCTCTATGTGAGCACTTATAATTGGACGGCTCCATGGTATGACGGTAAGGGGCCCGGGGCGTTTCAGGTGTTGGTCGACGGACGACCGTTGGCTGCTGAATTGGGCGTGACGGGTAACAGATGGGAGTGGCAATATGCCGGTGAGGTGACCGTGGGCAAGGGGACTGTTCAGGTGGCCTTGCATGATCTGACCGGTTTTAACGGTCGTGCCGACGCCCTCTATTTTACGAAGGTGAACGAGGCTCCAACGACCGACTATCAAGCCTTTGCTCCGGAGCGTCTTCGATTGCTGGGCTATGATAAGCCGACGCGGGTGTCAGGAGCCGATTTGGTGGTTGTGGGAGGCGGAATTGCCGGTTGTGCCACAGCCTTGACGGCAGCTCGCTACGGCTTGAAGGTGGTTTTGGTGGATAATCTGCCGTGGTTGGGCGGTAACCATGCTTTGGGTGTGCGTGCCAACGGTTTGATGTATGAGAATCTCTATCCTGAGTTGGGTAACATCACCTGCCAGATCCTCAATGCGAAGGTGACCGAGAAGAATAATCCCGATGCCTATTTTGTACGTGAAAATCAAACCGGTTACATTCGCAGCTACCAGCCGATACCCAACTTGCGCAACTATGCGGGACCTGCTTCGACCCTAATGCAGCAGGCTGAAGCACATGTTTCGACGATCGAGCGGCGCAACCTTACCAAACCGGAGCAGAACCAGAACAACAATGAGTATCGTCGCAAACAGCAGGCCGAGATCCGCAAACAGTTGCTTGAAGAGGCGGGCGTAGCGATTTATCAGCACGTTCATGCCTATAAAGCGGCTACGCACGACGGGCAAATCACCTCGATAACGGGCAAGCATCTGCAGAGTGGCGAGGAATTTCTTTTCGAGGGACGAATGTATGTCGATTGCACGGGCGATGGCGTAATTGGTTATTTGGCCGGTGCCGAGTATCGCATGGGACGTGAGAGTAAGGCCTATGCCCAAGAGCCTTCAGCCCCCGAACGAGAGGATCAGAAGAAAATGGGTATGAGTATGCATTGGTATGCCTATCCGCGCGAAAATTCGGGCACTTTCCCCACGGTGAAGGAGTTGCCTTGGGCGATGCAATGTACCAAGGAGTCTGCCGCGCGCGGTTCGCAGTGGAGTTGGGAGTGGGAGACTGGTCTGGAGGTTGACAATGCCTTGAATGCCGAACTGGCGCGCGACAACTATTTCCGTGCCGTTTTTGGTAACTGGGCCTATCTGAAAAACAACGAGGAACGGTTCAAGGAATATCGCCTTGACTATCTGCAATATATCGGTATGAAGCGTGAGTCACGCCGTATTATGGGTGATTTAGTGCTGACCGAGAATGATATTGTCAACCGTGTGAAGTACCCCGATGCGAGTTTTACTACGACGTGGACTATGGATTTGCACTATGCAACGCCCAAGCAGGTCAAATATTTCAAGGGGTGGGAGTGGATGACTTACTGTACCAATGGCAAGGAGGTTTGGATCCGTCCCTATCATGTGCCGTATCGTTGCCTTTATGCCAAGGATATAGCCAACCTCTTTATCGGCGGTCGCTGCATGAGTGTGACACATCAGGCCCTCGGTACGGTGCGTGTGCAGGCTACATTGGGTATGGCCGGCGAGGTGATCGGCATGGCTGCCAGTCTTTGCGCGAAACATGGCGTATTACCTCGTGATGTATATCGGATTTATCTGAACGACTTGAAGAAATTGATGCGGGCGGGGGCGCCATTGCGATAGCTGTTTATTGAAGTTGTTTATTGGGCGTAAGGCGTGTGTTCTCACGTTTTACGCCCATATTTTCGGAAGTGCTTTACCGAATTCTCTACGCTGGACTTGATAATATGGCAACTATAGCAATTTAAGACATTTGCAATCAAAAGCAATTCGTTTATAAGCCATCCATTGCTGATATTTTTGTTTCCCAATAAGAGATTTAAATCTGAATGGTACTGTTCTTTTAGCGGGTGTATCGCATATTTATTATTATCGAACAAGATCGGAATACACCAAACGCAATTATCACCTCTCGGACTGGAGACAGCTATTACCAACACCCAAATCAGCGGTTATTTTGCGGCAATGAATGCAATCGTGATTATCCGCAATGTTTCAGAGGACCAAAAATCCCCCTATGCTTACATTCGAGTAAGCCGCGATGATAGCGGACAAATGAAAAAAGTTATTGAGATTTTGGTTAGATTAAAGTTGCAAATCTTTACTAACTAAAACGACGATAGCCATGAGAGAGCGAAGAAACGAAATTAGTTTCAAGGGGACAAAAGATTTATGTAGAAATCGGCGTCCATTTGAAGAGTTGGTCGGTGACGATCTTGTCCGCGACTTCCGTATTGAAGAAGTTCAGCCAGCATCCGAGTCCGGAAGCATTGCACGGATTCCTAACACGAAGTTATCTGAAAGCAGAGTCTCATTTGGTATATGAAGCAGGGTTCTGCATTTTTTGGATACCCGAACGACTGACGGCAGTGGGGATAGGCAACATCGGGGTCAATCCAGCCGACGTACCGACCAAGAGCTGCGAAAAACTGCGTAAGACAGACATCGTGGCAGCGGCAAGCTGGCACGGAATTTACGAGCCTACGAACTGAAAGGCATCTATACGCCGGATAACGTATCGTTGGAGATGCGTTCCTTGATAAGATTGAAGGACTCGATAACGAAACACACACCCGTCATAAGAATCGGATCAAGTCTCAACTGAAGTATCTGGGTATTGAAATTCCACAGGAGTTTCTCGGACCTTTTTCAACTGGTCGAAACGCTTCTTCACCTGGTTGAAAGAGGTGGAAACACTCTCTCCAAGCGGTCGTCAAACCGTACAACAGGCAGAGTTATAAGAGTTCAACCCTATATACGACGAAGCATTGGATATTTTCAGCCACCCCGAAATAAAAGAGTAACATCTCACGCGCGGGGAAAATGCGGGGAAAATCCGAAAATTAAAAATCGCTTAACTTACTATAATCAGCAAATTAAGCGATTTTCATGGTACCCGGAGCCGGTTTTGAAACGTCAAAATATAGCCAATCAATTCAAATTGGAATAAATATATAGTATTCTATATATCAGCATATTACGTTCAAATACGATTGTGATTATTTGTAGCTATTTTCGATAATTTTGCCGACTTGCGGTCGTGGTGCGGTCGTGGAAATTTGTTTTATCAGAATGGATTACCTATGTTTGTCATAACAGAAAAGCACCTCTATTATGGCAACGACCAACTACCTGCTTACCCAAACGCAAAACAGCAACGGCAAAAGTCAGATTATCCTGCGCACTTATGTTCGGCACGACTATCGAATCCGCATTCAATCCGGGATATGGGTCAGCCCCAAACGCTGGGGTAAAAAGAACGGAATTACGATACCGACCATCCCCGGCGAAGAGCAGGAAATGCTGTTGCAGAAAAAAGAGTTGTTGAAACGGCTAACTGCTTACATCGAAGACGAGATAAATAAAGTCGAAGACAAAAATGCTATCGACAAGATATGGGGAGAAAAGAAAGTCCGGACATTTTATAAACCCACCAAAGCACCGAAAGAACGCGAAAAATCTTTTTTCGATGTTATAGACACCTACCTTTCATCACACAAGTTGTCCGAGCAGCGGTTAAAGAATTTCAAGGTGTTAACCCGCTGCCTGCATCGCTTCGAATTATTCAAGAAGAAGGACGGAAGCCGGGTATTTTCACTCACGCTCGCCAATTTGTCGCCGGAACTACTGCGGCAGATCGAGGACTTTCTAACCGATGAAAAGGCGATTTTCCTGCGTTACCCGGAGATATACGAGCAATTCCCGTACTCCGCGAAAATCGCCGTTAAAACGCCTAAACGTAAACGACCACCCATACTCGACGACGAGGGTAACGAAGTGCCGAAAGGGATGCCCAAGCCGCGCGGACAGAACACAGTCGCCGATCTGCTGACCCGATTCCGGGCGTTTATCCTCTGGGCTATCGACAACGGCTATACCACCAACAATCCGTTCAAACACTTCTCAATCGGCGAGATCGTGTACGGGACACCTATCTACATCAGCAATGAAGAACGGAACAAACTGCTCGAAACCGATCTGTCCGACGACAAAGAAGTGGAAACACAGCGGGATATTTTCGTTTTTCAATGCCTTGTCGGTTGCCGCGTCAGCGACCTTTACAAAATGACCTACCGGAGCATTATCAACGGAGCTGTCGAATACATCCCTCGCAAAACTAAAGAGGATCGCCCGATTACCGTCCGCGTGCCACTGAACGACACGGCCTTGAAACTGATTGCCAAATACCAGGATTACAGCCGCGACATGCTATTCCCGTTCAACACCGAGCAGGATTACAACCGCAAAATCAAAATCGCGTTCCAACGTGCCGGACTGGATCGCATTGTGACGGTGCTCGATCAGCAAACCCGGCAGGAGGTACAACGACCGCTCTATGAGGTTGCATCATCCCACATGGCGCGGCGCACGTTCATCGGCAATATCTACAAGAAAGTCAAAGACCCGAATCTGGTCGGCGCCTTGAGCGGCCACAAAGAGGGCAGCAAGGCATTCGCCCGCTACCGCGACATCGACGAGGAGATGAAAAAGGAATTGATAGGATTTTTGGATTAATCAGAATAACATTCAACATAAAAGCATATCTTTATAGTAACCTAAAACTATATTACGATATGGCATTAAAAGAATTAATAGAAAATCAAACCATCAAAATTGATGATCATAAGCGAGGAAACCGGGAAATCAAAAACTGGGATAATGCACGTAGTGATATTCACATTGATAAAACAACGAATTTCCCGCTTAACGGGAAAAGGCAAAAAGTCAGAATAAAAATACCTATCAATTCAGACAGGCCTATTAGCATTGAAAATGAAAGACATCAAGAGGTCTATGAGATCCCAAACCGATTGAAACGGGAAATCCAACAAGCGCTGGAGAACAAACAAACACGAGAAAGTTTTGTTAAAGATGTATTGAAGGTGCTTGAAGACTTCGAGACAGCCCTATCTACTGAGGAGCGAGCAGAGGAAGTCCTAACCCGAATATCAAAACATTTTGAACTATATTGGCCTAAAAATAGGATCAAACAATATGTTAATAATATTTTGGAATTTTATTCCCTTGTGTACGAAAATGATGATGGTAAAAAATACTTCGCAAAGGTAGATAAAGAGAAAATAGAAATAGGTCGATATAATGGATATGCTAAACAGTTTAAGAAGATTGGCAGATAAGTCTTTGGAGCTTTACACCAGAGTTTATTCGTCTTTTTGAATCCGCTTAAAAATATTTCAACACAAAAACCACAGTATGAGAGTTTTAATTTATAAGAGAACCCACAAAGGTGATCCCAATGAAACCGGAATATTCGGCATTCAGGATTGCATGGGTAGAATCCGAAATTGGAATTATGACGCTGTGATCGGGATTGGTGGAGAGTCTGCGTGGAGAGATGATATTGGGATAAAGTATAAAATCAACTGGATTGGATTGCAGCCTAAAAGGATTAGCGCCCCAAAGAAACGCGGGGATCTGATTGTTTTTGCTCACTTTAAGTTATATGAAGAGACAGGAATAAATATAGAAGACCATTATCCACACCTATTCGAATATCTGTACAGCACTAAAAAAAGGTTTAATATATCTTCAAATCTACCAGAAGATGTACTTAAAGAAGTAATAGAAATTTTAGATACTATTAAAGACAGCCCTGCATCACAAGCATATGATATTGAGATTCAAAATGATTTAGATAGCTATATTAAGACTAATATATGCAAATGCGGTGGTTGTTCCAATAGTGAAAAGACCAAACACCAACGTAATTAATCCTGAACTTTAAAATTGGCCAAATTATCTTCAAATATTTAATTCCGAATTCTACACCAAATATTATATTTGTAGTCGTATGGACGACAAGAAGATCAATAGCCACCTAATTCTATTGCTGACGGTTAGTATCGCCGGAGTGGTGGTAGCTGCTGCTGGACGGTGGATCACACTCGGAAAAGGTGCAGATGCAGGTACGGCCAACCTGATTTTTCTGATTATTTGCGGCATCGCCGTTGTCGTTTACCTTATCCTTGTCACAACATTATTCCACCTGTTCGCCCCATTCTTCGCAAAGCTCCAAGCCAAAAGGAAGCCCACGGTCATCGTTCTCGAAAACACCTCGGAACCGGAGCCGGAACTGAAACCCTTCGAGGAGTTGCCGACGCTCACCCCCATTGAAGAGATAAAACGTACAGCAGAAGAACGGCAGGCAGAGCGGACAGCCGGGCAAATCCGCATTTTCCACGAATATACCCATTATGCCGCGGGGCCTTACGTTGCAACGGAGTCGCTATCCCGGCTCTGCAATTACATCGAACTTTACGCACATGGGGAAGAGTTGCCGAAAGGCATTATACCGATCCGCACTAATAAGTTATCGAATTATGACTTGTTCCATTTCGGTTGGAATATGTCCGAGCATTTCAACGTGGGAAAGAAATACGAAGTCGTGCCGTGGTTGCAGTTTGTCTTTGCAAATTTGCGGGATTTAGAGCCGTCCTACATCAAAGGAAAACTATCCACGCCTCGAAGAAAACACGATCTTATCCCCATTACCGACAATATTCCAGAAGAATTGGCCCGCCTGAAAGGCTAAAAAACATACGTTTTAAGAGATAATCGAGAGATTTCAAGGAGTTTCCAAGTGATTTTGGGCTCCCTGAAATCTCTTCTTTTCTTGTGCCTAATTCCAATTGGAAGAAACAATTAAAAATGTTTAACCTTAAATTTTCAGTAATGGATTTTAGAGAATTATCGGAGTTCGGAGCGAATATCAGCATTACAGTCAAACTGGACGACCTGCGGGCGATCTTCAGAGAAGTAGCAGGCGAATTACGCCAGGCGCCCAAAGCCCTGGCAACCGAGGAGTTCCTCACCCGCAAAGAGGTATTGATACTCCTCAAGATCGACTCTTCCACTTTGTGGTGCTGAGAGAAAACCGGGTATATCAAATCACACCCGTTCGGCGGGCGCAAGCGTTATCGGCGCGAAGATGTCGAAGCGATCCGCACAGGCAGGAAAAGAGGTCGAGATGGGCGTTAATCCGCGTCGGCACATCGCTGATTAAACTGGTCATGCGCCCTCTTATAAGCGGCGATTACGTCGAGGAGAAAGTGCCGTGGAGCTATGAAACGTTCCGGCACCCAAAACACCCCGGCAGTCCGGCTTGAAAACACAGCGGTAGTGCATTGTGGTTTTTGGTTTGCAAGACGTCAGTTTGTGGTCACAAGTGTCCCCAAACTGCACCTTGCCACGCTCCCTGTCGGTCGGGGAGTCGGCGGGCAATCACTTCGTTCTCGACCCATTCTATTTATTTTTCACAGACACTAAGACAATGAAAACAAGAAAGCATAACACCGCCGTATCCCGAAGCGCCGTCATCAAATTCCGGTGTTCGGTCGGCGAAAAGAAAATCATCGGGCAGCAGGCCGCCGCTTCCGGTAAGAACCTTTCGGAGTTCTGCCGGGGGCAAGCCCTGCATGGAAAAATTTACGCTGCCCGGAAGCTCTCATCCGAAGAGAAGCAATATTTCATCCTACTCAAAAGTCACAATCTCGGCTTCACACGGATTACCAACCTGATAAAAGCCCGTGACCCGGAATTATACCGGGAGATCAGGGTGTTCCTTGCCGAATCGAAAGCATTGTATAACCGTTTCTTTTAAACAGACGCAAGATGATAGCCAAAGGAAAAGCCATCGCCCATGGCGGCAATGCCATCGAGTATGTATTACGCGAAGCAAACTCGGCCGAATTATAGCGACCAATCTGTTGGGCAGCACCGATCCGGGCGAGATGCGCTTCGAATTCGAGATGGTCAACCGCCACAACGAGCGGTGTAAGAATAAGTACCTGCGCTTCGAGATCGGCATCGCCCCGCAGGACGAAACGAAACTCCGGCCGGGCGACTTGCTGAACATCATGCGGTCGTTTGCGAACAAAATGTACCTGGGCGAACACCAGTGAATAGCCTGCACACACAAGGACACCGATAATCTGCACATCCACCTCGTCGCAAACCGCATCGGGCTGGGCAGCGAGGTTTACGACACGACCTTTATGAGCAACCGCTCGGCAAGGGCGGCCGAGGAGATCAGCCGCGAGATGGGGCTGACCATCGCCAACGACGTACATAAGCTAAAACAGCATCGGGCCGAACACGCTAATCCCACACGACAGACGGTTAAAGAACAGTTGCAACGGATCGCCTATGGAGAATTAGGCCGCGGCCATAACGACATTCGGGATTTTCTGGCGGCGTTGCGCAAACAAGGCGTCCGAATAATCCCAATGGAGAACAAACAAGGGAAGACATACGGCCTGCGATTCAGCTATGCCGGGCAGACGTTCAAAGCCTCGGAGATCGGACGCGAGTTCGGCTACCGTTCGCTGCTCAACCAGTTCGGAATAACCGCCGAGGGGCAGAAAGGCATAAGCAAAGTGCCGCGTTACCCGATACAGCGGCAAACCCCGGTGCTACCGCAGCAGCGACACGAGCAGCACCAGGCTCCGCCCCTCGGCGCAACATGGATCGAAAGCGTGACCGATGCGATCGGCGGGATGATGACCCCGACAGGCAGCGACTACGATCCGACACTTGCCGAATGGTACGAAATGCTGAAACGCAAAAAGAAAAAGAAGAAAGCGCATGGAATCTCAAGATAGAAAACCCCGCAAACGGCGGGAACGCGAGGAGATCGGCGGGCAGGTATTGGCCAACAACCTGATCGGCGAGATCGACCAGCTGGAGAAAATCGGGGAGCAGGCCGAAAGAACGGCAGCAATGTACGGCCGGATGTTCGAGGATATCAAATCGACCGTACTGAAAGTCGATACCGCCACCCTCGATGCGAAGACGGAAGAGTTTGCCGACGCACTGGAACAGCAAGCCAAACGAGTTCGGACGACTGTCCGGGCACTCAAAGGGGCGATGTGGCTGCTGATCGGGATGCTGTTCCTCGTGTTCGCCGTCGGATACTGCTTCCTCGAAGTCTATCCGTGGAAAGAGAAATACCAACAACTCGAACAACAACACAATAAATCTACAACAAGAAATACAACAACAGCCGATAACAGAAACACACAAAGAATGAAAAACAACCACAAATAAGAAATCAATTAAACAAACAAAACGAGATACAGGACACACCTACACTTACAAAACAACCACAAAACACAGCATAAACATTTTGATGATTTTTCATTAAAAATATTTGGAAATAAAAAATCAATACTATACCTTTGTAACAAAAGAATAAGAATATGGGATTTACAATAATTAACGCAAGTCAATTCACCATCCGTCTAAAGGCAACCATCCACAGTTCCGGAAAGCTCGGATTTACAGAAGTAACCGCAAGAGAATTGGGTTTTGGGGATAATTCATTTGTGAAGTTCGCTCAAGATAATGATGATAAGACCATTTTATACCTCATAAATAACACTTCACAAGATGATGAAGCATTTAGGGTTTGCAAGGCAGGTAGATACTTTTATATCAACACTAAAATAATGTTCGACAGTCTTGATGTCGATTACAAAAGCAAAACTGTAATATTCGATCTGGTTAGAGTAAAAGAAGCAGATGGAGATGTTTACAAATTAAACAAGCGAACAACAAAGAAAGCAAGCAAAGATATCGAAGAGTAAACAAAAAAAGGATGTAGTGCTAACCCACATCCCTTTAAAGGAAATTAAAATTGCTTGGCCGCTTTTCAAAATTTCCTCTCAAAGATAGTTATTCCTATCGAAAAATCCAAGTGGTTAGCATAATTAACTTTTTAATTTATGTTGAAAAGGTATTACGTCAACAAGAACCAACAGCAAAATGGCGACCACGAGGTTCATTGTGAAGATTGTAGATGGTTGCCCACTCCAGATAATAGAATTTATCTGGGTACTTTTTCAAACTGCGCAGATGCAGTTTTAATGGCACGCAAATATTACATCCAAGTTGATGGTTGTATGTTCTGCTGTCCGCTATGCCATCATCATTAATCTTAACCACATTTTCGTATGGGAAAAAATCAACACGTCGTTCCTTATAATGGGAAATGGGCTGTTCGAGGAGCTGGGAACAACAGAGTTACAGCAACTTTCAGAACACAGGAACAAGCAAGAATCCAAGCACGAAGAATTGCTATTCGCGAGCAATCAGAGGTAGTAATTCATCGTCCTAACGGTCAAATCCGAGACAGGGATAGCTACGGAAACGATCCATTTCCACCTAAAGGGTAGTTGAAGAAAAGGGATGACTTTGTCATCCCTTTTCATTTTAAAGTGCCTTTACAATGTGAACTGTAGGAGCAAAGGACAAATCTTCACTGTTGTCGGTATTTCCCGCGGAAATATGGAGTGAGCTGTTATCCGGAGTCCGGGTTACCTTTCTTTCCAATCGAATCGGAGCGCATAAACCAAGGCACATCAAACCCATTTACCTTGATTACGATAGGTTGAGAGAAATAGTCAAACCGGGAATGCGCGGGCGGATAAAGCCCGCGCACCCCGGCTGTGTTTATTCAGCGGCCCGCCGGATGAACCGATGCTGCGGAGCGAGGGTAGAAACAAGCTCGCCTGAACTCTGCCAGCCGCGAGGAGGAAGCCGAAGGCAACTAAGGGACGACCGCCACGCGGAACCCGACGTAGGGGCCGGCGCTGCCGGGGACGGCGCTGTTGCGAAAGGCAGAGCGGCAGATCCAGGCGTCACCGCCCCAGTAGCCGCCGCGAAACACGCGGTGAGACCCCGTGTTATTGCTTATATACTCCGGATCAACAAGCGCAGCGTCTTCTGTCGGCGCATCGGCATAAATCCCGTTCCAATGATCCGAGCACCATTCGTACACATTGCCGTGCATATCGTACAAACCCCACGGATTAGGCAGCTTAGTACCGACCGCCTTAGTTCCGTTAGGAGAATTGTTTTCTGTATACCACATATAGTCCCCGTCTGCCGCGTCGCCATAGCTGTAAGCCGTAGTCGTACCCGCGCGACACGCATACTCCCATTGTGCCTCCGTGGGAAGGCGGTAACCGTAATGATCGGCAAAAGCCTTCGCCCCGTACCAGGTAACGTAGATCACGGGGTGATCCTCGTAACCGGGAATCGGCGACCAGGTTCCATCGGCACTGTTGCGGGTTATTCCCCATTTTGACAGCTCGTTGCAATCCCGAACCAAAGGCTCGTCGGCGCTCCCCGCAAGGTAAGCGGCATCGGTATAACGGCCGGCCGTACCGTATTCCAAAACTCCTTCCGCATACTTCGCATTCAGAAAAGCAGCGTACTGTGCATTCGTTACCTGATATTTGCTCATGTAAACATCCTTACTCAATGTTACCCAGTGCTGCTTTTCGTCCGAATCACGTCCGGGCTCGTCCTCCGGACTGCCCATAAGGAATGTACCGGCCGGAATCCTCACGAAGTCCTTCAACTCCACCGCCGTACCCGTGCCGTGGTCGTTGGTCGTCCACGGGGTAATGGTCGGAGTGCCGACGATTACGCCGTTCCTGCCTACCGTTACCGGATAGGTGTAATGGCTGCCTCCCACGAAAGCGTCCGAGTCGGGGATAGTCCCCGTAAAGATTACGCCCGCTACCGTGAAGACCATCGTGCGCCCGACATAGGTGTCAGCCGCCTGCGGGACGATGAGTGCCATAAAGGTTGCGTCGTAAGCAGCGGCGGCGGTCGGTGCTTTTACCGGATTGAACTCCCCGACAACACCTGCGGTCAGTCCTCCGTCCTGCAAATCGAGCGTCGCCGTCTGCGGCATACCGCCGAAAACGACCGACGAAGCCGCAAGGTTCCGAACATCCGCCTGTGCGATGCCCTCGCCCGCCTTTACGTTGAGCGTTACCTTGCTCAATACGTGGCCGAAAGCAAGTTTGACCGCCGTTTTGCTTTTGGCTGCGTTCACGGCCTTGGCATACAGCACGTCGAGCGTATTTTGCGCCGTTTCGTCGCCCTGCCCGGCCACCGATATATTGTAGGTACAGTTCGTGCCGTTTACCGTTCCCGCCGTTATCGAGCCTGCCGAGGTCGCCCCATAGGGATAGTAGGCCACGAAATCCACATTGCCCGACTGCGGGTAGTAGAGCGGCGTGCCGCCATCCGGCGCCATTGCGCCGGTAGAAATGTTCGTTACCGTGTATTTCTTGTTGTCTGCACCTGCAATGATACCGTCCGGCAGCACTGCGCCCGTTTCGAGCATAAAGATACCCACCGGATCGCCCGCAGCCCAGCTATCGCCGCCGTTCGTCGTGCGGGTTCCGGATGCGCCCTGCGTCGCCTGTCCCGCGGGAGCCGTATGCCCGGTTATCCCTGCGATGAAACTTGCCGCATCGCCTGCACCGTTCACTACGGGATCATCGTCCTGTGAACAGCCGCCCGAAAGGAGCAGCCCCGCCAGCAGTGCACCGCCCCAGAGCGTCCGCGCCGCATATCTGAAAATTTTCAGTGTACTCATTTTTTCATTATTTATTATTTATATTATTCGTCTGCCGAAAAAGCAGTGCGGATTTTCCTAAAAATCCGACCGGCACAGCCAATATCGTTATTTCTCACGCCTGCCCGTCGCTTCGCTCGTCCCTCCCTCGCTCTGACGGCAGGCTCGCAGCTCAAAGGCCCGATGAACCGACGCTGCGGAGCGAGGACAGAAACAAGCTCGCCTGAACTCCGCCGAGCCGCGAGGAGGAAGCCGAAGGCAACTAAGGGACGACCACCACGCGAAACCCAACGCGGTAGTCGGCGTAGTCGGGAGTCTCGTAGACGCGACACGCAGTGCGGCAGTACCCGCCGCTATCCTCCCAGTCGCCGCCGCGAATCACGCGGTAAGAGCCCGTATCACGCCCGGTAGGGTCGATAGCATCATCCGCCGCATTCGCGCTGCCGAATTTTCTATCATACCAATCCGCGCACCATTCCATCACATTGCCGTGCATATCGTAAAGACCGTAACCGTTGGCATATGGATATTTGCCGACCGGGGTGGTTTTGCCGACACGAAAACTACTCCAACTTTCGTCTCTGTAAGTACCCCCATTATCCAAATCATAAGGCAATATAACAGCGAAATTAGCCATATCGCCCGTCAATTTTCGACCATCCCCGATGCCGAAAGGCAAACTTTCCGTCTGACCGCCACGACACGCATACTCCCATTGTGCCTCCGTCGGAAGGCGGTAACCGTAATAATCGGCAAAAGCCTTCGCGCCATACCACGTAACGTAAATCACGGGGTTATCCTCATAACCCGAAACCGGCGACCAGCTTCCATCACTACTATTGCGGGTTACTCCCCATTTGAACAAACGATAATCCGATCGGCTATCACGAACCAAAGGCTCATCGGCGCTCCCCGTAAGGTAAGCGGCGTTGGTATAACCTCCGGCCGTACCGTATTCCAAAACTCCTTCCGCATGCTTCGCATTCAGAAAAGCCGCATACTGGGCATTCGTTACCGGATATTTGGCCATGTAAAAATCTTCTGTCAGCGTTACCCGGTGTTGCGTTTCATCTAAATCTCGGCCTGGCTCGTCCGCCGGGCTGCTCATCAGGAAAGTTCCCGCCGGAATCCTCGTCCCCGTTTCCACAACAGGCAATGTACGCTCGAATTTCTCCGCCGTTCCCGCCGTCATGGTCAGGTCGGAGGCGAGAGCGCCGTCCGTGAAGACCTGCCGATCGCCGGTGTCGAAGAAGAACAGGCTTCGTCCCTGCGCCACCGTCTGCGCCGGAACAAGTGCGCGGTAAAGGAAATTCCCATCGGTCGGCTCCGCCATGCGGTACATGGTGATACCCGTAGCGTCGTTACCCGTTGCCGGTACGCTGATCCCGCTGCCCGGAGTCGTGCCGTTCACCGCGCTCAGGTCGAGCGTGGATTCGGTTTGTACGCCCCGCAGCGTTACCGTCAGGCCCTCGATGCCGCCGCCCCAGCCTTTGCCGCCGGGAATAGCTACCTGCACCATCGCCAGCGCGTGTGAAAAGGTAAGCTGCACGGCCGAGCCTTTGGCGTTGCAGGTCGATTTCGCCGTCAGCAGGTCGGAAAGATCGTAGTTGCTTTTTCCCGAAGTCGTCCCTCCCTGGTCGGCCTTTACGCTAAAGGCTATCGCCGTGGGGTCGGCAACCGACGCGTTGTAGGGATAGTAGGCGTAGAAATCGAGAGCCGTTATGTTCTCGGCGGTCCTCGGCCAATACAGCGGCTCGGCCTGCGTCCATGAACTGCCGTTGTAGGTCAGTTTCGCATTGTGGATGTAGTTGCCCGAAGCGGTCGCCGACAGCGCTGTTCCGCTGGCAACGGCGAAAACGCCTATCTCGTCCCCGTCCTCCCATGCGCTCGTGAAGTCCGAAGCGGTCGTTGCCCGTGTCTGCGGCAGGCCTGCTTCCGCCGTTGCCGCCGGGGCGGCGAAACCGATCTCGAAGCGGATGTCCCCGCTTTCCGTTCCGATGCCGTCCGGCTTTCCGGGCACCTCGTCTTTGCTGCACGCCGTGAGCAGCACGGCCGGAACCGCTGCCGCGAGCAGCCATCGTGTGATTGGGTATCTGTTCTTCATGTTCTGTTATTTTATTTGTTTCAATATTTAATCGGCAGTAACAGGACTACCCGTTACCTGCTTCCAGTCAGTGATCGTCGCGGTAAATCCTGCTTCGGTAGGCGTTTCCGCCACCGTTCCGCCCAGTGTCAGGGGCTTCGGCTTGTCGGTATTGAACGCGGCGAGCTCCGTGGTGAGGTTGCTGGTGAGCGTCACGGGCTGCGGGCTGTCGCCGCTGAAACGGATTTGCGCCGTCAGTTGCTGCGCCGCGCCTGCCACACCCAGCAGGCGCACCGTTGCCGACCATTTACCGGCATCCGTCCCGGAAGCGATCTTCGTGAACGTCAGTGCCACATTGGAGGGTGTGCCGTGCGTACCGTTATCCATGTCGAGCGTGGCGGCGGCTCCCGAAAGGTAACCTTCGACGCCTTCTATCCGGTCGGCTGTGCCGCCTGTCGGTTCGACGACAAGCGTAAGCTGCCTCACCTGTTGCTGTATGGCGGCGGTCAGTTCGTACTCGGTGGCTTTCCTGTCTCTTATACACATCTCCGAGCCCAC
>ENA-OYYI01000108-OYYI01000108.1-human-gut-metagenome-genome-assembly--contig:-NODE-108-length-41971-cov-5.789579_pt1 | contig 41971 bp, 55 predicted proteins | sample MGYA00244063_ERZ653448 | MGnify/ENA primary metagenome ERZ653448 (study PRJEB26926, sample SAMN06165192) | human gut metagenome | biome: ENVO:00009003; feature: ENVO:2100002; material: ENVO:00002003...
GGTAACAGAAGCAAGGCCGAGCCGCAGGCCCAGGCGGCAGTCGTGGCCGCGTTGTTGACAAGGAAGGACCGGCCTCCGCAATTGCCACCGTAGCCGCAAAGGCCAAACCGAAGGGACACCGCCGTGATCTCCACGTTCTGCCACATACCGTCACACCCACCGAGGCTGGTACTGCCCTTGTACGGCTGGACCGGCACGGCTCCGAAACCGGGGATGGTCTGATACCTGTGGGGGTAGAATACGCCCGTGTTCTGGGAGCCGTCATCCTTGGTGATCTTCTTCAGGTCGATGCCGGTGTCGAGGTACCCATCGCCGGTCAGACTGTACTTGTAGTTTGGGGATACCTTGTAGCGCCCGTTGATCAGCAGGACGTAGGGGTCGCGGCACCAGATCTGGTAACTGCCCAGCACGATGCTGTGGAAAATCTTATTGAGGCTCTTGCCGTCGCTGGTACCGTAAAACTGACCGCCGCCGACCACGTTGTTCCGCAGGACGCCCATGGTGGGGGTCTGGCTGGCATCGTAGCCGGAGCAGTTGCCCTGGCCGTATGCCGCCTGGAGGTTTGTGGTCTTTGCAAACATCAATTCCAGATCGACCAGGGTGTTGACCAGCGCCCCTCCGAAGAAGAAGGCCCTGTTGCCGACCTTGTCGATGGCGGTTTTCTGGGCAGCTGTGGCGACCGTGTGCTGGGGCTGGGTGTTGGAGATGCTCCGCATCTTTTCGCTCTCGGTTCCGCCAGTGGTGGCCCCGTAGAACATGGGGATCCACGCGCCCTCCAGTTCGTTGCCGTCCGGGTCTACGAAACCGATAGGCTCGAAACCATCCGCCTTGTCAAAGCGGAACATGACGATGCGGTCATCCCCGGCCATGTACTCTCTCTTGTAGATCTTCATGGCCCAGGCGAAAGCGCCGCCGTCGTAGTCGGTGTTGGACACGTCGGAGGCGCTGCCGTCCTCTTTCTTGGTATAGTCATCCTCTTTGAGCCGGTAGTCCGGGACCCCGGTGGACTTGACCATGTAGGGCCTGTTCGCCTTGAGCCAGGGGAAGTCCGCCCAGTCGTTCAGCGCATAGCCGCCACCCATGGTGACGGTGATCGGCTTGTAGTTGCGGTTCAGGCCGATGTATTCGATGCGCTCTCCGGGGGCGAGGATGGCGTTGTGTTCGATGAAGCCGTACACCGGCTGCGTGGCGAGGATGTCGTAGACCTTGTCCAGCGTTTCCTTGTCCGCGATATAAATTTTCGGATTGTCGCTCATTCTGCTGTGTCCTCCTTTTGGATGTACATCAGGCCGTTATCCACTCCGAGGACGTACTTGTCGCCGTTGCTCTCATCGTAGAGGTAGGTCCTGTTGGGTGTCACGATGGTGACGCTCTCTGCGTTGCTGACTTCGGTGAGGAAGTCGATGGTGATCGTGGACGGAAGGAGATCGTTGTACGCGGGCATATAATCCCACTGGTTTTCCACGCCTATGGCGATGGCGTAGAGGATCTCCCCCTCGTCTGGGTCCTGGGCGAACAGGCCGATCTCCCGGACGTAGTAGCCGTTCTTCAGGTTGCCGCTGTCCTGCTTATTCGTCATGACGAATTTCACATAGACGTTCGACTGATTCTGAACGGTGACCGTGACCAGGGGGAAGGTCTGGCGCTGATCCTTGAGCGCGGTCCGGCTGGCGAGATCATCTCCCCCGGAGTAGATCCCGGCCCCGGATGCGGCCTTGGTCAGCTTGATGGTGCATTTTCCGGCCTGTGCTTTTGCCACGAGGGCGATGCCCTTTTTTGTCAGCACGGCCTCTTGGAAAATTCCGGCCATTAAGGTTTACCTCCTTTTAGATTGTGATATTTGAACGTGCCACCGCAGCTGCATGGGCCGCTTGCTTTTGTCCGATGTTCGCAGTGGTGCCGGGTGGTGGGCAGTTGGAGATGAAGATATGCACATCTCTGACCGCCAGCGCCGCTCCGATTCGGACGGTTCCGCTTGCGCCTCTTGCCCTTGCGGAGGCATTGTTCACGATGGTTTCCCTGGGTGCGGATATGGCCCCGGATTTGGCTGTCACCTTTCCGTGGCCGTGATTCTCTATTTTGGCACCGCCGTTGAAGATCGGGACCTCCGGCTCTGAAATCGTGCCGGAGCCGATGTACTCATACATCGTGCCGGTCCGCTCTGTTCGCACCCGGCGCAGATGGGACCTCGTATTCTTTACCTGTTTTACGATCTGCAGAAACCGCTCCACGATGTCCTCGGTCATCCGGGCATCGGTGACGATGTCGAAGGTGCCGGGGGTGTACGGCGGCTCGGTGAAGTCGAACCATTCCTCTATGTCGCCGTTTCCGAAAACCGCAGACACGAGTTCCCGGACCGCCGCTGGCGTTCCCGCCCGGAAAAACCACAGCAGGGTGTTTTTGATCACCCGGCGCTTTTGGTCGATGTCCATGTCGCCGGAATAGTACGGGGTCCGCAGTTCAACGGCCAGCACGTCGAGGATGTCCTCCGACAACTGCTCGATCATGGCAATGGTCCGGGTTTTCTGCGCCATCTCGATGATCCGGCGCTTTTCCTCGAAGAGGGCGAAAGAAAAGGAGAGGATCTCCGGGTTCTGCTTTGCCTCGTTCTGGAAAAGGTCAGCGATCTGGCCGTCGTAGATCTTAGTCATCTTCCAGCCCTCCATAGTTGGCGGTCTGGCCGGAGCATTGCGCCACCTCTGCGGTGGCTATGGGGGTGAACACCGGGGAGGCGACCTCCACTCTCTTTGCGCCGGCTGCGATCACCCGCTTGATCAGTTCCGAGGGGTTGATGTCTTTCCCAATCTCTGTGGTTTGCCAGGTGACGTATTCCGCGATGGCCGCTGTCACCTGTTGCTGGATCAGCGAGGCGGAGGCACTGTCGCTGCGGTTGATGTAGTAGGTCAGGTCGATGCTGAATTTCTTCACCTCCGGGGTTTTGACCGTGACCTGGTCGGTCAGGGGCCGGATGTTCCCGTCTGCGAGGTATGCCTGTAGGCCGTTCACCACGCTGACCTCCGGGATCGTGCCGTCCTCCATGAGGATGTAAATCTCGACCTCGCACGGCTCCGGGCTGGTAACCATGACGGAGCCGATGCTGGAGTTGTAGGTCTTTGTCCAGTAAACGTAGGCATCGTCCGGCCCGGCCACGCTGTAGCTGGATGGGGCAAGGAACGTCCGCTCTGCGAGGCTCTCATCTGTTTCGAGGTCCGCTCCACCATCGGACGTGTCGGTATTCGTCACGCTCTCCACGTAGGCCACGGGGTCCACGAGGATATTGATCTGGCCGGGTACGAGGTCGTTTCCCTCCACGCCGTCCACGGTGCATTCCGCCACCACGTCCACGCTCAGATCGCCTGGGGCCACCTCCGCGTATTCGAGGGTCTGGAAATAGACGCCGTCCCCGTTGGTGGCTCTGGTGCCGACCGGGATCCCCACGGCATAGGTCTTTGTTTCCGAAAGGGTGAACCGCAGGGTTGTGGTCGCCGCCGCTGCCGGCTGCCGGGTCACTCCGCGACCGGCTGCGAGGTTGTCCAGAAATTCGCCGTAGCTGTATTTCAGCAGATCCTGCTTTCCTGCCCGGTCCACGAACATCTCGATCTGGTACAGTTCGAGCGCCGCAGCGTAGAGGGCTATCCTCATCGGGTCTGCGGGCGCGAGGTTCATCTCTCTCCCCGTCAGCGCCCTGTAGCGGTCCTCGTAGTTTTTGACCATGCGCTCCAGCATAGCCTGGAGGGTATCGTTGTCGATGAAGGAAACGTCCGGGAGGTCAAAAACCGATTGCAATGTCTCAGGCATTTGTGATCACCACCTTTGCTGTTATCTGGCCCTCCGCGTTGGGTTCGAGTTCGACTTCCAGCACGGAGGCCCTGGGTTCGTATCTGGTCACCTTGTCGATAATCTCAATGGCGAGGAGGCTCTGCGCCACGTCCATGGGATGCCCCAGGAGCGAGTTGTCAATGCCGAAGTCCCGGTCAAGCGGCACGGTCCCTGCGGGTGTCATCAGCAGGGTGTTGAGGCACCGCAGAATATCGTCCTGCTCCGCCATCGGCTCCCGCAAATTGAAAACCACGTTTGAAAGCGTCAGGCTCATATATATTCCTCCATCGTCACGTCGAGTTTGGCTCTCACCAGCTGCCCCTGGGCGAGGAAAACATCCCACGCCTCGCTGACGCTGGTAATGCGCCACTTGTTGCTGCCTACCTTTTTCCCGCCGATGACCAGCGGGTTGACCGTCCCGGCCTCCACGGCTTTGGCCACGGAGTCCAGCATGGCCCTGGGTGGTACTCCGAGGGTCGCATCCACGGTGACGGTGAACGTGACCTTTTGGAGATCCGGGCGGACGAATTCCACCCGGTCCTTTTTTCCGATGCGGCTGTGCGTAGCCCAGGTGGAGGACACGCTCCGGGAAAAGCCGCTGAATGTGAGGATCCGGCTGTCGCTTGTGGAAAAAACGAGGACGTTTCCCCAGCTGCCTACTGTTGCCATCTATGCCGCCTCCCCTCAGATGCCGTGCGCATCGCACCGCTGCTCCAGCTTATCGCACCGGCTTTCCAAGTCACGGATCCGTGAAACGAGGGCGGCTACGGTGATATTGGTCCCGTCCCCGTAGGAGTCCAGTTCGATGTGTTCGGCGCGGATCCTGCGGATCCCGGTTTTGTCCGAGTAGGTGTCCATGGCCTTGCCGGGGGTGCCGCTCATTTCCTGCCGGTACAGATCCGCTCCGAAGTCTGCGGGTCTGTGATCCTCATTCCACACCGGGCCGAGGATCACGGCGCTTGCGGAACCGTTGGAAAGGTGGCCCACCAGAACGCGGTCCGCGATTTTCGGCATCCAGTAGGTCCAGGCCAGGAAGGGCAGCTCGTTTGTGGTGGAGCCGTCCCGGTCCTCGTAGGTCACCCTTGCGGTGCCGTTTTTGTAGTTCACGCTGGAGATCTTCCCGATCCGCAGCACTTGAATGTCTGCCATGCTATCACCTCTTATGCGTGGTATAGGTCTACCTCTTTGACGGCTGCCGTGACTGCTCCATTTATGCCGATCACGATTCGGTCATCCGGGAGGTTCTTTCCTCCGACCTGGATCACCGTGTAGACCGTGGTGTAAACGAAGGAGGCCAGTCCGCCGCCCGTGTAGGTCTTTGCGCCCTTTACGACACGGACCCGGTCGCCCTTGCTGAATTTCTGCCGGGAGGCCGCTGCCTGTTTCTCCGGGTTGCTGCTGGTTATGGCCGGTTTGGTCTGCTTTGTGAACCGGGTTTCTACTTTCCGAAGGGAGAGGCTCATCTTGGTGCCGTCCGACACGGAAATGTCCACCTGTTCGACGTAGTATTTTCCACTCAGCTGGCCGAGGCCGTTGATCTGGATGCAGTCTGTCGCCATGAGCCTCCACTTGGTGGCTCTGAGGGTGATCTTCATTGTGGTGGTGCCTTTGTTGGCGTTGTTCAGCTTTGCCAGGGCGATCATGGTCGCCTCTGTCTGATTGTTCGCCGCATCGTTGCACGTGAGGATCCGGCTCCCGCCGCCCACGTTCACCGTGAAGGTTTTGTTTTTTTCAGTGTGGGTGTACTGGTACTTCACCCCGGTGTAGGTACCGGCAAGCGAAGTGTCCCAGGACCACCCCGGCTCGAAGTCCGCCTCTGTAAGCGTGGCCACCACCTTTTTGGCCTCGTATGCCGCCTCATCGAAAACGACCAGGCGGTCGTTGTAGATCTTCATGGCCAGGCCGTATTTCACGACCAGATCGCTATAAAAGCTGCAGTCGGTCTGGTTATCCTGGGCCACGCTCTCGATGGTGACGGTCGGGGCCTCGTAGTGGAGGGTAAGCCCGGCCCTCTTTGCCACCTTTTGGCCTATCTCTTTGAGGTTGGTGTTCTCGTAGGTGTAGGTCCTCTCGGTGGCCTTAAAGCCGGAAGTGGACGGGATCGCCAGCGCATCGATGGTGCATTTGATGGGGCCTCCCTTGAAGGAGAAATCGTCCACCTCGAAGGTGCCGCATTTTATCGTTGCGGAGTCGCCGTCCGTATCCCAGCTGGAGAGGGTGATAGTCGGTTTCAGGCGGTCGCCCTTTTTGGGAAACCACCCGGCGATCCATCGCCTGTCCGGGTCGTTCAGTTCCACGCTTATGCTGTCGCTGCTGCCGCTGGCCACGTCCGAATACTTAAAACTGGACAGGTACTCCGAAATCTGGGCAGCGGTCCGGCTGTTGTACGTGATGGCGACCGTGCTTTTTCTTGCTGTCGCCATCACTCTTTCCTCCATTCCGGCAGATCGTCCTCATAGGACTGTTCGTCGGTTATATCGGGGACGTGGATGGCGACCCCTGCGGGGAACACCTGAAAGTCCAGGAGGGTAATGTTTGCCCGGTCCTGCATCAGGTGGTCCGCCTTGAGTTCGTCGCCGTATACCTTTTTGGCGATCACATCCCAGGTGTCCCCGGATACTGTTGTATAGGTTTCCATTCTCACGCCCCCTTTTTAGAAGCTCTTTCGGCTGTGGTCTTTGACCCACGCATCCATCATGTCGTTGAATTCGTCCTGGCTCATCCTTGCCGCCTCGGTCATGTCCTCCTGGGTAGGAGCCTCTCCGTAGAATTGGTAAGTGGGAGAGAAAGTGATCGTGTACAGCGGACCGCTGTCAGGCTCTCCGCCGCCATCGTCCGGGTCGCCGGTCAGGCCGGTCAGGAGATCTGTCGGGGTGGATTCCTGGCCTCCGGCCATCGCCGCATCCAGCCGATCCACGAGGGCGGAGAAGCTGGCCATGTCGGTGCCGCTGATCACCTCGGTCATTATGGAGCGCATCTGCGTCCACAGATCGTCCAGCGGGAGGACGGCCTCTTGCCCGGCCTCGCCGCCTCCGAGGAGGGTATTCCCTGCGGCTCCGAAGATCTGAGCGCCGTCCAGGATACCGCCCTCTTTGTACCAGCTTACAGAAAACTGCGGGGCTTTTGGCGGATCCACGCTGAAGGAGCCGGTGATTTTGATGTGCGGCATCTTCAGGTATGGCAGGGACCAGGTGAAGTTCATCGTGGAGCGCATCGCCGAAACGGCGGCGACCACTGCGGCCTTTGCCCGGTTCATCTGGGTGGTGATATCGTTCACCAGGCCCATGAGGACGGCCAGCATCGTCACCCGCATGGCTGTCATGCCGGACGCGACCTGCGCCTGGGCTGTGACCATGGCGCTCATCCCGTTTTTGAAGAGGGCGACCGTTGCCGTCACTGTGGTGCCGATCTGGGTGAACGCGACCACGATGATCGATACCCCTGCGGACATCCTTGTACTTGCCGCCGAGGCGGAGGTTATCGCTGTTGCGAAACTTGCCATACCGGGAACGCTCGACATCCCTGCGGCTCCCATCTGGGTCATGCCGGATGCCATCGTCCGCATGGCCGTGGAGCCGGAGGAGGCGCTGGAGCCTATTGTTCTCAGGGCTGTCGCTATGCGGGTGATCGACGTTGCCGACATCGTGCCGGCTGCACCGAGCGCCGTGAGGGTGGCCAGCGCCATGGCGATCTGTGTGTTCGCTCCGACCATGGCCACGCCGAGGGCGGCTGCCGCCGTCGCTACTACGGCCACGGATGCGGAGATCTTCTGCGCCGGGCCGGAGAAGTCAGGCGTACTCTGGAACAGTCCGGCGAGGGCTTTGGCTGCGCCCTCCACGAAATCTCCGAGGGCGGACAGGCCCTGTTTTACGAGGTCGACCGATGCCACCATCTGGGACAGCGAGTCAGCCGCCGTCAGCGCATCCGAGGCGATGCTGGAAGTCTCAGCGGCTACCAGTAGAAGGGCTGCCGCGAGGGCCACGCTGCCGGGGACCGCTACCAGCGCTCCGGCTCCGAGGACTAACAGTCCCGCTCCGGCCACGAGCGCTCCGGCTCCGGCTACTGTTGCCCCTGCGCCGAATGTCATCATGGCCACGCCCAGCTGCATGATGGCGACCGCGCCGGTTGCCCCGTTTGCCGCGAGGCCGGGGAGGCAAGCCGTTATAATTGCCAGCGCCGCTCCGCCGAGGATTGCCCCGGCAGAAACGACCACCAGCGCCGCTCCGAATGCCGCCAGGGCTGCCGCTCCGGCGAGGAGCAGAGGAGCAAGCAGTCCCGCCGCCGCTCCGAATACCAGAATGCCAGCCGCCAGCGCCGCCATGGTGATCAGGGCCGGTGCGCCGGCTGCGGATAGCTGGATCGCCGTATTGGCAAGGAGCGCCATGCCGGCTGCCGCCAGGAGAAGTCCTGCGCCGAGCAGGAGCATTCCGGCTCCGGCCAGAATGATTGCGGCTCCGAATGCCAGGAGGCCGGGGGCTGCAGTTGCGAGTTGTGTACCCATGGCCCCGGCGACCGCCATCAGGGCGATGATGCCGCCCTCCAACAGGGCGAGAGCGCCGATGGCCAGAGGTCCTGCCTGGGCGATCTGCACCGCCGCAAAGGCCAGGACGGCCATGCCGGCTGCGGCCATGAGGATTGCCGCTCCGAAGGCGAGGAGGCCCTGCTGGCTGGATTGCAGTTTCGGTCCCATGGTCGCCGCGAGGGCGATGAGGCCAGCGATGCCGCCGACCATCAGGATGAGGGCCGTTGTCGCTCCGGGTCCGGCATTGGCGATTGCCTTTGCCGCATCCACCAGGAGCCAGATCCCTGCGGCTGCCGCCGCGAGGCCGACCCCCACGCCGAGGATGTTCTTCGCCATGGAGGACATCGAGGATCCCACGCCGCCCAGACCGTTTTTCGCAATGGGGGCAGCTTTGCCCAGGCCCTTGAATGTGGAGATCAGGCCCTTGACGCCGGACACCGCTCCGCTTATCACCTTGAAACCGGCAAAGCCAGCGGCCACAGCGGGGATCAGGGCGAGGATCTTCTCGAACGGGGCGACCTCATCGTCGCCCAGAAAGTCGACGTACCCCTTGAGCGCATCTTTCGCGGCCTCCATCAGGTACTGGATAGCCTCTTGCGCCGCCGCTTTGATCTCCGGGAAGTTCTCTTTGATGCCCTTTGCAAATTCGACCATCAGGTGTGCGCCGGTCACGATCATTTTCGGGGTCAGGCGGATGAGGGCCGTCACGAGGGCCGAGCCAGCCCGGCCAAGCGCAGCGCCGATTTGCGGGGAGTTTTGGTCGATTCCGTCCACGACGGCCTCCAGGATATCGGCCACGGTGTTGATGAAGGTCGGAGCGCCCTCTGCCAGCTGGGAGGCGCAGTCTGTGATTATGCCGCCCATGGCATCGATCATGCCGGTGAAGCCGCCGTTCTTCAGGGCATCCGAAAGTTTGTAGATCTCTTGGGTGCTAAACTGGACCGCTCCGCGCAGAGGATCCTGTAGGTTTTTATAGATTGCGATGCCTGTGTCCTCAAGCGCCGACTTGAATATGACCATGTCGCCGTTGAGGTTGTCCAGCTTTGTTGCCGCCATTTCCTCCAGCGCACCGTTGGCGTTGGACAGCTCCGATTCCAGAGCCGCCCATTCGGACACGCCCTCCGCCGTGGTGGTGTTCAGGCCGGACATGAGGTCGTTCAATGCATCCACGTGCGTTTTGCCGCCGATGGCGGCGAGCGCAGCGTTTCTTTCTTCTTCGGTGCATCCCTGCAGGGCAGTGTTCAGGGCTTGGAGGGTTTCCTCCAGTCCGATGAAGTTGCCCTCTGCATCAAATGCGGAGATGCCGAGTTTCTCCATCATCGTCCCGGCCTTGCCGCTGCCGGTGGTCAGGTTGACCATGATGGCGTTGAGCGCGGTTCCGGCCTCGGATCCCTTGATACCACGGTTTGCCAGGACACCCAGCGCCGTGGCGGATTCTTCGAGGGGGACGTTCAGGTTTTTCATCGTGCCGCCGACACCCAGGTAAGCCTCCATGAGTTGTTCGGCGGTCTGGTTTGATTTGTTGTTAGCCTTTGCCGCGATATCGAGGTATCCGGCCAGCCCGTCCACGGTAACGCCGAGGGCGGACATGGAGTCCGTGACCAGGTCCGATGTCCGGGCCAGGTCGAGGCCCGTCGCCTCCGAAAGACGAAGGATGGACGGGAGGCCCTTGATGGATTGATCTACGCTCCATCCTGCGAGGGCCATGTATTCCAGGGCGGCTGCGCTCTCCGATGCGGTTTTGGAGGTGGTCCGACCCATCTCCAATGCCGCCGCTTCGAGGGCCTTGTATTCTTCCTCGGTGGCTCCGGCTGTCGCCGCCACGGAGGACATTGCCGCCTCAAATTCTGCGCCGGTTTTAACACTCGCCGCTGCCACCCCGGCGACAGCGGTCGCCGTTGCCGCCAGGGCAGTCGCGGTGAATTTTACGGAGGCCCCGATTGCCTTTCCGGCAAGGCCGAGGCCGTTCATCCCGGAGGATGCGCGGGATACGGCAGACGTGAAGCTGCTGTCCAGCTTACCTACGATGCGTACTGCCAGTTGGTATTCTTTTCCGCCACTTGCCAAGGGTATCTGCCGCCTCCTTTGCTGTTTCTTCGAGATCCCCCAGGGGCAGACGCAGAAAATAATCCACGCCTGCCCGGAGGGTCAGGGATAGTTGCAGACAGACTTTCCGCAGCTGCTTTCCGTCGCTTGCTTTTAGTCCTCTGCGTAGAAAAAATTTGTCACGCGGGTTTTGACCTTCGTCGCCTCTTTCAGCGGGAGCTGCCTGAAGAATTCGACGGGGAGGCCGGTCGCCCGGCTGGCGATGAAGCACGCATACTCGATGTTCATCTCCGGGGTGGGCGACACGTTGCCCTTGCGGATCAGGTAGTTGCTGGCGGCGATCATGTCCTCCGCCGTCAGGTTCGCCATGCCGCCGAGGTCCACCTCGGTGTATACCTTGTCCTCGAAATGGAAGGGCTTAGTAAACTTCACGATGGTGTCCGCCTCTGCGGAGATCGGGGTAACGGGAGCGATGTCTTTCGATGCGGATCCGCCCTCTGGCTGGATCGCGGTGATTTTTTCACTCATAGCGGTGTCCTCCTATTTAGGTGAGTTTCTTGACCTTGGCCAGAAGGTCTTTGTCGTTGACCTTGAAAACGCCGTTGACCTTGTCCAGTTCGACCTTTTTCTTCCCGTCCATCTCGATCAGGATGTAGGTCAGTTCGAGGGTGACGGCGCTGTCCATCGGTCCGCCCTGCTTCACGGTTCCGATGGCGATCTTCTTACAGCGGCCACGCACGACCACGCGCATCCCCATGTAGTCGGTTGCGCCGGTCGCCTTGACGTTGTACTGGATAGCGCCACGCAGGGTGAGCGCCACGGGGTCGGTCGGGTTGATCAGCTTGAAAAAGTCCTCATTGATCACTCTGAACGGGATCTCCATCTCCATGCTGCCGTAGCGGCCAGCGATGGTGGTTTCAATCTCGCCGAGGATCCCGGCCCCGCTGATCGTCTCGGTCATGGCCTCGAAGTCGGGGATGGCGACCTCGCCGGTAACGCCGACCATTTTGTTGCCGGTGTTGTACATATTGAAGTCATGGATGACTTCGGGAATTCCTGCGATCGACATTTTTATTCACCTCCACTCAGGGCGCTCTGGAGAGCGTCCGGGTCAAATTCCAGAATGTTCAGGATGTCCTCGGCGGGAACGTAGGGGGCGAGGTGCTGATGGAAGGTCAGCTTGCCATTCAGCAGATCGGTGATCTGGTTCTCCGCCTCGTTGAATTCGATGTAGGCCGCAGCGCACTTGCCGGAGGAAACGTAGGAGTTCCCTCTGATGTTCTCGCTGTCCACGATTTCCTCGATGAGGCGGGGGTTCGCGGGATCGTCCACTTTCTGCGCGTAGGTCTGGATGAAGCTGTTGCCCCACCAGGAGAAAAAGCGGCGGCAGCAGAACCAGCGATCCTTGGGGTCGGTGGTGGCCGGGTAGGCGGCGGTGTTATTGCCCCAGGTCCTCCAGCCGTTCACGTTGATGAAGGTGGAAACGCCGAAACTGTTCACCGCGTTCGCCTGGATCTGATCCAGCAGGACTTCCGTGCCATCCGCCAGTACCGTGGCGGTGATCCCGACCAGCTTGTTGGACGGGGAGAGGGACGGCACGTCATCGTTGGTCGCATCCACATAGGCGGTCAGGGCTGCCATCACGGCGGAGGCCCAGAACGTCTGGGAGCCGACCTGAATGCAGGGCCACAGGGCCATGATGTGGGTGCTGGAAACACCGGCGCTCTCTTTGGCCTCTTTCACGTTCGCGTAGGCGGTGCAGTGGCCAGCGGTGCTGTCGATGTCCACGAAGCCCTCACAGGTGAAGTACCCGTTGATTTCCTCGCACTTTGCCGCCAGCACCACACCCACGTCCGGGTCGTGGCTCCAGCCGGGAGCGATCAGAAGGCCGGGGGTCATCCCGAATTTCGGGTACACCTGGCGCAGGACTTCCAGGCCCTTTTCCGCTCCGCCAGCGGAGGCACCGACGATGTCGGATGCCTTGACCTTGGTGGGGTCGAGGGATTCGCTCTCCACCTTGATGCTTTCCTCGCCGGCTGCGGTGCCGGTCGCCAGAAGGGTCACGACCAGGTGTCCCGCATCGTTGAAGGACAGAACGTAGTCGGTGTCCTTGGTCAGTTCGGTTTCTTCCTCGCCGGTTTTCTTCACCTTTACGCTGTCGAGCAGGATGCCGGTCGTTTCGACCACGGCCTCCAGGTTGACCACGTTGACGGTGGCCGCATCGTTGGTCTTTTTGTGCGTCTTGGGATCCAGGACGTTGACGAAAACCACCGGGGCGACTCCGAACAGCTTAAAGCTGGCGTACATCGACTGGCAGAGGGTGTAGTTCCTGAAATCGTCCGAATACCCCAACTGCGCCACGGCCTCGGACCAGGAATAAGCAATCACCGGCACGTTGGTCACGGCATAGGGATCGTCCGCGAGATTGATGGGGGCGGTGCCGAATACCACCTGAAGGCCAGCGGTCCCGGTGATCGGGGCCACGACACTGGTGGGCTGTTCAAGCACTCGCACTCCGTGCTGATATGCCATGTTAGATATCTCCTTTCGTTTTGGCGCTGTATCCCAGCGCCTTTTTGTAGAGGGTGTAGATCGCCCCGCTCTTGGTCCTGATCTGGGTCATCGCATCCGCCAGCTTGGAAACGGGAACGCAAAGGCCACCCAGGTACGGGGCGGTTTTGATTGCCGTCTGCAGGGCCTCTGGGACCTCGTCGTAGACGGTGTTCTTTGTGGCCACGCCGATGATGGTGGGGCCAACATAAACGATTTTGTTCATACGAGATCACTCCATTTCCGCCTCGGTGCCGGTAGCGTGAAGTTGATGTTCGCGGCTCCGAAGAAGTAGGGGTAGCTGTCCTCATCCTGGAGCGCCCAGTTGAACGGGTCGGTAAACGTGAATTGACCGTCCAGCAGAGGGGTTTCCTCGTAGTGGCGCTGGATCAGTTCCAGCACCTCCAGCACGGCTCGATGCCCTTGGTTTCTCTCATCGTCATCGAAGATCCCAACGAGCAGGAGAACCGCGACCTTGTGCGGGTCGGTTTGGCTCTCTATTCCGCCGCTGTCGATCCGGGCGATGATGTACGGGAACGGGTCATCATCTTCCTCCGACTTCCTCTTGGGCAGGTTTTGCGGGTAGGCGATGAGGGGAGCATTCTCGCCAGCCGGGGTTTTGTACCGGCGATCCTTGAACAGTTCGTTCAGGTCTGCGACCAGCGCATCCTGTAGATCTCTTGCGGTCATGCTTTCAACACCTTTCCTATTTCTGCCCTGATATTCGCCATCAGGTTGTCGTAGATGTCCGGCTCCACGATTCCGTACACTTTCTCCTGGTTCCCCACCATTTTGGGGATGCTGTTGGAGAGAAGTTTCTTCAACGGGTACCGGGGTTTCCCTCGCCTCTGCACCACGGAAACGTGGCCGTTTCTGAATTGGGCGAGGAATGCTTTCGTGTTCGAGGTCAGCCCTTTCAGGCTGCTGGACAGCAGGACCTTTGCCTTTGTGACCGATGGGCGGTTTTTCGGCTTATATGTGGCCGGGGACACCTTGAAGTCCTTCAGCTCCATCTGTTCGCCGGTGATCTTGATGATCGCCTCCGGCTTGGACGTGGTCGCGTTTTTCGTGGCCATGGCCTTGGTGAAGCGGGTTTTCTTGACCACATAGGTTTCCTGCGCCTTTTCGGCCAGGGCGGTCTTTGCCTGTTTTGCCGTTTTGTTCACTGCGTTTTTCAGGACCTTGCGGCTTTCGCTTTTCAACGAGCCGAGCGCATTTTCGATGGTCCGAAGCATATTTTCATCGTACTGAAATTCAATGAAACCGTCGCCGGACCGGGCTGTCATTCCCTTGCTCATTTGCTGCGGTTCGCCTCCAGCGTGATCGTGTACACGCCGCCCTCATCGGTGGTGTCGACCACTGTGTAGTTGCGCCCATCCAGCTTGAGGAGCCTCCCCTGCGAGGGCAGAGGGCCAAACGCCGAAGCCTTGACGTACAGGAGGATTTGCCGTGCGTAGATGCCGTCCATGTGGGACTTCATCTTTTTCTCGCGCTCGACGTGTTCCATGTCGTCGATCATCGCAGTCATTTCCACGCCGTCCACGGTGTGGGTTTCAGAGAATTCTTCGAGGTTAAAAAAGATCGTTTCAATGTCTCTCTGCAGGATCTGCTTAAAGTTCAGGCTTTCCATGGGCGCTTTCTCCTTTCTGGCGTGAGCGGCACTCTGCCGACCAGTTCATCGCCGGTGGCCTCGCCGCCCACGGCCAGCCCAGGCATTCCGGGCATGGCCGTGACCAGCCTTGCAGTGGCCGTTGATGGGGCGGTCATGTACTCCGCGAGGTCCATCCAGACGGCAGTTCCGGCCTCGATCCATGCGTTCACCATTTCGGTGTCATCCAGCGGCAGGAGATCTCCGGGCCGGTGGATTCTGGATCCGATCTGGATATACTCTTGGGCGACCAGGCATTTGCCGTCCATCAGCCGGCTGCGGCGGTGCTGTCAGCCTGGGGTTTCCATTTGCTGTCGCTGTTGCTGTACTTGAGGACCTGGCCATCCTCCGGGGAGGCCGCATCCACGTCGGTCAGATCGTTCAGCTTGAGGGAAACAGGGCCGGAACCGCCAGCAGCTTTGGCCGGGGGATAGGCGATGTTCACGAGGATGACTTCATCGGCGGATGCGGCCTTTGCGGCGGCATAGCCAGCCGGGGTGTTCCCGTCAGCCTCATCGGTGATGGTGCCGTCTTTCGCGCTGAAGTACACGCCAGCACCCATGGCGATCTCTTTGCCCTCGGCCTTGCTCATGGAGTAGACGCCCATCACGTGGATGGAGCCGACTCTGCCGGGGAGGATATCCGTCCCGGCCACGCCGATGCGCTCTTTCAGGTCGATGACCGTGCCAGCGGGGATAACCTTGGCGGTTTCGTTGGCGTAGTCGAGCGACTCACCTCTCTGCCAATACTCGGCAGTGGGATTGGTAGTTGCCATGATTCATACTCCTTTCTGCCTTATTCGGCGGCTTCGATCTTCACGCCGTTGTTCCGGGCGATGCCACGGAAGTCGCGGACGCTGATGCCCCAGTCGAGCCACATATCCCACACGAAGCCCAGGGTGCCGGGGTTCTCCATGCGGCGCACAGTGGGAGTCTCCTGGCCGTTCAGGTAGTCGACCTGAATGCCACGGGCGCTGGCGTTGTCCGCAAACATGAACCACGGGCAGTTGTTGGTCCCGGCCAGCGCGTTGAGGATAGGCGACTGGACGATCTGCAGGGGGTAGTTGTACAGGGGGTTGATGTCGTTGTTGTTGGACCCGGTCACCTGGGTGGAATGCAGGATCACGGCCAGGTCGAATTCGTAGCCCACCGGCACGACGATGGTGCGAGGCGTGATATAGATGGCCTCTCCGAATTGGTCGGTCTGCTGCTGCATCTTCAGGATCATGGCCTGAATGGATGCTTGGGTGGGCTTGCTGCCGGTGGCGACCAGATTCTTGTGCTTTGCATCGAACAGCTTGGTGCCGTCGAAGATCGCAGCGTTGTCAAACAGGATCTTGTAGACCTGCTTGTCGATGGTCTTTTTCGCCGCCGTCGCATAGAGGCCGGGGATCTCGGTCAGGAAACCGATGTCATCGTTGATGAACGCCTGGCGGGTCATAGAAAACTGTTTCCCGTAGGTGTCCAGCTTGCGCTGCGGCAGGAGTTCCGTCCTGGGCTTGTCAGGCTTGATCTCGCCGTTCTCCGGCACCAGGAGGAAGTCGCCCACGCCGCCGATGACGTACTCATGGTCCGGGGTCGACTTGAAGTCTTTCAGGCTGCCCTTGGTGGTGAACGCCTGGAAGGTGGTGGGAACGTGATTGTAAAGTTCCACGATGCTCTTGCGGATGGTTTCATCCAGAATGGCAGGGAACGCAGCCGTGGGGTTGTAAAACTGGCGGCTCAGTTCGCTGTAGAGGGCATCGGGACTCATCCGCAGCAGACTTCTCGCATCGCGGCCCTCGCGGGTCAGGCATTCAATGCCCAGATCGCGGAGGCTCATCGCGGAAAGTTGCCGAGCGCCCTCGGACGGATGCTCCACGTTGATGCGGCCACTCCGAAGGAGAAGGGCATCGGATGCATCGCGCCTGAATTCGTCCTCACCGCTGCCGGTAACCTGGACGCGGGAGGAGAGGGGTGCGCTGGTGGCTCTCAGTTGCCGGATGATATCCTGGCAGACGGTGTCCACGCTGGCCCCGGTGCGGATGTATTCGTCGGGGCTGATGTCGAAATCGCGGCACATGGCGTTGATTTCAGAGATGCGGGTGCGCTCCGCCTGGACGGCCCTCTGCTGATCGTCAGCGGTGGGGTCGGTGGCGGGAGCAGCGGGGGTCGTAGCAGTGGCGGCGGGAGCCGCAGACTGCTGCTGGCGCTCCTCTGCCTCGATCTCCGAATTCAGAGCCTCGATCTGGCGCTGCAGATCGTCAAACTCCGACTGTTCGGCATCGGACAGGGAGCGGTTGGCGCTTCTCGCGGTATTAACCAGGGCCTGCTGGCGCTGGGTCAGCGCGAGGAGCTTCTGCTTCTTGCTCATGCTTTTGTACCTCCATATAAGTTTTTGTTTATTTGAAGTTGGGCGCTCAGGACATCCATCGGAACCGAGCGGCTCTCGGTTTCGGCCTCACGGCCTACGCCTACCGTGCCGTCAGCCGGGACCGACACGATGCTGATCTCGAAGGGCCACCACTTCCTTGCGATCTCAGCAGGGCCGGTGAACCGACCGTCCGTAGATGTCTTTCCTGCCTGTACTTCCTCCAGTGTGTCGATGCGGTACCCAACGGATACGCCTTTGAGGGTGCCGGTCCGCACCTTTTGGTAGATCACCTCGGCCTTTTCGTCGGTGTCGAATTCGACCTCCGCGTAGCCTCGGTATTCGTCTATCCACGCTCTGTTCACCTTGCCGAGGACGAAGTCCCGGTCATGGTTAAAGAGTAGGACGCCTATGTCGTTCAGCCGTGTCAGGTCAACGGCTCCGGGGGAATGGTCGAGGATTTCAATTCCCCACCATCGCTCGTAGGGTTCCTCCGAAGAGAAGGAAAGGGTGAATTTACGCTCGTTCCCCTCGCCCTCCACGCGGGTAAGGCTGCCGGGGCCTGTGAGGGTCCTCTGCTCATTCTTTCCCGGTTTCTTCATCGCCTGATCCCTCCCCGCTGCCGGCTGCGCCGTCCGCGTTTGGCTGATTTCCATCCCCCGTGTCATTTCCACCGGGGGCTGGGGCCTCTTGCCCGTCAGGGCCTGTTTCGCCAGTCCCGCCAGGAATTTCCCCAGCGACAGGGGCGGTTTCAGGCTCCGGCTCATCCTCATCTTCATAGAGGCCGTCTGATTTTTTCTGTCCAAGGATTACACCTCCCAGATCCACGCCGTGCTTTGTTCTCGCGTATTCCAGCACCTCGCAGATATCGTCGATTTGTTTTCTCCAGTCGGCACCGTTTTCGGCGGCGATCTGTTTGAATGTCTTTTGGCCGCTTTCGAGGGCGGTCTTTGTGGCCATCGTTTCCTTGCTCGGTTCGATCCACGGCTTGGGCGGTTTCACGAAGGAATGCAGGAAGTATTTGTCTTTGTTCTCCCAGAAGTTGGGGATGGAGATCTCTCCGGCCAAAACTGCAGAAATGATGAAGGTTTCGTAGATCTCATCCATCACGTCTGCCAGCAGTTCATCTTCCTCCGCGTAGGTCATGCCGTCCTCGATGATGGCCTGTCTCGCGCTGGAGTAGGTGGTTTCGCTCATGTCCCGGCTGGTAGCCTCGTAGGAGAGGCCCTGCCCGGCTCCGATGAGCCTTTGCTGGAGTTTGGTGTAGGAGGCCGCATCTGTGGCTTGCCCCTGCGGGTTGACCACCTGGACCTCATCTCCGGGGTTCATCTCGCTGATCATTCCAGGGGAGAGGGTCTTTCCGGCATAGGTGGTCCGGCCATTCACGTCCACGGAATTGGAGCGCCCGATTCCCGCTGTGGGGATCGCTCTCTTAATGAAAACCGAGAGACACGCCTCGATCCTCTGCTTAACGCTGACCGCCACCATGAATTCGTTCACGTCGCGGATCCGTGTGATCGTCTGGCTCATGTCGCTCATCTCTCGCAGCTGCGAGGGGCGGCGCTTGCTGTAGTAGAAGATCACGTCCGAGGCTTTGATGTAGACGGGGTCGACCAGGGCGAAACCGTCCAGGCTGTATTGCCGGATCCAGTAGCCGACCGGCGCATTGTACGAGTTGTACTCAATGCCGCCGACCACTCGGTTATCTTTGTGCTTTGGCGTGACCTGGGTCGCATCCAGTTCGTCCACCTCGAACATCTGAAGTTTGAAGGGGAGAACGCCTCCGCTGGTGTAGCGCTTTACGAAAAGCACCCCACCGTCGACTTTCTTCCTGCGGACGGCCATGCGGAGCATCTGATTCAGGCTCTGGGTGCCGGTCACGTCGCAATTCCTCTTTTTGCACCAGACTTTCCAGAGCGCCTCGATCTTTTTGTTCAGGCTCTCATTGGAGGTTTCCGCCTGAAGGATGAGGCCCTTGCCGATCACGTTGCGGACGAAGGGGCCGATCACGGAGTTCATCATGTCCGAGTTCCGCTCCAGATCTCTTGCCCTTGCCCTTACGGCATCCCGGCTGTATCTGTCGGTGTATTCGGCACTCTGATTCGTGGCGACCCAGTTCGCATTGAGGCGGCTTGCCGCTCCGGCATCATAGTGGCGCTGTTCTTCCAGCACCTGTCGCCATGCCTCACGCTTTGCCGCCGCCTGGGGGCTGATCCACCCGATCAGGTTGTCGAGCCAGTTCATCCGTGATCACCTCCCCTCGAACACGGCCACGTAGGTGTCGGAGAAAAGGTGCGAGGATTCTTCCCCGGCCACCTGGGCCTTTAGATCGTTTTGCATATCCCGCAGCAGACCGAGGTCCGCACGGGTCAGGGAGCGGGAGCCGATCTTGTAGGACTGGCCTCCGATCAGGATGCTCTGGATGGCCTTGTTTACTTCCTCCAGCATCTGTGCCGGGGTGTAGCTGCTTACGCTCATGTTATCCATCCTTTCATAGCCACTGGCCGCTTGTTCCCAGCCAGTTGTTTTCCGGCTCCGGGGCCGGTTCCTGTTGCTTTACTTCTGTGCGGGGCTGCACCTCGATTTCCTCCAGGTGCAGGCTCCGAGCGCCGAGCATATCGGCGGCGCACATGGCGTATACCTCGCAGTCGAGGTAGTGATTATCCGCGTGGGACGTTTTCAGCACCCACTCTTGCGTGGTCCTCTGGCCGGAGCGGACGTTGACCTTATGCTCCGAGGTGACCTGTTCCGCGTAGTTCAGATCGCATCCCTGGTAAACCATCCAGCTGCCGGTGCCGTTCTCTTTTCGCATTCGCCCGGCGATCATGTCTTTGTACTTGCCGGTGTCGATCAGCACGAGGTTCATCCCGTAGGCCCGGCTGTCGGTCTTATTGACCTTGGACAGCTTGAAGTGGGATGTCATGGCGTGGGACGATCCTTTGCTGGGCAGCGCCCAGTCCGAATTGGAGGCGCAGAAGTCATACACCAGGTCGGTGTTGTCGCCGGAGTCGATCAGGGCCAGCTGCACGACCATGCCGGTGCCGTCCTCTTTGGAAAACTGCAGATTCATGATCCGCTCGACCTCTGCGAAGGACACCGCTTGCCCGTGGGCGATGTTTTGGCTGGTCAGGTAGTTGCCCCATGCCCGGATCGTCCAGTAGATGCTGGTTTCCTGCACGTCGATGCCAGCGGTCACGATCTTTGCCCACGCCGGGACGGTGTACTCCGGCAGTTCGCTCTGGCGCTCCAGCACCAGATCCGCGTTGGTCTTTAGCTTGGTATCCTCCCACGGCTCCGCCAGCCACGAGTTGGTGAAGTTCTGCAGGGTGTCCGGGTTGTCCTTGCTGGTCAGGAATTCACGGGCAATCTCCGAAAAGCGAACGAAGGGGCTATACAGGGTGTTGATCCAGAACGCCACTTTCCGGGCGACCTTTGCGTTCTCCCGGACCGTCCGCCACTCCCCGTAGCGGAGCATCTGCGGTTTGTCCTGGTCTGTGATAATGCACCCGCATTCCTGGCAGACGTAGTTTGCCAGTTCCGCCCGGTCCATGTAGGACATCCCGTCCTCATTCGGGAACGTGATCTGCGCCCACTTGAGTTCGATGTACTTGCCGCAGTGGGGGCAGGGGACGAAGTAGTGTTTTACTGCATCCGCATCCTCCAGGGCTTGCCAGATGTGACCGCTCTTGAGGGTAGGGGTCGATGTCATGAAGATCTTTCGGTTGTGAAAGGTCTTTGTTCTCTCTCGTGCCAGCCGGATCGGGTCCGCCTCTTTCTTGGTGGCCCCTGGGTATTTGTCCACCTCATCGAGGAACAGGAACCGAATAGGGCGGCTGGCCAGGTTCGCCGGTGAATTGGATCCAACGATGGTCAGGTACATCCCGTCAAACTGCAGTTCCAGCTTGGAGGAGTCGTTCTCGCGCCACCGTTCCCGAAGTGGGGCGGAGGCTCTCAGCATGGGTTGAAATCGGTTTACCGATATGCTTTCGCCCAGCACGTCCGATGGGTATACCAGCATGGTGGGGGATGGGTCTTGCTGGATGATCCATCCGAGCATATTGAACAGTGATTCCGTGCCGCCCAGCTGCGTGGCCTTGACGAAGGCGATTTCCTCTGTGTCGAAGTTGCAGAATTCGTCCATCACTCCGGCGAGGTATGGGGTCATGTCGTTTCGCCATGGTCCGGGCATCGCGGAGGACTTGCTGTCCAGTACGCGGTATTTCTCCGCCCACTCCGAGACGCTCATGTCCTCTGGCGGTCGGAGATATTGGAGAGCCTCTTTCTGGTATTCCGCTACCAGGTACTTGCGGAAACGCGGCTTTTTAGGTCGCATCGGTTTCCGTCTGCGGCTCCGGGGTCGCAGAGGACTTTTTCCTCTGCGGGATCTCTGTCACCCCGGCCACGACGAATGCCTCCAGCAGTTTCTGGATCTCGCCGGTCAACTCTTTCTCGATGTGCCTGGCCTCCAGCGGCTCGATGTAGCCGCTTATGATCCCGGTCAGCCGGGACGGCAGGGACATGGCGAATTTCTTGAAAGTCACGAAGAACCGGGTGTAGTCCAGGGTGACTTCTTCGATGCTGATATACTTGCCGGCTGCGATATCCGTTCTCAATCGGTGCAGTTCGCCCTGGCTCTCTTTGAGGGCGATCTCCGCTTTCATCTTTTGTTCACGGAGTTCCGTTTCCTTTTCGGAGCGGTTCTTTCCGTAGGCTTTGTCGGAGAGGTACTGCACGTATCTCTGGATGGTCGGTACCAGGTCGTACCGCCGTCCCTCATTGGTTTCGGTGGTGGGCAGAACGCCCTCCTGGGTCAGTTGCTGAATGCGGCGCACGGTGACGCCGAAAAGCTGGGCGATGATCTCGACCCGGTAAAAACCGCCGCCAGCTACTTTGCCGTTGTTATCCAAGTAGAGTACCCCCCCCCCCGCGTAAAATTTCGCCGTTCAGTTGTTCGGAGGTCATAACTTCACGGCTTTCTTCCCGGTGTATTCCTCCCAGCGCCGGACGATCACGTCCACGTTGCGCTCATCCATCTCCATGATGTAGGCTGTCCGCCCCAGCTGCTCCGCCGCCATCAGGGTGGAGCCGGAACCTCCGAAGAAGTCACCGACCAGCCATCCGGGCTTGCTGGAGTTGTTCATCAGCCGTCCAATCAGCGGGACCGGCTTCATCGTGGGGTGGAGGGAGTTCCGGGTCGGTTTATTCTCAAAATGCACCGAGGTCAGGTCTTTGTAATCCCGGAAGATCTTCTCAATGAAGGCCAGCAGTTCCTGGCGCTTCATGCTCTTGAATTCTGGCACATCTTCCAGCAGGACAGTGTCCTGGGTGCGGTCGTTTACGAAGTAGTGTCCTGCGCCCTCTTTCCAGCCGTAAAGGATCGGCTCGTGCCGCCATTGGTAATCCTGGCGACCGAGGACGAAGGCGTTCTTTTCCCAGATCAAACACTGGGCCATTTTCAAACCGGCATCTGCATAGGCTTGCCGGAATTGGAGGCCGGTGCTTTCTGCGTGGAATACGTAGATCGCTGCTCCGGGGCGCATGGCATCGTTGCAATTCTGAAAAGCGGCCAGGAGGAATTCGTAAAAACTCAGGGCATCCATGTTGTCGTTTCGGATGTCGCTGTTTGTCCGGGATCCCTCTTGCCCCAGGTATTCCTCCAGGAATGCGGTCTTTGCGCCGTAGTCCACGTTGTATGGCGGGTCGGTGATCACGAGGTCCAGCTTGTTGTCGCCCATGAGGGTGGAGACGTCTGCCGGATCCGTTGCATCGCCGCACATGAGGCGGTGTCGCCCAAGCTGCCAGATGTCCCCGGTCCGGCTGACCGGCTCCGCGATTTCTGCGGCTGCGGCATCCGGGTCGAAGTTGTCATCTGCGGCCTCTGCGGGGATGTCCACCAGCTGGATCAAGTCCTCCAGTTCCTCCCGGTGAAAACCTGTAACGGTGAAATCGTACCCGTTCAAGTCCAGGGTGAGGAGGACCTCTTTCAGGGCGGCGTTGTCCCACTTGCCCGTGATCTTGTTCAGGGCAAGGTTCAGCGCCATCTCTTTCTGCTTATCGTGGATCTCCAGGACGATGCAGTAGGCTTCGGTGTAGCCCATGTCCATCATCACGGTCCGGCGCTGGTGGCCTTTGATGATGGTGCCATCGTAGTTCAGGACGATGGGATCGGAATATTCCAGATCGTCTATGCTCCGCCTGATTTCCTGGTATTCGGGATCCGAAGGGGTCAGGGGCTTTCGCGGGTTGTAGGTGGCTGGGACCATATCGGCCAGTTTCCACAGCTCGAACCGCATTCCCTCTCCGGCGATTTCCGGGACGTTCTGCATCGGTGGCACCTCCATCTCAGATTTGCCCCGTGTTCGGTGGGGCGGCCCGCTTTTTCGGGTCCACTTTTTCGGCTGTGGCTGGCCGGGTGGCAGTCTCTGGCGGGGGGTTGCGTAACGAAACGCAAAAAAATTTTTCGATTTCACTCGAAAAACCATCGGGCCTTCCTCGCCCCGCAACTTTATTTTGTTAAAGTAGTACCTACGGCATATCCGGGTGGGGGTACCTGTAGAAATGGGAAAGCCGCACCCCGGTTTCCCGTGATGCGGCTCCCACTCAACAGATAGGGTGCGACGCTATGATGTGGTACCGTCCCTGCCCGACTGTCCACGATAACATTATAGCACAGTCAAAAGTCCTTTTGGGTCCTGACTTTGCTCAGAGCCTTGGTCCCCATGGCCCTTGCCCCTTGGCCCTGGCCTGTGGCCTTGCCTCTGTGTCCCTTGTCTCTCATCGCTTCACGTTGTTCTTCTCTCTTTGCTCTTGCTCTCTCTTGTCCTCTTGTGTCTTGCTCTGTCCTCTTGATTCTCTCTGTGTCCATGGCCCCTGGGTGGTGTGGGGGTGTGTGCATGGCTCCCTGTGCAGGGGTGTATATGGGGTGCCTGTGTGGCCCTGTTTCTGGGGGCTTAAAAATGGGGGCCTTATAGGGGCCTGTTTTTAGGGGGCCTTTATTCTGGGGCCTATAGGGGGTGCCTTTTCTGGGGGTCCCTGTTTCAAAGGCCATTTTTGGGGCCTTATTTTTCGGCCTCCGCAGAGGCTCCGAAAAAAGGGGCCTATATTTTAGCCTCCGAAAATCGGGCTTGTTTTCTGGGCCTTGTTTTCGGCCTTTATAATGCCCGAATTTTCGAGGGGTAAATTTTCCGGCTTAAAATGGGCGCAAAAAATCGGGGGTCGATTCCTGAAAACCGACCCCCGGTGTCATTTTTCATCCCGCCTCTTACGGGCGCTACGCGGCCCTCTGGGGGCCTGTGTTTTTGCGGGGTAAACTTCCCCGACCAGCGTTGAAAAACGCGGGTTTTTACCGCTGGAAAAATCAATGACCGTCTTTTTCGATCCTGCCAAGCTTCGCATCAAAAGCGGCAAGGGTCGCACGGACCTTCTTAAATTCGAGCAGCTTGTCGAGGCCGCGATTGTAATACTCGAAACATGGCGACCGGGTCAAATGCACGAGCCTCTGGATTTCCGTCCACGGCTTGCAGTCGATGTGCCGGTATTCGAGGATGTCTCGCTCGGTGCTTTCTCTGGGCAGGAAATCGAGGACGTCCATTATTTCCGCTACGCTCCGGGCTTCGATGTCGATTTGCCGCTGGATCCGTTCTTCGATATCGTCGATCTTGAAGATCAGGGCGATAGCGCCGTCGTGGTGCTTGCTTTTCACGGGGATTCCGTCAAGAGGCGGGGTACTGACACCGGGGTGCCGGAGTTCGCTCTGCAATTCATCCAGCCGGCTGCGAAGAGCGGCCTGTTTTTCCTTTGCCCGGTAATATTGGGAGAGGTACCGTTTCAAAAGGCGGCGGTCCTCATTCGTCGAGGTTGTTTCCATCTGCGCTTTTCTCCTTTCCGTGGCTCCTTGGGTGCGGCTGCCGTTTTTGCTGGAGCCGCATCCTGCGGATCAGGGCGTTTTGCCACTTTTTCCTGACCCTGGGCGAACCGTGGCAGAGAAGATGCCATTGCCGGTCCGTGGCGTAGTTTTTGAGGCTCTCGGTCACCGCAAAAGCGGCAATCGCGGAGAACGCTTTGCTGATAGCCTCCGCCGCTACGCTTGCGGATTCTCCGATTTTGGTGAGGGCCTCGCAGAGCCGGTCGATGCCGGCTGCGGGATCGTCTGAAAATCTAATCATTTCTGCACCTCCGCGTTTTTGATGATCTTGACAGCATCTTCTCCGAAGCTGACCACTGCGGCGATGCCTCCGGCCCTCTGGATAGCCTTGATGGTCTGTTCCTGGATCTTGGAAAGCTGCCCGATGTATGGCCGCTTGATCTCAAAGCCGAAAAACCGGCCATCTATCACGGCACAAACGTCCGGGATCCCCTGGCGGCTGTATGGCCCTGCGGCGGCTTTCCAAACGAAGGAGGAGGGGAAGTTCCCTCGGATGGCCTCCATCACCTCCGCCTGGTATTCGCTCTCTTTGGGGAGGTTTTCGAGGAGGGTTTGCCGGAATTGGGCGGCGGAAAATGCCACGCCTTGCCTCATGGCCGTTATCTCCAGCCATTCCCTCATTTCCGCCTTAGTGAGGATGCGGCTGTTTTTGCGGATCTCCGATCTGTCTGCGATTTTCTTAGGCATAGGCTCCGCCCTCCAGGGCCGGTGCATCCGCCCACTCTCCGGCGCTTTCCTCCGGGCCGGTCGCCGGGGCCTCGGTCTGCTCCGGGTCCTCGAACATGGGCCGGTTGCCCTTTTCGGCCTCCATGAAGTGGGAGGCCATCATGTCTGCGGTGTGGAGCGCCCAGATCAGCGGGTATTGGTCGATGGCCTGTCCGAGGGAGAGGGTGTCCTGGGTGTCGCAGTAGCCCATGTGCCACCAGATGGCGTACATTTCCTCGGTGGTCAGTTCCATGTACTGCTTTATGATCATGGCGCTCTTGGGGCCGTGTCCGAGCGGCATCTTATCGTCCACCGAGTAGTAGGGGACCTTTTCCCACTTGCCGGTTTCCTCGTTTTTGGCGTTCCGCCAGCTGGTGGTGTAGAAGTAGGTCTTGCAGATGTCGTGGAGCAGGGCGGCGATGATCACGCTTTCCTCCGGGGCGGTGGTCACGAACCTGTCCGCTACCGTGTAGTGGTATTTCAGCTTCATGCGGCCCTGGGGGTCCTTTTCGTCCGGCACATGGGTCAGGATCCCTCTCATGGCATCCAGCACGTTGAGGCTATGCTGAAGGAGTCCGCCCTCACAGGAGAGGTGGTACTTTGTGCTGGCCGGGGCCTTGTAGAAGTCACTCTTGCGAATGTAGGCCATCAGCTTATCGACGCCGGGGCGCTGGACCTTTTCCATCTCCGCCTCAAACCGGGCGATGTTCTTTTCTCTGTTCATGTGTTTCTCCCTTTCTTGAAGTCTTGGTATTTGGGGCAGGTCGCCCAGTGTGGAACGAAGCCGGTGCCGGTGGCTTTGTGGGGATCCTCTGTGTATTCGCAGGAGAGGATCTCGCCGTTCGGGGTCACGATCTTCTTTGTGCCGGTTTTCGGCTTTTGGGTGTAATACCGGGGCGTTGCATCGCACGGCATTGATTTCCCCGATGCGGTCCTAATCCAAACGATGGCCGCTCCGCATCCTCTGCAGCTTGCTGTTCTCATTTCTGCACCTCCGCCTCCGGGTCCGGCCCGATCTTGGGCGGGTACCCCATGTACCTGTAGTTCCTGTTGCTGTCGATCCAGTAGCCGCCCTCTTGGTAGTCCGGCTTGACCAGCCAGAAGCCTTGGAGGACATCGTTGTAGATCCACCTGTTGCCCGGCTCTCCGACCCAGCGGTTGTAATGCTGGACGTAGGGGTCGAAGATCTCATCTTCGAGGCGCTTGTACATCTCGTAGACCGTGTCCTGAAATTTTGATTCGTCCAGGTCGGTGATCAGCGCCCCGTGGATCCGCTCCCATAGGCCACCCGGCTTTCGCTCATCGTCGAGGATCGCTCTGGCCCTGCGGTCCATCCACTGCAGGATCTCTTTGTTCTTCTCGCTCTCCGGGTCGCCTGGTGGAGCCGGTGGGGAAACGGCGCGGATGTATTCGCGGGTGAACCATTCGGCATAGTCCGCGATGGCGGCGACCAGGGCGTTGTAGGGCTTTGCGTACTTGGTCTGTAGCTGCTCCAGCGGCACCTTTTCCCGGTTCGATTTCAGCCTTGCGAAGTCCTCACGGAATTTCTGAAACCGTGCATCGATCTTTTTGGATTCTTCGTCCATGTTTTCCACCCTTTCTGTTGAATGTTTTTCGGGGCTGTCACACCTATTTGGCAGGGTTAGGTGTTACAGCGAAAAGCCTTGATATTGCTGGGGTTTTCGCCCCTTTTGGGTCTGTAACACCTAACTCTGAAATACAAAGCGATTTTTTAGAAATTCTGCATAACTTGCAGAAAATCGTGTAAAATGCAGAATTTCGCAGAAAGGTATAAAATTAGGTGTTACAGGTGTTACAGGTGTTACAAGTGTTGAAAAAGCCCGTCGTTTCAAGGGTTTTCGGCCCTCCGCTTTGTAACACCTAACGTAACACCTAATTTTTAGGTGTTACAAAAGCCGGGGTCAAAAAGGCAGATCCTCTGTGTCATCGATTTCGACGAAGCCGCCCATGTTCATCTGTTGCCCGTATGGGTTGCAGGCTGGCCGTGTCGGCTGCTCATCGTCATCGTCCATATCGTCTATCGGATCCCTCGCGGCGGAGACCATGCCGATGCGGAATTCCACGAACCGGCAGACGCGGTCGCCGAAGCGCTGGGTCACCGAGTAGACCTTCTTTCCGTCTTTGGCTGTGCTGGAGGCGATCAGGCCCTTTTCGGCCATATACTTCATGGTCTTTCGGGGAGAGTACCCCGCCTTGGTCATCGCCTGGTTCAGCATCGACGGGAATATGTAGGCGATGTTGCCCCCCTCGGAGATCATGCCGAGGCAAGTCCCCACGGCATTGATGCCGAAGTACGCCTTGTTCGAGAGGACCCAGTCGGTCACAAACTGCACGGCATTCTCGTTCACGTCGGTGCTGTTGCTTTCGACCTGTTCCACGAGGATGTGTTCGGCCATCACCTTTGCCCGGACCCAGCTGCCCCAGGTCACGCCGATCCTCTGCAGATTTTCCGGGATCTGTTCGGCAATGCCGGAGGGGGGCTGGATTTCTGGGGTCCCTCCGAAGAACCAGCTGTCGACCATGGCATCGGCCAGGGACACGGCGGCTATGCCGGAAATGTGGGAGCCGTTCTTTCCGTCGCTGATCGCCCGGATGTAATCCTGCATATCCTCGAAGGCGGCGCAGATCACGCGCTCATCCAGGCCGATGATCTTCTCGATGAAGGCCGGACCGGCCCAGCCGCAGTCGGCTGCCGCCTGTTGGTGCATGACCCCGGCATCCTGTTCGTTGTCGAACGGTCCGCCGTAGATCTCCAGTACACGGGTGCTTACGCCGGTCTGGGTGGTGTCGGTGCTTAGAGGTTCCTCGCCGGTGGCCAGGGCCACGGTGCGCCATTGGTGGATGGTCTGCAGACCACCGCCTTTGGCTCCGCGTATCTTGCCGGTGCCGCTGGCGATCATGTAGACGATCTTCTCCAGCGCTCCCTGATTCGTCCCGGCCAGCTGCCGTTCGTCGATTCCAAGCGGGAGATCGCAGTAAAATGCCGCCGTGCGCTCCAGACCGACCTGGGTGGCGTTGAAGTTGACCATGAGCCTCTCCGGGTCGCCCCATGCGGACAGGGCCGCTTTGAGGGCGGCGGTCTTTCCGCCCTTGGAGCCTCCCCAGTTGTACACGAAGAAGATCCGTTGCTTTACGATCCGCAGGAGCGGGGCCGCAAAGCTGGCGGCGAGTATAAAGCGGAATTTGTCACGGCTGCGGTGCGGGGTCATGTGTTCGACCCACTTGTCCATCGTGCCGTTGCGGCAGTATGCCGTTGCCATTCCCCGCTGGGAGGGGTCAATGTCCAGGGCTATCCCTTTATCGTGGCCGGGGATGAAGCGTTTCCCCGGCTGCCATCCGAAGGTGGACGTGGAGTCCGCCTTTGGGATGATGTCGATGTTCTCCGCCTCCAGAGCGCCGAGGAACCGCACCACCTGTTTCGCGTTCTCGCTGGTTATGGTGCAGCCCAGGTCCGCCAGCGCCGTAATGCTCCGGCTGGAGAAGATGGTCGACCGGGGGAAGATGGCGGTGTGCCACTCATCGTCCCGCTTGAATGCGATCTCCATCTTCTCATCGCCGGTTTCGATGCTCTTGAGGCGCTGGGTCAGGATGATGGGGGTCCTGCAGACGTTTGTGGGGGTGTATTTCTTCTCATCGATGGCGCTGATCCCTTTGTCCGAGTAGAGCCACCCCTCCGGCTGCCGGAGGTTGATCGGTGCGCCGGAGATCGCCTCCGGGATCAGTTCTTCATCGAGGTCTATCGCCTCTGCGCCGTCCAGCGCCTCCCGGATCATCCGGGCGGCATCCTCTTTCCCGTACTTGAGGTAAAGATCGGACGGGTCTTTCACGCCGAGGCGTTCGCAGCTCCAGCGGCAAACCTTGCCGATGAAGTTGCCGTTCTTCAGATTTTGGCAGACCTTGCGGAAGAATGTCTCTCCGCCCTGGTCCGGCTCTTGGTGGATGTAAAGCGTGAGATCCTGCAGGACCGAGGCTTGGTCTGCTTTGAACATGGAGGCCCCGGCCACGCCGATGGCGGGGAGGCCCATAAACCAGAGGCTCTGGGTGTCGCTCTCGCCCTCCACCATGATGACGTGGCCGACCTCTCTGAATTCCGGCAGCCGCCATTCCCCGTATAGGCATATTTTGCCGCTGGATCCGTAGCGCCACCTGAATTCCTTTCCTGCAAAACGTTTCCTGAAGGTCGCCTCTGTCCCGTCCTCGGTGAGGTAGGGGATGCGGAGGAACGTAGTCCCGTTGCGTTCTTTGGCGGTCGACACCTTGCACGTCTGCGCCAGGAAGTCTGCCGGGAGCCTCTTTTCAAAGCTATATTGGTCCAGGGTGTACGGCTGCAGTCCGCTGGGACGGGGGTCGGGCTTTGGTTTCGGCTTCGGCCTTTCGTCCAGCGCGTGGTACTTTTCGAGGATGGCCTTGTACGCCTCCCCGGTGTCACAATCGTGGTATTTTGCCCAGAAGGACACGAAATTCCCGCCTGTGTCCTCTGCAAAGCAATGCCACTTTCCCGTTCGGAGATCCACGGAAAAGCTGTTGTTGCGGTCATCGTGAAAGGGGCAGAGTCCGATCAGGTTGTCACCTGTGATCTTGGCTTTCTTGATGACGGCGGAATACTCCGCTCTGTAGTCGACCAGCCGGTCGAGGTCTATCTGTTCCCTTGCTGCCACCTTTCGTCACCACCGTTCTCTCGTAATCTCGCATAACTTCACCCGCTTGGCCGGATGGGGATGCCCTTTGTCGAGCATCCCCTCCGGCACTGGATTATTTGAAGGGCAGATCGTCGGGATCGTCCGCCGTGTCGACCTCTACAAAATCTGCAGGGGCGGCGGCTCCGGCCTGGACGTCAGTCGGTGCGGGTGCGGCTGCATAATCGTCCAGGGTGATCGCCAGATCCTGATACTTCGCTTTGATCTGGCGGCGCATTTCCTGGGCGGCAGCAGAGGCGGCGGGGGGAAGGAGGCCCTTTTTCTCGATCACCACCTTGCTGTAGGCGATGCCTCCGGCATTGGTTGCTTTCTCCAGCTTGAGGCTCACGATCAGGCCGGTGTAGGGGATCCCTTTGCTGCCCATGATCTTTGCCAGTCGCCGGTTGACCTCTTTGATGGAGGTGGGCGGCACGGAGAGGAGGTAGAAGTTCGGGTCGCCGTCCAGCATCATGTAGAGGCGGCGCATATTCTTACAGGCTTTGCCCCTGGCCGCAGCGCCTTTGTTGTCGGTGCCGGATCCAAACTGATTGAAGGGGCAGCTCTCGCAGTGGCGCACCTCGCCGGTTTCCCGGTTGATGCCGGTCTTTCCGTCCATGCTGGAGCAGACCGGGATCTTGTCCTCACCGTCGCCGGATCCGAAGGTTTCCGGCCAGTAGCCGTTGAGGCGGTGGGTGAACACGATCACCCCGGTGATCTCTTTCTTGTAGTCGACTTCATCTTCCTCGTCGCCCTGCACCTCGTAGGCCAGGCCGCCGCCAGCCGGGATCTTGATCATGCGGCAAGCGATACCGGCCTCATCGTCCAAGTCATCCATCTGATCCTGCAGCTCGGCCAGGAGTTCGGGATCCATCCCCTCGTAGCGGTTTGCGATGGTGAAAGTCTCCACGGTGGCCAGTTCGGTGCCTTTCTTTGTGTTGGTGGTTGCCATTGTCATGTCCTCCTATCAGTTTTCTTCATCCGCGTCTGCGGGTTCAGCATCTTCAAATGCACCGTCCGCCAGTTCCTCCAGCGGGGTGCGCTCGGTCCCCTGGCTCTCCGCCATGTAGAGGTTGTCCAGGGTGCGTTTCATCTCTGCGGCGGCAATCAGCATGACGGCTGCCGCCTCGGTCGTACTGTTGACGATGGAGGACGTGGCCTCCACGGCGGGGTAGTTCGGGTCTGCGAGGGTACCCAGCAGGGTCCCGCAGTCGTTTTTGATGCTCTTGACTATGGCTGTGATGCTGGCGAGGTGTTCGGCGGCGATGCCGTATGCCTCATGGCGGTTGCGGACGGCGGCAGGGGCCTCTCCGCAGTTGTTGATCATGGTCTGCACCATGGAGATCGTTTCGCCGGTCAGTCCGGCCACGCCTCTCTTGAGGTCACTCCGGGTATCAAACTCCATCTGTTCGTATTCTTCACGCATTCGCTTTCCCTCCGATCTTGCGGCTCTCTTTTCTGCGGGTGATATCGTTGTAGTCGAAGGTGCGGATCACCCGGTCCAGATCCTCCGAAAGTTCCCCGTGTTCCTCCACGTAGGCGCTCATCGCCGACTGGAGGGTCCGGGCGTTGACCGTCTCCACGATCAGGTCGCCGAGGCCCTCGCCCCGGAGGGTGTCGAAGAAGTCCACCCCGGCCTCTGCGAGGTCCGCCTCCGAGCGCTTGGTGTAGGAGGTCTTTGGGGTGAGGCTGAAGCTGTAGCCGCCGCAGGAAATGCGGGGGCAGTCATCGTCCACCATCTGCTGGGCGATTTCGGTCTTTGCCGCCTCGATGGCAGCGTTGTTTTCCTTGGTGAGAGCGGCCAGCCGGTCTTTCTCAACAAGGAGTTCCTGGTACTTTCGTACCATGTCGAGCAGGGTCATTGTTCGTCAGTCCTTTCTGTTGGTTTTTTATTTCTGAAGCCCCGGAGGGCAGTTCAGCGGGTTCGTAGCAGTCCTTGATGTACTTGTTCCGGGCGCAGCAGGAGCATTTTTGCCAGCGCCTCCCTGCCGCCCACCGGCACCCATTGCAGCCGCTCATTTCGGATCCTTGAGTCGGAGCCGGAGGCACTCTATGGCACCCAGCGGCCTGTCCTCATAGGCCATGCACCGGGATCCGGCGCAAACCTCGAAACGCTCATGAAGTTCCGTTCTGCCGGTCTGCGGGTTGTACTCTTTGGTGACCGCCTTTTTGAAAGGGCAGAGCCTTTCCTCGGACGCGGTGTCCAGAAATCTGTTTCGATCACGCTTTGCCATCGAAGAATTGCCTCCAATCGTCTACTACTGTTTTGGCCAGGTCCTCTTTCTTGGAGAGGGAGGCCAGGAGTTGGCTGTCTACGGAATGCTCCACCACCAGGTGGATGTAGGTGCAGGGGTGCCGCTGGCCGATGCGGTGGATCCGGGAGAGGCTCTGGCTGTAGGTGGCGTAGTTGAAGTTCACGCTGTAATACACCACCGTGTCCGCTGCCGTCAGGGTGATCCCGGTTCCGGCTGTGTCGATCTGGCCGATGAACACCATGGTCTGCGGGTCGGTCTGGAATTGCTGGACGATGCCGCCGCGATCCTCTTTCTTGATCTCCCCGTAGATGGCCACCGACCGCATTCCCTGCTTTCCGAGGATCTTGTCGCAGAGGCGCTCGATCTCGTGGACCTCCGGGAGAAACCGGGCGAAGATCACCAGTTTTTTCTTGCCCTCGACCACGTAGTCCTGCAGGATATCCGAGAGGGCATCCAGCTTGCCGGTGCTTACCAGCTGCGGCTTTGCCGCATCGTCCTCGACCAGAAATCCCCCGGTGAATTGCTGGAGCCGGAGCAGCTTAGTGAGGACCGTGGTCGCGGTGATCGTCCCGCCGTCCGCCAGTTCCGCGTAGCTGTCACGCCGGAGCCGGTCGTAGATGTTTCGCTCTTTCGGAGACAGGGTTATGTAGCGGTTCTCGAAGGTCTGTTCCGGGAGGTCCAGCGCCTCATCCTTGGTCACCCGGTAGGCGATGCTGTGTTCCTTTTTGATCAGCTGGTCCAGGTCCCGGTAGGCTACGATCTGCTTTCGGTTGAAGCCTCCCATCACCGCGTACCTGTTGCGGAAAACGTAGAAGTTCTGGCCGAAGATCGTAGGGTCGAGGAAACGGTATTGACTGAAGATGTCCACCGCCTCATTCTGGACCGGGGTGCCGGAGAGGATCATCTTGTACCGGGCTTTGTCGCCCAGCCGGTGCATGGCCTTGCTCTGTTCGCTGTCATGGGTCTTTATTCGCTGGCTCTCATCCGCGATGATCAGGTCCGCATCGTAATCCTCCAACGCCTCGTATAAGCCGTCCCGCCAGGTGGATTCGTAGTTGATCACGGCCACCTTGAGGTGCGGGTATGGAAACTTGATCAGGTCATCCAGTTCCTTGAGGCGCTTTTTCTTGTCACCCAGCATCGTCTTGATGGTGTAGGGGAAGGCGGCATAGTCTTGAAACTCTTTCGGCCAAACCGCGCAGACCGAGGTGGGGGCCACGATCAGCACCCGCTTGACCTTGCCCATCTGGTAGGCTGCGCCGGTGATCGCTATGGCCGTCAGGGTCTTTCCGCAGCCCATCTCGAAGAGGAGGCCGAAGCCCTTATTCACCGCCATCCTGGGTCGCCTCGCTTTCTTCTTTCGCTTGCGCCGCCTGGACCATTCCGCTGATCCATTTTGCCGCGTTCTCGGTGGCGGCGGAGTATCCGTCCCGGTACCATGTATGGCTGCTGTCAGGCTCTGTCGTCTCATCGAGTAGCTGCTCTATGATTTCCTCGGCCTGTCCGAGGAGAATTGATGCACTTCGTACTCCGTTGTCTCTGCTTTCCCTCCATATGGCAAGGTTCGGGCGCAGGGCATCTGTGAGAAATTGCCGGATCCATTTGTGGCTCCGAAGTTCCACGCTGGAGCCGTGGAGGTGCCTGAATTCTTTTCCGGGGCCTACATAAACGGATCGATCATCCCAGTATTCGTCTGCGCCGACCTTGCGACAGTCGTTTTGCCAGAGGTCCCGGAAAAAAGGCGGGTTTTCGTTCACCGCATCGAATTCCAGACCCCAGCCTTTGCAAGCGTCGACTGCCTCTTGGAGTCGCTGTCCCTCTCTGCACGTCCAGAGGATCAGGCAAGCCCCGGATTTTCTAAGGGTTGCCGCCTCTCGGATGACCAGCCAGTTCGGCGCTCCGATCTCTGGGTATTCATCCGTGCAGAGGACCCCATCGAAGTCGATTGCTATTCTGTGGGTTCTCCATGTAAACTGTCTTTCTTCCATGCTTTCATCCTTTCATGCTTTGGGCCGGTCCGGCCCACTGTTCGGCCATCGCCGCCGCTATGCCGGGGAAGGTCTTACTGCGGATCTTCGGGTCCCGCTCTTTGCGGCCCTGAAAGCGCCGGTAGTTTCCATTGGCATCCTTGCACCCGCCGTTGACGTATGGGGTCACTCCCTCGGTGATCACGTTGGATGGCTGGAGGGGCGGCAGCCCTTTGAGCCACAGGCACGTCCGCTTTGTGTAGGGGTGGCCGTGTTGCCATGGCTGTATGGCCTGGGTGTAGGGCGGCAGTCCGATGATCTTCATCGGTGTCGGGTTCTCCACGCAAATGCGAGGGCAGTCCGCGTTGTAAAACCGCATGAAGAATTCCTTTGCCGCCATCGCTTTTGCGTATCGCTCCGGCTGGATCTCCCCGTTGACCCTCATCCGCACCGCCGAGGCGTTGGTCATGTAGGTGCAGGGTGGAAAGGCTATCAGCATATCCCACCGGCCTCTGATATGGTGCTGCCCCCCCCCGCAATCCTCGAAGGAGCAGTCTCCATTGATCAGCGGGAGGGCATCTGCATGGATGTGCCATTCCGGGTGTCCCCCGGAGCAGGGTTCGATGTCGCAGCTGTAGGCTTCATGTCCGAGCCGCCGCATGGCGATGGCCACCGCCTGGCTTTCTTCACAGGCCACCAGGATCCTCATCGGGCCGACCCTCTGGCGGCTTCGCCGGTGGTCGCTCTGTACCCGTTGGTGTAGCCGTGATTGATGGCTTGAATGTCTCTCTCGGTGCGGAGGCCCTCCAGCCATATCTTTGCAAGGCTGCGGAGGTGTTCTGCGAGGCGCAGGGCCGTGGTGCAGATCACGACGGTCATGATCAGGGCCGTCCAGTTGAGGCTTGCCAAAAACTCCAGCATCTCTTTCACCACCCTCCCAGTTTCTTGCCGCACCAGTGGCAGTAGGTGTGCTTTGGCGGTACCCGGTGATTGCACTCCGGGCAGTGGTAGACCGAGTCTTTCTTGATCGGCCAGGCTTTGACCTCGTACTTGGTGTGCATCCGCTCGATCTGTTTTGCCTGTCGCCGGTAGTCCTCGATGATGTCCCGCGTTTCCTCAGCATCGTTGATGCCCTCATCCTGCAGGGCGCTCAGAATGGAGATCGCGGCCTCCAGGGCGGTCACGTCAGCTTGCCAGATCGGGTCCGCATCTTTCTCTTTGGAGAAACTTTCGCTGTTGTCTTTGAGGCTGGATAATTGCTGGAGGATTTCGTCCATGCCCATGTGCATGGTGTTCATCCCCTCGGTGGGTCTTTCGCTCATGCTCTCACGCTCCTATTCTCATATGTTCTCCGAGGAGGTACCCCCCCGCAGATCTGAGCGGCCTCCGCCCACTCTGGGACGCTGTCTGTCGCACTGCCGCTTTCCGGGGGAAGATTCCAGTATTCCTCTGTGCCGGGATCCGTGTATCTGATTCCCGCTGCATCCATCTCGCGCATTGCCCGTGCGATTGTTTTTCGGAGCCACCGTTCATCGTCCCAGGCGTATATGTAGCCGTCGCCGGCGATGACCGTTGTCCGCTTGAGGTTGCAGTAGTCGATGAGGGTTTTGTCTCCGAAGAAGTTTTGCCTCTGGGCTTGCCGTGCGCTGGGGTATACCGCGACCACGGTGAGGTCTGTGTCCATTTTCACGACCGGCTTTCTGTTGTGCGGCCCGTTCTTTTTGGCGTTCATCTGAAACGCGATGAAGCGAAGGTCTGAAAGGACCAGGTTTTCCGGTCTGTTGTCATTGGCGTTCATCCGCTTGTGGCATACCCGTTTCCCAGGTGGCACCTCGCCGATCCATGTTTTATAGATGATCGAGGCTACACTGACCACCGCCTGTTTCCCTGTGTCCGGGTTTCTCAGGCCGACCTTGACGCATCCTTGGTAAGCCTTTTGTTTCATGATGCGAGGGGTTTTGCTGCGGCCTTGACCGTTAAGGCTGTGTCATGTGCGTATCCGGCCAGCGTTGCTGGCTTGATACCACCCAGCGTATCCTGGGACGTCCCTCCATTTTTCGGTTTCCTGTCTCATGGTTCACCTCCCGGCTCGATGAAGCCGAAGGTGATCATGGCCATGTTCGCCCCTCGTATCTGGTGCCGGTAAAGCGGCAGCTTTACGGGGTACTTGTACATGGGGACCGGCTCCGGGTTGACCCGCTCCCGGTCCACTGCATCCTGCACTCTGTGGAGGCTCTCTCTCCGGGCCTCGATGGCCGGGGGAAGTTTGACGATGCTCGACAGCTTGTCCAGCAGTTCCAGGTCCGCGATGCCCTCCAGTTGGGAAAGCCTCTTGTTCCACTTCATTTTGTTCCAGCTTTTGATCACCGTGAATTGGACGTTGTCCGCCTCTTTGATCAGAAGGGTGTTGCCCTGCAGGGCCATCTTCATCGTTCGCTCACCTCCACCATGCCCATGAACATCCAGTAGCTCTCTACGGTGTCTCTGCTGTAGTCGGTTTCGTAGATCCCGGCATCCCAGAGGCCCTGCGCCCCGTTCAGGCCGGAATTGTAGGCGATGAACAGTTCGGCGGATCCGTATGTGCTTTCCGGGTCATCCGGGTTGATGTGTCTCGCCAGCCAGTCTATGTAGTCGATGCCCACGGCCACGTTTTGTGCCGGGTCCGTCAGGTCGGTAATCCCCAGCTTTTCGATGCGGTCGTATTGCCAGCGGGTGTTGATCTGCATCAGCCCGATGCTCCGCCCGTTGTCGCCTACGGCCTCCGGGTCAAAGCGGGTTTCCTTCTCCGCTATGGCCATCACCATGCAGAAGATCCGCTGATCCTCGCCGCAAACCTCCCAGATCTCGGTCTGTGTTTCCAGGTCCAGGGGGACGATCCCGTCCAGCAGGGCCGGCCCCTCCGACTCTGGGGGCGGTTCCGGCGATGGTGTGGGGAGGGTCGCCGGTTCGCTGGTAGCTGTTCCGGGTTCTTTGCTCACCGTTGACTCCGAAGAGGCGAGGCTTGCCTCTGTGACCTCTGTAGGAGCCGGGCGAAAAACCACCCCCGCAGTAAATGCGGCCAGGGCGATGATCACCACCGTGATCACCTTGCCCTTTCTTCCGGGTGGTTTTTTGGGCCTCCGGGCAGTCGGCGCTATGCCGGTTGCCGGGGCGATGTTCAGTTCGTTTTTCATAGCGTCTGTGGTCCTTTCCGCAAAGGCGGCACATTGGCAGGGTGCCGCTTTCGCTCTTTACTCGATGTTTTCGCTCTCTCCGGGATCGTCGTTGTACTGGTATTCAATCTCGACCCGCTCCAGCGCAAATTCCAGAAGTTCGGTCGCTATGCTGGTAGCGCTCCGGCTGGTTTTGAGGGCGATCTCCTGCAGCTGCTTATAGGTGGCGGGGCTGATCCGCACCAGGCAGTTGCCGCAGGGCTTTTCCGCGCTCTTGATGATGCATTTGTCTTTCATGGTCCATCCTCCATCTGTTGAATTTTTGGGGCCGTCCCTTTACGGTCTGCTTTTCAGGCCGACCTCCTGCGGCTGACGGCCACGCCGCTTGAAGTTCTCTTGGATCCGGCGCTGGGCCAGCGTGGCGCTGTACCCCTGGCGCATATTGCGATCCAGTTTCCCGGTGTCCCCGCGCCGCAGCTCGTTATAAATCGTCGAGACATGGACGCCGACTGCGGCGGCAATGTCTGAAATCCTATCGCCTTTCAGGTAGAGCCGCTCCAGCTTTCGCCGGTCATCCAGTACCAAATACCTGTATTTGCCCATGTTTTCACCACCTTTCGCGGGTTCCAGGTAAAAAAATAAATGCGTCAGGAGGCTTTCGCATCCTTTCGCATTTATTATCGCAATTTTCAATTGAAAAGTCAAGAGGTAAATGCGAAAAAATTCAAAAAAATTTTTTAGAGGGTCGATAGGGCCGTTTCCACCGATGCCTCGAACACGGTTTCCGCGCTGAGATAGCCGAGGATCTTCCGGGGGTAGTTGTTCATCCATGCCTCGATCTGGGCCACCCGCTCGTCGGTGAGATCCTCGAAGCTCGTCCCTTTCGGAAGGAAACGCCGGATCAGTTTGTTCGCGTTCTCATTGCTCCCCCTCTCGTAGGCGCTATATGGGTGGCAGTAGTACAGCTTGGTCCGCTTGCCGCCCTGGAGGCAGCTGCGCTCGATTCCATCGGTGTCTGCAAACTCCGGGCCGTTGTCACAGGTGATCGTTCTGAAGATCAGCGGGAACAGTTCGCCGTACCGGCGCTCCAGGTCATCCAGCGCCCGGTTCACGCTGGCGGCGGTTTTGTCCTCCAGCTTTCGCACGACTTCTTTTCGGGCTTTCCGTTCCGTGAGGACCAGGAGGGCCTTTTTGCTGGGCCGGGCCGACACCACCGTGTCCATCTCCCAGTTGCCGAAGGTTTCCCGGCTGTCGACATCCTCCGGGCGCTTTTCGATGCTCTCTCCCTTGGAGGGCCGGGCAGCCTCTTTCACCTTATGGTATCCCCGCTTGCGGGTGGATTTTACCGGGAGGTCTTTGTTTGTGATCCGCAGGAACACCCCTTTGTCGATGTAGCTGTAGAGGGTGGTGGTGGATATGGTAGCCTCAAACTGGAGGCCCTGGGTGGCGATCTCCCCGAGGACGGCGGCGGGGCTGTACTTCTCATCCGCTATCTTCTTTTCGCAGTATGCCTCCCGGCTCGGTTTTGTCTTTCCGCCCGATGCCACATCGGAGGATGCCACCGTCTTTCTCACGAGGGCGGAGGACGGGGTGCCGCTCACTCAGCCGGCTGCGCCGGATTGGATGGTGCGCTATGTCATATCGAAGGGGATCTTTGTCCCTGCCTATGCCGGTGCCGGTGAGGTATCGGCAGCTTATCTTTTCGGATCCTCCGAAAGGGAGAGAGCCGCCTTTTTCTGTCTGCGGGTTTTCTGCACGGTCCACCGCCAAGGGTACCGCGTTTTGGAAGATGCCACGCCGGAGGAGGCCGCTCTGTTCTATGGGTTCGCGGATGCCTATGCCGAGGATGGGGAGTTCTCCCGGTCGCTGGAGCATTATGGCGCTGCGGATCTCCCGCTGGATCGTTCCGCTCCCCTGAAACGAATAAAGGCTTTTGACCTCGCTGCCGCGTACCTGAAGGTGACGGCGGGGGCGTAACAGATCGCAAAAAAAGAGGCACCTGGCCGCTCTGGCCGGGTGCCTCTTTTTGTCTCTACGGGTGGTTATTCGCTTGCCGGTTTCTCTGTTTCTTCCGGCTCTATGATGTCCTCGATGTGGCAGCCGAGGACCTTGGCCACCTTGTATAGCTGGTAGACGTTCGGGCTTTTCCGAAGCCTCCGGGTCCATTGGTCGATGGTTATCAATGGCACCCCGCTCTTGTCTGCCAGTTCTTTTTTTGTCATGCCCTGCTCTATCAGCTTTTTTGCCAGCGGGGTCATGTTGTCTGATATCGTGATCTTTCTTGGCATTGTTGCACCTCCGTTCCCACTCATTATAATTCAGTCGAATTGTTTTGTCAATTCGTCAAAATAAACATTCATTTGAATGTATGTTTGTGCAGTTTACCCCTTGAAAAACATTCAAAAGAATGTTAATATGTAACCACAATGAAGAACGGAGGGAAACGAAATGAAGAAGTTTGAAATGGTCGAGGCTCTGGTGGAGCAGGGGTTCACGGCGCAGCCGGTCGAGGCCGAAGTCCTCCGCCGCTGCGATGGGATCATCCTCCAGCGCACCTGGTCGAAGGAGATCGAGGTCGCCTGGTACGGAAAGCGCACCGAAGCCTACACCGTTCGGGTGTTTGTGAACCGGGCCTCCGGCATCTGCCACGTCAGCTACCAGCGGGATGGCCGCGAATATAAAGAGCGCTGGTACGATACGGTCGGAAAGCGCACCTACAATGCCATGGTCGAAACCGCCCGGTGTGCCGGGTATGAATTCTGAAAGGGAGGACACCTCAATGAAGAAGATCGAAATGAACGCAAAAACTTTCCGGCTCCCGGAATGCACCACTCAGGAGGCTCTTGAATGCCGCTGGAACCACGTATTGAAGTTCGGGGATCGGGTACTTCTCGCCGGGTACTACTACACCTGCGGAGGCCCTGACTGGTTCGGAGCCGTCTACCGCTTCGCCACGGACAATCAGACCTGCGAGGGTCCGCTCGAATTGCGGGAAGTCAGCCAGGAATTCTTCGAGGACGAAGGACACGCCATCGCCTGGGCGATGGGGAAATAAGGAGGGTCTGAAAATGAAAAAAGCGCCTGAAACGAAAGCTGCAGAAAAGATCGCCCGCGAGGTGTTCGGCTTTGATCTTGAATACCGGGGCTGCGATGGGTACGACTTCTTCGATTCGGACCGTGGATGCATCAGCGTGGGATCCCTGCAGGAGGCTCTGGAGAGAGCCTACCGGGCCGGGGCGGAAAGTGTGAAAGGGAGGGCTTGCAAATGATGAACCGTGAACAGGCGATTGCCTACGGAAAGCGTACCGGGTGCCGGTACTTCGTGAAAAACTCAAACGGTGGCCTCTTGGGAGGCTTCACCACGAGGGAGGCGGCGGAAAGCTGCCGGATCCGCTGGGAGAAGGAATACCAGACGGACCCGTGGAACCGGGGCATGAAGGTCTTTGTCGTGGAGGAGGTGAAAGCATGAAGTTCCAAATCGTCTATATGAAAAACGGCTACCCGCTCACGGCCTGGGTCGGTACCGAGGAAAACGCGAGGAGCATGGCCGCTGGTTTCCGAAAGGCCGGATACGACGTTTCGGTGTGGATCCACACCGAGGCCGGGGCAAGGAAAACGGACATCTAAAAAGCCGAAACGGCCCACGGGCCGTCCGACCGGGGATCGCCTCCCGGCGCTGATGATGGCAGGCGGAAAGGAACGATAAAAATGAAACTGGAAATGGTAAGCAAAAGGGAAAAGGAACACGAAGATGGGAGGCACTCTGTTCGCACCGATTATGGTATTGCTGGTTATTGCGTGACGGTGTTCGAGACCACCTACCCGGACGGCTCTCGCCGCGTTGCGGTTGACTGCACGGCTATCAGCTCGCTCGATGGAAAGCGGACATACCTCCCGGAGATCTACTACCGGGACAGCTGGTACGGCGAGGCGGTTTCCTACTTTGAAATCCAGACCACCTCCTATGGCGCTCTGAACGTGGAGGAGTTCGGTCGGTTTCTCCAGGCCCAGCAGACGGCTCTGGCCGTTGTGGAAATTCTGAACCGCGAGTTCAGCCTCGAAAAGAAGGAGGGTTAAACAATGGCAAGCCTCAGAAATTGTTCCCGTGAAATGCTGGACGTGGCCAGGAACGGTGTCGGTTGGATCGCCCTCTGGAAGGTGGGCCGCTCTTGGGAGGTCAGCGACTTCTACCCGCTGCCCGACTTCAAAGCCGGGGTGCTGGAAATGGACGAGGACGATATTTCGGAGATCCGGCAGATCATCGCCGTCGATCCGAATGCGATCTTGGTGAACAGCTACTATCACAATCTGGGCGCTGTCTCTTATACACATCTCCGAGC
>ENA-OYYI01000114-OYYI01000114.1-human-gut-metagenome-genome-assembly--contig:-NODE-114-length-40740-cov-16.811921_pt1 | contig 40740 bp, 40 predicted proteins | sample MGYA00244063_ERZ653448 | MGnify/ENA primary metagenome ERZ653448 (study PRJEB26926, sample SAMN06165192) | human gut metagenome | biome: ENVO:00009003; feature: ENVO:2100002; material: ENVO:00002003...
ACGCGTTAAGCAACACATCCTGTGAATGTGTTGTAGCCAAAGCGAACGAGGCGGAGTGCTCTGCAAACGCCGAAGTCCAAACACGTGAGGAAAGGGGGAAAGTTTAATTTGGGTTTTACCCCCTACACTCTTGAGATGAAAGACAAGGGAAAACCCTTTTGTGAATCCGCCTAATGTATATGTAATACATGACGGAAGAACAAAAGGGCTTTGACGCAGTGTTTCGCCAAATAGCGCGGTTTGTAAAATACAAGACAAACCGTTACCAAACAAAACCGCAATATTGAGATGAAGAACGCGAAAGGCACGGCTTGAATCAAAACCCAGTGTACATAAGCGTACACGATTTTGATGCAAGCCGTACCTGACAAAGTTATTCGCTCAATAGTGCGGTTTTTAGTAGTTGCGGGCGATGGATAAGAGCTCATAATACCCACACATCACAATCCTATCGTAGCGGTATGAAATCCACTTGTCAGAATCGGATTTGTTGTCGGCAAGATAGGTTTTGCAAGCGTTTTCGGTCCAATCGGCAGTGACGTCGTTGCCGCAGAAGATGATGAAAAGCTCTTCGGTGACTTCGCTCACTTGTCCGTCAACAGTGCGCGTGTACACCTTTGTAGAACGAATGAGATCTTCGAAAACATACCCTTTTGCCTCTTTCGTAATAGGCGTGGTTCGCTCGTAAGAAATGGTTGCGCCCGACTCTTTAAGACGGGATTCGATGGCATTTTGTTTCATGCCGATTTTCATGCACGACGTCAGGCTTGCAAGCAAAACGCAAACCATGACCACACAAGTTATAGACAAAGCAACCTTTTTTCTCATAAGTATATTATAAATCCAAAATGGCATTTGTCAATCCAAATAAACGCGCACACGATGAGGATTTAATCATTGTTGCTATATAGAGAGTCAAAATCCACTCAAAACTAAAATCTGGCAAATCTTTCCATGCATATCGAAGGAATAGTTGCAAACAATAAAATCAGGAGGCAACGAAATGAAAAATTCACTTATCATCGGCACAATGCTTGGATTGGCTACCGCTACAGCACTTTATTGCAGTATGACGAACAATTCGCTTAAAAAAGCAAAACGCGCCTTTGTGAACAAAATCGAAGACATTATTATGTAAATAAGAAGTCAAATTCATTTATCCTCTATAACACAAATCGTGTATTAAATATTTCAATTAATACACGTTTTGTGCTTTTATATATTAGATTTTGCCGTTTTAACGCCTATATTGGCAATATTGCACACGATACGTATATTTGATAAAATAACTTGATTGAGCAAAACGGCATTATTTCACCGCAATAAAGCGTGGATTTAAATTCAATATATCATTTTTATTTCTCGACTTGTCACGTCATTCGAAAAAGTTTTACCATAAAAAAACGGTCTGCAAATTTACTTGCAGACCGTTTTTGTCAATACAGTTTGAAATCAGACGATTTCCTTTTTAGGGACTTCACCTTTGAGGTAAGAATCGATTGCCATGCGGATTGCGTCTTCTGCAAGCACGGAGCAATGAATCTTTTGCGGAGGCAAGCCGTTGAGCTCTTCGATAACTTGCTTGTTGGTGAGTTTAAGAGCTTCCTCGATGGTTTTGCCGATGATCATTCCCGTTGCGGTTGAGCTGGAAGCAACGGCTGCCGCGCAACCGAACGTCTTGAATTTTGCGTCCTTGATGACATTATCTTCGATGCGCATGGTGATTTGCATGATATCTCCGCACACTTCGTTGCCTACGGTGCCGATTGCGTTGTAGTTTTCAACCTCGCCCATGTGTTGCGGATTTTTGAAAACTTCCATAACTTTTTCGTTGTACATATATATGCTCCTTAAAGGCTATGCCTTAAAAATTTATTTCGGATTTGTTTGAAATACGCTTCACCGCTCTTCATTATTTTTTGTAAAGCGGGGACATATCTCTCAATCTCTTGACGATTTTGACAAGTTGATCGACCGTATAATCCACTTCTTCCATCGTGTTGTGCTTGCCGAACGTAAATCTTATCGAGCCGTGAGCCGTGCCTACGGGCACACCGATTGCAAGCAGCGTTCTGGAAGGTTCAAGCGAACCGGAAGAGCAAGCAGAACCGGACGATGCGCTGATACCCGCAAGATCAAGCGAAAACAAAATGGATTCGCCTTCGATATAGCGGAAGCTGAAGTTTGCATTGTTGGGCAAACGCTTGGAAGTGTCCTTTGCGCCGTTGTAGTAGATATCGTCGATTTCGTTGAGTACACGCTCTACAAAGTGGTCTCTGAGCGATGCGACGTATTTGTCGTCTTCCTCAATCGTTTGAAGTGCCTCGTCAAGTGCGGTTGCCATGCCGACTACGCCGGGTGTGTTGGTTGTGCCGCCGCGGTGCGCTCTTTCTTGCTCGCCGCCGGTGAGAAGTTTCTCGATGCGAATGCCGTTTCTCACATACAACATGCCCATACCCTTGGGGCCGTAAAACTTGTGTGCGGACATGGAAAGCAAGTCAACGCCCAAATCCTTGACGTCATACTTGATTGCGCCCGTTGCCTGAACTGCGTCCGTATGGAACAAAACGCCGTGGTTGTGCGCGATTTGGCAAAGTTCTTTGATAGGCTCGACAGTGCCGATTTCGTTGTTTGCAAACATAATGCTTACAAGCACCGTGTCGGGACGGATTGCTTTTTCAAGGTCATCGGGAGAAACGAATCCCTCGTTGTCAACGGGAAGATACGTGACCTCCCAACCGAATTTTTCAAGCTGTTTGCAAGTCGTATAGATTGCGGGATGCTCAATCACCGAGGTGATGATATGTTTGCCTTTCTCGATATTTTGAAGAGCAATGCCTTTGACCGCCCAGTTGTCCGCTTCGGTGCCGCATGACGTGAAATAAATTTCACTTGGTTTTGCGCCTATGCAATTTGCCAAAAGTTGTCTTGCGTCGTTGACGGCTTTTGCGCCTTCGCGTCCGTAAACGTGTTGAGAATTCGGATTGCCGAACACGTCCGAGAAATAAGGCTTCATTGCCTCAAACGCTTTGTGCGATAGCGGCGTGGTTGCCGCATGATCGAGATAAATCTTGTCCATATATACCTTTTTGCGCTTTCGCGCCAAAATTTAATTCGAATTATACCGTCAAGATTTTGATAATTTTCAATCAACCCCGAGCGATATTACCCTTTTTGCAAACATGAAAGATGTTTCATATTTAGCATAATAGGTATATCACTGTCGGGCAAGATTGTCAAGCGTACAAATTATATTTGTACGAGCGATTATTCCTCGTCGTCGACGTCGAGAGTTGCGTTGTGATAGACGTTTTGAACGTCGTCAAGCTCTTCGAGTTTGTCGATCATCTTGATGATGGTTGCTTGTTGCTCTGCGGTGGGCGTAACGTAGTTGTCGGGGATCATATCGATCTCGGCAGAAAGCACTTTTACGCCGTCTTTTTCAAGAGCTTCGCGCACGGATTGGAGTTTTGCGATATCGGCATAAACTTCAAAGACGTCCTCGTCCTCGGAGTTGATGTCTTCGAAACCGTCGATTTCGAGTGCATACATCATCAAATCGTCCTCGGCAATGTCCTCTTTTGCAATGGTGATGACGCCTTTGCGCTTGAACATAAAGGAAACGCAACCCGTCGTGCCCATAGAGCCGCCGAATTTGTCGAACAAGTGGCGCACGTCGCCTGCGGTACGGTTTTTGTTGTCGGTGAGTGCTTCGACGATGATTGCAGTTCCGCCCACGCCGTAGCCTTCGTAGGTCATATCTTCGTAGTTGATTGAGCCGAGTTCACCGCTTGCCTTCTTAATGGAACGCATGATGTTGTCGTTGGGCATATTGTTGTCTTTTGCCTTTGCGATGACTTGGGCGAGCTTGCTGTTGCTGTTGGGATCTGCGCCGCCGTCCTTGACCGCAACCGCGATTTCACGTCCGATTTTGGTGAAAACGTTTGCACGTGCCGCGTCGGTTTTGCCTTTCTTCTGTTGAATGTTATGCCATTTGCTATGTCCGCTCATATTGTTCTCCTGTTTATAAAGTTTGATACATCGAAACGGCGGTTGCAACCGCAACGTTCAATGATTCGATTTCGTTTTTCATGGGCAACGAATAGGTGTTTTTTGCCGCGCGCTTCAAGATTTCTCTCACGCCGTGCGCCTCGTTGCCTGCAACCAAAAGCACGGGTGTACTCGGTTTGTTTTCAAGGATATTTTTGCCGCCCATATCCAAAACCGCGCTGTTGGTTTCTGCCATAAGTTTCAAGGCAAGACACTCGTCAACCTCGTGCAAACGCACTCTGAAAAGTCCTCCGAGCGTCGCTCTGACCACTTTGGGCGAAAAAACGTCCGCGGTGTCGAAAAGATATACGTCGCAAAAATCGCATGCGGCAGCACTGCGTAGAATCGTGCCGAGATTGCCGGGATCGCTCACTCCGTCAAGCAAAAGAGCATTTCCCTTTGGCATTTGAAAGTCAAGCGACGGCATTTTGCAAACGGCGCAAATGCCGTAGGGCGACACGGTGTCGGCAATGTATGCCATAATCTCGTCACTCACATAATACACTTGCGCGCGCGTAAAAGCAAGAACCTCGCGCGATTTTTCGCCGTCCTCCTTGCCGAAAGCATGCTCGACTTCCTCTTGTCTTTGAAGAGTTGCAAGCACGTATTCGACCTCTACGGACGAAGGCATATCCTTGATGATATTTGTCCCTTCAACCAAAAACAGTCCCGACTCTTTGCGGAACTTCTTTTGAGAAAGCGAACGCGCTTTCTTAACGAATTGATTTTTGGTGGAAGTGATGATTTCGGTCATTCTAACCGCCTTTATTTCACATTTTCAACAAAACGTTTCAACGAGAAAAACGGTTTTACAATCAATGTTGCGCATAAAACTATGCGCAACATCGACAAATGTTTCTATTATGCAAGAGCTTTCTTTGCGCTGTCGCAGAGTGCCGTGAATGCTTGGGGATCGCTGATTGCGATTTCGCTCAAAACCTTTCTGTTGAGGTCGATTCCCGCGACTTTGAGGCCGTGCATAAGAGTTGAATAACTCATACCGTTGATACGTGCGGCAGCGTTGATACGTGCGATCCAGAGGCTTCTGAAATCACGTTTCTTTTGCTTTCTGCCGACGTATGCGTACACGCCGCTCTTGAGAAGTTGTTGCTTTGCAACACGATAAAGGGAATGCTTACCTGCATAGTAACCCTTTGCTTGTTTCATTATTTTTCTACGCTTTTTGACTGCGTTGACTGCTCTTTTAATTCTCATTGTTCATTCTCCTTATTTGTACGGCAACAACTTCTTGAGTTCTCCGCATCTTGTTTCGTCGACGTATTCGATGGAACGAAGATCTCTCTTTCTCTTGGTTGTCTTCTTGGTAAGAAGGTGGCTGTGTGCAGAATGGCCTCTCTTGTAAAGACCGCTTGCTGTAACGTGGAAACGCTTCTTTGCTCCGCTATGTGTTTTTTGTTTTGGCATAGGTCTGCCTCCTATTTTATTTTGCTTTTGCTTGCAAGCAAGCAACAATAGTGTTATTTCTTTTGCGCGGGTGCGAGTATGGTGTAAATCATACGACCTTCCTGCACCGGCTTTTTCTCGACCGTGAAGTCTCCGCCGATCATTGCGATGTAGTCCTCAACGATCTTGACCGCGATTTCGGGATGCGCTTGTTGGCGTCCTTTGAGCCTTATCGACGCTTTGACTTTGTTGCCTTCGGCAAGGAATTTTGCGGTTTGTTGCGCAAGTCTTGTCGTGTCGCCGATGTCGATTGTCGCAGAAAGACGGATTTCTTTGATTTCCATGACTTTCTGATTCTTTTTGGCTTCCTTTTCGCGTTTTTGTTGTTCGTAGCGATATTTGCCGTAGTCCATCAATTTGCATGTCGGAGGCTGAACGGAAGGCGGTGAAACCTTGCAGATATCAAGCCCTTTTTCTTCCGCAATCGCTCGTGCGTCTCTCATCGATATAACGCCGTATTGTTGACCGTCGTCGCCGATAAGACGCACTTCTCTGTCTCTGATTTGTTCATTGATTTGCAGTTCTTTCAAATTGCTACTCCTATGCGCCCCGAAGGGTTATTTTACATAAAAAAGAAGTGTCGAAGCAAAGTTGCCTCAACACTTACCGATTGTCCTTATCATAGACAAGACTTTGTGAAGTGAGAACCATATCGCGAACGCTGATGGTGAAAGGCTTTTCCTTTGCTTGCTCGTATATATTAGCAAAAACGACGACTCGTGTCAAACAAAAGTCGGATATTTTTGAAAATATTTTAATTTTGTTTTATTGTTAGAACTAAATGTAGGTTTATTGTATCTTTTCGCGCCGATATTGAGATGAAGAACAAGGAAGCAGTGTTTGGACGGCAACCCTAATGTACACAGCGTACATGAGTTGACGAACAAATGCCGCTGACGAAGTTGTTCGCTCAATAGCGGTGCGAAAATCATTTGATTTGTTTGGTGGCAACCTCGATAAGAGCGAGTTTTGCAAAGTCGTCAACGCTCATTACGCCGAGGTCGCCGTCGGTACGATGACGCACGGCAACTACGTTTTGCTCCGCTTCCTTGTCGCCTATAACAAGAATATAAGGCACTTTTTCAAGTTGCGCTTCGCGGATTTTTTTGCCGAGTTTTTCGCTTCTTACGTCGACTTCCGCACGCAATCCCATGTCGAAAAGTTTGTCGCGAACGCTCTTTGCGACATCACACGTTCTATCCGTCAGCGACAAAACGCGCACTTGTTCGGGCGCAAGCCACATCGGGAACGCTCCGTTATACTTTTCGATGAGCATAGCAAGAGTGCGCTCATAACAGCCTATGGACGAGCGATGAATTATTATCGGGCGTGCCTTTTCGCCGTTTTCGTCGATATATATCATATCGAAGCGCGTAGCAAGCGCAAAGTCGATTTGCACGGTGAAAAGCGTGTCTTCTTTGCCGTGTACGTTTTTGCCCTGCACGTCGAGTTTAGGCCCGTAGAACGCCGCTTCACCCCACGCCTCGCTATGTTCGATACCGAGGTCGGAAAGAATGGTTTGCATAGCCGTTTCAACTCTGTTCCAATCCTCCGCCGTGCCGACGTACTTGTCGGGATTTTTCGGATCCCAGCGAGAGAAACGATAACTAACGTCGTCTTGAAGTCCGAGCACGCCGACAAGGTATTTTATGAGGTCAACCGCGCCTTTGAACTCCGATTCGAGTTGCGCCGGCGTGCATATAATGTGTCCGTCCGACAGCGTGAATTGACGGATTCTGGTAAGGCCGTGCATCTCGCCGCTCGCTTCTTTTCTGAACTCTATTGCGGTTTCGGCATATCTTACCGGCAAATCGCGATAACTTTTGAGTCCGTTTTTGTAGATGGTGAATTGCAACGGACAAGTCATAGGACGCAAACACAAAATCTCGTCGTCAACGTCCTCGTCGCCGATGTAAAACATTTTTTCTTTGTAGTGATCCCAATGTCCCGACACTATAAAAAGATTGTTTTTTGTCATTATGGGCGTTTTTGTGAGCAAGTATCCCCTCTTTTGCTCCTCGTCCTCGACAAATCTTTCCATAATCTGAATAATGCGCGCGCCCTTGGGCATCATAAGCGGAAGTCCTTGGCCTATGTTTTCGTCGGTCATAAACAAGCCAAGCTCTCTGCCGACTTTGTTGTGGTCGCGCATTTTTGCGTCTTCGAGCTTTTGGATATACTCGTCAAGATCGGATTTTTTCTCGAAACACGTGCCGTAAATACGCGTGAGCATCTTGTTTTTTTCGTTGCCTTTCCAGTACGCGCCGGTGAGCGATGTGAGTTTGAACGCCTTGATTTTTCCGGTAGACGTAAGGTGCGGGCCTGCGCAAAGGTCGACGAAATCGCCTTGTTGATAAAAGGTTATCTTTTGGTTTTGAGGAATATCCGACAAAAGCTCCGCCTTGTAGATTTGTTTCATCTTTGCAATGCGCCCTTCCGCCTCTTTGCGAGTACATTCGATGCGAATTATGGGCAAATTGGCTTTGATTATGCTCTTCATTTCCGCCTCGATTTTGGCAAAATCCGCTTGAGTTATGGGCGTTCTGAAATCGAAATCATAATAAAAACCGTTGTCAACGGCAGGGCCTATGGCAAGTTGAACGGTGGGATAGACGTTTTTGACCGCCTGCGCCAAAATATGCGCGCAAGTATGGCGATAAACTCTTCTGCCTTCTTCGTCCTGAAAAGTGAGCAATTCAAAATCGCAATCTTTGTCGACAAGCGTATCCATCGAGCATACGACGCCGTTAATCTTGCATGCGAGCGCACTCTTTGCAAGCCCGTCACCGATGCGTTTTGCCGCCTCGTACGCGCTCATAGAATCGTCGAGAGAAACAACTCTTCCGTCTTTCAATGTCAAATTCATAAAACCCTCCGCGCAATCTGCAACACCAAAGCAGTACGCGCAATATAGTGAAAGACATTATATATGTGTGTTCAAGCAAAGTCAACACAAATTTCTATCAAAAAACAATATATAAAAAGTGCCGTAAGCAATAGGCTTGCGGCACTAAATATAGATTGAAAATATACCCTTACGCTTTGATGACAAAGCTGAATTCGTGGTAACGGTTGGGAAGAATCTTGTAGCGTTTCTTCGTGCAGGCAAGTGCCGGGACGTCGCCACCAACGCCGCGTTGCGCGCCGTCTATGCAAACTTCAACCACTCCGCCGTGTTTGAGTTCGTGCGCATGAGTTGCCTCTTCGAGAGCTTCTTGCGTATAATCATGCACGCTGAATTCAAAAGGCTTTTCGCACGCTACGAACGTAAGTCCGTCCTCACCGCCAACTTTGAGCCAACGTGCGTCGGTGTGGTTGCCGTTTTCTTGCGGGACGAGATAGTTGTGCTCGAAATCCGCAATTTTGCCCGAATACACGCCGAGTTTTGCCGCGGCTTTGCGGTCGCAGTAGTTTTCGTGAGGTCCTCTTGCGAAGAAGGTCATATCGTCGGAGGACGCAAGCCCCATACGGAAGCCGTATCTGGGAAGCGAGAACATATTGTTTTTCACTCTCATGGACACTTTCAATCCGTCCTCGCCTGCCTCGTAAACCGTTCTCAACGCAAACAATTGCGGCGAGCAAGACCAGTCTATGACAAGGGATTTGTCGGTTATGGTCATATTGGACTTGACAAGGTGATCCTTGCACGATTTGAAGAAGGTTTTGCCCAACAGAGCAAGCGCGAAATGCGGAATTTGCGGAGATTTGTCGTTGTCGATTGCCGCGCGCCAGAAGTTGAGCATGATAGGCGACGAAAGTTTTTCTTTGCCGTCCACGACAATGGATGAGATGCATCCGCCGTTTTTGGATACCGTCGCACGCATTTTTCCACATTCGAGCACGATTACACCATCCTCGTCAAAGACGGTTTTGCCTTGCGCGCTCTTGAACTCTTGCGGAACGTAACCCGTCATATCGATTTGCTCGTAAGCAACCGCTTCACCGTCCTCGAAAACGTCGAAGCTACCCTTTACGACTGCGTAACAGTTGATTGCGACTTCGCATTTTTCTTTCGGCATATCGAAAGGAATTTCCACGCTGCCCTTTTCAAGCGGTTTGACGGAAGGCATATCCACGACTTTGGTTTGAGTTACCACGCCGTTTTGCACAAGCTCGAATTTCAACGTAAATCTGTCGAGATTTGTAAACATATATTCGTTCGTAAGCTCGATTTTGTCGCCTTTGCGCTCGAATTGGACTTGTTGATAAACTTTTGCAACTTCATAGAACGCGGGATTGGGGCTTCTGTCCGCTCTGACGATACCGTTGAATGCAAACGTGCCGTCGTTGGGCTTATCCCCCCAGTCGCCGCCGTAGGTGTATTCCACGACGCCGTCTTGGTTTACGCGTTTGATAGCTTGGTCTGCAAAGTCCCAAATATATCCGCCGCAAAGTCTGTCATTGTTTCTGAAATGTTTCCAGTAGTCCTCGAAATTGCCGAGGCTGTTGCCCATGCAGTGAGCGTATTCGCACTGAATAAACGGCTTGTTTTTGTACATTCTCGGCGTGAGAAGATGTCCGAACGGCGCCCACAATGCCATGGAATGGATATGGCAACGATTGTGAGCGATCTCTTCCATCTGCTCTTCCTTTGTGTACATCTCGCTCATAATATCGGTCGTTTTGAGATATGCGTCCGGCTCATAGTGAATCGGACGAGTATTGTCAAGTTCGAGAGCGGCTTTTTTCATTGCCGGGAACGCTTTGCCGTTTCCGCTTTCGTTGCCGAGCGACCAGAAAAGAATACAAGCATGGTTGCGATAAGACAAAACCATGTTGCGCATACGCCAGCACACTTGCTCCGTCCATCTTCTGTTCGAACGAGGCACGCGAGTTGCAAGTCCGTGAGTTTCGAGGTTGTTTTCGCACATAACCATAATGCCGTACTTGTCGCAAAGCTCGTAGAAATGGCGGCTGTTGGGATAGTGCGAAGTTCTTATGCTGTTGACGTTGTGTTTTTTGAGAAGAAGGATATCCTTTTCGGTGTACTCTCTGGGCACCGCATGGCCGAAATCGGGATGAAACTCGTGGCGGTTTACGCCTCTTATTTTGAGTTTTTTGCCGTTGAGAGTTATGTAGGGCTGCTTGCCGTCTATCGACGGAATTATCTCGACTTTTCTGAAGCCGAAATCTATCTCGCGAATATCGTGGACGACGGGTTGTCCCTTTTCAACTGACGTGAACGTAAGGCGAAGTTTGTAAAGATACGGATCTTCCGCACTCCAAAGATGCGGATTGACGATATTTTCCGTCATCTTGACCGCCATGGATTCGTCCTCGTCAAGACCGAGCACCGCAAAATTGCCTTCGCAAACGGTGTTGCCGTCCTTGTCGATAAGCTCGATTTTGACGTCTGCGTCCGAAATTTCCACGCCTTTTGCGCAATACACGCTTGCGTCGACAAGAAGTTTCGCCTTGGAATAGTCCTCGTTGAACTCCGCGCGTGCGTACATATCCTCTATGCGCACGTCGGGAAGGAACACGAGGTTGACGTCGCGATAAAGTCCGGATATGCGCCACATATCCTGGTCTTCGAGATAACTGCCCGTCGTATAGCGGTAGACGATGATTTTCAGCTCGTTTTCGCCGACTTTTACATACGGCGTAATGTCATATTCCTGATAATCGAAAGTGTCCTCGCTGTAACCGACAAACGAGCCGTTGACGTACACTTCCGCTCCGCTGTTGGCTGCAAAATTGACATGTATGCTTCCCTCGACTTTGTCAAGCGTAAAATTGCGTCTGTACACGCCGCAAGGATTTTCGTTTTCGTTGATGTGAGGCTTGCCGCTCGTCGCAATCGGATGCGGATAGCGAATATTCGAATAAATGGGCTTGCCGTAGCCTTTGAGTTGCCAGTTGGACGGCACTTCGATTTTGTCCCACTCGGTAGGCCGAGGATTGAGAATTGCCGTCGAAACGTAATATTTGAAATCCCATTCGCCGTTGAGGAGAACGGTTTTAGTTTTGCCGTTTTGGTCGAGGGGAAAACCCGCACCGTGCTTCTTTTCAACGTTGACGCAATAAACGTCGGGGTTGTTGTAGCAATTGTTCATTTTCTTCTCTCCTTTAAATCGATTATTGCTCGTCGGCAACGTAAAGTATTCTGCGGCAGTTTGGGCACTCGGCATAATCGCCGACGTTACGCAGTTTGGACTTTGTGTCGTTGGGCAAGTCCATAAAGCAGCGTCCGCAAACTCCCTTTGTTTTGTCGTACGCGACGAACGCAGGCATCTTTTTCGCCGTGCGAAGCGCAAGATACGCATTCATAATATTTTCAGGGATTTCCGCTTTGAGAGCGTTGAGTTGAGATTTGATTTCGACGACTCTGGGTTGGAGTTTTCTCACGAGATTGTCGTAATCCGCCTTTGCGCTCTTGTACACGTCGGTTGCTTTGACGCCTTGATCCCACGTCTTTTTGTAGCTGTCGTTGACTTGGTCGATTTTTGCCGCAGCACCGTTTGCCTCTTTTTCGAGAGCGTTGATTTTTTCGGCGATGGACGCCACCATTTTGAGATAATGATCCGCTTCGTTTGCGTCCTGAACGTCGTCCAAAATGCCGTCGAACTCGTCGAGTTCGTCTTTGAGAGCGTCGATTTTTTCTTTCATGGCGGCATAGCCTGCAAGAAGTTCGCCCGCTTCGGATTTGAGCTTACCGATCATTTCCGTCGCGCCTTCCAGATGCGATTTCGCAACGGCAAATTTTTGGCGTTCGTCGCTTTTTGCGACTTCGCTTTCCAAATTCATAAGTTCTTGGTCGATTTTTTGGTACTGAAGTATCTTGTCAAATTTCATTGTATCCTCCAACCGTTTTGAAAGGACGGTTTTGTTTTGCTTTTATAATGCTCACGCCGGTGGGCGCAATGATTTGTTCGAATAAATTTTGAACGATGATTTCGCTTGAATAGTGCGAAAACTCGACGATGGGAAAATCGTCGTTTTCGGATGCGACGTAAAGATGATGTTTGAAGTCGCCGCTCACAAAAACGTCTGCGTTTTGCTTTGCGTTTTCGTATGCGTCGTCGCTTGCTCCTCCGCCGCAAATTATCATTGCTTTTTCAATCGTTTTGCTACCCTCGCCCGTGTATTTTACGGAATCGTCTTTGAGCGTATTCGCAACGTGTTTTGCAAACTTTTCAAGGCTTTGCACCTTTACGTCGCACACCACCCCCACGCCGTTCGGCGCAAGGTTTTCACCGCCCAGAAGCGTTGCAAGGCTCATACACAATCCGCCTTCGCACTCGTCGAGATTGGTGTGCGCACTATAAACGGTGAGTCCGTTTTTGAGCACATCTTCGATAATTCCGCCCTTGGACACGCTTGTGTCTATACACTTTATTGCGCTGAAAAAGAACGGGTGATGCGTCACGATGAGGTTGCATCCTTGCTCGATTGCTTGCCTTACGACGTCTTTTGTTAAGTCAAGCGCAACGATTACGCCTCGACATTCGTCGTCGAGATTGCCCATCATAAGCCCCGGGTTGTCCCACGGCTCGGCAAGCTGCAACGGTGCGAATTTTTCGATTGTATCGGTTATTTGTCTGTTTTTCATAATTCCGAATCCGCAGTTTACGTGCGGAATATTGCTTTTTAACCCTCGTTTTTGTCCAAAGCGGCTTGCAACTTCTCGATTTTCTCGGAAAGTTCGACGGCTTTGGGATTGTGTGCAAGCACGTTTTTCATGATTTCGATTTCTTTTTTCGCAAAATACGCAAAGTTCTCGCTAGTTTTGAAAAACGCGCCGTAAAGGATTTGGTCGTCCGAGAGATTGCTCTCGCCCTCTTGCGTTTTTATTATCGTATAAACTTTGCCGGCACATTCCAGCATTTCGTCAAACACGACGGTATGTCCGCACTTTTGAAGCGCAACTCTGACCTTTTCGGGATGCGTGTTTGCGGAAAGCAAAAAATGCGCAAACTTTTTGTCTTGCGCATGCGCGCGCAAAACTATATCGGATATGACGTCGCCGCCGAGTCCCGCAATAATCACGGTGTCCACTTCTCTGTCACCCACGGGTTCGAGTCCGTTGCCAAGGCGCGTTTGCATAACGTCCTGCACGCCGTTCTCTTTGGCAAGTTCCTCCGCTTTTGCAAGCGACGGAGCAGATATATCCGTTGCGATGACCTCGCTTGCCCTGTCCGTGCTTACGAGATAATAGCCGAGCTTTCCGTGGTCGCACCCGACGTCCGCAACCTTGCCGTAATCCACGAGATTGGCAATGGCGGTGAGTCTTTGGTCAAGTCGTATTGGCATCAGTCGAAATCCTTGAGTTTTTTGAGGCGGTTGGGATGACGGAGCTTGCGCAACGCCTTTGCCTCGATTTGACGGATACGCTCACGAGTGACGTTGAATTCTTTGCCGACTTCTTCGAGCGTTCTGGGATGAGAATCGTCAAGGCCGTATCTCAAACGCAACACCTTTTCTTCACGCGGAGTGAGCGTATTGAGCACTTGAATAAGTTGCTCTTTGAGCATATTGCCCTCTGCCACTTCGCTCGGGGATTGAGAGGTGTGATCCTCGATGAAATCGCCGAGATGGCTGTCCTCTTCCTCACCGATAGGCGTTTCGAGCGAAACGGGATCTTGTGCGATTTTTTGAATTTCACGCACACGCTCCACCGAGCAACCGAGGTACGCCGCAATCTCCTCCGCAGACGGCTCTCTGCCGAGTTTTTGAAGGAGTTGACGAGTGGCGCGCACTTGTTTGTTGATGGTTTCAACCATATGCACGGGGATACGAATCGTCCTTGCCTGGTCGGCTATCGCTCGAGTGATTGCCTGTCTTATCCACCACGTTGCGTAAGTGGAAAATTTGAAGCCCTTTGTATAATCGAATTTTTCAACCGCTTTCATCAAGCCGAGGTTACCCTCTTGAATGAGGTCGAGAAATTGCATGCCTCTGCCAACGTAGCGTTTTGCGATAGACACGACAAGACGCAAGTTTGCTTCGCTCAAAATATGCTTTGCCTCTTCGTCGCCCTCTTCCATACGTTTTGCAAGTTCGATCTCTTGATCTGCGGTCAAAAGAGGAACTTTGCCGATGTCTTTGAGGTAGATTTTCACCGAGTCGTCCACGCTTGAATCGATGATTTTGTCAAGCGCGATGTCGTCCTCCTCGATGGTTTCTTCCACTTTGACGTTCTCGTTTTGCAAAGCGTTGAACACCATCTCCATATCCTCTGCGGTTGCGTTGAGGTGTTCCAGCCTTGCCATTATGTCGTCTTCGCTGATAGAGCCTTTGCTCTTTCCGTAGGCGACGATTTTGTCAATCTCTTGTTTCAAAAGTTGTTCTCTGTCCACTTATACTCCTCCTGGGTGAATCAAAGTTTGTCGTTGATGTCTTTTGATTTTAATATTTTTTGCAAGCGGGATATTTCCGCAATGCTCGCTCTTTTTGCTTCGGGATCCGACAGTTCGTTATAGCCGTTCTTGACTTGTTCGAGTCGTTTTGACACAAATTCGTTTGCGAGCATAAGCACGCAATCGTTGAAGTAGTCCGCTTCTCGTATAGTGTCGGCAAACTTCATGTTGACATTCAAAATCTTGTTGATTTCATCGTTTTCATAACCGAATTTGCTGAACATCGGATTGACCAAATCGGTATGTTCGGGCATGGTTTTTGCCCAATCGAAAACTTCTTTATGCAAATCGTTTGCAAGCCACTCGGTTTTTATTTTGCTTATATCCACAAACTTCTCGCCTTTGAGAATGCGGTTCAGTACAAAACGCGACGCAATCAAAGTTTTTTCGATTTTTTCTTCGTCGTTCTCTTTTGTCCGTTCGATTTTTGTCGGACGAATCATGCCGACTTCGTCCGTAAGCGTGGCAACGGATACGCCGCTTTTTTTGGACACAATATCCATATAAACTTCACGTTCGGCACGATTATCAATCGTTTTCAGCACTTTAAGTGCCGATTGTATGTATTTTGCGCGCCCGTTGACCGAGCCTAAATCGTTTGCGTCCGCGCAGAGTTTGAGCTTGTATTCGATGACAGGCAACGCCTCTTTTTGCTTTTTGACAAATGCCTCCACTCCGCCCTCGCGCACGGTTTCGTCGGGGTCTTTGCCGTCGTCCAACGAAATAACTCTGACGTTTTGCACAAACTTGGCGAGTATATCCACATTGCGAATCGTTGCTTTTTTGCCTGCGCCGTCGCCGTCATAACACACATACAAAGTTTCCGTCATGCGGGAAAGCTCTCTTGCCTGCCCGTCGGTAAGAGCCGTGCCCATACACGCAACGGCATTCTTTATGCCGCTCGCGCCGAGCGATATGACGTCCATATAGCCCTCAACCAAGATAAGTTCCTTGTATGCAATGCCGTTGAGTTTTTTGTCGCGCTTTATAAAGTTGACTCCGTATATGGTGCGTCCTTTGTCAAAGAGTGCGGTGTTGGTGGAATTCTTGTATTTTGCAACGTCCTTTTCGCCGTGATAAATACGTCCGCCAAAGGCTATGACGTTGCTCATACTGTCCATAATCGGCACGATGATTCGGTTTGCAAAAGCGTCATACGGTCTTTCCGTGTTGGCAATAAGTCCGCACTCCTCCAAATCTTTGAGCAAATATCCTTTGCGACGCATATATCCGACCATGCTCTCTCCGTCAAGCGAAAGCCCCAGACCGTAACGCTTTGCCGTCTCGTCGTCAAGGGAGCGATTGTGCAAATATTCTCTTGCGTCCTTGCCCTTCTTTTCGTCGAGGAGGTTGTTGCGATAATACCTTGCCGCGTCGCGCATAAGTTGTTTCAAGACGTCGCCGTGCTCTTTCTTTTGAGCGTATTGCGGATCGAGTTTGACTTCGGGAAGTTGCAACCCTACCTTGTCGGCAAGGATTTTTACGGCGTCGTAAAAGGACACCGACTCCATTTCCATAACGAACTTCACCACGTCGCCGCTTGCGCCGCAACCGAAACAGTGATACCAGCCGTTGTTTACGCAAAAAGAAGGGGTTTTTTCATTGTGAAAAGGACAGCATCCGAAATAGCGTCCGCCTTTTTTCTGCAAGGGAACGTATTGCGAAATGACTTCCACTATGTCGCATTTGTATTTAAGTTCCTCCAAAAATTCGGGAGTAAAACCGCCTGCCATAATACCTCTTCTTAAGTTTTCTAAATATATATACGAAAGAAAAATGCTTTTTTCCTAAAAAAGTATAAATATTTTTGTATAAATAACCAAATATTGCCGACAAACGGAGTCTGTCGTCAATAAAAAGCGTAAATGCGATAAAAAACAATTATTTGGTTGCGTTTTCGATATACTTGACGACGTCGCCGACGGTTTTGAGATTTACGATTTCGTCGTCGTCCGCGGTGAATCCGTACTCGTCCTCAACCGCCATGATAAGCGTGACGATATCGAGGCTGTCAAGTCCCAAATCCTTGATGATGTCGCTCTCGAGCGTAACCTCGTTTCTATCCTTGCCAAGTTCCTCTTCCATGATGTCTTTGATTTTTTCGAGAATCATAAAATACCTCCGATATCTCTTTGTTGTTTTGTATTATACCACCCTATTCGCATTTGAACAAGGGCAATTTTCGGTTGTCGAACGCATACGCATTTTTAAGAATATATGCAAAGATTTTGCAAATATCAGTTTTCGATTGCGTTGACGTCTATCTCGTATGCTATTATATTTTGCTCTTCGGCGCACACGCAAGCATGATACTCTTCCCACACCGGAAAATGCTCGAAGTGCGCTTCGGCAGGGATTTCGCATCTGAACGCCGACAATCCCTCGCCGGTAAATTTGAGATAACTCTCTCTTTCCGTCCACTTTTCAAAAAAATCCTCGACGTTATCCGCATGGATAAAATCGAATTTTTCGTAGTCTATATCGCGGATTTTTTCGATGTCCACGCCTATTGGCGAATGGGATATACCCAACATAATCGCTCCGTGCGAATGGGAGAGATTGAAATACGCCTCGTCGGTGTCGAAACGCGGTTTTTGACCTTCCTCGCGCACGATTTGCACATCCTTTGGCAAATCCGCGCCGTATCTCGACATTATATCCCTATAATGTCCATAGCAGAATTTGACAAATTTGTCGCTGTCCGCCTCGCCTTTGGCAAAGAAAAGCACCATGATTATTCCTCGACTCTGATGACGGCGGCGATTTTTTCGACGCAGGCAAGATTTTCAACGATCGAAAGCGTATTTTTGATTGCGCTCTCTTTTGTTTGAGCGGTGACAAATACGATTTGCGCAGTGCCGTTTTCCCCTTCTTTTTGCAAAACCGATTGGATAGATATATTGTTTTGCGCAAACGCCTTCGACACGTTGGCAAGCGCGTCCGCACCGCTAACAATTGTTCTGACGTAATATTTCGAAGTGAAATCCGTTGCGAAATCATCGTCGTTCACGTCCTCGGCGCACATAAAATCGTATCTCCTGTGCACGTCCTTTCCCGCTGCAAAAACGATGTCGCTCACGATTGCGCTGCCCGTCGGAAACGCCCCCGCGCCTCTTCCGTAAAGCATCACGTCGTCAACGCTGTCGCCGTGGATATAAAGTGCGTTGAACGAGCCTTTGACAAAGGAAAGCGGATGAGTTTGCGGCAAAAACGCAGGATGCACTCTCGCCTCGATTTTGCCGTCCGTGACGTTGGAAATCGCAAGCAATTTGATTGCGTAGCCAAGCTCTTTGCCTATCGCAATGTCCTCAACGGATATATTTGAAATGCCCTCGCGATAAATCTTGTCGATTGGCACTCTTTTTTTGTAAGCAAGCGAGGACAAAATGCAGTTTTTGTAGGTGGAATCGAAACCTTCGACGTCGGCTGTTGGATTTGCCTCTGCATAGCCGAGTTTTTGCGCTTCTTTGAGGCAGGTTTGATAGTCAACTCCCTCGTCGCTCATCTTGGACAAAATATAGTTGGTCGTGCCGTTGACAATGCCTTTAAGCGAAGTTATGCTGTTTGCCTGCATGCTGTCCGTAAGCGTGCGGATGACGGGAACGCCGCCAACGCAACTTGCCTCGAAATACAGCCCTGCACCGCTCTTTTTTGCGGCAATTTCAAGCTCGTGCCAACTTTTTGCAAACATCTCCTTGTTTGCGGTGACAACGCTTTTGCCGTGTTGCAACGCTTTAATTAGGAAACTTTTTGCAGGCTCTACGCCGCCGAAAAACTCCGCGACGATTTGGATTTCGTCGTCGTTTACTATGTCGTCTATATTCTGCGTGACGATACTCTCGTCAACGCCGAGTTCTTTGCACCTTGCGAGATTTCTTTCAAGCACGCGCTTGACTTCGATGTCTAGCCCCTCGTTTGCTTTTATCATTTCGCGCTTGTCGCGCAGTATTTCGTACGTACCTCCGCCGACGACGCCCAGCCCCAAAAGCGCAACTCCGATTTTTTTCATATGCCTACCCGCGCAAAACCTTTGAGTTTTGCAAAAATCATTTCTTTTTTGAATTTCTGTCGTAAATATACTTCAAACCTTTGAGCGCAAGCGCGCGATCGGTGACGTCGATAAGGTCGGGTTCGACGTTTTCCACAAGCTCGGAAAGACCGCCCGTCGCCACGACTTTTGCACCTTTCATCTCGTCAAGTTCTTTGTACTTGTCAACAAGGTATTTCACAAGTCCCGTGTATCCGTAAACAATGCCGCTTTGCATACAGCTTTTGGTGTCCGTACCCACTATGTTTTGCGGTTTTTCAAGTTCGATTCTCGGAAGTTTCGCAGCCGTCGTAACAAGAGATTCTGTTGCGGTCTTGATGCCGGGCGCAATCGCACCGCCGAGATATACGCCGTCTTTTGTCACAAGATTGAACGTTGTTGCCGAACCGAAATCCACCACGATAACCGGTCCGCCGTACAGCTTGTACGCCGCCGCCGCTCCGACGATTCTGTCCGTGCCCAACTGCCCCGGATGAGCGTACGCAATCTTCAAGCCCGTATCCGTCGTTGCCGACACCACAAGCGGCTCTTTGCCGATGTAATCGCGGCACATATGGTCAATCGTATAGTTGAGCGCAGGCGCAACCGATGACATAACGCAAGCGTCTATGTCGCCAAACCGCACGCCGCTTTGATTGAGCAAATCGTATAGAACCATTCCGTACTCGTCCGCAGTGCGCGATGCCATCGTGGAAACCCTCCACGACGCAATCAGATTGTCGCCGTCAAAAACGCCGTATTTAACGTTGGTGTTGCCGATGTCCATTGTGAGAATCATCTTGTACCTCTCATGCGCAAGCGTACATACCGTGCGCAACGTTACATTAAATTTACAATAGTATAGCAAACTATTTTGATATTATCAACAAGAAAAATCGACAGCCGCAAAGACCGTCGATTACTCTTGCAACTTTCAAGCAATCCGTTCAACAATTTATTGAGGTTTTAGCCTGTGGCAAAATCATCTCGAACACTGCGCCGTTTCGGTTGTAGGCTTTCACGTCGCCGCCGTGGAGCTTGGCTATCTCTTTGGTGAGCGCAAGTCCTATGCCCGTATTGCCGTTTTTTCCGGTGTAGAATCTGTCGAAAATATGCAGAACGTCCTCTTTGGCAATACCCTCGCCGTCGTCGGAGATTGTCAGAATAACCTTGTGATTTTCAACGGTGCATTTGCAACCGTGCGTTTTGGCAAGAACACTGCCAAGAGCGTGATTGCGGCGATTGCCAACGCTGTCAAGACAGCCACTGCGGTTATCTTGATTTTCATGGATTTGTCGGTTTTCATGGTTCACTCCTTTTGTTTATTGCAAGCCTTAGCTTACGATTGAAGTTTAACAAACCGAGCAAAGAAAATCCCCGAAAAACTGCTAGACGTTTGCAACAAATTTGCAACAAAAACAAATTATTTTCCGCAAATTCTGCAAAATCCGTACACACACGCGTTTCGCGCGCTTATTATGATTTTAAAATACTAAACAAACTGTATTGTGTCAATAAATGAAAATTGCCGTTTTCAGTTGTTCATAAATATGCAAAGGGTGCACAAAAAGGCATAGACATTGAAGAGGAACGTCGGCAAAAATTCGAGGGCGATTTTCACTTCTTTGGTGAGAAAGCGAATGAAAAGTACGTAGGACGTGGCAAGCACGACAGACATGCACACAAGTGCGAATATCAAATCTTTCAGCGTGAAAAACGCAAATACGAAAAGGATGCAAGCACCGCCCAAAATCACAAAATAGAGCATGGACGGAAAAATATGTTTGAACTCCACAAGGCGAGATATTGCAAGCACCGATGACAGATAACTCATTGCGACGAACAGCGTAAACCAGCCGCCTGAAAGCACAAACGACGGTTTTGAAAGCGCAATCCACCACTTTAAGTCCAAATTGAAGCAAACCGAGCATAAGCCGGACACCACAAGCGTGAGGAGCAATCCCGCAACAAGTCCTATCATTCTCTTCAACTGATCCACACAAAAATATATTTATACAAAATCCGTTCAATGCCTCTGTCACACAAATTTCAAAGGTTGCGTAAGGTAATGTAGGAGCAATCCGAATCTTCAAGGAGGTACATAACATGAACGGAATCTTTACAAACGGTACAAACGGATGCGGCTGCAACACGTGCGACATCGTTTTGCTCTTGATGCTTCTCAACTGCTGCGGTTGCGGCGGCAATATGGGCGGATTGGGCAGTTGCGACATCGTGTGGCTCATCCTCATCCTCTCCTGCATTTGCGGCGGAGGCAACGGCTGCGGTTGCTGCAAGTAACCTCGGACGGCAATTTTGCAATCGAACGCGCCCTCAATCGAGCGGCGCGTTTGATTTTTGGAAAATAACCGCAAAATCCCTATATTGTTTTGGCAATTGTCGATTGAAAATTGACTTTTTTTGCTATATATCTTATTATAAATTCACAATAATTATCGGCTCATCATCCGGATGAGTGCGAAAGGAGTTATCTTTATGGCACAACTTACAATGGACAAACTCGTTGCCCTCGCAAAAAACCGCGGATTCGTCTACCCCGGCAGTGAAATCTACGGCGGTCTTTCAAACTCTTGGGACTACGGCCCTCTCGGCGTCCAACTCAAAAACAACATCAAGCAGGCTTGGTGGAAAAAATTCGTTGTCGAAAATCCATACAACGTAGGTCTTGACAGCGCGATCATCATGAACCCCACCACTTGGCAAGCAAGCGGACATATCGGCGGTTTTTCCGATCCTCTGATGGATTGCAAATCCTGCAAATCCCGTCATCGCGCCGACGACCTTATCGAAGAATACAACCTCAAACACGGCCTTGACGTCAACATCTCGGGTTGGAGCAACGAGCAGATGGAACAATATATCATCGAGCACAAAATCCCCTGCCCCGTTTGCGGCAACAGCAACTTCACGGGAGTTAGAAAATTCAACCTCATGTTCAAGACATTTATCGGCGTTACGGAAGATTCGACATCCACCGTCTATCTCCGCCCCGAAACCGCGCAAGGCATATTCGTCAACTTCAAAAACGTGCAACGCACAACTCGTAAAAAAGTACCTTTCGGCATCGGTCAAATCGGCAAGAGCTTCCGCAACGAAATCACACCCGGCAACTTCATCTTCCGCATCCGTGAATTTGAACAAATGGAACTTGAATTTTTCTGCAAACCCGGCACCGATCTCGAATGGTTTGCATATTGGAAGAACTTCTGCCATCAATGGTTGCTCGACCTCGGCATGAGAGACGAAAACCTCAAACTCCGCGACCACGAAAAAGAAGAACTTTGCTTCTACTCCAAGGCAACGACCGACTTCGAATATAAATTCCCGTTCGGCTGGGGCGAGCTTTGGGGCGTTGCGGATCGCACCGACTACGATCTCAATCAACATATGAAAACGTCGGGCAAGGATCTTTCCTACATCGACCCCGTAACCAACGAAAAATACGTTCCCTACGTCGTCGAGCCGTCTTTGGGCGCAGACCGCGTATTCCTCGCATTCCTCTGCGACGCGTACGACGAAGAGCAAGTGGGTGAAAACGACACGCGTGTAGTGCTTCACCTCCATCACGCTCTCGCTCCCGTCAAAGTGGCTGTTCTCCCCTTGCAAAAACAACTCAACGAAAAGGCGGAAGAGCTTTATATCGAACTTTCAAAGCACTTCGCTTGCGACTTCGACACGTCCGCATCCATCGGCAAGAGATATCGTCGTCAAGACGAAATCGGCACGCCCTACTGCGTCACCGTCGACTTCGACACCCTCGAAGACGGTTGCGTAACGGTGCGTGAGCGCGACACGATGGCTCAAGTACGCTTGCCCATCGACAGCCTCGTGGACTACTTCACCGAGCAATTCAAGTATTTATTTATCCGGTGATATCGTCTGACGAAAATCAAATATTGATTTACCCGACGGAATTCCCCGACAAAAATACAATCACAAACGCAAAAGCGACGGCGATGCCGTCGCTTTTGCGTTGAATTGCATATCGATTATTCTTGTTTACACACGGTATTTCGGCATCGAGAAAAACGTCGATAAATAACGCATTTTTGTTATTTACAACTCTATCGCGCCGTAAAATTCCGTGGTTTTTGCGCCTTTTATATTGCCTTGTTGCATGGCATAGACAATGTTTTCTTTCGTCAGTTCTTTGCCCTCTATATTTGTCAAAAACGCGCCGAAAAACGCATCTCCGGCGCCCGTTGTGTCTACACACTTTACTCCGCTTATGCTCGGCACAATTCCTTTCAAATCGTTGTAATAGTATGCGCTTCCGCTCTTGCCGAGAGTTACAAGCAGCAACTTGTCCTTCTTCAAAACGGATTTTGCCGCCTCGTCCATATCGCTTATGCCCGTGTAGTCGGTAAGTTCGTCGTCGGAGAATTTGATTATATCCGCACACTCGACAAACGGCGCATACGCCCTTTTTGCGTCCTCGAAATTCTTATATATATCTTTGCGGAAATTCATATCGAAACTGAGTTTCGCACCGAGTTCGCTCGCCTTGTTTGCAATTTTTTCGGCAAACTCTCTGCCCTTTTGTTCGGACAACATAAGCGAGCCGAGATGCACAATCTCCAAATTCTCGTAACTCTCAAAATCTATATCGTCAAAATCGATATTGAAGTCCGCCGTATCGTGACGGTTGAAAGCAAAATCGCGCTCGCCGTCCGTGAGCGTAACAAATGCAATCGTGGTGTTGCGTTCGGCATCTATTTGGATATCTAACCTATCCAAATGCGCCTTTTGCGCCTCGCAGAGCACAAATCTGCCTATGACGTCATTGCCCACTCGTCCGACAAAGCCGACCTTTGCACCGCTTTGCTTTGCGTTTACGGCAAGATTGAACGGAGCACCGCCGCAGAATGCCTTGAACGTGGTCACGCCGTTCACCTTTTGCCCGATCATATCGGCAAGTATTTCTCCGACAGACAAAATCATAACAATCACCTACATAATCGATTTTCAAAGACATTATAGCATATCAAAACGATTTTGTTGACTTTTGTATAAAGTAGTGCTAAATTATTTGCGAAAGAGAGTTTGCGGAAAACAATTTGTACTCAAATTGCACGCTGTAATAACTTGGACGCTTCGTTCTGTGGCAATAAGTCGTTTCTCTCTTTTTTTATTTGCCGTTTTTTGTACCGTATTGACAAATATACAGATTCGAATATAATATATTTGAGCGTTGGATGAATAGCGAATTAAGTTTCGACAATCCGTAATCAGTAGCCACGGCGTTTATAACGCTAGTTATTGTCGCTCTTTTTTTATTCCGTATTTTCATTTTCCGCCAATAGATTGACATTGAAGCGTCTATACGCTAAAATGCTTATTGACGCTTTGGCGATACGACGCATGCGTCACAAATTGCGTCCGCCCTCGGAGATCCGCTCCGTGTAAAAATCAACGGAAATTTGCGGACATGGCGGAATTGGCAGACGCGCAAGATTCAGGTTCTTGTGAGCACTAGTTCATGCAGGTTCAAGTCCTGTTGTCCGCACCAAACAAGAATAATACGAACCCTGGCGAAAAGCCGGAGTTCGTATTATTTTTTACAAGAGATTATTTTGGCTTAAAAGTTATATTAAAATAAATTTAAAAGTTAGCCCAGCATCTATTAATTGATACTGGGCTAACTTTTTATTTGCCGATGAGTAACGGCGTGCAATCCATTCCCTTTCCCAATAATTTATTAATTAATTCTACTGTCAAGTATTTAGCATATGTAGAACGACTATTTTCATCATAACCCTCTAGATATCCGATTAAATAATGAATTTTGGGAACACCTTGAAAGCGTTTTTTAAATTCAGTTTTATCGATAGGTACTTTTTCCTCTTTCCCATACTTTGAAGCAATTGCATCATAATAATTTTCCAAAAAATCATCTCTGTTCACAGATGAAAGCATTTGCTGCAAATAAGATGCGGATGTAAGTACTTGATTAGAAACATCTCTTGCTCCTGTACCACTAAACGAATCTTTATTATGCATTAAGAAAATTTGTTCATCGTTAAAAATTATTATATCTGCGATTTCTACATTGTTAATCAGTGCTGTATGTGATACAAGATACTTTCCCTCTTTTTTTATTGTGGTGTTATATAACTCTTCTGTAGAAGAATTTTTTATAAGATCAAAGTTGGAAGTGTATGTTTTGCGTTTTTCTAATTGTTGATTGAATAGCTCCTTAAATTCACTAGTCAAAATATCACTAAATTTTGAGTCAAAGACATACCACTGCCCATTAAATAAGTAGCAAGGTTGATTTTTTTCGCCAAACTCGATAAACCCTTGTATTGCATCAAAAATTTGAATGGGAAATTGGATCAAGTTTCCCGCATCGTCTATAGTCGAAATTGTCCAATTTTTAAGTACTCTATTAAACGTGGATTTATTTTTGTTTTTAGCTAAATTAATAACGTCTGAAAATGTAATAGGTTCTTCGCTTTCAAGTAAGATTTCATCTGTCTGTCCATCTTTGATAAAATATTTATTTGCACAGGTCAAAAAAGTAGTATAATCGTCACCCGTAAGCATAAAATTATCAAACTTTTCATCTACCAACGTTTGAATCAAAGCATTATATAAATCGTTGTTTTTTAAACCTTTTTTACGAGCTAGAACAAGATAATTAAGAGCAAAATTATCTCGTTCTTCTTCAATAATGCAAATTCTGTTTATTACTTGCTTTAGTTCCGCTATTGAAATGGAGCGATGAATTACTATGGAATCTTTGTTAACTATATTAATCCTTTTACTTTGAGATTCTTCTTCATTAAATGTGATTCCAAGATTTTCTGCAATATCTCGAGTTGCTTCAATTGATAATTGACGAAAGATACTACTCATATCTTGCTCGTTTTGTATACTAGTTGAATTTTTATTAGTTCTTTGAGAAGCCGTCTGATTTCCAAGCAGATTGTTTTGTAATATAGATTTAATTACTGAATTGTCTTTTTTAATAATTTTTGGAAGAAGATAAAGTCCAAAATTTTTTTCAGTAAACTTTGAAATGTAATTACTCCCGTACCCACCAGTAACGGCAAAAATCTTTTCATTATGTAAATAAAAATAAATATAAGATACATTAGTATTCGTTAAAAAATCATTATCCATTTCTTGAGATTGTAGCTCATTATTACCAATTATTTGTTCGGCAACATTTCCCCAAGACGGATAATGGGTTGTCTTAAAAACAACACCCTTTAACCCTTGATATGAAACAGAGCATATCGAAGATCCTGGTTTTTTCTTAATGATATCTATCGTGCTATTAATTAACACAGTAATTATATTTTCCGCATATTCAGTATTATTTCTACCATGAGAAATATCGCTAAATACACTTTCTACTGATTCAAAATTTATTTTATAAATACTGTATTGTGTTTCTGAGTTAACTGTCATTCTTCCTCCTTTTTCGCAAAATCCTATATTTATATTTACTATCAAAACACTGTTATTTATTTTAATATACTACATTTAGCGATAAAAGTCAAGTTAATATACCATATCTTGTGTCTATTGTAACAACTTTGATACTTTTATATTAATTATATTTGCCGTCCGTTTCTTCGCCTTTCTGGTGCCGTTTGTAGCACAGTGAAAAGCGGAAGTAAACGGCAAAAATTGTCGCTTAAAACTTTTAGAATACCGAGAGTCGTGCTTTATAAAACAAGTACGGCTATTTTTGTATTTACGCAATAATTTTTGCTGGTCCGTTGACTTCCGTTTCTGCGACTTAAACTCGCAGGATTTTTATCTTTTCCCGGTGCTACTTCCGTCTTTGCCGAAAGGCGAAAAAACGAATCGGAGGTATTCCACAATGAAAGAGTTTCAAAAAGGCATTTTAGATAACGAAAGAGTTATCTCGACAGAAAACGTACAGCGTATGGGCGAAGTGATTGCCTTGTGTTGTATAAAAACGGTAATAGCCCGTTCCGGCAAAGATTTGCATAAGTTGTACGCAGATTTGTTGCACGATATGAATCGTGAAAAAGACGATCATTCTCCGTTTTCAAACGCATACGACCTTGCGCAAGAGGCAATATTGTTTCTTTGCCAACATATGGGCAAGAGACTTGACGACGTTTACGTTACGAAAACAGGCAGAGAAATTACAATAAAACAAGCGTGCTTTCGTTATACGGATAGATACTTGGATAAGCAATATACTCGCCATATGGCTAATACAGTAAGCCTTGACGAGAAGATTGCCACCACACTCGAAACAATGCCCGACAACGAGCAAAATAACGACTATACCGCCTTTGACGGGCTTATATCTAAAATGAAGTTGACTGCCGTAGAATACGAAACGCTTTCAATCTTGATGGCGGGCTTTACAATGCTTCAAATAGGAAAAATACTAAACGTCAACCGCACAACGATCTAGCGCAGACAAAACAGCATTCGCAAAAAATATTTGCAAGCAACAAATCGTTTTTTATAATTAAATATTCCCAATATATTAACAGCCCGACCAAAAAGTCGAGCCGTTATTTACAATACTGTTATTATTCTTTTAATTCTTTGATTATATCATAGATTGCCTGAATAATTCTCTCCGTCCGTTCCGACATATTAAAAGTCGATGAATCAATTTCTTTTGGAAGATATAAGTTTGACTTTTGATAGATTTCTATTTTGTCAGCAATATCTTTGTTTTTACAAGCCTCATTCAATTTTGTTTCCAATAAAATCAGATTTCCGATTTCGGAATTATTCTCGCTGTCAGAATCATTATAGACATGTTCTATCGAGAAATATTCTGGAGAAAACTCTCCGGTATATCCACGTTCACGTTCAATAATTTCGAGAATTGCTCTAACATTTTCAGCTTTCTTGCTACCAGAATAAACTTTCCATTTTGACGAGTAACGAATATTCTTCATACTGGTTTTTAAGCCATCTATACTGCTCGGAATTCTCTCACTCATGGATGACTTCATCTTTGATATAGTTGTGTCGTCAAAACAATTTTCTATTTCATACGCATAGTTATACACAATATCCTCTATTTTATTTGATGTTTGTTCCCCTATAACATTGAAATAGATGAAAAATTCATATAAAAACCTTAATGCATTTTCATATTCATTTTCATCAATCCTTTTTAATTCTCTTTGATGCATTAGACTCAATACTATTGGTCTGAACTGTTGTTGTCTCCGCGGTTTAAAAAATGAAAACACTTTTTTCTCAAACTGATTACAATTGTCATATGAAATAATCTTTTTGTAGTACTGAGCTTTTTTGAGTATATCATCTAGAAGTTTTATTTTGTCGGTCGATTTCTCCTTTCCAACTATAACTTTATATGGTCGATCATTTTTAGTTGCTTTTAAGCCATATCTATGGGTAATGTAATGCTTTAAAAATAGCGCCGTACTAGATTCAAGCATTGATTCAATCGCATCCAACACCTCAAGCACTATGACCTTCTCTTCCGCTTTCACATTTTTTAAGAAATAATTGCGTAACAATTCAAAATCGTTCAACGGTTGTCCTCTAGCATTTAGTACTTCAAAGATGGTATATGCATCTTCACTACTATCAGCAACAATGTCAATGTATCTCATGCCAAGTATGGATTCTTTATAGATTTCAAGACAATCAGAATTTTGTTTAATTTCTTTCTTGAGTTCGGTATAAAAATAAGACAAACAGTTTTCTATTCTTTTTGACAATGAAGCATCCATAGCCAAGTCGTGAATAGACATTAAAGGAAAGCAAGCACCGTTTCTATTTCTAATCTCTACAGCTTCAACTAATCTTGAAACCAATCTGTTGATTTCTTTATTTGCATTGTCTGATACGATCGAAAACGGTTTATTACGCGAATTCCAAACCTGAAGGTTTTTTGTTAATCCTTCAAACAAATCAAGGTCACCATTTTCAACAAAAAGATACCCTATAGCGCAAAGAAAAATTGTAATTGTTGAAATACGCTGTTGTCCATCAATTATACAAAAGTGTTGTTTAATGCCATCATCGATACTTTCTTTAATTAATACAATACTTCCTAAAAAGTGATTTATGGTCTTTGATTCCACGATTAATTTAATGTCTTCAAACAATTCTTCCCAATTTTGTTGCTCCCATACATATCTCCGTTGGTTAGTTGGAACAGAATACATTTTATCGTTTAATAGATTGTAAATCGAGCGATCTTCTGCTTTAAAACTCATATGATATCCCTCCACATTTGATTTATAATTATATCAAATTATATTTAAAATGTCAAATTGGATACTACATAAACGGTCCATTGCCCAATTAATGCTCATCTATTTAAAAATTGTTATCAATACATCATATGCTACTCCGTATCCGACAGTAGATTCGGCTGAAGTCGCAACAAGTTGAATCCATTGATTAAGTTTACTCGGAGCAATGGACTTAACACCCCAATAGTTTTTCAAAATATCGTCATCGATACTTTCTATGGTTTTAATGATTTCATAGCGATATTTTTTTATTCGTCCGAACGCAGCGGGCATTTTTACAAAAACACCGCTACTTAACGGCATTGATATTTGTCCGCCGGCAGAAAAACTATCACGAATATTTGTATTGACAATACCTTGCTGCGTTGCGAGCCACAAAGCATACCGATTGTATTTCGTGCTACTGTTGCTTAAAATTTCCGGAAATAAGACGTAACCTTGAATAGCGCAATGTTCTTTTATTTCTTGTGAAAGAGAGGTCCACAGTCTAACAGTTGGCGGTGCAACTGATTCCGCATCATCGTTTGCCCACCAAAGACTTTCACCGGGTTTCAATTTGCTTTTATAATACCTTGAAACAGGCGCAACAGGATTATCCATGGTGCGTAAATCATCGTAAGAAACCCCCATTTTATCGAAAATTGTTTCGCCGGAATGCAATTTCATATCTATTTGATATCTCGGATAATGCGTAACGGCAATACCTGAAAGACATTCTTCATACGGGCGCGATATGAATTGAACAGGCTTACCAAGTTTACCGAATGTCAAGTAAATCTTTTCAACATCGTGATTTCTTGTTGACTCCAAAATACTGCTACCGATTGAAGTCCAATGATCTTTTTCTGTACTTTTAACTTCAATTCCGAAATAGTTGTTTGCGACAATATCTGGAAAGCTTGCACCTGATACCAATTGTATGCTTCCTTGGAATTCCGTTCCTTTTGCACATTCTTGGATTGCACTAAAAACATCTTGTTCCAAAAGTTTGCCACCACGTTTTACATAATAATCTTCGCGAGCAGCCGCATCGTCATTCAAGAGCTTATCCATTCGAGAGATTAACGATTGAAACTTTATCTTTTCTGATTTCGCATTGTCAGATATGATCATCGTTATTTCTCCCTAAAATATAAATCCCATTTTTTCTCGATATTTTTTGCAATATTGTAAGCCAGCACGCACGGAACAGCATTACCAATTATTTTGTAAGCATCGCTCGCAGACACCGCAACATTTTTGTCAGATGCTTTCAATATAAATTGATAATCGTCTGGGAATGTTTGAATCCTTGCACATTCTCTAACAGTCAATCTACGTTCTTGCAATCCTGCCGCCAATTCTTCGATATGCGTACCGCCATGTTCTGCGGACAATCTTCTATACTCGATATTCCCATGATGTTCCGATCTTATCGTAGGACCGACGGAATTGAGTTTAATTTCGGTTTGACCTTGGCAATGCCGCCCCATATATTTGCCTTTGGAATATTTTTGTTGCGCCAAGTCGCTTGATTTTTCCGGTTCTTCTAAGTCAACCAATGCATCGGCACAAGTGACGTATGGCAACAGATTGTTTCCATGCGTGGATAGCGGATACGGATTGTACTCTTCGGGAATACTCTCTGCGATTAATGCTTCTATTGCTTTTTCTCTTAACAAGTTTTTCCTAAATCCAAAGAATATGACTCTTTCTCTTGATTGCGGAACACCGAAATCGGGAGCATACAAAACTCGTGCAGGTACAACCAAATAACCGCCGTTACAAGCATTAGAAAAATCGTGTTCAATGACTTCTTTCACATCTCTTAAATTAGTAAGCCCTTTTACGTTTTCGGCAATAAACAATGCTGGCTTTGTAATCGAAACAACATCTCGCATCCACATATAAAGTTGTCCTCGGCTTTCTACAGATGCTTCATCGTTAGATAATGCAGTTCCCAAATGACTTTTTTGTGAATTAAATCCAAGTCGTTTGCCGGCAATAGAAAAATCTTGACAAGGGAAACCACCAGTAACTATATCAATATTTTCGGGGAAAACCTTTTCCCCGTTTTTTGCTCGTTTTACTAAATCTACAATGCTATCAATGCGGTAGAGTTCATTTGCATTTTTCTTTTTGTCGCCAAAATATGAAACCCACGCCGCTTTTGCATCCTTTTTAATGTCATTAGCAAATACTGTATTAAAAATCGTTTTTTTTACCTTTACCCAATTCCCATTTTCAGATTCTATCCAATCGGGATGAATCAACGTATTGATTGACTTTTTCAAACATATAAAATCACCCTCAAAACCTATATCCATTCCGCCACAACCAGAAAACAATGACAGTAAGTTCATAAAACCTCCGACATTATGCATATCGGATTTTGTTTTATGTACATTCTCTTAATTGAAATGTTCACCGAATATGCTAATCGCTGAACAAATCATAAAATGATGTTCACAAAATAAAATGCAACAGAACGATTAATCGATTTTCTTTTACTCGCTAGCTTGTAAATATTGACTTTTGCAGGATTTTTTGATATAATCGATACATCAATTAGCATAATTTATGAACAAATCACAGTAGTTTTCCGAGGCGGTTCATCATAGCGGATTTATGCTCCAAAAGTGAATGCGCATAGCGGTTTAACGTTACCGTTGGGTTCTTGTGACCGAGTATTTCGGACAATGTTTTCACGTCCATTCCGCACTCCAATGCACGAGTGGCAAACGTGTGGCGTAAAGAATGAAAACCGCGGTGAGCTATATTCAATTTTTTTAGCAGCAATTCAAAACTTCGTTGGTAGGAACGCACAGATACCACGTTACCACCTGCGGATACAACGAAGTCCGAATTACTGCTTTTCTTTATGCTTTTTAACTTCGGCAACAACTGTTTCGGCAATGGTATTATGCGCCTTGACGTGGCGGTTTTAGGTTCGTCAAAGACGATTCCGCCGCTCGTATCGTGACAAGAGCGAGAAACCGTCAGCAAACCTTTTGTAAGGTCTATGTCTTTCCATTGCAAGGCAATCAACTCACCGATACGAAGCCCGGAATATAGGCACAAAACAATACCGAACAATTTTGTCTTTTTGCTTTCAAAAACAGCCATCTCAATTTTCTTTTGCTCAGCAAGGGTAAAACACTCTATTTTACGCTCCTTTAATTTGGGGCGTTTTATCATATTCGCCGTGTATTCTTTTGCGTAACCAAGTAAATACGCCGTCCGCAATGAGTTTTGCATTACCGAAATTACGGCGTTTACCGTATTTGCGGATAAACCTTTACCCGTTTTCCCGTTACCGGTATTCAACAATTCCGTCACGAAAGACTGCAAGGCGATAGGCGTAAGGTTGTTCACGTCTATTTCACCTATTTTCGGTGCAATATGTGTGCGGATAAGTTGCCCGTAACGGATATACGTCCGCTCTTTGCTACTTGGTTTTACGTAATTTTCAAGCCATATATTAAGCCATTCTTTGTATTTCATTTTTCGTTTCTCCTGTATTTTTTGTTATTTCTTAAACCTTCAAACTCGCAAGGATTTTGCGACGTTGGCAATTAGGCGTGTGCTTGGCTTGATACAAGTCGGCTCGCTTTCGCTCCGCCGAAGCCAAGCACACGCCTCTGACCGAACAAACAAACTCAACTCGGACAATGGAAGCACGAGCGGAAGGCGAAGTCGCCGCTGACCCGCTTGGCGATCTTTCGCCTTTTACCCGTCGTGCGTGCATTTTCATTTTACCCCGAGTTGGTGCCATTTGCGTTTTCGGTGCAGTCTAGCGTGGTGTCGTTGTCTTTTTCGGTGCGGTAGTACTCCGTCACCAAAGAAAGTAAGGTGCTGTAAAAAGATTTTTGCTCCAATGGGGACAGCTTCTCAATGTTCGGTGAGCCAATAGTTGTAATTTTGTATTGCTTTTCCATTCAATTGCTCCTTTTTGTGGAAAGGATAGCAACCAAACTCGCAGGTTTCTTGCGACTTCAAAAATTTTTCTCCAAGTATTTTTTCAAACTCGCAAAGAACTTGCGACTTTAACTCGTAATCTTGTGGACAAGGAAGAAACAATACGTTTTTTCTTTCTCGCGGAAAGCCTATCCTATTTCGGTTTTGCAATTCGTAAGGCGCAAAACACCAATCGAGCCGTTGCAAGGGTAAAAAATATAGTGAGAACTAGAAAGATACCAGAAACTGCCCTATATTTTTCACTTCTTCCTTGCAACGTTCGCCTAAACAGGATTGTTCGGTTTCCGTCGAAAGACAAAAATAAGTTAAAGGAGTAAATAACCCAAATGCGAAAAGCAGTAATTTATGCAAGGTACAGTAGCGACAGCCAAACGGAACAGTCTATCGAGGGGCAACTTCGCGTATGTCGTGAATACGCCAAAACCAACGACATACTAATAGTAGATACCTACATCGACCGTGCTATGACGGGAACAAACGACAACCGTGCAGCGTTTCAAAAAATGCTAAAAGATAGTAGCCGTAAAGAGTGGCAATTCGTTCTTGTTTACAAACTAGATAGGTTCTCACGAAACAAATTCGAGTCCGTCATTCACAAAAAGACGTTGCGAGATAACGGCGTAACCATTCTTTCGGCTATGGAAAATCTGACGGATAGCCCGGAAGGGCGTATGATGGAAACGATTCTCGAAGGTTTCAATCAATACTTTTCGGAAGAACTTACACAGAAAGTCAATCGCGGACTCAAAGAAAGTTGGCGCAAAGGTAAAGCTACAGGCGGACAAGACCTTTTCGGATACGACGTCGTGGACAAAAAATACGTTGTGAACAAATACGAAAGCAAAATCGTCGAAGACGCGTTTTTGATGTATTCGCAGGGCTACAAGGCAGTTGCCATTGCGGATAAATTCAAGGAATGCGGCTACCGCAGAAAGAATGGAAAACTCGTAGACCACAAATATTTGTATTTCATTCTGCACAACAAAAGATATACCGGCGTTGTGGAACACCAAGGAGAATTATACGACAATATCTTTCCGAGAATCATATCGGACGAACTTTGGAATAAGGTAAACGCAATAAACGAAGAAAACAAACTTGCGCCGAGTCGTAAAAAAGAGATTTTCGACTATATCCTTTCGGGAAAACTTATATGCGGAGATTGCAAGCACAGAATGGGCGGTGAAAGCGGAACTTCTCATACTGGTGCTATTCATTACTACTATATTTGCCTTTCAAAACGTCGCAAGCGTGCAAAATGCAATATGAGTAGAGTGCAAAAACAGTTTATCGAAGATACGGTGATAACCGCAACGACTCAAATGTTATCGAGCGTAAACAATATCAAGAAGATTGCGCAAAGCATATACAACGCACATAAAAAAGAAACCGCAGACAACACTGCTTTGAAACTTATTGAAAAGAAACGCGCCGAGGCGGTAAAAGCGCAGAACAATATCGTAAAGGCAATCGAGCAAGGCATAATCACCGAAACGACGAAAAGCCGTCTGACCGAACTTGAAAATCTTATATCGCAATACGACGTAGAAATCTGCAAAGAAAAAGCCCGCAGTTACACATACTTAACTGCGGACGATATAGAAATGTATTTGAGTAAATTTGTGTTTGATAACACGGACGACATTAAGGTGCGAAAACTAATAGTAAATGCCTTCGTTCGGGAAGTAATACTTTATGACGATGAGATAGTGATAACCTACAACTTTACAGACAGCCCCGAACACCTAAAACTAACAAAAGAACACGTCATAAAAACAGAAAAAGAGATAGAAACGGCGGATAAAACCGCTATTTCTTCTAACACAGGTTCGTACAAATTATGCCACACGGCACCAAACGAGACCCAGTTGAACCCGTAACGGTTCGATTGGGTTGTTTTTTTACATTTTTTTCGGGTTCAAGTCTTGTAAACAAACCAAACGAGACTCGAACCCGGCCCCGAAAAATGTCTATTATAAAACATTTTGGCCGATCAGACAAGATAGAAACTCCCTAATATTTGCCCTTCGTGGTGGTTATCGTCGCATAAGTCAGCGAATATATCAACGGCACGGAAAAATAGTGGTAGATGATTAGAGAGCCATTTTATAGAGCCAGACTCATAGCAGTTTGGCTCTTTTTTATTTTTACACTATTTTTCGCTCAAACGGATTTGGCCGTTGACATATTCCATTGCAACAGTATTCGCATTTGAAATGTTTCGACTTATGCTCCTTGCCCACTGCCGAACGGCAATATCAAATAAAAAGGAGTTAGAAAAATGATTGAACTCAACAAAATTGCATTCATTGATGAAGATGGTTTCGATTTCAATGACGGTGAAAGCCTTATCAGATTTGATACTGTTGCTTATTTCCCAGACAGAAACGAAATCATCTATGCAGTTACTAACAACGGAAGAATTTCCGTTATCACTTACGACGTATTTGAAGATGACAAAGGTCATTATATCGAATACGGAAACACGCTTATCAAGATTTACATATCGGAGGATTGACAATGGGAAACATCAGTATTGTTATCGGATCTTGGGGATCTTACAACGAATGCAACGAAAGAGCCTTAGGCTCTAATTGGCTTGATTTATCGGACTACAACGATTGGGAAGAAATCGTTGAAGAACTCAAACGAGAAAGCTTTGAACTTGACGGTATAGACGAAGAATTGTTTATACAAGACATCGAAGGTATATATGACCGTTCTGTCAATTGGGATTATATGAATCCCGAAAACCTATTCAACACGCTTTACGAATCTGGTGTGCTTTCCAACAATTACAAATACAAAGAACTTTGCGCTTTCCTTGAAGTTAAAAACTATGACGATTTTGAAGAACTTGTAAAAAACCGCGGTGAGAATTGGGACGATAACGTCAATCTTTGGAGTGGCTTCACTTGGGAAGATTATGGAAAAGAAATGCTTGACTGTTGCGGATATAACATCCCTGAACATTTATTGGACTTTTTTGACCTTGAACGCTACGGCAGATACTGTGGTGATTACAACGTTTACGAATGCGAAAACGGCTTAATTGAAATTTATTAAAAGGAGAACTACCTATGAATATAACCATTGAACAAAAGAAACAAAAAGCAATCGAACTTATGAACACTCTCAACCTTTACAAGCCATACATCAAAGGCTTTGAGCAGCACAACGATGTTTGCTATTACGAAGGATTTGGCGGATTCTGGACATACCAAGAACCCGAATTGCAAGAGAAAATAGAAACATTTGAGAAGGAACACGATTGTCTTGTATATGCCGTGACACACGAATACACGGAATTCGGCGAGTTGTATGATTTCCTTATTGTTACTGACTATGAGGAAGAGTGGGACACGCTTTTGGAAAAGACAGACAGGTATTATTACGTCTTTGCTTACGTATGGAACAAAGACGACGATACCTCGCTACAAGTCCTGTTGTCCGCGGACAACAGGACTTGTAGCGAGGTACGAGCGTAATAGCGGAGCATGCAAATTTATTTGCGTAAGCGGAGCGTCAGCTGCATAAAAAGCAGGTTGCAAACATCGTTTGCCGACAATGTACGACATTGTCGCAAGTCCGATGTCAAAACAGAGAATAAAAAAACGAACTCAAAAGGTTCGTTTTTTAGGCGATGGTGCGGACAACAGGACTTGTAGCGAGGTACGAGCGTAATAGCGGAGCATGCAAATTTATTTGCGTAAGCGGAGCGTCAGCTGCATAAAAAGCAGGTTGCAAACATCGTTTGCCGACAATGTACGACATTGTCGCAAGTCCGATGTCAAAACAGAGAATAAAAAAACGAACTCAAAAGGTTCGTTTTTTTTGTTTAGGTGTTGCACTTGAAAGTATAATTCACCAAACGTAAAAGCAAAGGAAGCGATTGCGCTTCCTTTGCTTTTGAGAGAGAATATAGATTGTCGTATTGCTACAACACATCTTGTGATTTTGCATTGATTGGGGTTATCATTATTCAATATCAATGCGAAGTTGAACTAATCGTTGTCGGTGGGTTGTGAATCATTGTTTTGTTGCGAGGCTTTTTCGCGCTCGGCTTCGAGTTCCGCCTTACGCTTTTTGACGAGTTCCGTCCAATCGACGTCCTTGTCTTGCGAGCAACAATGTCCGTTGCACTGCCCTGCATGCGAGCATCCCGCGCAATCGCTTCCGAGCGAGGGCTTACCCTTTGCCTTTCTCACGATTGACGCGACGATGACGCCCGCCACAATCGCAACCGCCACGACGATGGTGACGATTCCGATCGGGTGCATTGCCGACAATATAGAATTGAAAACTACGTTTGTCATATATCGCTCTTTTCACGCAAAGTCCGTATTGCGCATTTTGCGCGACTTATGCGTTCTTTTTGATTTTGAGTTTTGCGCCGAGGTCGCCAAAGAACTTCTTGACGTCGATCTTACCCTTGTTGTCAAGCACGATGAGCGTGATGATTGCCGCCCAGATTGCCGCGAAGATGAACACCGTCCACCACCATGCGCCGATGAGATAAATCATCATGGACACGACGTAGCTTGTGCCTACCCAGAAGAGCAAGGTCAATTTGTAAGACTTCTTTGTGGGAAGTTCTGCCTTTGCGGTTGCAACGGCTGCAAAGCACGGGATCGTAAGCATGTTGAATGCGATGAATGCAATCAAGCCGGGCACGTCGATGCCTGTTGCCGTAATCATTGTGCCTGCCGCGGCGATACCGCCGTCTGCTTCTACGTCGATCATACCGCCGACGATGCATGCCGCCAAAGTGCCGAACGTTGCGATAACGTTCTCTTTTGCGATAAGGCCTGTGATTGCCGCCACTGCGAACACCCAACCGAATGCTTTAAGTTGCGAACCGAATCCTAGCGGTGTGAACAGCGGTTGAATGAGTCCTCCGATACCGGCAAGGATTGATTGATCCATTTGCTCGTCCGCAAGGAATTGCCACGTCCAGCTGAAGTGGCTGATAAACCAAATGAGGATTGTGGAAGCAAGGATGATTGTGAACGCTTTTTTCACAAAGTGCTTCGTCTTATCCCAAAGGTGCAAAGTCAGGTTTTTGGGTTGAGGCATATGGTATGCGGGAAGCTCCATGATGAACGGAGGCACTTCGCCCTTCATCGTTGTTGCGCGCATCAAGATGACTGCGCAGATTGCCACGACCACGCCTAGCACGTACATCATATATGTGATGACGTCGGGATGAGAGAATCCGAATTGAGTTGCGATGCCGCCTGCGATTGCCGTAAGGATCGGGAGTTTTGCGCCGCAGCTGAAGAACGGAATAACTCTGATCGTTGCGATTCTTTCGTTCTCGTCGGCAAGCGTACGAGTGTTGATGAACGCGGGGACGGAGCAACCGAAGCCCATGATCATCGGCATGAACGCTCTGCCCGACAAACCGAATCTTCTGAAAATTCTGTCGAGGATGAACGCTACACGCGCCATATAGCCGCTGTCTTCCAAAATTGAGAAGAACAAGAACAGCAAGAGGATTTGAGGCAAGAAGCCGAGCACTGCAAACAAACCGCCGAGGACACCGTCAACGATAAGTCCGATGCACCATTCCGGCGCACCTGCAAGCGTAAGACCTTCGTTTACGCAAGTGCTGAGGAATTCGGTGAACGTGTTGAGGATGTTTGCAAGGATGACGCCGGGGCCGTACACGCTCTCTTCGTATCCGAAGAAGGTCGCCGCACCGATGCACGAGCACCACTCGTCTATGCCGCTCACGAACGAGGCTTCAAGTTCGCCGTCGTCGTTTGCTTCAACGGTGACTTCCCACTTGCCTTTTTCGTCCGCATAGAATTTTTGGTCGAGGTCGGCTTCGGTGAGCTCGTCAACGTAACGAAGTTCGTGATCTGCCGTATATACGTAGGGTTTTGCTTCAACCGCTTCGAGTTCGCCGTCATCGGTGAAAGTGAGATCCGCTTTGAAGCCGTCTTCGGTGTAATACGTCGTATCTTTATCGTAAGGCGTTTGCGCAAAGTACGCCGCTTGAGTTGCCGACGCGTCCAAGTAAGCAACTACGTCTTTGTCGAACACACCGCCTGCGCCGAGGAACAAGAAGTCCTCTGCAAACGTAAGGTGGAACACCAAGAACAAAATCACAAGGAAGATAGGGATACCCCAGACCTTGTGGGTGAGCACCTTGTCCGCTTTGTCGGATACGCTGAGTTTTTCTTTTTCGTTTTTCTCTTTCTTCGTTACGACGGAAGAATAGTTTTTGGATATGTACTTGTAGCGAGCGTCTGCGACGATTGCTTCGAAGTCCGTTCCGAAAACGTCATCCTTGAACGTCTTTTTGAACTCCTCAACCATTTGAGCCGCTTGCGGATGTTGACCGACCTCGATTTCATCGAGTTCGACGAGTTTCACCGCATGGAAGAGCGAATTCTCCACTCCGCTGCCTTCGAGTGCTATTCTGCAATCGTTGATGAGGTGCGTGAGTTGAGTGCCTTCGAGTACGGTTCTACCCTTTCTTGGTTGCCCGCAAACTTCATATGCTCTCTGTATGAGTTCGTCAAGACCTTTTTCGCGAAGTGCGGAGATTTCGACAACGGGAAGACCGATTTTTTCTTCAAGGCTCTTTGCGTCAATCTTGTCGCCGTTCTTTTCAACGGTGTCCATCATGTTGAGCGCAATGATCATCGGAACGTCGATTTCCATGATTTGCGTCGTAAGATAGAGGTTACGTTCGAGGTTTGTTGCGTCCACGATGTTGATGACGCAATCGGGTTTCTCGTCAAGAATGTAGTTTCTTGAAATCACTTCTTCGGGAGTGTACGGAGAGAGCGAATAAATGCCGGGAAGGTCTACGATAGAGATGGGTTCTGCGCACTTTTTGTACGTGCCCTCCTTCTTGTCTACAGTGACGCCCGGCCAGTTGCCGACGTGTGCGGTAGAGCCCGTCAACGAGTTAAACAAAGTTGTTTTACCGCAGTTGGGGTTGCCTGCAAGAGCAAATCTTTTCATTATTTCTCAACCTCCATTGTAACGGCAGATGCCTCGGTTTTGCGAAGCGTCAATTCATAACCTCTGATTGTCACTTCGATCGGGTCGCCAAGCGGTGCTTTCTTTCTGAGATAAACTACTGCGCCGGGTGTTACGCCCATGTCGAACAAACGACGTCTGATTCTGCCGTCGCCTGCAACGGACTTGATGACGCCCTGTTCACCTATAACGAAATCACTGAGTAGCTTTTCCATTGTGTCCTCCTGTTTTTATGCTACCAAAATTTTTGTTGCCATTTCTTTGTCCAAAGCAAGACGCCCGTCTTTAATAAGGCAGATGACGCTTCCCCCGCTTTGGGATATGATGCTGATTGTCGAATCGATGGTAATACCCAAACTTTCAAGATGTTTTTTTGTCTTGTCGTCAGTCAAAATCTTGACGATTCTCAAATCTTTTCCGATCGGTGCAAATACAAGCGGCATAATCTCTCTCTCCTTTAAGCCGGTTTTATTCATTCGGTAATGTGAATATGAAATTTTATTCATATTTACGTTAGAATATTACATCTAAAAAAAAACGGATGTCAACAGTTTTGAAAAAGAAATATGAAAAATTTTTCATATTTTTCTTGTTGATTTATTTTCAAACAAGTTATATAATATAAATA
>ENA-OYYI01000144-OYYI01000144.1-human-gut-metagenome-genome-assembly--contig:-NODE-144-length-34884-cov-15.987999_pt1 | contig 34884 bp, 24 predicted proteins | sample MGYA00244063_ERZ653448 | MGnify/ENA primary metagenome ERZ653448 (study PRJEB26926, sample SAMN06165192) | human gut metagenome | biome: ENVO:00009003; feature: ENVO:2100002; material: ENVO:00002003...
ACGCGTAAGATCGTCGTCAGCGTCAGATGTGTATAAGAGACAGGTATTGACCGGATAAAATGGACTGAAAATAAGTGCGATATACAAAAAATATAATAAACTGTTTTTAAAAAAATATTTTTTAAATACTTGAAAAATTCAATGAAAAAAAATAAAAAACACGGTAAAAATGCAAAAAGGGGAAAATGGGCAATAAATTAATAAAAACAAGCGAATAAAACAAAAAAATGCGTACATGACAAAATTCGGGATTTTGACCGAATTAGCGCGGTAAAAAAATATTTTGATAAAAAGTATTGACAAACGCGATTTATGAGTGTACGCATAAATATATGCTGGGAAAGGTTGTCGCAGATGAAGCGTTTCCCAAAAAAATATTTATGTAGGAGGAAGATATGAAGAAACAAACTGTACTTGTACTCGTACTCATGGTTGCGGCGCTGATGCTTGTGTCATGCAGCAGCGTATTTGTCAATGACAGTACGACGGTACACAACGCCGTTATACCGGCAGAATTTTACAAGACAGATCTTACTTCGGGCGGCAACGTCTGGAACGAGGACGTAGTGACGACTGAAGGGATCGGCAGTACATTACTTACGGCTTCAGACGAAGTGTGGGTAGTAGTAAGGTTAGGAGAGGGGCTTGCGGAGTCCTATGTAGGGAGCGAATATGTGGATATGTCTGATTATGCTTTATCTGCAGAAGGCGAGGCGGCGATAAGCGCGTACACGCACGAGCAGGACAGGGTGATAAATCAGCTTGCCGTTGAGGGGATAAGCAGCACTATTAAGCACAGGTACACGATACTGCAGAACGGTTTTGCGGCTCTTGTTAAATACGGGGATATTTCGAAGGTAGAAGGAATACCCGGAGTTGAGAGGGTGGTATTATCTGAGCAGTATTACATGCCTGATGTGACTGTAGAGGAGATCAATGCTACATTTGCCAATACCGGTATATTTGACAATGACACGGGATACACCGGAGAGGGGACGGTAGTAGCGGTTATCGACACGGGAACTGATTACACGCACAATGCATTCCAGGCCATGCCTGAAGTGCAGGCGATAACGCCTGAATTTCTTGCACAGATGCTTCCTTCGACGAATGCCAGCGCGATATACGGCGGACTCACTACAGACGAAGCATATATCAATGCAAAAGTGCCTTTCATATTCAACTACATAGATATGAACACTAATGTAATTCCCGATTTTAGTGACGCGATAAACGGACAGTGGCACGGGACTCACGTAGCCGGAATTGCCGTAGGAAACGATGATACGATTCAAGGGGCGGCGATGGACGCGCAGCTTGCGATAATGAGAGTATTCGGTCAGGGAGGCGCCGGAGCCTATGACACGGATATATATGCTGCGATAGAAGACTGTGTGCTTCTCGGTGTAGACGTAGCAAACCTTTCATTGGGGAGGGCATGCGGCTTTACGTATGAGAGAGCGGAAGACAGTCAGTATGTAAACGAGATAGTAGAGCTTGCGTCAAGGTCCGGGCTTATTGTATGTTGTGCTACAGGTAATGACGGAGTTACGTATTATAACAGTGTTACGCTTGACTGGATTGCAAAGGCAGAGAACCCGGACAATGGTGTAGTAAGTGCGCCTGCGTCGTATCCCGGGACGTTCTCGGTCGGTTCCATAGAAAACACGCTTCAGTTATACATAGAGCATGACGGCGAGAACATACTTGCACGCAGGAGCTCGAACGAGACAGGATTTGAGCATGATTTCTTCAGGATACTTAACGGAGCACAGGAAGGGGTATTTGAATATGTTGTGGTACCCGGTCTTGGAGCGGCGTCCGATTTTGAAGGGATAGACGTATCAGGGAAGATAGCGCTGATACTTCGCGGAGAGCTTTCATTTGAGGAGAAGGCAGCCAATGCTCTTGCGGCAGGAGCTGTGGGCGTAATATTCCGTGACAATGTGACAAGCGACGTACTTTACGGCGCGGTAATAAACGATGTAGATATTCCTGCGATATCCGTGAGCTATGAAAACGGACTTTTGCTTGCGGAGGCAGCGAACAAGGAAGTGGTGATCAATTCCAATAATCTTGTTTATACATATTCCGTAAGCTCATCGATGGGAGCGCTGAGTGATCTTACGATAGGCGTAGATATTGCAGGCGTAGGCGGAAACGTATATTCGTCGATAGATATGAACACCAGCATGTATGAAGGACTTGACGGGTACGGATTTGCCAGCGGAACGAGTATGGCTACTCCTAACGTAGCGGGCGTATCGGCAGCTCTTATGCAGTTCCTTAAAGCGGAATATCCCGGAAAGAGCACGAGGGAGCTTTCCTCAATTTTCTATGCACGACTTATGAGCACGGCGACGATCATATTTGATGAAAACGGAGTGCCCGTAACGCCGCGTCGTCAGGGTTCGGGAATTGCGTCTCTGGCAAATGCCATAAATACGGACGCATATCTTACGGTAACAGGTTCGGGTAAGACCAAGCTGAATCTTGGTGCTGATGTAGAGAAAGAAGGCGTTTATACGCTCAACTTCAATCTTGTAAACGACGGAAACGAAGCTCTGAGCTATGATATTTCAACTTATACGATCACACAGGGCTATGCAAAAGGTGAGGATATCGGACTTATTGCCGGCAGATACTATATGGCGGACTATTCGTATCCTTTCAATGACACATCTGTTACATACAGCGTCAAAAACGGTGTGCTTTCCGGCAATACGGTGACCGTTGAAGCCGGCGAGACCGCTCAGATAAAGATAGTAATAGTTATTTCGGAAGCCGATAAGGCTTATATGGATGAATATTTTGCAAACGGCATATATGTTGAAGGCTATGCTGTGCTTACTTCCGTGGATGGCGGGATCGATCTCAATATTCCGTGGATCTCGTTCTACGGTGATTGGCAGAATCTTCCTGTATTCGAACCTACTCCTTATGATGAGGAAGACGGAACATATAATGTCAACGCGCTTTATGTAGCCGTGTATGAAGATGCCGGCGGCGGATGGTGGTCCGGAGTATCGTATATCGCGGGCGCGAATCCTTACATGTTGGCTCCCGGATATAAGTCTCAGGAAATAACGCTGGATAAAGCAGCTATCGGTTTCGGTAATGATGAAAGCGGTTTGCCTTTCGGCGCGATCCTTGAAACTATCAAGATCAGTGCGCTCAGGGACCTCAGCTCGTTTACTATTGAACTTTATATATGGGATACGGGTGAACTGATAAGCAGCGATACATTCTATAATATAGGTAAAGACGCTTTAGGAAATCAGGTGGCTTTGACTTTGAATTCATTTACACCCGCGCTTGCAATGCTTGCAAACAATGAAAATGTCGGAGTAAGATTCAAAGCTACCGTAAATGATATCGAAATGGAAGAAACGGTCGAATTGAGAGTCACGGTCGATATCGAAGCTCCTACCTTGGAAAAGGCGGAATGGAGAATAGAAGACGGCAAGACTTATCTCGATCTTACAGTTTTCGATAACCATTATTTCATGGGAACCAAGCTGCTTACATACGGCACAGATACAACATTTGCAGACATTGAAAGATATATGTATCCTGCTTATGGGGATAAGAACAGCAGCTATACGATGACGATAGATATGACGGAGCATCTGACGGGTATTGTGAATGATACTTTTGCCGTTAAGCTTTATGACTATGCTTCCAATATATCGACATATGTGATCGATCTTCCCGAAAGCAATGCCGATACGGCAGCTTCTGTCCGCGAACTTATCGGGGCAACCGGACGCAATCTGCAGCTGCTCTATTCGGATAATACTCAAAGCGTATATTATGACGTACTCGATCCTAATTATAAGGTAATGTATTCTAATATTGACAGTTCTCTGATCAGTGCGGAATACGAGATGAATAATGACAGACCTTATGCCGACAGCGACGAAGAATTCGTGATCCAAAACGGCGTGCTTGTAGCATATAATGGTCCCGGCGGTGAAGTCGTGGTTCCCGAAGGAGTAACGACTTTAGGTACGCAGGTATTCGAACTTAACCCGACCATCACAAAGCTCGTGCTCCCCGAAGGTCTTACGGATATTGAGGTTGCGGCTATATCTCGTATGGCAAATATCACGGAGATCGTTCTTCCTTCTACACTTGTAAATATATACGCCCGCAATTTTAATTGTTTGCCTCTTCTGACCGATCTGAATCTCGAGGTATGTACGAAGCTTGAATATGTCTTCGAAAGCTTTAATGCGCTGAGCAGTATGACCTCTCTTGAATTCCCTGCAACCGAAAAGCCCGTCATCTTTTCATTCAGCATACAGGTAAACGCCAAGCTCACCGAGGTTATTTTCAATTGCGACATAGATGTTATAGATACGACCGTGATATTCAATCCTTCTCTTAAGAAGGTAGAATTCAAGGGCAATGTAAATGACGTGGACAGCCAGGTTTACGGCTTCGGAATGAGCATATATGGATGCGATAAGCTTGAAAGCGTAATTTTCCATAAAGATGTCAATAATCTCGGCTTTACAGTAGAAATTATGCCCGGCTGGAGTGATGAGACTACGGGATTATCTTGTCTGCCTTCGCTCAAGGAAATCATTTTCTACGGCAATGTAGGTTCTATAAGCGGATATACCGGATCGACATGCTATAAGCTCGAAAAAGTGGAGTTCCACGGCGATCTCGGAGCTCTCGGCAATTCGGTATTTGGCGATTCCCCCGGACTTGACGGCGGCTTCACGGTGGCTGATGGCAACGAATATCTTGTGACGGATGAATATGGCGTGGTTTATGATAAAGCCATGACTAAGATGTTCATGCCTTACGGCTGGGATTATGAAGGTGTGTTCGAAATACCCGAAACTATTACGGAACTCAAGGTTCGTCAGTTCTCTCGTCCCCAAATAGCTCCTTCTTATCAGGGGTTGAATTTCGGCTGGGATGATGAAGAATTGTCCTTCTATTGGAGCTCCAGCTTTACGGCCTCTACTCCGTTGTTTACAAAATCGAAACTCGAGGGCGTGATTCTTCCCGATTCCATTACCGAGATTCCCGCTTATTGCTTTGCTTATAATACTAACTTCAGTCAGATAAATCTCGATAATATAACCGTATTCGGTGAATTCGCCCTGAATACTACTGCCATCACAAGCTTTACGGTCCCCGAGGGCGCAGTGATCGGTGAAGGTGTATGGGGAAATTGTCCCGAACTTACCGAGATAAATCTTACCGAAAATGCAGAGTATACTTCAACTCAAATGATGTTTGCCGGAACGGGCATAGTTGATTTCGTGCTTCCTGAATATCTCGATATCAACGGAGCTATAATGGTATTTAATGGATGCGAAAATCTTGAAAGACTCACCGTGCTTTCCGAGCTTACAGATATTGGAATGTATGCATTCGCAGAAACGCCAAGTCTCAGAGAGATCATCGGCTTTGATAATGTTAAAACTATAGGCTCTTATGCTTTTAGTAACACCGGTCTTGTAGACGTGACCTTTGAAAACGTTACAAGTATTCTGGATTATGCATTTATGATATCAGGAAATCTTGTCTCATTCACTGCACCTAATCTTGTCAGTTTGGGTGCCGGAGCATTCCAAGACTGTCCGTTGCTCGAAACCGTGGATTTCGGTGAATCTCTGAGAACTTTGGAGATGGATGCCTGGTCCGGAACTTATCAGACGTTCATGAACGACGTTTCACTCAGAAGCTTCTATATTCCCGCTTCGCTTGCTGCATTTGATGTAGCTTCGGCATTCAGCGGATGTACAGGTCTCGAGGAATTCATCGTTAACGAAGGCAATAATTATTATGCCGACGTCGAAGGCGTGCTGTATAATAAGGATCTTACGTCGATAATCAAGTATCCCGTGGCAAATACGATCGAAGAATATGAAGTTCCCGAAAGTGTACTGACTCTCGGCAACGGTGTGTTCGAGGGAACTGTTAACCTCAGGAAGATACATATCCCCGGCGTTCAGACCATAGGTGATTCCACATTCGAAAATTCTTCGATAGAGGAAGTGCTTGAGGTCGGTAATGTCAGGTATATCGGACATTATGCATTCAGAAATTCCGAACTTACGGCAATCGATCTTTCAGCTGTAGAAAGTATCGGCGAAGAAACTTTCGTCGCAACCAAGCTTTCGGAAGTTGTGTTCAACAGCCTGCTTGATGTAGGTATCAAAGCCTTCAGCAATATTGAAACTCTCGAGTCCGTAACTCTCGGCAACATACAGAAATTCAATTTCGCTAAGGTGTTCTTCGGAAACGGTCTGTTCGATGTGATCCTTACTCCGGATTGCGAAGCGTTTGTGATCGAAAACGAAGGCTTGTATAACAGTGATCTGACTATTATTTATAAGTATTTCGGCAGCGAGGAAAATATTGTTCTTGCTGAAGGCCTTATCAAGGTCGAGACCGGCGCCTTCAAGGGCAATACCGCTCTTAAGCAGATAACTCTTCCTTCAACTCTTAAATATATCGGTGACGGAGCTTTCTATGGATGTACGTCTATTACCTCCATTACGTTCCTTTCCGAAACGGCTCCGGTACTTCAGAGCTATGTAAATTATGATTTAAGATATCCGTATAACCAGTTTGTAACTGAACTTGAAAATGCAAACGGCAATGACAGTATAACGGTTTATTGCAACGGCGACGCTTCCTACAATACGTTGATCTGGAAGATGTATTTCAATAATATCGTTGTGCTTTAAAGTCGAAACGAAAGCCGATCGTTCGGCGCAAGGGAAGCCCCTCAGCGGGCTTCCCCCTCTTTAAAAAGAGGTTTCGTAAAGGCGAATGTCCGTGAAAGCGGGTTTTCGTAAAGGCGAATGTCCGGAAAAGCGGGTTTTCGTAAAGGCGAATGTCCGTGAAAGCGGGTTTTCTCAAGATCAAACGACCTGAAGTTTGATTTCAGAAACTGTTGAGGGCTTATAGGAAAAATTGTCATTAAAAAAACTATTCTTTCTGATTGAAATTATAAAAATATGATTGACAAAAGCCCATAGTATTTGATAAAATGAAACGGGAGAATGTAAGCATTCTCATGTGGGGAAAGGTAAGCTTATAGAGCGTGACTTTGCATTAATGTATTTTAGCGGAGGTGCGGATATAGGGTTTACCGGAAAATCGATACCGGGTCCGGGTAATTCAGGAAAGGGGGCTGACAAATAATTGAGGAGCTCGTCGTTAGTCAGGACTCTTTAGATCCGGGGATGTTTGAGTTTTGTTGTAGTGAGGTGTCATTTGATCTTGACGAGATGGAGCTCAGGCGGTTAAAAAATGCAAAGGCGGGCAAAAGATGCTGAACAGGCAGTAAGCGAAGTGATCGCCGGACAACTTCGTTTAAGGTCTTCAGATATTATTTTTATTGTATTTGCGGCAGAAAATTCTGTCGCTTTGCAAGGAGGAAGAGAATGAAAAAGAAACTGGTTATACTTATTGTCATTGTCTTTGCTCTTCTCGGGTTTGTAGGATGCGAAGGATGCGAATCCAATCCGATAGTGGGTATTAAGATGGATGACGGAGCCATTCCCCTTGTTTTTGAGCTCAATGAGGAATGGGATGCGAGCGAATGGTACTTATACCTTATCCATGAGGACGGAACCCTTTCTCGCAGAGTTATGAATAACAGCATGATTAGCGGTTTATCTACTGAAGAGGCCGGAACTTTTGTCATGACCGTTACATACGGGAAATTTTCAATTGAAGTAGAATATCAGGTAAAACCTGAACCGGTTTATCTCGAAGTTTCGTTTGAAGCCGGCTATGATATAATTATTGAATCTCAAACAGTGCTATATGGTCAGAAGGTAACAGAACCTCAGTTTGAAGTTCCTGAAGGGCTTATATTCCTCGGGTGGTACAGAGGCGAGGATCTTTATGACTTTAATCTTCCCGTAATTGAAAGCTTTACTCTGGTTGCGAGGTATGAAAACGCGCTTGACGCATTGAAGCTGAGACTTCTCAACAAGATGGAGGGTACATACAAGGAAGTCATAAACAATTCATATTTGTATGAGAGCGAGACGCTTGAAGCGATCATCGAAGCTTACAATCAGGCTAAGGAAGCGATCAATGCTGCCGAGACCGAGCAGGAAGCTTATGATGGATATGATATATTTGCATGGGCAATAGGGCAGTCCAAGACGTACATAGATATGCTTAATGAGGTATTCGAGACGTACAATGAGTCGGATTATTTCCCTGAGGACTGGGCTTTGCTTGTTGAGATATATGATGAGGCCATGCTTGCGCTTGAGGAATATGAGGGAGGAGCTCCTATTCCCGCGACCATAGTTGAACAGGCTGAGAGTGCGATGGCTGATGTGGTTACGATGGCAGAAGACATTGAGCTTGCCGAGTATGAAAAGACCATTAAGCTCAGGGATCTAGAAAATTATTATAATGCGATAGACGTTGCTGAGTATACCGATGAGAAGTGGGCGGAAGTCACAGCTGCTTATGAAGCCGGTATCGAAGCGATCAAAGAAGCTGTAGGGACACGTGCGGTAGCTGCTGCATACAGTGAGGCGATAGCTGCAATTGAAGCGGTGGAGAAGCTCAGTGCCGAAGTGCTTGAGGCGATGGCTATTGTCAACGAATATTATGATTCGCTTTCCGCGGACGACTATTTCGAAGAAGACTTTGCCGTTATCACTGCAATATATGAAGAGGCGATAGAAGCGATTCGTGCATACAGCGGCGGTGCGCCGATGCCCGGCAAGATAGCCGAGGACGCTGTTAAAGCGATGGACGATGTGCCCACTATGGCAGAAGACATAGAGCTTGCCGAGTATGAAAAGAACGTCAAGCTCAGAGACATCAAGAACATTTTTAACAGTTATTCCGAGTTGGAGTATGACAGTGAAAACTGGGCGAAACTCGTAGAGTGGTATGAAGGAGCCGTAGCCGCCATCAATGAAGCAGTGGGAACGCGTGCTGTAGCTGCTGCATATGCGGCTGCTGTTGAGAGCATACCCGAGCTTGAGAAGATCGACGAAGCTCTTATAGCTGAAGCCAATGCATTTCAGGAGTATTTCAATTCCACTTACTTTGAAGAAGATTATTTTGCAGAGCAGTGGGCTGAAGTGATTGCTATCCGTGATTCCGTTCTTGAAGGCATTCGCAATTATGTCGGCGGAGCTCCCAGCGTTGAGACGATAGTCGAGCAGGGCAAAGCTGCGCTTGAAAACGTTGTTACCAAAGCTGAAGACATTGAACTTGCAGAGTATGAAAAGACCGTAAGGATCAGGGATATAGAAAATATCTTTAATGGTTATACCGAGTTTGAGTGCACTTCAGAAGACTGGGCTGCTCTTACAGCTTGGTATGAGAATTCCGTTAACGCTATCAATGAAGCTGTCGGTACGCACGCTGTTGCCGCCGCATATGCAGCTGCATTAGAAGCTCTTCCTCAGATAGAAAAGATCGACGAAGCTCTCACGGCTGAAGCCAATGCGTTTCAGGAGTATTTCAATTCCACTTATTTTGAAGAGGACTACTTTGCTGAACAGTGGGCTGAGGTCATTGCCATACGTGATTCCGTTCTGAACAGCATCCGTGATTATATAGGCGGCGCACCCAATATCGAAACCATAGTTTCTCAGGGTAAAGCTGCTCTTGAGAATGTTGTCACAATGGAAGAAGATATCGAGTTGGCCGAGTATGAAAAGACCATAAAGATCAGAGATCTTCAGAATTACGTAAACGCTCTTGACAGCGCATCATATGATGACGCTCAGTGGGCTGCAATTCAGTCTGCGCTTGAAGAAGGCATTGCAAACATTCAGAACGCTGTGGGGACCAAGGCTGTTGCAGAGGCTTATGAAGCAGCAATCGAAGCTATAGAAGCTCTTATCTGAGACGGCTTCCGTGGACAGAATTTTCCGCAGAAAGCTTTCGGTAAACAGGCGGGTTGCCTGAAGATTCCGTTACGGGGTTGGGTATGGCAATGATGCGGATAATATGATCAAAAAAAGCAGACTTATTTAAGTCTGCTTTTTTGATACAAAAACAATTAATTGAGCTGACGGTCACAATATTCCGCTGATCGTGTTGGAGCAATGTAATGCAAACAGGAAAAAAGCCCGATTGCATTTTACAGAGTTATGGTATAACTTTCTGGCAGTTTATCCTAAGTGCAGTGAATAAAACAGCCGTAAAGTTAAGCAAAAGCGCTGTCGGACTTCGGTTGTTAAGAGCCGGAGTGTAGCGATAGGGCAGTTAATCCTAAAAGCAGTGAGATAAAACAGCCGTAAAGTTAAGCAAAAGCCCGGTCATGCCCGGGCTTTTATATGTATCAAAGCTTTGTTTTCAGATTTATACGTAAATAATGAAAGTACAAAAGTGTATTCATGTTAGTAACTGAACAGGATCTTTTCCTTTTTGAACAGATAGGATAAGAACAGACATATTCCTACAAATACAGCCACAGAGGATATGATTGATATGATCAGATTCAGCGGTATCAAAGAAAATGTAAATACGGATTTCATTACGGCAGTGCAGTTATAGACCGGTATAAGGTAGTAATACCATTCGACAGGGACGTCTTTATAGGACGCGATGACGGAACACAGTAAACCGCAAATATATAAAGGCATGGATAAAGCGTTAGCTTCTTTGATTGTTTTAGCCAGAGTACCGGCTATACAGAAAAGCGAGACAGAAATCAACGCTACGCATACGATGGCTGCAAGCAGGACAAGGTAATCACCGAAGCCGTAAGTTACTGTGGTGCTGCCGGCGCCTAATATATTGGCAAAAGAATTCATGGAAAACGACATTCCGATAAACGAGCTGATTGCGGTGGCCAACGAAATTACGGTACTGGACAACACTTTGGAAAAAATGATCTGACTTCTTTTGATTGGGGTCATAATAAGTGTAGCAAGGGTACCTCTTTCCTTTTCGCCGGTAATGCTTTCAGAGGCGACGTTCATAGCGTTTGCAAAAAGCATAATGACGACCATCATAGGCAGTAACATGGAGATCATCATGATAACGGATCCGTTGGCTTTGGCGAAATCTTTGGATTCGTTTATGGCAAAACGTGAAATATCGATCCCTTCCTGCTGAAGCATGAACTGTTGATAAATACTGAGGGCGGATGTCACGCGGGAATAGGCTGATGCGGAATTTGTATCAGAGGAATCCATGTATACTGAAATAGTGAGTTTATTATCGACGAGGCCGAGGGATTCAACATAGAGATCGATTTTGCCTTCGGAGATGAGTTTTTCGGCGTCGTTTTCGGAGATTTTATCGCTTTTCACTATTTCCACATTGAGATCAGCGATTTCCCAAATTGGATCGAGTTCGCTTATGTCGCCGTAAACATAGATCACAGAAGTATGTTTGGTTATATCGGAAGTTAGATCGCTAGAGATGTTGCCGAAAAGAGTGTAGAGGATAAAAAGAAGTATACCGGGCAACAGTATTGTCGTAAAAATCAGGCGAGGATCGCGGAAAATTTTATCCAGTTCCTTTTTCATTAATTTAAAAACGTTTTTCATAGTATCGACCTCCGGGAGTTTTCGTATTCCGTACAGATGTTAAAAAATGCTTCTTCCATATCGTCGCCTTTGTACGTTGCAATAATATTTTCTGGAGAGTCGCTTATGATCAACCTGCCGTCAAGTATAACGCCGACCTTGTCGCAAAGCTTTGCAACAAGCGACATTATGTGAGTAGAGATAAGAATGGTTTTTCCTTTGTTTTTAAGTTCTTTCAGGTAATCGGTGACAAGCTTGGCTGTGACGACGTCCAGACCGTTAGTAGGTTCGTCAAAGACAAGTATGTCGGGATCATGAACCAGGGAAATGACTATTGAAAGTTTCTGCTTCATGCCCTGAGAAAGCTCGCCTACCTTGACTTCAGCGTATTTATCTATGCCGAATTTATCGAACAACTCGCACTTTCGCAGAGAAGCTTTTTCGGAAGGGATATTGTATAATCCCGAGAAAAACGTAAAAAGATAATTGGGTGTGAAATTTTGTTCGAGTTTAAGATCGCTTGTAAGAAAAGCCATTTTTCTTTTAACGCTTATATCATCAGTAGTATCAATGCCGTCGATCAGTATTCTGCCGGTATCGGGCTTGATGAGGGTAGCGATACATCTCATTGCAGTGGTTTTGCCTGCACCGTTGGGTCCGAGCAGTCCGTAGATTTCGCCGGGATAAGCGTCAAAACTGACGTCGTTGACTGCGATCTTCAGTTTATCGGAAGTCTTGTTGAGAGCCATTTGCTTACGCGATAAACGAAAGGTTTTAGTTATGTTTTTAACTTCGATAGTATTATCCATATTAAATCCTCAAAAACAGTCTTTATAGATTTTAACATATACAGGTTTATTTGTAAAGTTAATTTATTAAAAACGGTTAAACAAAACTAAACCTTAATTAAATATAGGATTAACGAAAGTTTAATCTTTTTCCGTTAAGATAAGAGCGTAAATAACAATTCCTCCTTAAATATCGGGCCGTGTGTACGGGGTACATAATCCGGCGTGTCCTGCAGACACAGGCTCAGACTTCAACAAGTTCTTGCGCCCGACCCGCAAGACTTGATAACATATAAGGCAATGCCGCAGATCGATGTAGGTTTAAGGCTAAGCCTTAATATATCGGTGTGCGGCGTTGTCGTATACTATAACAGAGCGGTAATTAATTCCGCTCTTTTCAATTCTGAAAATTTTTAAAAATTTCTGAAAAATTTGAATTAAGCGGTATAAAACAGTTGACAATATAAAATATAGGAGTATAATAGAGTTAGCAATCAGGAGCAAAGAGTGCTAACAATCAAATATAAAACTGCTAACACGTAAATCGAGTGATTGCTAATAAAAAAGGATTTCGGAGGTAAGTTATGAGATATTATCCTATTACTATTAGAAAACATGATGTTGATTTTGATGATTTTGACGATATGTTCAAGCCTTTCTGGGGTGAAGGACGTCGCAGTCTGATGCGCACGGATATCAGTGAGAAGGAAGGGAAGTATCTTCTTGAGATGGAGATGCCCGGATTTGAGAAAAAGGACATAGAAATTGCCGTAGAAAACGGATATCTTACGGTTACGGCAAGGAAGTGTGAAGATAAGGAAGAGAATGGTGAAGGCAAGAATTATCTTCGCAGGGAGAGGAGATGCGGAAGCATGAGCAGGAGTTTTTATGTAGGCGACGTATCGGAAGAAGATATAGCCGCGTCATATAACAACGGCGTGCTCGAAATAGTGGTTCCCAAGGAAGAGGAGCAGAAGCCTCAGCGCAAGCAGATAGAGATAAAATAAATATGACATATTAGAAAACAGCCCGGTTTACTTCAGCTTCCATAGGGAATTTTCATCGCTGAATAATAAGTAAAGAATAGTAAAAGTATAGCGCACTATACCTTGCAAGCAAGGCAGTGCGCTTATTTTATTTTTACTTTAAATAATATTATTAAAGATAAACTGCAATTTAAGGGAGTTATAACGTTACAAAAAAACTTTTGACTGCAAAAAACGAAATGAATTGTTTGTTTGGCTTGCGGAAAATGTGATAAAGAAAGTGAATGTTGGATAATTGTAAAGCGCGCAGCCCGCAAAACGATAATACATTTTGGTATATAGACGAGTTGAAGAAGCAATGTGTTTTGGTGGATAGACAGCACTACAAAACGCCTGAAGACGGAATTGTCGCTCAAAAATTAGTATCGGGAAAGAAAAAAGTTTATGGTCGGAACTCCTCTAAGAGCGTTACACAAGACTTGAAAAATCAGGATTAATGACAGAAGCAGGACGTGCGTTCTGCCCGATATGTCTGCAAATGGTTTTGTAGCGGACAGTGAAAACAAAATGCGTTGAAGGCAGATAAAACGTACGGAAAAATTTAATAATTTTCTGCCATTGTATCAACGGGTACGCACAGATACAATTCAAAAGAAGAAAAAGCAACGCGATTTATTTGATAGCAGATTGCAAAAATATATCGAAAATACAAAGAAGGGTATTATGTACTGCGAACGGAACGATAACGGACGATAATTTAACCGGTTTATAAATCACAATTTGACAGGTAATTAAAAAGAGCGAAGGATTCTGAAATTCTTCGTTATTTTATTTCTATTGGAATTATGCGTAACCGGGTATTTTTTATTTGAGAAAACGGAGAGGTTTTGAGGCCTACGTTGTTCGGATGTATTGAAAGAGGAGGGAAATGACGGCACTTACAGGCTGACATTATTTTATACATGCACAATAAAATGTATGTGAAGGTGACGGTCGGAAAAATTTTTATTGAAAGTGTTGAAAGATAAAGGCAAATATGGTATAATACTGAGAAAAGTCGTCTGAAGCGACCGACAGCGGATTTTTGACATAATATTAGTTTTCAGGATATCAAGTACGTCATAGGATAACAGACGGTAATATTTTTATCAGACAGCGAAGCAGAAGAGCAAGAGTTTATAATTAAGAGAATAAAAGATTTCAGAAAGACGATCTGAGAAAAGAAGACGAAAAAAAAGATCCGTTGAAAACGGATCAAAAATACACATCGTGTATAACCGGAGACCGGCGGGTTGGAAAAATCTTATTTGAACTGATTGTGTTATCCTGAACGGTAATCAAACATTCAAGTAAGTATATTATACAACAAAAGAAGGAGAGTGTCAAGCGAAATGGATAAGAAATATTATATTGGTGCAGATATAGGAACGGAATCTGTCGGTTGGGCTGTAACTGATGAAGATTATAACATACTTAAAGCACGCGGAAGGGAATTATGGGGAAGTTATTTATTTGATAAAGCGGAGAGCGCGGCAGAAAGGAGACTTTACAGGAACGCACGCCGGCGTACGGCAAGGGTCAGACGACGTTTGAATTTATTGCAGGAACTGTTTGCTGAAGAAATAAGCAAAGTTGATCCTTTATTTTTTATCAGACTGAACAACAGTTCATTATTCACGGAAGATAAGGACGGAGTGCTTACTTCAAAGGATGCTTTGTTTGCAGACGAGAAATTTTGTGACAAAGATTATTTTAAGAAGTATCCGACCATATATCATTTAAGAAGCGGGCTGATAAAGGGAGAAGTGGATGATATAAGGCTTTTTTATCTGGCGGTGCATCATATAATAAAGTATCGCGGGCATTTTTTATTTGAATTGCAGAATTTCAGTTTGGGGAACAGTGAAATAATACGGGAAAAGTTTTATTTGATCAATGCATTTTTAAGTGACAGAGATATGCCCGTATTAGATTTGTCTGATTTGGACAAGGCCATAGACGAACTCAAGAAGAAAGAAGGGTCGAAGAGAAGCAGGCAGAAATTATTGACGGATATACTGCATACAGGGAGTGAAAAATCACTCACGGCTGTTGTAAAGGCGATAACCGGAGGGAGTGTCAAGCTGAAGGAGTTATATAATATTGAGGAAGATAATGAAAAGATAACGAGTTTTTCTTTTGAAAAATCAACTTTTGAAGACAATGATATGCCTGCGATAGAGGAAGCTGTGGGGATAGACGAAGCGGTATTGGTGCGTGAGCTTAAAGCGATATACGATTGGTCGGTATTATGTGAGATAATGGGAGAGGAGACATACGTTTCTTTTGCTAAGGTAAAGATTTACGAAAAGCACAGGGAGGATCTGGCTTGGCTCAAGAGGTATATCAGGGAGAATTGTCCCGAAAAGTATACCGCAGTGTTCCGAAACAAAAACGGGAAAGACAATTATGCTGCTTATGTAGGCATGGACAAGCAAAAGAGGGTTTCAAAATGTACGAGAGAAGAATTTTATGCATTTCTCAGAAAAGAGGTGGAAATTACGGATAAAAAGGTACTTGCGGAAATAGAAAGAAGTAATTTCATGCCAAAGCAGGTATCGGAAAAGAACGGAGTTATACCTTATCAGGTACATTTGACTGAGCTTAGGAAGATACTTGATGAGGCAGAGAAGAAGTTTCCTTTTCTTAAGGAGAAAAAAGACGGGAAAACAGTGGCAGAAAAAATAATTATGCTTATGACTTTCAGGATCCCTTATTATGTCGGACCGTTACATACTCAGAGTGATTTTGGTTGGTCTGTACGTAATCCCGGGTACGAGAAGGTAAGCATAACGCCGTGGAATTACAGTGAAGCCATAGACGAAGACGCATCCGAAGAAAAGTTCATACGTTTACTGACAAAGAAATGCACGTATCTGAAGGGAGAGGATGTATTACCGGAAAATTCGTTGCTTTACAGTGAATTTGCTTTTTTGAACGAACTGAACAATCTCAGAATAAACGGTGAAAAAAGTGAAGAAGCAAGGAGACTGATATATGAGTATGCGAAGACTCATAAGAAGGTCACGCTGAAAAGTTGTCTGGCGTTGCTGATCCGGAACGGGTGTATACCTGCCGGGAGCGGGAAGGAAATATTCAGCGGAATAGACGATGACTTCAAGCGGAGTCTGAAGTCTTATAACGATTTAAGTTTTCTTGGAGAGAAAAGGTATACACACAGTGAGATGTGCGAAAAAATAATAACCTGGTTGACACTTATATCCGATAAGCACAGATTTGAAAAGCGGCTCCGTCGGGAATACGGCAAAATTCTTACGGAGGAAGAGATCAAGAAGCTGAAGAGTCTGAATTATTCCAAGTGGGGAAGATTGTCTGAAAAGCTGTTGGACGGTATCACGAGCGCGAGGTGTACAGATGAAAACGGTGAGTGTCTGACGATAATAGAGGCTATGCGCAAAAAGGGAGAGAATTTCATGCAACTGATGTCTGACAAGTACGGATTTCAGGACGCGATCCGGGAATATAACAGTGAAAGCGAGCAGGACGAAAAGGTGACGTACAAAAAGGTTTCGGCATTATATTGTTCGCCTGCAGTGAAGCGTTCAATATGGAAGACGATAGAGATTGTAAAAGAAATAGTAAAGATACAAGGGAAAGATCCTGCAAAAGTGTTTATAGAAATGGCGAGGGAAGTCAAAGACGGCAGCATGAAAGGAAGCAGGACAGTATCGCGTAAAGATCAGTTGTTGGAATTGTATAAGAACATAAAAGGTGAGGAAAGAGAATGGATTGCCGAAATAGAACAAACGCCGGACGCAAAATTTAACAGTGATAAGCTTGTATTATATTACAGGCAGCTTGGAAAGAGCATGTATTCCGGAAAAGACATCAGTATAGATGAAGTATTTGACACGAATATATGCGATATAGATCATATATATCCGCAGTCCAAGATCAAAGATGACAGTTTGGACAACAGGGTACTTGTGTATAAGACTGAAAATCAGGGCAAGCAGGATAAATATCCGATTGCCGAAGACATACGCGTGAAAATGACGCCTTTTTGGAAGATGCTGAAGGAAAGGAAGCTCATCAGTGACGTTAAGTTTGAAAGACTTATCCGGAGGACGCAGCTGACACAGGATGAATTGAAAGATTTTATAAACAGACAGTTGGTTTTTACGCGTCAGAGCACTAAGGCAGTTGCGCAGTTGCTTAAAGAAATGCTGCCCGATACAGAAATAGTATACGCCAAAGCGGGAAACGCAAATGATTTCAAATCGGAGAACAATATAATAAAGATACGGGAATTGAATGATCTGCATCATGCGAAGGATGCTTATATCAATATAGTGGTAGGCAACGTATATAACACAAAATTCAATCACAGTGCGAGGTTTTATTTTAATGAGCGGGAGTCAAACGATTATGATCTGAAGAATTTGTATAGAAGGGATATTCCCGGAGCATGGAAAGTGGCGGATAAAGAAAGGATAATTCAAATTGTTGAAAAGAATACTGCCAAAGCGATAAGGATGACGTTGGGCGGTCAAGGAAGACTGTTTGATGTAAATCCCGTAAAGGCAGGACAAAATGATGATCTGCTGCCTTTGAAAATGAAGGGCGCGATAAGTGATACTTCCAAATACGGAGGGTATAACAGCCAAAAGACGGCATATTTCATGCTTGTACGCAGCAAAGGAAAGAAGGGCAAAATTATGTTGTCTATGGAGGCTTTTCCGTTGTGGATGGAGAAACAAAACAAAGCAGGAATTGAAGAAAAGGTACGTTTTTGTGCAAAGCAAGGACTTGTAGAGCCCGAAATAGTAATAGACCGAATAAAACTGAATACGCTGTTGTATATGGACGGGTCATATGCATGGTTAAGAGGAAAAACAGGTAACAGAATCAAACTTTGCAATGCAAATCAGCTTTATCTTAAGGAAGAAGAAATGAAGATACTCAAAAGAATAAGCAATTATATGACAGACAGGAAACTTCTCAAGAGGCAGGATCTGCCCGTCGGTGAAAAGATAAAAGCAGAGGATAATGTCAGGTTATACGATGCTTTGGTGGAAAAGCTTGAGTCGCCTGTTTACCGTGGTCTTTCAATAAGGAAACAGGCGGAATTTCTGAAAAAAAGCCGTGAGAGATTTATTTCATTAAGTCTTGAAAAACAATGTGTTGTAATATTTGAAGTGCTTCATTTAATGCAGTGCAACAGCGTAAACTCAGATCTGACATTATTGGGCGGAGTTCCGAATGCAGGTTCGTTGGTAAGTAGCAAATTTGTGCAGGATAATGAAATGAAAATTATATATCAGTCATGTACGGGATATTACAGGGAAATAATAGATTTTAAAAGATTCTTATGAGCTGGCGAGTGGTAATTATTTCAAAACGATGCAAATTGGAATATAAACTCGGTTATCTTGTAAGCCGCGGCGAAGAAGTGAAAAAAATATATGTGGCTGAAATAGGCACGCTTATAATAGAATCAACCGGAGTGTCAATAACGGCAGCGCTGATGTGTGAACTCATAAAGAATAAGGTGAACGTGGTATTTTGTAATGAAAAACACAATCCTGTTTCGCAGTTGCTGTCATTATACGGCAGATATAATGCAAGTGGCTGTTTAAAAAAACAGATCAACTGGGCAATTGAATTAAAAGAAAAAATATGGAGGGAAATAGTCAGGCTGAAAATAATGCGTCAGCACAGGCTTCTCGAATCACTTGGTTCTGAGCAGGCTTATCTTCTCTGCAAATATGCAGATGAAGTGCAGCCGGGCGATAGTACAAACAGAGAAGGGCATGCGGCGAAAGTTTATTTTAACGCATTATTCGGACTTTCTTTTAAACGCGGAGACAGTACTTTTTATAACAGCGCTCTTGACTATGGGTATGCGATAATACTTTCGGCTTTTAACCGTGAGGTAGTGGCAAACGGATATAATACCCAGTTAGGTTTAGCGCATAAAAATGAATTCAATTTTTTTAATCTTTCATGCGATCTGATGGAACCGTTCAGAGTATTGATAGATAAAGTGGTTTTTTCTATGGAAAACGATTTGAACACCGAGTTAAAATATACACTTTGTAATGTATTGAATGAGAAGGTTCGTATCGGAGGAGAAATGACTACAGTCAGTTCGGCGATAGGAATATATTGTAAAAGTGTTTTTGAAGCGATTGAAACTAAAAATATCGGCAGAATAGAGTGCTATGAGTTATAGGTTTATGAGGTTGATGGTGTTTTTTGATTTGCCTGTCGAAACTTCGTCTCAAAGACGTGAGTATCGGAATTTTCGTAAATTTTTACTGAAAAACGGTTTTGTTATGATGCAGGAATCCGTTTACACAAAAATAGTACTTAACGCAAATGCGGCAGCAGTTATCAAAGAAAATGTGCGGAAGAATAAAACTTCAAAAGGTTTGATAGAAATGCTTCTTGTAACCGAAAAACAATTTGAAAGAATGGAAATAGTTATCGGTGAAGTTCAGAGCATTGTTATAGATAATGACGAAAAATTGGTAATATTATGAAGTTGGCTCATTTTGATTTAGAAAGTGTATTTGATATAAAACCCGGGGAAATTAATATTTTGGTAGTTGAAGCAGAAGATCAGTTTTATAAATATCAGAAAGAAATATATATGCAGTGTCAGGGAGAAGACGGAGGGTTTTGTCTTTTTGAGGGAGATAAAGATTTATCTTTTGATAAACAAGCTTTATTAATAAAGGATTACGTTTTTTTTGATTTAAACGACAAAAAACTCATAAATAAATTGTACGCTTCTCTTTCAGAAATAACATTGAATAGTTTTGAAGAAAAATACTGGCAAATAAAAGAAATGATAAAGATTTTGTTTGCTGAATTGGATGCAGAGAGTGAATGTTCGATAGATTACGAAGAAGAAAACGGGATAATCAATTTGATGAAAGCATTCGGAGTTCACGTAAAAACAGAGGATTCTTTGCTCGGGAATTTATCGGCGTATATAAAACTGAATACATTTTATTTAAAGAAACGGTGCGTTTTTTTAGTAAACTTAAAAACAGTTCTTACTGAAGCCGCAGTCAAGATGTTTTATCATGAAATGGCGTTGAACGAAATAAGCGTATTTTTATTGGAAAATACGCTTAAAACAAAACTTGAAGGAGAAAAAATAACAATTATAGATCGGGATCTATGCGAAATAGTTGTGTAAGAACGAAAGAGGTGATATAATAAAAGTAGGATAATAAGAAATATCGTTTGGGATTTCTGCGGGTTGTGCGCAAAGATGCTTGAATTTGAGGTTTGAGCATTGTGTTATCCTGAACGGTAATTAAACTCGCGCGGTACGGGGATAGCTAATGTGGAGGTTTGAGCATTGTGTTATCCTGAACGGTAATTAAACTTATGGGTTGATAATGTACGCCGACCTTGCGGTTTGAGCATTGTGTTATCCTGAACGGTAATTAAACTCCGTTTATTATATCCTGCTTAATTCGCCAGTTTGAGCATTGTGTTATCCTGAACGGTAATTAAACTCCCAAGAAGGAAGGTATACACCAACGTCAGTTTGAGCATTGTGTTATCCTGAACGGTAATTAAACTTAATCGGCGATATAACGGATAACAAAGACGTTTGAGCATTGTGTTATCCTGAACGGTAATTAAACCGGGAAGACGCGTTTAATATCCTTGCCATAGTTTGAGCATTGTGTTATCCTGAACGGTAATTAAACTGAATAAGTATAACCGCCTGCAAAACCTGTGTTTGAGCATTGTGTTATCCTGAACGGTAATTAAACTTTGTTAAAAATGCGAATGTTGCCGTTAGTGTTTGAGCATTGTGTTATCCTGAACGGTAATTAAACGCCTTTTCAGTCACGAATATTTGTTTATACGTTTGAGCATTGTGTTATCCTGAACGGTAATTAAACTTTAAGCAGAAATATGTTATCAAACTTTTTGTTTGAGCATTGTGTTATCCTGAACGGTAATTAAACTTACCTCCGAAAAATCAAACAAGGCATAGAGTTTGAGCATTGTGTTATCCTGAACGGTAATTAAACAACGCTACAGACACAACAAGACCAATAATCGTTTGAGCATTGTGTTATCCTGAACGGTAATTAAACGTATTAAGCTGATAAATCTGCACGGGAAGGGTTTGAGCATTGTGTTATCCTGAACGGTAATTAAACTTGCTGACGTCATTGTCGGTCTTGTACTTTGTTTGAGCATTGTGTTATCCTGAACGGTAATTAAACTTCGCTCGCCGTTATTGCGTGTGTTCCATAGTTTGAGCATTGTGTTATCCTGAACGGTAATTAAACGCTTGTTATTAAACACGCTCACATCTCCATGTTTGAGCATTGTGTTATCCTGAACGGTAATTAAACTTTTGTAAACATTCTGCATGCTCTTGCTAAGTTTGAGCATTGTGTTATCCTGAACGGTAATTAAACTTACGAATGGATTTTTATTTGAGGAGTGGGGTTTGAGCATTGTGTTATCCTGAACGGTAATTAAACTTGTTTGCATTGTAATACTCAAAAAGGCAGGTTTGAGCATTGTGTTATCCTGAACGGTAATTAAACAACACCTCACTTTAATTATATTTTTTTAAAGTTTGAGCATTGTGTTATCCTGAACGGTAATTAAACTGCCTTTCTTCAAGCCAAGGCAACAGCTTGGTTTGAGCATTGTGTTATCCTGAACGGTAATTAAACCTCATATTATATCATAACAAGCCGCGCACCGTTTGAGCATTGTGTTATCCTGAACGGTAATTAAACCTTAATCAATGGTCAAACTTATCCTTTTGAGTTTGAGCATTGTGTTATCCTGAACGGTAATTAAACCTTAGTACGGACAACACCCCCAGTACAATTGTTTGAGCATTGTGTTATCCTGAACGGTAATTAAACTTTCAATTTGTTATCAATAAGCGAAAAAAAGTTTGAGCATTGTGTTATCCTGAACGGTAATTAAACACTATTTAAAAGGACTTCTCGCAGCGCTGGGTTTGAGCATTGTGTTATCCTGAACGGTAATTAAACTTTGGCACGGCGGGCGTTGCCTTAAATCCGGTTTGAGCATTGTGTTATCCTGAACGGTAATTAAACCAAGCGGTAGCACAATCGGCAACGCAAAGTGTTTGAGCATTGTGTTATCCTGAACGGTAATTAAACCAGCTCCTTGATTGTTTTCCCATCCTTTCTGTTTGAGCATTGTGTTATCCTGAACGGTAATTAAACGAAGAAACGCTGTTTAAGGTTTTCGTCGCTGTTTGAGCATTGTGTTATCCTGAACGGTAATTAAACTAGTACAACTTTCCAACTACAATGACATCAGTTTGAGCATTGTGTTATCCTGAACGGTAATTAAACTAGTAATCAGAAGAAACCTTGCCACCGTCAGTTTGAGCATTGTGTTATCCTGAACGGTAATTAAACAACTAATTGCGGCGAAGCGATATAAATGCGGTTTGAGCATTGTGTTATCCTGAACGGTAATTAAACCGAGTTTAGTTTATTTTTGCGTGTTTTTATGTTTGAGCATTGTGTTATCCTGAACGGTAATTAAACTATAATGTATAAACGTTCATATATATCGTAGTTTGAGCATTGTGTTATCCTGAACGGTAATTAAACATCCAGATGCATCACCAGTACCGGGCGTATGTTTGAGCATTGTGTTATCCTGAACGGTAATTAAACCAAGGTACTGAATATGATGTTTTTAATTGCGTTTGAGCATTGTATTATCCTAACAATCAGTTTTATAGGAATATTATTCTGTTCTTTTATAGATATGCCTGATAGCGTGTTTGTTTTTTTATTGTTTTTTATACTGTTATAAGTATTTTATCTGAGTAACAGTAATAATTTTGTATTATGTATTTAATTGTTAAAATTGAAATCAAAGCAGATAGTTTTATGAAAGAATTTGTATATCAGCTTAAATTCAGGGAGCAATATCAAAAATATTAACCAATATATCGTATTGACAGGATCTGTTTTTTCTTGAATGTTAACGTTGAAATTTCCGATGATATGGGGATTTCTGCGTAATATTTAAAAGGAATAACGCGTGAAAAAATCAAAATGTCAAGTGAAAATTCTGTTAAAAGTTAAAATAATAAATAGTGATAAAAATTGTTTAGTATAATTTGACGGTGTAACGCCTGCATTATATAATATTATTATAGTTTACTGTGATAGCAGGTAGCGGGATCGTATACTTTTCTGATACACAGATTCCATGATATTGGTCCGTTCAGACGATGCAGTGAAATAAAATACGGCGGTACAAAAGTCGTAAATTTACAGCAAAAGCTTGACGCCGATTGCTTTTGTGCGGATATTTTTGACGATCACGGCAAAACGATAAATCATTTTGTCGTTAAAAACAGTGAAAACGATACGCGTGTTTTATTTCAGAGGAGCTTTTTTAAAAAAACAAAGCGTTGAGGTTGCCGGCCAAAGAGTGTGCGTCGTATTTCGGAAATAAGCAATAGTTTTACAAAAATGCAGGTCGCGGTGAATGAATTTTTATCAAAAGCGTATCGTTTGGCATTGAGCGGGGGTAAGGGGAGCAAAGAGAGTCTGCAAACCGAAAAAATATATTTTGCTTCCGTAAAACCGTTATTGACGGAGTCTTGCGATTTTTACGCTGACTATATGTTTCTGACAGCAGTTTTTAAATATCCGGTTAATTTAAGCGGTTCGAAACGGAAGCAGTTTTACCGCTTGAGCAGACGGACATGAACCGATACAGACAAAATTTCCGAAGCGAATTTTGTAAGGAGGGGGGAATGACATTTTTCAGTAAAAAAGTATTTACTCCGTTTACAGTGTTGTTAATCTGTATTTTATTTGCCGGAGCGACATTTTTGATCACGTTCCTATGCATGCGGCAAAAATACTCTGTGCAGTTTTCCGACTTATACGATTTTGCCGTAAAGGATTCTATGGTCGCAGAGGCCGGGGAGATCTATTCGCTGGTAACGCTTACGAAAGGATCGGATATGGTCACATGGGACGAAAAAGGAGAAAGGGTACTATTGCTTTCCTGGAACGATTCTCCCGACATTTATATCGAAGGAAAAGAAATCGTGCTTGATGGCGAATTATGGACTTTTACGGACAAGGAAATATCGGCTTGGTATAAAAATTCGGCAAAAGACGTCGAAAACTGGGATTTGCGTCTGAAACAGCTTATCGGGCTTCCGCCATTGAGCAATTATACTCACATGACGGCATTCTGGGTAAATGTTGCCGATGTTATTCGACCTGCGTATCAGCCTGATGTCACGAAGCAGGTTGAAGTTACCGATCTGGACGGAAAGTCTCTGGGAGAATACGAAGCATGGTTCAACGGCAATATAATTTATTCTTACTTCACTTCCGACTATCCGTGGACAAGATTGGGTTATACATATGACTGGGCAGAAGACAGCGATGAATACGGACTTACCGAATTTCTTATTCTCGGCGGTACATCGGCAGAGGTCGGTTTTACCATGACGACAGATGAATTTATCCGTTATATGGCAGATATCGCATAGATCAGGATGGTTTTTACAGGGAAAAGCAGTATGGTCTGTCAAATAAGCTTTCGGTGTAAAGCAAGTCTGAAATCGGGATGGGGCGACGCGTTTCACGAAAAATCGTAAGCCGAAAGGGCGGATAAGTCAAAAATGCGGTTTTTTTGTTTTTATTAAGGCAAAGGCAGGTGAACATATAATGACGATAGAGAAGGTCAGGGAAGGAACGGAATTGACGCTCAGGCTCAAAGGAAGACTGGATACGACGACCGCGTCACAGCTCGAAACGGAACTGAAAAGGAGTATAGGCGGTATAGACAGTCTGATTCTTGATTTTGCGGAGTTAGAATATCTTTCTTCTGCGGGATTGCGTGTGTTGCTTGCCGCGCAGAAGGTTATGAACAAGCAGGGTAAAATGGTTATCAGAAACGTCAACGAAACTATTTCGGAAGTTTTTGAGATCACGGGTTTTACCGAAATACTTTCCATAGAATAACGTTTTTAGAAACATAATCGGATATTCCGACTGCAGTACCGTTCGGTTTTTATATTATGCGAAAACGCGGATCTTGTGTATATATCGTATGCAGCTCTGCGAAGGCATGATCGATCGGTTTAGTCAAGGACGACTGATATAGCTATCGGAACAGGATGATTGAGAAGCGTTATGCAGGTATGGGAGCGGGGATCGGAATACCGGAGAAATTATCCGTTGAAAAGAATAGTATCGGGAAAGATACCGATACGGATATCTGTACTGAAAAGCGCGTTTTAGCAGGAGGAAAAGAGAGACAAAATCATGGAAAAACAGATATTTCGGAAAAAAAGCATTGAAAGAGTATCTTCGCCGGAGCAGCTGAATGATTACATACGCGTATCTAATCCTTCAGTCTGGATGACGCTCGCGGCAATAATAGTGCTGCTGGTAGGCGTATGCGTGTGGGGCGTGCTCGGCCGTCTGGAAACAAAGGTAAATGCGGCCGCTCTCGCTGAAGATGGCTTGATAGTCTGTTACGTAAAAGAGGCGGATGCCGGAAAAATCGAAAACGGTATGCTTGTACGTATCGGAGGGAAGGAGTTCACGGTCGAAGATATTTCAGAAACTCCCGTTGCTGTCGTACAAGGAGAGAAATTCAGCGAATATCTGTTGCATGTCGGTAATCTGCAGGCAGGCGAGTGGGTATACGAGGTCATATTGGACGGTAATCTTACGGACGGAATTTACTCTGCGGAGATCGTGGTGGACAGTGTTTCGCCTTTGTCTTTTGTTTTAAATTGAGGCGGCGCGTATGAAGACGGATAAAAAAATAAAAATCAAAACGCCTTTGACAAGAGGTGTAGCCAAGGTCCCTGTCGTTATGCAAATGGAGGCATTGGAATGCGGAGCGGCGTCGCTGACAATGATACTTGCTTATTACGGGAAATGGGTGTCTTTGGAACAGATACGCGCAGATTGCGGAGTTTCGCGTGATGGTTCAAATGCCAAGAATGTGCTCAAGGCGGCGCGGCGTTACGGGTTTATCGCCAAGGGATACCGGTATGAACCCGAGGATCTGAAAAAGAACGGAAAATTCCCGTGTATAATACACTGGAATTTCAATCATTTTCTTGTGCTCAACGGTTTCAAGGGGAACAAGGCATATCTGAATGATCCTGCAAAAGGGAATTACGCGGTTTCAATGGATACCTTTGACAAGTCTTTTACGGGTGTATGTCTTATGTTTGAGCCGGGTGAAGATTTTCAGCCGGGCGGCAAACCCAAGAGTATGGCAGCGTTTGCGAGAAAAAGGCTTGTCGGGGCGAAAACAGCGGTCATTTTCGTAGTGCTTACTACAGTTATAGCATCATTGATCGGGATAATACAGCCTGCTTTTTCACGTATTTTCATGGACCGGCTTCTGACAGGAGAAAATATCGAGTGGTTTTATCCGTTTTTGGGCGCACTGGCATTGATGGCGGTAATTCAGCTGGTCATGGAATGGATACAATCTGTATGGTCGCTGCGAATCAACGGAAAGATGTCGGTGACGGGCAGTGCTTCTTTCATGTGGAAGGTACTTCGTATGCCGATGGAGTTTTTTTCTCAGCGTATGGCGGGAGATATCCAGCAGAGGCAGGCTTCCAACGCAAGTATAGCAGGATCTCTGGTCAATACCTTTGCTCCGCTCATTCTTGATGCGATAATGATGGTATTTTATCTTGTCGTTATGATACGATACAGCTGGATATTGACGTTAGTCGGGATCGCTTCGATATTCGTCAATATGATCGTGGCGCAGGTGATATCAAGGAAGAGGGTCAATATTACCCGTGTGCAGATGCGTGACGCAGGTAAGCTTGCAGGCGCTTCGGTAGCGGGGATAGAGATGATCGAAACGATAAAAGCAAGCGGAGCTGAAAACGGATATTTTGAAAAGTGGGCAGGGTATCAGGCAAGCGTAAATACGCAGAAGGTCAAATATGCTCGTCTGAATCAATATTTCGGACTGATACCGGCTTTTATTTCGGGATTTACGGATACGGTTGTTCTGATAATCGGCGTATGGCTGACCATGCAGGGGGAATTTACGATAGGTATGGTCATGGCTTTTCAGGGTTTTTTAGGTGCGTTTACATCTCCCGCCGAGAAATTCATTTCAGCCGGGCAGACTTTGCAGGAGATGCGTACGGAAATGGAGAGAGTGGAAGACGTTATGGAATATCCTGCCGACGTGGAATTTCAGGAGGAGGAGGAAGAAGATCCTTCGTTTGACAAGCTGAGCGGGCTGGTGGAACTCAAAAATGTTACGTTCGGATATTCCAGACTTGCCGAGCCGCTTATTGAAGATTTCAGTCTTACACTCAAACCGGGCAGCAGGGTGGCATTTGTAGGATCGTCCGGATGCGGGAAGTCCACGTTATCCAAGCTGATATCCGGATTATATAAGCCTTGGAGCGGAGAAATATTATTTGACGGGAAACCGATATCTGCCATTGATCGCAGCGTATTCACAGGATCATTGGCTGTCGTGGATCAGGATATAATACTTTTTGAAGACACGATAGCAAACAATATCAAAATGTGGGACACGTCAATAGAGGATTTTGAAATGATAATGGCGGCGCGCGACGCAAAACTTCATGAGGATATCATGCAGCGCGAAGGCGGGTACCAATATAAAATCACCGAAGGCGGCAAAGATTTTTCCGGCGGACAAAGACAGAGAATGGAAATCTCGCGCGTGTTGGCGCAGGATCCGACGATCATCATAATGGACGAGGCAACGAGTGCTCTTGACGCAAAAACGGAATACGAAGTAGTTAATTCCATAAAGGAGAGGGGCATCACATGTATCGTTGTGGCGCACAGACTGTCTACCGTGCGGGATTGTGATGAGATCATAGTAATGGATAACGGGAAGGTAATAGAACGCGGGACGCATGATCAGCTTTACAGTCAGGGCGGAGCGTATGCAAAACTTGTTTCCAACGATTAAGGAGAGCATATGGGTTGGTTTGACGAACAAATAAAACAAAGAAAGCAAAACGATGACGATATGTTTGCGGAAGCTTTTTCGGGCATAGCTCATGCGGTCACCGGGACGAAGATTGCGGGGATAAACAACGAAGCTCAAAGGACCAAGAACGCCGTTGATGAGATACTGCATTATTATCATGTGAAGTCGATCGAAGTGCCCGATTCCGTAAAGGAGATAAATGAGCGTTTGGAATACCTGTTGCGGCCGTACGGAATTATGCGTCGCACGGTGAAGCTTGAAAAAGGGTGGTATAAAGAGGCAGTTGGTGCAATGCTGGCGGTAAAGAAAAAGGACGGGTCGGCAGTGGCATTGATACCTTCCGGATTTTCGGGGTACAGTTATTTTGATGAAGAAACAGGAAAGCGTGTTCGAGTAGGCAGAAAAACGCAGCTGTTATTTGAAGACGAAGCGATTGCATTTTACGCATCTTTTCCGCTGAAGAAGATAGGAATGAAGGATCTGGCGATGCATATAGTCAAATCTCTGTCGGTAGCGGACTTTGTATTGGTTGCGCTGGCAACGCTTGCGGTAACACTTATCGGACTGCTTACACCCGAGCTGACTAATCTGTTGTTTTCGGAAGTTCTGGACAGCGGGAGTTTAAGGCTTTTATTGGCGATAGCGGTTTTCATGATATGCGTGACATTCAGTTCGCTTCTTATAAGCGGAGTGAAAGCTCTTCTGACAGCGCGTATCAATACAAAGATGGGGCTGTCGGTACAGGCGGCAACGATGATGCGTATTTTATCTCTTCCGGCTGATTTTTTCAAGAAATACAGTGCCGGAGACCTTGCCTCGAGATCGAACAGCGTGCAGACGCTATGCAACATGCTTGTTTCGGCGGTGCTTTCCACGGGATTGACGTCGATATTTTCGCTGATATATATAGGACAGATATTTGCTTATGCTCCTGCTTTGGTAGTACCGGCGCTTTTGGTGATATTTGCGACCATTGCGGTTTCGGTGATCACGACGTTCGTACAACTGAGCGTAAGCAGGAAACAAATGAAGCTGGGGGCTGAAGAGAGCGGACTTACATATGCTCTTATATCGGGAGTACAGAAGATAAAGCTTGCGGGGGCGGAAAAGAGGGCTTTTGCAAAATGGGGAAATCATTATGCCATGATGGCGCGTCTGGATTATAATCCTCCGGCATTTCTGAAGCTTAATTCCGTTATAACTTCTGCCATAACGCTGACGGGAACGATTGCGATGTATTATTTTGCGGTAAGAAGCAGTATCAGCGTAGCCGATTATTACGCTTTCAGCGTTGCATACGGAATGGTATCCGGAGCGTTCATGTCTTTGGCAAGCATAGCTTTGACTGTTGCAAATATCAAGCCTGTTTACGAAATGATAAAACCCATACTTGACGCGCTTCCGGAAGTCTCCGAGGGAAAACGCGTTATCGAACGTCTTTCGGGAGGAATCGAGCTGAATAATGTAAGTTTCCGTTACAACGACGATATGCCGCCCGTAGTAGACAATCTGTCTCTGAAAATACATCCCGGACAGTATGTGGCGCTGGTAGGAGCGACAGGGTGCGGAAAATCCACGCTGATGCGTCTGATGTTAGGTTTTGAAACGCCGCAAAAGGGGGCTATATATTACGACGGGAAAGATCTTTCAACCATTGATCTGAAATCGTTGCGGCGGCGAATAGGAGTTGTCATGCAAAACGGGAAGCTGTTTTCCGGAGACGTATTTTCCAATATAACCATTTCCGCACCGTGGCTTACGTTGAATGACGCATGGGAGGCGGCGGAGCTTGCAGGTATTGCCGATGATATAAGGCGTATGCCGATGGGAATGAACACGATTATTTCGGAAGGTTCGGGCGGAGTATCCGGAGGTCAGCGGCAAAGGCTCCTGATTGCACGTGCGATCGCTCCTAAGCCGAAGATTCTGATGTTCGATGAGGCTACGAGCGCGTTGGATAATCTTACTCAGAAAAGAGTTTCGGAAAGTCTTGATAAATTGAAGTGTACGCGTATCGTGATCGCGCACAGACTTTCGACGATAAGGCGATGCGACCGTATTTTATATCTTGAGGGTGGAAAAATATCAGAGGACGGCAATTATGACGAATTGATAGCTAAAAACGGAAAATTTGCTGAACTTGTGGCGCGTCAGAGGCTGGACGACACGGAGTATATCGGGAAAACTACTCTTTTTTAAAAAGTTTTATAAAAAGACTGGCCATATGAATATTTCGTGCGTATTATTAAACGCAAACAATTTGAAACAAAATAAAATCTGGAGGATACATATGGAAATGAACAATGAGCTTCTTGAAAGAGCGAGAAAAGTAAAAAGCGCTGAGGAACTCATGGCGCTTGCAAAAGAAAACGGTATGGAGCTGAGCGAAGAGAGCGCGGCGGCTTATTTTGAGGAGATGCATAAGAGCGGCGAGCTTTCTGACGAGGAGCTTGACAACGTGGCGGGAGGCGGATGCCACAGCAAAGACGGCAGATTAGTTGTAACGATCCGATATAGTTGTGAAAACTTTATTTGCAAACACTGCGGCAGGGCAGATTCGCCGAATCATAAGCATTGGCTTGAACCGATATCTCCCGGGTGCGATATATGTAAATTTTGTTCTTGGGAAAAGGGCTTGTGGCTGTGCAATCATCCTGCCAACATGAAATAAAATGTCTGTATGATATAAAATAAAATTTTTGTGAGGAGAAGTAAAACATGGATCACAAGGAAATGTTTGAAAAGGCAAAAGAAGCAAAGAGCATAGAGGAACTCATGTCGATTGCAAAAGAAAACGGTATGGAGCTTAGCAAGGAGAGCGCGGAGGCTTATTTTGAGGAGATGCATAAGAGCGGTGAGCTTTCCGACGAGGAGCTTGACAACGTGGCGGGAGGCGGATGCCATAAGAAAGACGGCAGATTGGTAGTTACGGTTATGTACAGCTGCGAGCATTTTGTCTGCAGGATTTGCGGAAAAACCGGCGTACATGTTCATTCTGTGGGCAATATAGTTACAGCTCAACCTGCCTGTGAAATATGTAAATTTTGTTCTTGGGAAAAGGGCTTGTGGCTGTGCAATCATCCGGCAAATACCAAATAGAGAAAAAGACAGCATAACGAAACGGTTAACCGACCGAAGCGCACAGATACATAACGAAACAGGACCGGAAGTGTATACAAGCGACGTAAACTGAATTTGAAGTATTTGCTTATCTGTGAAAAGCAATTATGTACCCTACGCCCTTGCGCGCGTACAGGAATTCGGAACAATTTGCCGGGCTTTATAAATGTGCCGGCCCTGAAAACGGCGAAAGTATCTGCGGCTCACGTACTGAACGGCGTTATCATGCAAGGGTTTTCGTCGGACTCCGGTAAAAGCGCTTTCCGCTTAAGCTGACGGCCCTGAAAACGGCGAAAGTATCTGCGGCTTACGGATAGGATATTTGCGGAAAAGACATAGGTATCAAGGACAAGTTGTACAAACCGTTGCATGACGATGAAGGTTGCAGGCTGTTTTCAGTTTGCGGAGGACAGGATCACAATATCTCTTTTGTGCGGCGAAAAGCAAGTTGTGCGTGAAAAGCGGTCGTGCACCTTGACTTTGCGGGCGAGGTGTCAAGTTGCAGGACGATCCCGTGGAGCGAGATGTCGAAGGATATTGAAAGCAAAGTAAATCCGGCGTACAGAAGTATAAAAGCATACATCTGTACGCCGTCGCTCACAGAACGCCGTTTTTGGAGGAAATAAAAGGGTCAACAGGTTTTTCAGAGGCGAATCATGAAATATATACTTAATCCGAATATTGCTTTGCGCAGTTGGAGGTTAGTGCCCTGCGCTTATTATATAAAGCATCGAAGGGATGCTTGCGGTCTTTCTCGCGAAGAATTCGATCTTCTTTGCCGGTGTGACGGCCTGCATGAATTGGAAGAAAGCGCACTTTTGCGTAAATACACCGATTCTGGTATGGTACGTCCTTGTGCAGGCGGGGAAAAGCTCGGGGAGTGGCAAAAGCCGAGATTCTGTGATAATCGTTATTTTCCGTCCATGAGCTGGATGCTTACGGGGAAATGCAATTACAATTGTCTGCATTGTTTCAACGCCGCCGATAATGCGCCTTTGATGAGTGAATTTACTTTAGAAGAGGCAGAAAGACTTATAGAGGAAGCGGAAAAATGCGGGATAAACGCCATTACCGTAACGGGAGGCGAGCCCATGTTGCACAAGGATTTTTTCGATATCATAGAAAGCATTTATGCTCACGGTATGTATGTCCGCGAGCTCAATACGAACGGTTTTTTTCTCAACGAAAGCTCTTTAGAGAAGCTGAAATCAATCGACGGGGATATCCGGATCAAGATATCTTTTGACGGTTTCGGGCATCATGACTGGCTCCGCAACCGTAAGGGGGCAGAGGAGAATGCGCTTCGCGCCATCCGGCTCAGCAAGGAATACGGCTTCTTTACGCAAGTGCAGACAAATGTGCATCGCAGAAATAAAGACGCAATATTGTATACGGCGGAACAGATGGACGCTGTCGGTGTGGAGCATATGCGCATTATCCGCACGACAGAAGCGCCTCGTTGGCTGCAGAATGCAGACGGAGCGACCCTTGGAATCGGTGAGTATTACGATACAATGTTTGAATTTTTGCGTGCTTATATAAAAGAACGACACAAAATGAGCGTTGACATCTGGCAGGTAGTACAAGTATATCCCGAGATCAGAAGTTACCGGGCGCGGCCCGTGGAATGTTCTGAGGGAGAATACAGAGACAGTATACCGGTCTGCCGCGGTAACCGGGCAATGGTGGCAGTAGACGCAAACGGAGATGTTGTGCCCTGTCATCAGCTTTCTGGATATTATGCGAGTCACGGGCTTTATATAGGGAATGTAAAAAAGGAGGGCTTACAGTCACTTTTGCAGGCGGGGAAGTATATCGACGAGGTATGTGCAAATCTGGGGCAACTCAAGGCGGCCAATAAAAAGTGCGCTTCGTGCAGATATTTCAGATATTGTGCAGGCGGATGCCGAGCGATAGCACTTGCTTTTACGAATGACAAGTTTGGCGCGGACCTGTCAAAATGCGAATTTTTCAAAGAGGGTTATTACGATAAGTTAGTTGAAACAATGGGAGATTGGCAGAACCTTGCGCCGATTTTCCTGAAATAGGTAAGATATGAAAGATACATTGCGGAAACTGTTCGATTATCAGCGCTTTGCGGGAAACAAACGGCTCGGAGTGCTTATAGACCGTGCTGAATTTTTGCATGCCGAGTCGCTTTCAGATGACGATCTCGAATATGTATGCGCAGCCGGAGATATCAACGCGGAAAGGATCGGCAAAGAAGATGAAGAGCACAATGGCAGCAAGTGAATACACAATGGAACACATATATATGGAATACAAAAGCAAGGTATTACGTTATGTGCGTCTTAAGATCTCCGATTTGCAGGATGCAGAGGATGTTTGTTCTACTGTGTTTATGAAGATACAGATAGGGCTACCGCTTTATGACAGTACGAAATCTTCACTTTCCACGTGGATCTATTCTGTAGCGCACAACGCAGTCATTGATTTTTACAGACGTACTCGTCCGGCAGAGCAGCTGGACGAGAAAATCGTCTGTTCTGAGGACGGATTCGAGGATGTGTATAATAATGAGACGCTCAATGAGCTTGCCGCGGCATTGGAAAATCTGCCCCGGCGCGAAAGTGATGTGATAATACTGCATTATTATTCGGGAAAAACACTTAAGGAGATCGCGGAGATGATGAAAATGTCTTATTCAAACATGAAACTATTGCATCAGAAGGCTCTTGTCCGCCTTAAAAAGGAACTGCAATTCAATTTTCAGTCCGAATTGTAGGAAGCGGGGGAAAATATATTTTTGTCTTTGCCCTGCGGTTTTATTAAAAAACATGCATTCCGGATGCATTTATCTTCCGTTTCAGAAGCGCGTTCTCTGACTTTATACATCGAAATGATCCGAGAAAAGCCGCCGATGACGATAAAAAAGCGAAACCTGTCATTTGCGCCGGATATCACGGCTCGACATAACCTGAATTCAGCCTGCGCATATACGTTGCATGTCTTATACGTGATTGAAAACGATGGCTCACGAAAAAAACAGAGCAACGGGGCAGACGTGTGCAGGTAAAACATACGTGTACAGGTAAAAGAGAAGAGGTCAATGGCGTCGGAAAAAAAAGTAACGCGCAAAACTATTGGCCGTTTCGGATCCCGGGAGAGACATCAGATCGAGTCTGACGGTTGTTTTCGGAATATCGGCCATTTTGTGCAGAGACGGATTTCGATCAAAATATCAAAAGACTCGGGCAAGATCGTATAAGATATAAAATCTTTTACACAAAAAAACGGCTGAGGGTTTTTCGCAGACGATGAAGCATTGCGTCGATTATGTTTCGGAACATGTCTACGGAGCGGATGTGATTAATACAGCAAATCGGCAAAGGTTTTCGACTGAGCAGCATGATGGCTCCGGCAAAGTTTTTCCGGAAAGGACAGGGATTTTCAGTCTGAAGCTGTTTATGCTTTCAATGTTTTGCTTGTGTG
>ENA-OYYI01000167-OYYI01000167.1-human-gut-metagenome-genome-assembly--contig:-NODE-167-length-31007-cov-8.954155_pt1 | contig 31007 bp, 28 predicted proteins | sample MGYA00244063_ERZ653448 | MGnify/ENA primary metagenome ERZ653448 (study PRJEB26926, sample SAMN06165192) | human gut metagenome | biome: ENVO:00009003; feature: ENVO:2100002; material: ENVO:00002003...
AGGGCTTACCCCATTATCGGGGTAAGCCCTAAAAACACAATATCTTGTGGTACAACTTAGTTAAACCACTATATATGTTTACCTCGGACGTTTAATATTTGCTTGTGCCGCAGCAAGACGCGCGATAGGTACGCGGAAGGGGCTGCAAGATACGTAATCGAGACCGATTTTGTGGCAGAATTCGATAGAGGAAGGATCGCCGCCGTGTTCGCCGCAGATACCGCAGTGGATATCCTTGCGGGTTTCGTGGCCCATTTTAACCGCCATATCCATAAGTTTGCCTACGCCGGTGGTATCGAGACGCGAGAACGGGTCTGCCTCGAAAATTTTGCTTGCGTAGTAAGAAGGCAGGAATTTGGACGCGTCGTCGCGGCTGAAGCCGTAAGTCATCTGAGTAAGGTCGTTGGTGCCGAAGCAGAAGAATTCGGCCTCGGTTGCGATTTCGTCGGCGGTAAGAGCCGCGCGAGGAATTTCAATCATCGTACCTACTTCGTATTTGAGGTCCACGCCGGCTTCTTTGATAAGAGCGTCGGCGGTTGCTACGACCGTCTTCTTGCAGTAAGCGAGTTCCTTAACTTCGCAGGTAAGAGGAATCATAATTTCGGGTACGACTTTCCAGTCGGGATGTCTTTTCTGAACGGCGATAGCGGCCTTGATGATTGCTCTGGTCTGCATTACGGCGATTTCGGGATAGGTTACGGTAAGACGGCATCCGCGATGGCCCATCATCGGGTTGAATTCGTGCAGGCTGTTGCAGATAAGTTTGATTGCGTCAACCGATTTGCCCTGCGCCTTGGCAAGGTCTTCGATATCATTTTCGTCGGTGGGAACGAACTCGTGAAGAGGCGGGTCGAGGAAACGGATGGTAACGGGATGTCCTTCGAGAGCTTCCATAAGACCTTCGAAGTCGGCCTGCTGTAAGGGTTCGATTTTAGCGAGCGCTCTTTCGCGTTCCTCAACGGTTTCGCTGCAAATCATCTCGCGGAATTTATCGATACGGCCGGGACCGAAGAACATATGTTCGGTACGGCAGAGGCCTATGCCCTGAGCGCCGAGTTCGGCAGCGCGTTTAGCGTCCTGCGGAGTATCTGCGTTCGTGCGGACGGCCATAGCCTTATATTTATCGGCAAGATGCATAATTCTTCCGAAGTAACCGCTGTTGGGGTCTGCGGGAACGGTCTTGATGGCAATGTCGTAAATATTGCCGGTGCTGCCGTCGAGAGAGAGTTCGTCGCCCTCGCGGAAGGTTTTTCCGCCGAGTTCGAAATATTTTTCTTCTTCGTGCATTTTGATGTCTCCGCAACCCGAAACGCAGCAGGTGCCCATTCCGCGAGCGACGACGGCCGCGTGAGAGGTCTGTCCGCCGCGAACGGTAAGAATACCTTGCGCGTATTTCATACCTTCGATGTCTTCGGGAGAGGTTTCAAGACGTACGAGAATAACTTTTTTGCCCTGTTTGCCAAGTTTTACGGCGTCTTCGGGAGTGAATACGATGGTTCCCGCGGCAGCGCCGGGAGATGCGGCGATACCTTTGCCGACAACGTCTTTTGCGGCCGCTTTGAGAGCCGCGGCGTCGAACTGAGGATGCAGGAGCATATCGAGGGTTTTTGCGTCAATCTGAAGAAGAGCTTCTTTCTCGTCAATCATACCTTCGTCGATAAGGTCGCATGCGATGCGGATAGCGGCGGCTGCGGTACGTTTGCCGTTACGGGTCTGAAGCATATAGAGTTTGCCTTTTTCAATCGTGAATTCCATATCCTGCATATCGCGGTAATGGTTTTCGAGAGTGTTGCAAACGTCAAGGAACTGTTTGTAAACGTCGGGAAGTACTTCCGCCATTTTACTGATGGGCATCGGGGTGCGTACGCCCGCTACGACGTCTTCGCCCTGTGCGTTCATAAGGAATTCGCCCATAAGACCTTTTTCGCCCGTTGCGGGATTTCTCGTGAACGCGACACCGGTGCCGCAATCGTCGCCCATATTGCCGAAAGCCATCATCTGAACGTTGACGGCGGTGCCCCAGCTGTAAGGAATGTCGTGGTCCATACGGTAGACGTTGGCGCGGGGGTTATCCCAACTGCGGAATACCGCTTTGATAGCTTCGAAAAGTTGCTCTTTGGGGTCGTCGGGAAAATCCTTTCCGAGGGCCTGTTTATATTTGGCTTTGAATTCGTTGGCAAGTTCTTTAAGGTCTTCCGCGGTAAGTTCTACGTCGAACTCCACGCCCTTCTTTTCTTTCATCGCGTCGATAAGGCTTTCGAATTCCTTTTTGGAAACTTCCATAACGACGTCGGAGAACATCTGAATGAATCTTCTGTAGCAGTCCCACGCCCAACGGGGATTGCCGGATTTCGCCGAAAGAACTTCAACTACTTTTTCGTTAAGACCGAGGTTGAGAATGGTATCCATCATACCGGGCATCGACGCTCTTGCTCCCGAACGGACGGAAACGAGAAGAGGATTTTCGAGGTCACCGAATTTCTTGCCGGTAATCTTTTCCATTTTTCCGATGTATTCCATGATTTCGGCCTGAATATCGTCGTTGATTTTTCTGCCGTCTTCATAGTATTGCGTGCAGGCCTCGGTAGTGATGGTGAAACCCTGGGGAACGGGAAGACCGATGTTGGTCATCTCCGCAAGGTTTGCGCCTTTGCCGCCGAGAAGTTCGCGCATTTTGGCGTTACCTTCGCTGAAAAGATAAACGTACTTCTTCTTCATAAACAAAAAACCTCCAAAGATTTTATCTACAATTTTATGCGATTAGATAATATAACAAATAGCGAAATAAATCAATTAAAATGGGGCGTGTTGGAAAAATTTTTGTAAAAAATGAAAAACGCGTAAAGTTCAATACTGTAATTTCAGGAATTCTTCGAGGGAATAATTCTTTTTGACTCCGGTATAAAAAAGCGTGATTCTGCCAAGGTCGGCAAGCAGACGGTCGTAATCCTTCTTTTCGCCCTCTTCGCCGCCCGTCATAAGTCCGACGTCCTTACGCGAAAAAGTTATGTAATCCATGCTTCGTTCCGGAAAGTCGACGACGCCGCCCGAATAAAAGTCGAAACATACCGCGTCCCTGTCCGCAAGGTTTTTGCCGCTTATCGCCGAACGGTTGAAATCCAGCCCGTAACCTACCGTTTCAAGCGCGGAAAGCAAAAAAGAAATCAAAGTTTTTTCGGGGGCGACGGCTACGTAGGAAGACAACTTTTCCAAAGTTCTTACGGCAAGCAGCAATAATCCGCGCGAAGTGTCGGTATCCGTCGTATCAGACAGTTTATCCAACCATTCAAGCACGCTGAACCCGGCATAATAGCAATTTAAATCCGAAACAAGGTTATTGAAATTGTCGTAAACTTCACAGCCTTTCAAAGTGTATCTGCCGTTTGAATTTACGACGAGATATTCGCCGAAGCACAAAGGAGAAGACGCAAATTTCAGTTTCGCCTTGGGTTTCTTGACGCCCGTCGCTTTAACCGTAATTTTACCCTTCTCCGCAGTGCATAAAGTGATTAGCCTGTCGCTGTCTTTGTAATCGACAACTCTTACGCAAAGTGCGTTAAGTTTCTCTTCCATTTTTCGGTCTTTCGGCATCATCCTTTCCTAACGCGCTGTAAAGCAGATAGGTTGCGGGCGATCCCGTTTTTTTAAATAACTCCCACGAAACTTTTTTTGCGTCCATACAAGTTCCTCACTGCCGTTAATATGTGCGGAACGGGACGGATTATTCGCGTTTTCGAAAAAAAATTTTTTCAGACGTCTTTTTTGTCGTAACCGAGGTTTTTAAGCAGGTAATCGCTGTCGCGCCAGTCCTCTTTTACTCTTACCCATAGCGTAAGAAACACCTGTTCACCGCACATATCCTCGATGTCCTTTCTTGCCTCGGACGCAATGCGTTTAAGCATTTCGCCTTTCTTCCCGATAATTATCGGTTTATGCGTATCCTTTTCGCAAACGATGTCTGCGTCAATGTCGTACATGCTGCCGTCCTCGCGCATCTCGAACTTATTTATATTCACGCAAATACCGTAGGGAATTTCCTTTTCGAGAAGTTTCAGCGCTTTTTCTCTTATGATTTCGGACGCCATAAACCGCATCGTTTTATCGGTAAAAACGTCGTCGTCGTAAACTTTTTCGCCTTCGGGCATAAGCTTAACGAGTTCGCCGACAAGCCTGTCGACGTTTTCGCCTTTCTTTGCCGAAACGGGCACGACGGCTTTGATTTTATGGAATGCGGACAGTTTTTCAAGTTCCGCAAACGTCTTTTCCCTGCCGATAATATCCGTCTTGTTCAGCGCGACGACCACGGGTATCCTGCCGTTTAAACGTTCGGTTAAAAATTTCGCGTCGAATTCGTCGAAACCCTTCTCTCCGTTCACGACGTACAATATCGCGTCGATGCCTTCGAGCGCCGACGACACGCTTTTCATCATATAATCGCCCAGTTTATTCCGGCTGTTGTGAAGCCCGGGCGTATCGCTGAAAACGAGCTGATAACCGTCGCCGTTCACGACGCCCGTAATTTTGTTGCGGGTTGTCTGCGGTCTCCAGCTCACTATCGCGACTTTTTCTCCTACCATACGGTTAAGCAACGTGCTCTTTCCTGCGTTAGGCTTACCCGCAATCGTAATAAAACCTACTTTCATATTTATCCTTCGTCGGGGCGTATCGCCCTTTCATTGTATTTTCCGAGGCCGAGCGAAAGCATAATGTCCTCTTCTTTTCGTCGCATTTCCTTTTTATCTTCCTCGTTCTCGTGGTCGTAACCGAAAAGATGAAGAAGACTGTGAAGGAAAAGATATCCCGCTTCTCTTTCGGGCGTGGTGCCGTACTCCTTCGACTGTTCGAGAATTTTATCCATGCATAAGACGGTCTCTCCAAGAATGAGTCTGCCGCTGTCGAAATCGATATCTTCGATAAAATCCTCCTTTTTAACGGGAAGATTTTTATTGATTTCCAGACCGGGGAAACTCAGAACGTCGGTAACCTTGTCCACTCCCCTCGTCCCGGCGTTGACGGTTCTGATTTCGTCCTTTCCGACGATTTCAATTTCCACGAGAAAAACGTCGGGCTGCGAAAAATATTTAAGACAGGCCTTGTAAACTTTTTTTAACAGACGTTTCGTCCTGAAATCCGCGTTATAAATTTTCAGCATTATTTCTTATATTTTATGCGGGCGTGGTTTACGCTTGGCAATACGTCGCATATCGTATCTCTGATTATACTCAGGTCGCGCATTGTGATATTGCATTCGTCAAACTGACCGTGGTCGAGTTTTTCCTTTATCAGTCCGCCGATAAGCTCGTCGAGTTTTTCGCGGGTATCGGGATTAACCGCTCGTCCCGCAGCCTCGGCAGTGTCGCAAATCATGATTATCGCGGCGATTTTCGACTGCGGTTTGGGTCCGTCGTAGCAATATTCGTCGTCCGAAAGGTCGCCCTCGGTAATTTTTTGCGCTTTGTAATAAAAGTAGTTCACGCTCGACGTGCCGTGGTGCTGAAGCGCGATATCGGCAAGTTCCTCGGGTAATCTCGCCTCTCTTATGAGTTGCGCCCCGTTTTTCGTGTGTTTTGTAATCATGCTGACCGAAACCTCGGGAATGAGTTCGTCGTGAGGGTTGAATCCCCGCACCTGATTTTCGACGAAAAATTCGGGATTTTTCAGTTTGCCGACGTCGTGATAATATCCGCCTGCCCGCGCAAGATGGGGATTTTCGCCTATCGCAATTGCGCAATTCTCGGCAAGATTACCTACAATCATACTGTGATTGAATGTTCCCGGCGCCTCGATTGAAAGTCTTTTCAACAAGGGTTGCGAAAAATTGCACAACTCGTCCAGTTTGAAATCGGTAACCATATTGAAAACGCTTTCGAAAATTGGCAGAAGGGGCATATACAGCACGACGCTTATCACGTTTGCCACGAAAACCCAGAGCGCGTTATATAAAATCTCGAGCCCCGTCGAGTGAGCGGCAACCGTAACTATCGACGCGAAAGGCGCCATAACCAGCCCTGCGATAAGGCCTACCAGAATGAATTTTATCCTGGTATAGTTTTGCGCGAGAAGATACAGCAGTACGAATCCGCTCATCGTGTTGCAGAATATCGACGCGGCAAGATTAGTCATTGCCTCCGCCGAAAAAGGCGTCTTTATCATAAACACGACGAGTATGACCTGCGACAACACCACGTTGCCGGCAAGCGCCACTTTCATATTTATAAGAAGACACAGCAAAACGGCGCAAAGCGATATGGGCATTGCGTATACGTTAAGCAAATCGGCGCAGACGGTACAAAGCACCGTACACAATAAAACAACGACGCCGACCAGCACCAGAACTTTTACTTTCGATTTTTCGGGCGCGCTGTAATAAGAAAACGCGTACAGCGCCGCAAGCAAAAACAACAGGACGCCTACCAGCGCGACGGTGCTTAACGCCTCCGTTCCGCTGAACGCGCTTTTAAAATCACCGGCCGAAAACCATAACGTTACGAAAATCCATATTAAAAGAGCGACGACAAGAAGAATCCCGAACGACAAAAACACGAGTTTTGTCTGGGACGTATCCTTGTTTTCGGTTCTGATAACGGTTTCGGCGGTAGCTTTACTTCCTTTTCTTCGCATATATATAACCTCATCGTTACGAAGCGTCTATCCGTCCTTCTGCGGTAACGGTAGCGGTAACGTAATAAATACCCCCCGCTTCGATAACTATTGTTTCTCTGTCGAATATTCTCGCTCCGTCGGGCACGCTCGAAGTTGCCAGCGACATAGCCTCTTTTTCCAGTCTGTCTTTCGCCGTTGCGAAAGGCTCTTCCGTTCTCTTTTCTATTATCTCGTCGAAGACGTATTCCGTAATTTTAACGGGCAACAGAAAATCGCTTACGATAAATTTCGTACGGGTTTCGTATCTCTCGAAAGGACTGACGGGATTTCTGCCCGAAAGCCACAGAAAATCCGCCTTTCTTACCTTGTGAGACCGACCGCTTTTTACGTATTCGACGGTTACTCCGTTGTACGGAATCGTCGCCGAATATTCGATAAGACCGTAAATCTCACCCCTTGCAGGGACCGATACTTCTTTGCCTTCGACTTCTATTTTCGGAACAATCAGTTCGTCCCCGACGTGCACTTCGTCCCCCGCTTCGAACACGGCGGTACCCGAAAAAATCAGTTGCCGCGTTACGATTGCGTCGGTTGCGGCGAGTACGGCTTTACCGTCCGAAAGGTCGATAACGGACTCTTTGGGAAGTTCGGCCTTAATACGGATTTTAAGAGTGCTTCCCTTTATCTCCGTATCAGCAAACGATACTCCTTCGATGGCGGTAAGCCCCTCTTTCAGAGACAGCGTGTCTATCTCCGATAAAATCATTCCTCTTTTAATTCCCCGTTCGTTTAAAACCGTCATCGCCTCTTCTTCGAGATACGGCGGACATTCGAGCGTTATCGTGTAAAGAAAACGCGGTATCGAAACCGTCATCGCGATTATAAGCAACGCGCCCGCCACGAGAACGCTTCTCGTTTTCAGAAAACGGACTAAAGAGGCTTTGTCCGTACCTTCGGTTATTTCGTAATTATAACACAGTTTATCGAATAAGACAATTATTTTTTGCCTGTCGCGGGATTTAGCGTAAACGACAAGCGCGCCTTCTGCGTTTTCGGCGCGACAGATATGTATTCCCGCCGAAACCATGGCGTTGATTACGCCCGCTTTCCCCGCATTTCTGATAACGTATTTATCCCTACGTCTAAACATATTCCACCCTCAATACGTATCCCGAAACGACGGCTTCTTTATCCCCCGTCTCCGTAAGCGACAATCCGCTTCCCGATACCGAAAGAACTCCGCCTTTTATACGGAATCTTACCTCTTCCGGCGAAAAAAACATAATGCCGCGATGGCCCTCGACGCTCAGAGCGCACCTGCCGTAAAGGGTTACGCACGGCAACGCGAATTCCCTGTTTTCGATTTTCAGAACGCTTTGGATTTCTTTATAAAACATACGATATAATACGTTTTGAAAAGGCCGGATATGAACGAAAACGTTCGACGCAGATAAAAAAACGCGCCGGTTACGCGCGTATCAAGCAAAAAAGTTTTAATAATTTTTATAAAAAAGCGGAGTTTATGCCGCGTTTTTCGCATTTTAAAATGCTTTTACGCTATTATATGGCAAGCTCCATAATAGTCGCGTCGTGATACTCGTTTCCCACTTTCGAAAAATTTTTATGTCTGCCGGTTTCTTCAAACCCGAATTTTTTATACAGAGCCAACGCCCTTTCGTTATCCGATATGACGGTAAGAATGATGTTTTTTACGTAATTTGTCCCTTTCCCGAAATCAATGAGTTCACCCATCATAATACTGCCTATTCCCTGTCCCCAGAACTCTTTCAGAACGCTTATGCCTATGTTTGCGTTATGCGAAAATCTGCTTTTTTCGTACGAAGAAAAATCCGCAACCGTAACGATGCGACCGTCTATAGTCCCCACGAACAACGCCGAATTAACGGCGCTTCTGAATCTCGTGATAAATTCTTCCTCTTTTCTGACGTCGGCTCCCGCCCCTTCGAATCCGAAGGAGAGATAATCGCTTTCTCCTCCGACCCGTTTCATAAACGATAATATTTCCGAAGCGTCCGATTTTTCGGCTTCTCTCACGGTAAGTTTCAGTCCGGTATTTGTTTCAAAGGTTTTCATTTACGTCTTCTTTATATAATTTTGCAAGACCGCCCGTTGCCGTTTCGCGATAATTCTTTTTCAGGTCTTTGCCCGTTTCGTACATTGTTTCCACAACCATATCGAACGAAATTTTTCTCGTTTCGGTAAGAAAATTAGCAAGAGACACCGCGTTCAGCGCGCGCATTGCCGCAACGGCGTTTCTTTCGATACAGGGAATCTGTACGAGACCGAAAATAGGGTCGCAGGTAAGCCCGAGATGATGTTCCATCGCAACTTCGGCGGCGTACTCAATCTGCCCCGGCTCCATACCGAACAACTCCGCCAGTCCGGCGGCCGCCATACTGCATGCCGTTCCTATTTCTGCCTGACATCCGCATTCGGCGCCCGAAATACTTGCGTTTTCCTTCACGATATTTCCGATAATTCCGGCCGTGGCCAAAGCGCGGTATATCTGTTTGTCCGAAAACCCTCTTCTTTCCTGAACGTATCTTAAAACCGCCGGAAGAACGCCCGAAGAACCGCACGTCGGGGCGGTCGTAACCGTATTGCCCGAGGCGTTTTCTTCGCTGGCGGCAAAAGCGTAAGAACAGACAAGCCTGTTTTCGCGGGTTTCGGAACTCTCGTCCATATGATGCTGCCTGTATAAAAGCTTTGCTTTTCTTTGGATATTAAGTCCGCCGGGGATGGTGCCGCCGGCTTTAAGCCCAGCGTCGATGGTGGCGTTCATCTGAGACCAGATATCGGCAAAATAATCCCAAATTTCTTCGCCTTCGAATTGACTGACGTAATCGGGAATTCTGATTTCGCGTTCCTTACAGAAAGCGGCTATTTCCTTAAAGGAATTATGCGGATAAACTTCCGCGGGTTCGTATTTGCTTCGCCCGAGAATTTCAATGGCGCCTCCGCCAACGCTCAGGACGCGCCAACGGTCCAGAACGTTTCCGTGCGACAAAGCAATCAAATCGAACGTGTTTTCGTGGGGGATATCCTTTTCCTCGGTATCGAAAACCACTTCGGTAGGTTTTTTAAGCGTTGCGATAATAATGCGGTCGGTGCCGTGACCTCTGCCCGTCATGGCAAGAGAGCCGTACAATACCGCTCTGTACGAGTCGGCGTCGGGATAATTTTCGGCAAAAATTCTGCACGCCTTTTCGGGTCCCATCGTATGAGAAGACGACGGACCGGCACCGATTTTGTATAATTCCTTCAGAGATTTCATTTTTTGTGTCAATATGACAATAAAAACTGTCAATTATTTGGTCTTTATAAATTTTCTGTATCCGCCGCTTCCGTGCTGTATGCAACGGGACACGCGTGACAACGTTGCCGAAGAAATATCGGTCTGTTCGATTACTTTTGCATAAGTGTTGTTTTCAAGCAGGAGTCTTGCCGCAGTGACGCGTTGAGCCATCTGCTCCACTTCCTTATAAGTGCAAACGTCGTCAAGAAACACTTTTACGTCTTCGGGTGTTTTAAGAGACGCAAAGGTTTCGTATAACTCGTCAAACATTTCATCGGTAATTTTACTGTCTGTCATTTTATTTCACCTATAGGTTTTGATAGCTATATTATACTTTTATTAGATAGTTATGTAAAGGGTAAAAGCGCTTTTAAGAGGAAATATTTTGTTAAATCTTCGTCATTTTAAGTTTAGGCAATCATTTTTTGCGTTCAATCGTTATATTTTAATTTTCCGAATAACTTTTAGCGAAATGCAAATAACAGCTTTTCACTCAAAAATTTTATCGCTTACTTCACATTATATAAAAACTTAACGTTAAGACGTTTTGCTTCACGAACGCTTAACTACGAACGTTGAAAAACGCACTCAAAACAGCAAGCGCTTTTGCGCCGCGTTTTTTCCGCACGTGCTTTGCGCTGCGCAGTTCCAAAAGGCGAAGGAGGGATGATAAAAACGACTTGTTTGCGTTTAAGCGAGGGCGCGTATATTAAAATACGTAACCGAGCGCAAAAAAAGAAGGCGCTTTTTGCGCCTCGTTATTTCCGCACGTACTTTGCAGTGCGCAGTTCCAAAAGGCGAAGGAGGGATGATAAAAACGACTTGTTTGCATTTAAGCGAGGGCGCGTATATTAAAATACGTAACCGAGCGCAAAAAAAGAAGGCGCTTTTTGCGCCTCGTTATTTCCGCACGTACTTTGCAGTGCGCAGTTCCAAAAGGCGAAGGAGGGATGATAAAAACGACTTGTTTGCATTTAAGCGAGGGCGCGTATATTAAAATACGTAACCGAGCGCAAAAAAAAGAAGGCGCTTTTTGCGCCCTCCTTCGCCTTTTGGAGCGGGAGACGGGATTCGGACCCGCGACTTCCACCTTGGCAAGGTGGCATTCTACCACTGAATCACTCCCGCAAATATCCGGTTTTTAAACACTCGACTGTCCTTACGCCGTTTTTCGAAGTGTTTGTCGCATCGTTTACGATGCCCATCGGGTCTTAAGACCTCTTATCCGAAGATAAGTTCTTTAGTACGGCCGATACGAATTTCGTATTCGGACGTTATACACGCACTTTCGTGCCTTATTGGTTGTTTGGTGCACCTTCAGGGATTCGAACCCGGGACCCACTGATTAAGAGTCAGTTGCTCTACCAGCTGAGCTAAAGGTGCACGGCTGGCCTTAGCCGGCGTCTGCAGTAAATTGCCACGGACGGAATTGTCTTCTCTCCTGTCTCAAACGTTCGTCTGGTGCGACCGGAGAGACTCGAACTCACACACTGTTGTACCGGCTCCTAAGGCCGGCGCGTCTGCCAATTCCGCCACGGTCGCAAATCTGGTGACCCACCGGAGATTCGAACTCCGGACACCTTGATTAAAAGTCAAGTGCTCTACCGACTGAGCTAGTGGGTCATAATATGGCAGGGGTGGCAAGATTTGAACTTACGAATGCTAGAATCAAAATCTAGTGCCTTACCGCTTGGCGACACCCCTACGCTAAGCGTCCGCCACCAAATGTTTAGAGTGGGGTGAGTAGTGGGACTCGAACCCACGGCCTCCAGGGCCACAACCTGGCGCTCTAACCAACTGAGCTATACCCACCGTAAATGGCGAGCCAGAAGGGATTCGAACCCCTGACCTACGGCTTAGAAGGCCGTTGCTCTATCCTACTGAGCTACTGGCCCAAGCATTGATGTAGGACGTGCGTTCCTGTGGAGCGGGTGATGGGAATCGGACCCACGCGGCCAGCTTGGAAGGCTGGAATTCTACCATTGAACTACACCCGCATAAGTCGCAACGCTTTTGCATTGTATAATAACCGACGAAATATGTCAACTGATTTAGACCTTTTTAACGAAATTTGCAAAAATATTTTTGCCGTCGACCACCATATAGACGTAGCCGACGTCGCCCGTAAACGAATGTGAGAAACTCCCGTCGTTGATAAGTCGCACGCCCTGTTCGGTCTCGTCCGAAAAAGAATGAGTGTGGCCGTAAATCACGCAATCCGCGCCCAGTTCTTTAGCACGGTAAACGAGGTCGAGCAGGGTATGAAACCGATGCCCGTGAACAATAAGAAATTTTACGTTTTCAACCTCGGCGAGAGCCTCCTCGGGCAACGTGGAAACGTCGCAATTTCCTTTAACCGCGATAACTTTATCAAACACGGAAGGCTTGTCCGCGAAACAGGTTTTAAGCCCGTTCAGACCGTCTCCCGCAAAAAAAATATAATCGGATTCTTCCATAACGCCGCGATACCAATCGGGAATTACGGCGTTATGCAAATCCGAAAAAGCAAAAATCGTTTTCACTTTTAAGTTTTTAAAATCTTGTCCGTTCTGATTTTCTCCATGAGGTCGTTAACGGCTCTCAGGCGATGGCTTACCGATTGTTTTTCGACAAACGTAGCCTCGCCGAAAGTTTTTTTGATAAGCGGGCAGTAAAACACGCTGTCGTAGCCGAATCCGTTATAACCCCTGCGGGCGCGCGTAATCGACCCCTGCACGGTGCCTTCGCCGTAGTAATAAGTGCCGTCGGGATTCATAAGCACGAGAACGGTCTGCATATACGCTTCCCTGTCGGTGATATTCTGCATTTTTTTAAGCAGCAGCTGAATATTCGCGACGTTGTTATAAAGTTCGCCCGCGTATCTTGCGCTGTACACGCCGGGCTCGCCGTTCAAAGCGGGCACGACAAGTCCGCTCTCGTCGCCGAGAACGGGAATATCGACGACTTTCGAAACAGCCTGCGCCTTTACGAGCGCGTTCTGAAAAAACGTGATACCCTTCGTTTCGACGCGGACTTTAAGTCCGTAATCTTTAGGCGTATACACGGTGTGTCCAAGCGGCTCCAAAAGACTCTTAAGTTCGGCCGTCTTGTCTTCGTTAGAGGTAGAAAGCAAAATTTTCATCTCCGAAACCTCCTTATCTATATAATAAAACCTCTTACTTTATTATATATCATATTTTGTTTATAGCCGCAAGCTATAATTGCAATTAAACGTAAAATTTCACGTTCGCTTTGCGGTAATATAATAATATATTTTTGCGGTATTTGGTAAAAACTGGCAAAAATAACCCGAAATCAGGCAATATTATGCGCCGCGAAAATTGTTCGCGTCAAAACAAAAAGGCAAGATATTGCGCTGTCGATACCCGAAACGCAAATCCTGCCATGTTTTGTTCAGCGACCGAATCTAAATCGCAAGACCCGGATATTTTACAGTAAAATACACAGCACTCCGCCCTTTCCTTCGTTGACGATTTTCGTTATCGTGCGGCGCATTTTCACTTTCGCTTCTTCGGGCATCGATTCGCCCTTTCCGTGCAGGCCGTCCGCCATAAGTTCGCTTAAAGTTTTGCCGAATATATTTGTCGAAAGTAAACCTTCTTTGTCGTTTTCGTATTTTCCGAGCAACGTCTCGATATATTCCCCGCTCTGCTGTTCGCTGCCTATAACGGGACTGACTTCGGTTCCCACGTCCACTTTTACGATATGCAGACTGGGTGCCGTCGCGCGGATTCGTATGCCGTACTGTCCTCCCTGCCTGAACATTTCGGGTTCCTCGACCGTCATCTCGTCGGCGGAAGGCGACACTATGCCGTAGCCCGTCTCGTAAACCGCTTCGAGCGCGTTTTTCATCTTCGAATATTCGGTTTCGGCCTTTTTAAGAAAACGGATATATCCCATAAGTCTGAAATCGTCTTCTATGTCGTGGCCGCACTCCATAGACAGCACTTTGAAAAACAGTTCGGGTTTGATTTTCAACACGATTTCGATACGGCCTTTACCGGCGTCGACGTTGAGTTCGTCGGGTACGTCAAAAAACTCGGCGCCGTCGAAAGCTTCTTTCAGTTTTGCGAAATCGCGCATCTTAAAGGCCTCCGCTCCAGCTTTTCTGAGAATATCGATAAGTTCTTTTATAATGCCGTTGTCGCGCGACAAAGCCTGCAACCAACGCGGCGCGGTAACGTCGATGAGTTTAAGAGGAAATTCCAGCAACACCGCGCTCATTATCTCGGATACGTCGCTTTCGCTCATATTGAGAACGTCTTTGCTTATTACGGGCGCGTCGTATTTTTTTTCGAGTTCCCGTCTGAGGCTTTCGGTAGCCGTGCTGTCGGGAAGAGCCGTATTAAGTACGATTACAAAGGGTTTCATAAGAGCCTTCATTTCGGCGACGACCCTTTCTTCCGCGCCCACGTAATTGTCGCGGGGAATATCCGTAATGGTTCCGTCCGTGGTAACGACGACGCCTATTGTAGAATGCTCCCGGATTACCTTTTCCGTGCCCGTTTCCGCGGCTTTTCTGAAGGGGATTTCTTCATCCGACCACGGGGTTCTGACAAGCCTTTCTCTGCCGTTCTCCTCGGCTCCGATGGCTCCGTCCACAAGGTAGCCCACGCAGTCAATCATTCTCATATTGACCTTAAGGTTTTCGGACAGCGTAACTTTTACCGCTTCGGCGGGAACGAAATTGGGCTGAGTTGTCATAATACTCTTGCCGTCGCCCGACTGAGGAAGTTCGTCCTGCGCCCTCTGCCTTGCGTTTTTGTCGGCGATGTTGTCGATTACGAGAGCGTCCATAAAACGCTTTATAAACGTGGATTTTCCGCTTCTGACGGGACCCACGACGCCGACGTATATGTCGCCGTTCGTTCTGGTCGCTATATCGTTATATAAATCGAATTGCATATTTTTACCTCCATTTACAGTTGTTAAAATATATGCCGTCCGATTATCGTTTATGAACGCCGCACCGTTGCAAACGTAAAAAAAAAGGACGCACGCTCAGGTGCGTCCCGAAGTATTTATGTTCAGACCGATTCGGCGATTATTTTCTTCATCGCCGAGAGTTTTATAGAACAACACAGGACTCTCATGGCTTTTTCGAGTTCGGCAACGGGCGGCAGAGACGGTGCGATGCGGATATTTGCGTCGGCAAAGTCGTTGCCGAGGGGGTAAGTGGCGCCAGCCGCGGTAAATTTGACTCCGACCGAGCCCGCTAACTCCACAACTTCCTTCGCGCTGCCCGTATTTACGTTTACCGATACGAAATAACCGCCTTCGGGACGAGTCCATCCGATAATATCTCCGTTTTCGAATTCCGATTCCAGCACGCTCTGCACGCAATCGAATTTCGGGCGCAGAAGCTCTGCGTGAGTCTGCATTATAGCGCGGACGTTTTCGGGATTTTTCAGATAACGGTAATGGGCAAGCTGAACGAGTTTATTGGGACCCACCGTCGCTAATTTCAGGTGCGATTTGTATTCGTCGACGTTTTTCTCACTGCTGATAAACACCGCAACGCCCGCGCCCGAATATGTAATTTTGGACGTCGATGAAAACATAAACGTCCTGTCGGGATTGCCCGCCGCCTCGCATTCGGAAATAATGTTTTTAAGAGGCGTGTCTCCGTATATTCCGTGCACCGCGTAAGCGTTGTCCCAGAAAATGCGGAAATCGTCCGCCGCCGTGCTCATCCGCGCGAATCTGCCGACAGTGTCGTCGGAATAAACGGCACCCGTGGGATTGCTGTATTTAGGCACGCACCATATACCCTTTATCGAGCTGTCCGACGCGACGAGTCCCTCTATTACGTCCATGTCGACGTCCCCGTCGTCCTTAAACGGCACGGATATCATATCGATGCCGAAATTTTCACATATCGCAAAATGACGGTCGTAGCCCGGAACGAGACAAATAAACTTGACTTTGCCCGCCTTGTTCCACGGCAATCCTCCTCCGAACCCGAACTGCATGCCCTGCTGAACGAGATTATACATTATATTAAGACTGGAATTATCGCCGACCAGTACTTTTCCGACGTCCACTTCGAAAAGCTCCGCAAACAGTCTTCTCAATTCGACGATGCCGTCAATACCGCCGTAGTTTCTGGCATCGAAGCCCTCTTCCGTGATAAAATTGCCGTCGGCAAACACCGTAAGCATATCGGCCGCAATGTCGAGCTGCTCTTTAGACGGTTTCCCCCTCGACATATCGAGAGAGAGTTTTTCCGTCTGAAATCTGCGGTAATTTTTCAATTCTTTCGCATAGATTTCTTCGGCCTCTTCTTTTGTTATTCCGAGATATTTCATACGGCTCCTCCTTAAGCGTTAAAATCTTTTTCGTTTTTGTTTCTGACAAGAATTCTGACGGGCGTGCCCTGAAAATCGAAGGACCGCCTCAGCGCGTTTTCGAGATATCGTTTATAACTGAAATGCATCAGCTTTTCGTCGTTTACGAACACCACGAAGGTCGGGGGATTTGCCGACACTTCGGTAATGTAGTAAAGTTTAAGACGTTTTCCGTTTTTCGAAGGCGGCTCGTTGGTGAGTATAGCCTCCTGTAAAACGTCGTTCAGAAGGCCCGTAGAAATACGCCGCGAGGCGTTTTCGTAGGCTTTTTCGGCAAGCGCGACGGTATTCTCGACTCTTTTGCCCGTTTTTGCCGATACGTATACGGGCATAAAATAGTCCATAAATTTAAGTTCTTCTTTCAGTTTTTTATTGTACTTTTCTATGGTATGCGTGTCTTTTTCGATTGTATCCCACTTGTTCATCACGACGACGCTCGGCTTGCCCTGTTCGTGAACGTATCCGGCGATTTTAACGTCCTGCTCCGAAAGCTCCTCCGACGAATCGATGACGATAAGACACACGTCGGCGCGTCTTACGGCGGCAAGAGACCGCATAACGCTGTACTGCTCGAGATTTTCCTCGACCGAACGTTTGCGCCTTATGCCGGCGGTATCGATAAGAACGTAATCTTTGCCGTCAAGCGTAATACGGGTATCTATCGCGTCCCTCGTCGTACCCGCAATATCGGATACGATAACGCGGTTATATCCGAGAATTTTGTTTACGAGACTGCTTTTACCGGCGTTCGGTTTCCCCACGACCGCGATTTTCAAAGCCGTATCTTCGTCCTCGCTTTCGTTTTTTCCTATTACTTCCGCAACCGCGTCCAGCAAATCGCCCAGTCCTTTCGCCTGCCCCGCCGAAATTCCGTACGGCTCGCCGAGACCCAGCTCGTAAAAATCGTACAGAAGATGTTGCTCGTTGTTGTCGAGTTTGTTTACCGCAAGAATCACGGGTTTTTTGCTTTTTCTGAGGAAGGCCGCCACTTCGTAATCGTCGTGCGTCAGTCCCGTTTTTCCGTCCAGCATAAAAATCACGAGGTCGGCGGTATCCACCGCAATCTGCGCCTGCGCGCGGATATGCGTCCACATTTCGTCCTCGGATTTTATTTCGAGACCGCCCGTATCGACAAGCGTGAACTGCGTGCCGCACCACTCGGCGTCGGCGTAAATTCTGTCGCGCGTAACGCCCGGCGTATCCTCGACTATGGATATCCTCTGCCCGACTATTCTGTTGAAAAAGGTAGATTTTCCGACGTTTGGTCGTCCTACTACCGCAACGAGTGGTTTGGTCATCTGTTACCTCGCAATAATATCTAATAAATCGCCGCCGTTTTCCTTCGCAACGTCGATTTTTCCGCAAAGCGCCTTTTCGAGGTCCTTTACGGAATATCCGTCAAGAAATACGTCGTTGAATTCTTTAAGCATATTTTTCGGTACGACGTATTTGTCGTAACCTTTTTTAACCTGCTTTACGATATCGCCGCCCGTGATAAGCCCCGATACCGTAATCGCCCCTCCGAAAAATTCGTTTTTAACCTTGCATACGTCAAGCGTCGCGCGGGTAAGCGGTCTTATTTTAGCGACGGCGTTTTCGAGATAGGGATAAAAACTTTCGCCCGTTACGAACGCGATTTCCGAATAAGGACTGTCGATTTCCGAAACTCCCGACAGAGAATCGTCGAAATTTTTAAGAAACTGCGCCACGAGTCCCACGCCGTTTTCAATCTGCTCGAATTCGCCGTAAGATTCGTACGGGGGCAACGGTCTTCCCGATTTTACGTAAAACTCGTCGCTGCATCTGCACCAGACGTCGCCTTTTTCCGCCGAAAACGCCTCGACGGCGTCGATTGTTTCGTTAAGACATTTATCCGAAAGCGGTTTTAACGGATACAGTCCTTCGCGATGTCCCGTAAGCCCTACGGGAACGATTGCAAGCGACTTCACGGCGGGCGCGAGTTTATAAAGTTCCTCTATTGTTTCTTTTAACACCTCGCCGTCGTTGATACCCTCGCACAGCACCACCTGCGTATGCATTGAGATACCGCTTTCGGCAAGTTTTTTTATGCGCTCGTTCAGAAGTTTCGTCGCGGGGTTCGCAACGAGTTTTAAGCGAACTTCGGGATTCCAGGCGTGGACGGAAACGTACAGGGGCGACAGTTTATATTCGAGTATTCTTTCGAAATCCTCGTCGGACAGGTTGGTAAGCGTAACGTAATTGCCAGATATCACGCTGAAACGGTAGTCGTCGTCTTTTACGTAAAGAGTATCCCTCATGCCTTCGGGCAGTTGGTCGATAAAACAGAACGCGCATTTGTTTTTGCATCTGACGGGTTTTACTTCGAGACCGCCTTTAAAGTTTATTCCCAAAGGTTCGTCCTGATTTTTTACGACGCCCACGCGCTTGATTCTGTTTTTTCTTTTAACCGTAAATATAATTTCTTCGAGGCTGTCGGCGTAAAGATAATCGAGAATATCCGAAAAAGCGCGTCCGTTAAAAGATATAACGTCGTCGCCCTCTTTAAGCCCCGCGTGTCTCGCGACGGAGCCGTTGTCGAAACTTTCGATTACAGCCATTTATTGCCCCATAATAAAATAATTATTTTTATTATCATTAAAAATTGTACATAAGTCAAGCAATTTTTGTCGGAATAAATTCCTTTTTCTGCTCAAATTTTTTTTAAATATGACAAACAACGTCAAACGAATGCTTTAAAATTATTGTGAAAAACCGATAATAAAGGTAAAATATCACTATGGACAGAATAATACTGCATTGCGACCTCAACAATTTTTACGCCTCGGTCGAAACCATTTTGCACCCCGAATACAAAGGAAAACCCATTGCCGTATGCGGAGACCCCAAAAAACGGCACGGCATCGTGTTGGCCAAAAGTCAGCCCGCAAAAATCATGGGCGTGAAAACGGGCGATACGGTATGGCAGGCGCAGCAGAAGTGTCCCGATATAACAATTGTTCCGCCAACCTTCCCCGAATACGTCCGTTACAGCGAAGAGGTTTTCAATATTTACACTTCTTACACCGACCGCGTCGAACATTTCGGTCTTGACGAATGCTGGCTTGACGTTACCGAAAGCGTAAAACTTTTCGGCGACGGAAAAACCATCGCCGATACCGTTCGCCGACGCGTTTACGAGGAAACGGGACTTACGATATCCGTAGGCGTGTCGTTTACAAAAAGTTTCGCAAAACTCGGCAGCGACCTTAAAAAACCCGACGCCACCACCGTTATATCGCGCGAAAACTATAAGAACGTCGTATGGCCGCTTAACGCCGGCGAAATGATAAACGTCGGACGTTCCACGCTCAAACGTCTGAATAAACTGAACATATTTACGCTCGGCGACCTCGCGCACGCCGACCGCGCGCTTCTGAAATCGCATTTCGGAATTATCGGCGAAAGACTTATCGACTGCGCGAACGGGACAGAACCCGACCCCGTAAAGTATTACTACGACGTCCATATTCCCAAAAGCGTCGGCCACGGCACGACGACTACGAAAGACGTCGTGAACGTAAACGAAGCCGAAACCGTGATTTACGCCCTGTCCGAAATGGTTGCAACGAGGCTCAGAAAATTCAACCTTATCGCAAATACGGTGTCTCTCGGTCTGAGAAACACCTCTCTCGAATGGATTTCGCGGCATCACTCGCTGTCCCGCGCCACTAACAACGCCTCGGACGTCGCCGAAGCCGCAATCGCGCTTTTAAAGGAAAATTATAATTTTTCGGTGCCTCTCCGAAGCATATCCGTGTACGCTTCCCGTCTCGAAAGCGCCACCGGAAACTGCCAGATATCTCTTTTCGACGAAGGGGACGAGCGCGAAAAACGCCTTGAAAAAAGCATCGACGAAATACGCAGAAAATACGGCTACAAAAGCGTACAGCGCGCGGTTTTGCTGAATAACGAAGTTCTGAATTCCGATTTGCACGAGGAGGACGATTTTCTGCCGTTTAAACGCTGACTTCCTTTCCGTTATCCTCGGTTTCCGACCCGTTTTGCAACGATAAATAAAAATTTTCGGGCAAAGCCTTTAACAAAAGATAGGATATAAGTCCTACCGCCGCGCCGGATAAAGCCCCTATAAGCATGAGATAAGGCGCGACCAGCCACATATTTTTTCCTATAACTATGCTTGCAACGGCAGTCTGCACGAAGTTGTGAACGAGCGAAGATATTACGCTTACGCCGATAATCCCCGTTTTGGGAATATTGAAAAGTATCGCGCTTACGGTATAAGCGATAAAACCCGCGGGAACGGAGTAAACGAGCGAAAACATATTGCCCGAAAAAACCCCTGTAAACACGCATTTCAAAACCATTATAAGCATTGCGTAAGGATATCCGAGAAGAAGAAGCGCGACTATCAGCACGATATTTGAAAACCCTACTTTCGCAAACGGAACGGCTGCGATAACGGGCGGAATATAACTTTCGATAAGCGAAAGTATAAGCGCGGCGGCAAGCAAAACTGCCGTCAGAACAGCCTTTTTTGTAGAAATTTTTGCGGATTTACGGGATTTTTTATCAGGTTTTTGCATCTACTTCATCCTCGTCGCCGCCTCTGACGACTATTATCATCCTGTTTGGAAGACATACAATCTGCTGTCCGTTTTTCGATATGGCGACGCTTTTTACGCAAAGACCGTTTTTGCAGTCCGCGTCGATAACGCTTACGCCGCCGTCCCTGATTTCGACGATATTGAAACCTTCTCCGCCTCTTACCTCGAAAGTCCTGTCCTCGTTTATCGGATAGGAATATTCGAGCTTCCCGTCAACGTAAACTTCAACCATACCGCCCTCGGGACGCGTCAGCATCGCTACCGCCGCTATAAGCACGGCAAGCACCGCTATTCCCGCGATTACGTCGAGAATATAAAAGGGCTTTTCGGTTTTGAAATTCCTTTTGCGTTTATACATTTTTCAAGGTATATTCCGTATCTTTCAAGGTAAAAATATCGGGATTTATATTAAAAAGTTCAAACGTTTTGTCGTTATATATTATCACGAGACCGGCATTGTATTTTGCCGCGAGGGATTTTCCGTCCTCTTTTTCGAGCGCGAATACCGCAGTTGAAAGATAATCGCATTCCGCCCCCGAAAGGGTTGTTCTGTCAAGGCTTAAAACCGTCACGCTTATTATGCCGTTATCGACGGGACGGCCGTCTTTTCCGAGAATATGGCAATACCTCTTTCCGTCCGGACCGATATAATATCTTTCGTAATCGCCCGAAGTGCATATTACGGCGTTTCCCGAAAGTTCGAATCGCCCGAAATAATCGGAATCGCTGTCTCTCGGGTTGGAAATTCCTATTTTATAATTGCCGTCGCCCACCGTAAAAATCGTTCCGCCGACGTTCAGAATTCCCGATTGACCCTCTTTTATCAATCCATCCGAAAACGCGACGTCCCCCGCATAGCCCTTTGCGAGCGCGCCGAAACTTATTTTAAGATTCTTGTCGGTTTTTCTGACGGTATTGTCGGACAGAAGTTCGAGTTTATCAAGGTCCGAGTGCGACAAGGCGACTTCGATTTCCTCCGCCGACGGTACGTCGTATGCTTTTTCGGCCGCCGAATAGGTTTTCGAGGTAAACTTCCAGACTTCCGAAAGCGGATACGTCGCAACGTTGAATACGCCGTCCGTTTCGTCGTACGCTTTTTTTGCAAGCCGCAACATAAAATAGGTATCGTCCGACACTTTTATTTCCTCGAAAGCGTCCGCGTCGTTTATTCTGAACACGTCGCCGCGCGCCTCGGGGTCGAATTCGCCGTCGAGACCGTTATAAAGAGCCGTAAGACCGCTTACGGTATCGTCGACGGATTTACCTTTCAGATTAAAATTAACCGCCGTGCCGAAAGCAAAAACGGTTTCGTTGACGCTTTTGTTACACGCGCTTAACAAAAACAAAGATAAAACAAATATAAATAATATAAAAAAACCTGAAATACGGCTCTTTTTCATAAATTTTTGTCCTCCGTATTTTCGGTAATTCCGAAGCATTTCGCAATACTTACCCCGTAACACGCAAGAGTAACCGCAAACACAATAAGAAACACGGGAACTACCACCGAAAAGCCGAGTCGCCATCTGTCATAGTACAGCGAAACCGACATTCCTCCCAGAAAGAACACGTATATAAACTGCATTACCGCAAAAGCCGTGCGCCTTACGTAATAAATGCGGTCGCGGTTGGCGTCGTTTATTCTGCGGCTCGTATAACTGACGTCGGGATAAATAATGACGTAAAGAAAGCCGAAATAAAAGATTATCATAAGCGACGCAAGCACGCAAAAAAGCGTCTGAAACTTCTGATTCTCGCGTATTACGTCCGCCTTTACAATTGCAAACGCTATCCACGCCGCAACGAGTATGGCCGTAGCGACCATTATCGCCTTATGATTTGCCGAAAGTTTCGGCAAATTTTTTTCTTTGCGGGAAAACATATACTGATTATATCACAACGCCGTGCCGATTACAAACGAAAACCCCGCTTTTGCGGGGTTCAAATAATAATTATAAGATTATTTATCTTTTTTCAAGAGGTTTATAAACGTCCTTATCGCATACGCTCTCGTAAGCGGGTCGGATTATCTTGCCCTTATTGCTGATTTCCTCTATCCTGTGCGCCGACCAGCCCACAATACGCGCAACGGCAAAAATGGGCGTGAACAGTTCCTTCGGCAATCCGAGCATGGAATAAATAAATCCCGTATAAAAGTCGACGTTTGCCGAAACGCCTTTCTGAATATTTCGCCTCTCGCCTATCACTTTCGGCGCAAGACGCTCGACGGCGGAATACATTTCGAATTCCCTTTCGTAGCCCTCGGCTTCGGCAAGTTGTTTTACAAATCCTTTCAGTATGTCCGCGCGCGGGTCGGAAAGAGAGTAAACGGCGTGCCCCATTCCGTAAATGAGTCCCGCGCCGTCGAAAGCCTGTTTGTCGAGAATTTTATTAAGATATTCCTCGACGTGTTTATCGTCGGCAACGGGGACGTTTTTTAAAATATCTTCAATCATGTTTACGACTTTGATATTAGCCCCGCCGTGTCTCGGGCCCTTCAGCGACCCCAGCGCCGCCGCCATGGCGGAATAGGTGTCCGTACCGGTTGAACTTACGACGTGCATGGTGAACGAACTGTTGTTGCCGCCGCCGTGCTCGGCCTGTAAAGTGAGACACGCGTCGAGAACTCTCGCCTCGAGTTCGGTATATTCGCCGTTGTCGCGCAGAAGATGCAGAATGTTTTCGGCAGTGCCGCATTTCGCAAGCGGTTTATGTATCACGAGACTGTCGTTGCAGTGAAAGTGTCTGTGCGCTTTGTAACTGTAAACGCTGAGCATCGGCATTTCCGCGATAAGCTGAAGACACTGACGAAGAACGTTTGCGACGGACGTATCGTCGGCGTGTTTGTCGTAACTGTACAGCATCAGAATACTTCTCGCGACGGCGTTCATAATGTCGCCCGACGGAGCCTTCATGATTACGTCCCTGACGAAACTGTCGGGAAGGGACCTGTAACCTCTTAAAATCCTTTTGAAACTTTTTAATTCATCTTTATCGGGAAGCGTGCCGAAAAGCAGAAGATACGCCACTTCCTCAAACCCGAAACGCCCCTCGGACGTTATGCCGTTGACGAGCTGTTTGATTTCGATGCCTCTGTAATACAGTTCACCTTTACAGGGAATTTTATTTCCGTCGTAATCGGTTGAATATCCGTGAATTTCCGAAATTTCGGTAAGTCCCGCAAGAACGCCGACGCCCTTTTCGTCCCTGAGACCTCTTTTGACGTCGTATTTTTTATAAAATTCGGGCGCGATAACGGTGCTTTTTTCGGCCTTTGCGGCAAGCGCCTTTATCTTATCGCCGACTTCGGAGTTAAAATGTTCGTAGGCGGAATACGACATTGCGACTTCCCCCTCCTTTTTTACTGTATTGATTTACTATTGTAAAGTAAACCTTTACTCTTGTCAAGTCAAAATTCGAAGTCGCAGGATTTGGATTCGGTTATTACCGTGTGCATATATTCCTTAACGGGAATATGAGCGGGATGAGTTTTATAGGTTTTAAGAGCGGCGACGTCCGTAAACGTGCATATCAGAGCGTAATCGAAACTTCTCGCGTCGTGAAGAACGTCCGCGCCGCATTCCACCGAAAGAAGACCGTCGATTTTTCCGCGCATCGACAAAAAGTTTTCGGTGATTTTTCCGATATTGGCAAAGCCTTTTTCGTTAAGGCGATAAAAAACGACGTGTTTAAGCATTCGGTTGTCCTCTGTAATAAGATGCAAGCAACGTGCAGATATCCCGAAGCGACGCGGGACGGGTGCGCATAAGCGCGTTTTCGGAAAGTTGCTTTCCGAGATTACTCTGCAATACGTCGTACATTCCGATTATAACGTGGTTGTAATCTTCGGCAAAATAGATAAGTCCCTTATCTTTAAGATAAGCGAGGTCGGCTTTTTCCGCTCCGTTATCGGGCGCAAAGGCTATAACGGGTATTCCCGTTAAAAACGCGCGGTAAATAAGAGTGCTGTCGTATATCGTGATTATGCAATCGGCGGCAAGCAAGGTATCTTCGGCGTCGACGTCGGCCGATACGTAAAGTTTGACGTTGTCGGCGTTTCTTCTTTCGGCCTCGCGTAACATCAGATTATACAGATTTTCGTTGCGACCGCAATTTACGATAACGTTTATGAGATTGCCCTGGTCAAGCAACAGTTCGAACACGGGAAACAATTCCTTACTTCCTATCGTGCCTCCCGAAAGATATACCGTCGGGTTCAGGTTAAGCCCCAGATGCTCCTTCATTTTCATAACGTAATCGACGTCGGCGGGAGATTCCTCAATCGGAAAACCGAGAACGTGAACGCGTCCGCTCGAGTAGCCCATTGCGGTAAGTTGATTTTTCGTATCGGCGTTCTCGACGATATATCCGTCGGCGCTCATATTGTAAAACGCCTTGTCTAAAGTGAAATTTTCGCAAAGCCCGACGACGGGATAACGGAAACGGGTGCGCTTTTTTGCAATCACCGTTTCGTGCATAAGTCTCGGAGAAGTTACGACGATTACGTCGGGCGCGAAACGCAAAACCGCATTGTAAATTCTTCTCGTGCTGCCCTTTAATTTTTTACCCGCCGCGCGACGCTTGTCGGGGCTCGTTTTCGTCCTGACGTTTATAGCGGTACCCGCACTTCTGAATCTGCGGTAAAGCGTGGGAACGGACTGAATAAGTCTTTCCCTGTTTCTGCTGCGACGGGTTGCCGCCCTGTCGTCGCCGTACTGCGTTTCGTCGATGACAATCACGTTGAAATCCCGATGATTTTTTTCGAATTCCCGCTTAATTGCCTCTATGCCCGACCTGTCGTCGGATATCGACGTAACGATGAGAATGTTGTCTTTTACTTTCATTTTTAACCTTTATGCGTTTCTTTTTCTCAGAATATCGTATCTGTTAAGTTTAATATCGCTCTCAACGTAAAGTTTCTGCTGCACGAACTTGCAATCCTCGATTAAATTGCCGTCTTCGTCCCGCACGTTGCCTACTTCGATTGTTTTGCAGTAGTTGTCGTCGGGGGACAGAATTTCAAGCACGTCGCCCTTTTTAAAACGGCCTCTCTGCTCGACGACTATGCTTTTTTTCGCTTCGTCGTAACCCAGCACCTCAGCAACGAAAAGCCAGTCCGTAGCGGGCTTCGAAGTTTCCCTGCATACGCTGTCTCTCTCTCCGAAATAAAACCCGGTGGTATATCCGCGATGACTCGTTTTTTCCAGCTCGTCGATAAGTCTCTGCCCGGGACGGTAAACCCCGCCGTTTTCGTAATAGCCGTCTATGGCGCGTCTGTACGCGCATACCGTGCCCGCGACGTAGTATTCCGACTTCATTCTTCCCTCGATTTTAAAACTCGAAACGCCCGCTTCGATAAGTTTATCGAGGTATTGCAGCATATTCATATCCTTGCTGTTGAGTACGTACGTGCCGTGCGAATCTTCGCATATCGTCAGCGGTTCGCCCTCTCTCGACGCTTCGGTCATCTTATATTCCCATCTGCAAGCCTGCACGCACTCGCCGCGATTGCTGTCGCGCGTGCTTAAATAACTGCTCAAAAGACATCGTCCGCTGTAACTTATGCACATCGCGCCGTGCACGAAAACTTCAAGTTCGGTCTCGTCGCCGACAATATCTTTGGTGCGTCTGATATCGTCGACGGAGGTTTCCCTCGCAAGGACGATACGCTTTATTCCCTGCTCCGCCCAGAATTTTGCGGCGTATCCGTTAGTCGTGTTCGCCTGCGTGGACAGATGAATTTCAAGCCCGGGCGCTACTTTTCTGCAAAGCGCTATGGCGCCGGGGTCGGTCATAATGACGGCGTCGACGTTTATCGAGGCAAGATACGAAAGATAATCTTTCAGCGCGGGAAAATCCCCGTTTACGGGAAATATATTCACCGTCACGTAAACTTTTTTTCCGAGAGAATGCGCATAATTCACGGCGTCCGCAAGACCTTCTCCGTCAAAATTGTCGGCATATGCCCGAAGGCCGAATTGCCGTCCTCCGAGATAGCAGGCGTCGGCTCCGAAATGAAATGCCGTATTCAGTTTTACGCGGTTTCCGGCAGGAGCCAGAAGTTCCACTTTCTTCTGCATTTTACGCCTCTATCACGATAGGTAAAATCATCGGCAACTGATTGTAAGTTTTGTCGATAAACTTCCGCACCGCTTTGCGGATAACGGTTTTTATTTCGTAAATATCCTCAACGTTTTCGAAGTCGACCTGAGACAACGCTTTCATAACGACATCTTTCGCCTCGTCGGGGAAGTTTTCGCCGAGGTGCATTCCGCGAAGTATAATGTCGGGGCCCGACAGTATTTCTCCCGATTTAAGACGCACGGTAAGAAGAATTATAATAAATCCGTTATCCGACAGCGCCTTTCTGTCTCTTAAAATGGTTTCGGCGTTTTCGCCGAGGGCCACGCCGTCTATAAAGTTATTGCCCGCCGGCACGTTATTGCCCTTCACCATCTTATTGCGATAAACGTTTACCGTGTTGCCCACGTCGGGGATAAAAGTGTTTCTTTCGGGAATGCCCATGCTTTCGGCAAGACGCTGATGAAGTTTCAGATGGCGGTACTCGCCGTGAACGGGAATAAAGAATTTAGGCCGCACGAGGGAAAGCATAAGTTTAAGTTCCTCCTTGCAGGCGTGTCCCGAAACGTGAATGTCGTCGGAAGGATTGTAAATGACGTCGGCGCCCAGCTTGTAAAGATTGTTCACGACGTTGTAAACGCCGCGCTCGTTGCCGGGAATGGGCGTTGCCGAAATAACGACGGTATCGGTTTCGGTAACGGTAACCTTATCGAAGGTTCCCTGCGCCATTCTCGCAAGCGCGCTCATAGGCTCGCCCTGACTGCCCGTGCATAAAATGGTAACCCTTTCGGGCGGCAGTTTGTTGGCCTTGTCGATATCTATAATCAAATCTTTGGGATACGAAAGTTCGTTAAGTTTACCGGCCATCTCCACGATGTTTTTCATACTGCGCCCGCTTAATACGACCTTTCTGTTATATTTAACCGAAATGTCCATAAGCTGTTGCAGACGGTAATTGTTTGTGGAAAAAGTCGCGACAATCATACGCTTTTTGCGGTTTTTTCCGAAGATTACGTCAAACGATTCGCCCACCGTGCGCTCGGACATGGTGTGTCCGTTCCTTTCGACGTTGGTGCTTTCGCCAAGCATAAGCAAAACGCCTTTTTTACCTATTTCGCCTATGCGTTCGAGGTCGGTCAGTTTGCCGTCTATGGGCGTGAAATCGACTTTGAAATCGCCCGTTACGAAAACCGCGCCGACGGGCGTCGTGACAGATAACGCGGACGCCTCGGCTATACTGTGGCATACCTTGATGAATTCCACTTTGAAACAGCCGGCAGTAACGGTGTCGCCTGCGTTTACCGTTTTAAGATTTTTCACGGGGTGGCCGCTTTCCTCTATCTTGTGACTTGCGATGGCAAGCGAAAACGGCGTGCCGTAAATGGGCGGAAAATCGAGTTCGGGCCAGAGGTAACTTATACCTCCTACGTGGTCCTCGTGTCCGTGAGTGATGAAAATTCCTTTGATTTTTTCCTTATTTTGCGAAAGATACGTCACGTCGGGAACGACAACGTCGATACCGGGCGTGTCCTCGGTCGGAAACGACATTCCGCAATCGATAATTATTATATTTTCTCCGTATTCGAGGGCGGTCATGTTTTTACCGATTTCTCCTACGCCGCCCAGAAATATCACTTTTAACGACTTTGCCAAAAAAAAGTCCTCCATTCGTTAGTGTTGATATTATACATTAAATATTTTAAATAATCAAGCGAGAAGGCTTGCGTATTTTGTCGAGGTTGAAAAAGCCCGCAACTTTTTCGGTTGCGGGCAAATCGTCGGGAGGTTAGAATTACTGATAAATACCTTGTCTTACGGCGTACAGATTCGTTTCGTAATATCGCTCGAGCGTGCCTATATCGTTCCAGTAAGCGGTGGTTTTGTAAACCGCGAGATTGTTTACGAGTCTTGGGAAAAGGTCTCTGCCGAAATCGTAAAATCCGTCGGGCACATATTTCAGAATATCGCGTTTAAGCACATAAATTCCGGTATTAACATAGCCTTTTGTCGGATTATCGGGTTTTTCCACAAAACTTGTAATTATCCCTTTATTGCTTTTCACAACGCCGAAACCCCTTGCGTCGTTAACCATTTTTACGGCAAGCGTTCCCAACACGTCAGCCTCGACGTGCCTTGCGTACAATGCGTCGAAATCCACGTCGGAGAACGAGTCTCCCGATACCACGAAAAAATTGTCGTTAAGGTATTTTTCGGCCTGTTTCACGCCGCCCGCCGTCCCAAGCGGCCGCTTTTCGTAAAAATAGGTAAGTTTTACTCCTTTTTTCGCACCGTCGCCGAAATGGCCCGTTATCGCGTCGGACTTATATCCCACCGTGACGCCTATGTCCGTGACGCCGTAATCCCGAAGTCTTTCGATTATTATCTCGAGAACGGGTTTATCTATTATTTTTACCATAGGCTTCGGTAAATCGTTGGTAAGAGGTCTTAAGCGGCTGCCCGCGCCGCCCGCCATTATTATCGCCTGCATACCGGTAGTTTGAGGAAACGGCTTTTTTTTATTCGTATTTAAAAAAATTGTTGCTAATTCGGTCCGTATATAATATTATTGAATTATCAATAGTTAAGGAGCAATTATATGTATAATTTTTCGGCCGGCCCCGGCATACTTCCGAAAGAAGTCTTACTTGAAGCACAAAAGGAATTCGTCGATTTCAAAGGCAGCGGCATAAGCATAACCGAAGCGTCGCACCGCGGCAAAGTTTACGAACCCGTTCACAACGAATGCGTCGCGCTTTTCCGCGAACTTCTCAACATTCCCGATAATTACGACGTACTTCTCGTTCAGGGCGGCGCGTCCACTCAGTTCGAGGCCGTTCCCCTCAATCTTTTCGAAAAAGGGAAAGCCGATTATCTCGTAACGGGCAACTTTGCCAAAAAAGCCGCGAAAGAAGCGGCCAAGTACGGCGACGTGCGCGTTGCGGCAAGCAGCGAGGACAAAAACTTTACCTATATCCCCGACTTCGACGACGACACTTTCCGCAAGGACGTCGATTACGTACATTGCACCAGCAACAATACTATTTTCGGAACGAGAATGAGAAAATTCCCGTCGGTCGAAACGCTCGTATGCGATATGTCCAGCAATATTCTGTCCGAAGTAATAGACGTCAGTAAATTCGGCGTAATCTATGCGGGCGCACAGAAAAACATTTCCTGCGCGGGCGTTACCGTCGTTATCGTGAGACGCGACCTTCTCAATAAAGCGATGCCCATTTGCCCCACTATGCTCAAATGGGAAACGCAGGCAAAGGAAAACAGCCTTTACAATACGCCCCCCTGCTTTTCGATTTATATCGCTGGTCTGACCTTAAAATGGCTTAAAAAAATGGGCGGAGTACCCACAATACAGAAAATCAACGAAGAAAAAGCGAAAATGCTTTACGACTATATCGACAACAGCGGATTCTACACCAACCCCGTACGTCCCGAAGACAGAAGCATCATGAACGTGCCTTTCGTTTCCCCCTCGAAGGAGCTCGACGCCGAATTCGTGGCGAACGCCGAAGCAAACGGAATTATGGCGATAAAAGGACACCGTCTCGCAGGCGGAATGCGCGCGTCTATTTACAACGCGATGCCCGTTGAAGGCGTTAAACACCTTATCGCCTATATGGAAAAATTCGCAAAGGAACACAGATAAGGTGAATTATGGCAAAAGTTCTTAAACTCAATTCAATCAGCCCGAAAATCAACGAAGTTCTCGACGAAAAGTACGAGGTTTCGTCCGAATGTCTTTCCCCCGACCTCATTCTCGTAAGAAGCGCGCAGATGGCGGATTACGAAGTCCCCGAAAGCCTTATCGCGGTAGGACGCGCGGGAGCGGGCGTAAATAATATACCCGTAAAGGAGTACGCCGAAAAAGGAATCGCGGTATTCAATGCGCCCGGCGCAAACGCAAACGCGGTAAAAGAACTGGTAATAGCCGCTTTGTTGCTTTCGTGCCGCAAAATCGTCGAAGGCATAGGATGGGCAAATTCTCTCAAACCCGGGGACGGCGAGGTAAAAACGCTTGTCGAAAAGGGAAAATCCCGTTTTGTCGGCGGGGAAATACTC
>ENA-OYYI01000171-OYYI01000171.1-human-gut-metagenome-genome-assembly--contig:-NODE-171-length-30666-cov-8.414132_pt1 | contig 30666 bp, 32 predicted proteins | sample MGYA00244063_ERZ653448 | MGnify/ENA primary metagenome ERZ653448 (study PRJEB26926, sample SAMN06165192) | human gut metagenome | biome: ENVO:00009003; feature: ENVO:2100002; material: ENVO:00002003...
CGTCAGATGTGTATAAGAGACAGGTTCACTATTAGTATAATAGTTCATTTTTTAAAAATATTCAAGCGTTTTAAACTTTAAATTTCAGTTTTAAGTCTAAAAACGCGACGATATCGCGATTTTTATCTTTCTAAAAACCGCCGCTCAGTCCTTGTTATCGTCGGAAAGATTGAGTTTTCTGAAATTATCGCATCTTTTTTCGAATTCCTTGACGATATCGTCGTTATATATCGGATTGACGTTGACGGCGATTATCCCGAATTCTTTTTTCTTGTCGCCGGCGGTCTGAAGATAAAGTTTCTTCGTCAGTTTTTCTTCCGCCGAGGCGAGAACGGAGTCATACGGTATTTTGATTGAAACGACGCCGTACGAAATTTTAAAATACTTTTCGCAGAACTGATAGTACGTATTTGCGATAAGAAGTATCGCAATAACGAAAAGTATAATTCCGCAAACCAGTGAAGTCACTGTTACGGCCACGTTTTTTCCGCCCGAAAAAACGCCGGTATCGGTAAGAATCAGCACGTTTATTACCGTCGAAGCAACGGTTATGGCAAGTACGAAAGCGGTAAGAGCGTAAACCGCCGCAGACAATTTCATTTTAAATTTCATATTACACCTTGTCGGTATTTTATCACAAGGCGAATAAAAATACAAATAAAAAATACATAGTTCAATATATTTAAATCGTTTTGAAAAACGCGGTTTGTGTTGTATAATCAAATAAAAATGCGTAATAAAGGAGGTCTCGATGATTGACGTCAGAAAAAGCGGAGCGTATCTGCACGAAGGAAAATTCAAAAGCATCGGCGAAATAAGACAGACTTTTTCGGATAAGGAAATTTCCGAGGCCTTCAAAGGCACGATGACTTATTCGGTATTGTCCGCTCACAGCGTTTCGGGCGCTTATAAGGGCGAGCCAATTCATATTCGTTTCGACGCCATCGCTTCGCACGACATCACTTACGTGGGAATTATTCAAAGCGCGAAAGCAAGCGGTCTTAAACGTTTCCCGTTGCCTTACGTGCTGACGAACTGTCACAACTCGCTGTGCGCCGTGGGAGGCACGATAAACGAAGACGACCACGTATTCGGCTTGTCCGCCGCAAGAAAGTACGGCGGTATTTACGTTCCCGCAAACGTGGCAGTCATACATACTTATATGCGTGAAAAGTTTGCGGGCGCAGGAAAAATGATTCTCGGCAGCGACAGTCACACCCGTTACGGCGCTTTCGGCACTCTGGCAATAGGAGAGGGCGGTCCCGAACTCGTAAAACAACTTCTCGGCCGCACTTACGACGTCAGATATCCCGAGGTCGTTGCGGTCAGACTTACGGGAAACGTCCGTCACGGCGTCGGGCCGCAGGACGTTGCGCTTGCGATAATAGGCGCGGTATTCGGAAGCGGGGCGGTAAAAAACAAAGTGCTCGAGTTTATCGGCGACGGCGTAAGTAACCTCGATATGGAATTCAGAAACGGCATAGACGTTATGACAACCGAAACGGCGTGTCTGTCCAGTTTGTGGATTACCGACGACAAAACGAGAGATTATCTCGAAATGTTGGGTAGACCCGACGATTATAAAGAAATGCGTCCCGAAAAACTGGCCTTTTACGACGCCGCCGTTACCGTTGATTTGTCGGAAATCGAGCCTATGATTGCCTTGCCGTTTCATCCGAGCAACGTGTACAGACTTAAAGACGTCATCGAAAATCCCGGCGATATTTTTTCAAAAGTCGAAAAAGATTATGTTGCCGTAACCGGGGCAGACAGACCCGCGTTGCGACTTACGGACAAAATACGCGACGGAAAAGTTTTCGTATCGCAGGGTATTATTGCGGGATGTTCGGGCGGCACGTATGCAAATATCGCCGCGGCGGCAAATGTTCTGAAAGGCGCGGATACGGGAAACGGTGCGTTCTCTCTGAGCGTCTATCCCGGAAGTATGCCCGTTTATCTCGATTTGATGAAGAAAGGATATTTAAGCGCGCTTACGGAGGCCGGCGCCGTAATAAAACCGTGTTTCTGCGGACCGTGTTTCGGCGCGGGCGACACACCTTGCAACAACGGGCTCAGCATCCGTCATACCACTCGTAATTTCGAAAACAGGGAAGGAAGCAAACCGTCGGGAAGACAGATTGCGGCGATTGCTCTTATGGACGCGCGAAGCATTGCCGCGACCGCAAAAAACGGCGGCGTTCTTACTTCTGCCGCGGACGTCGATTACGACGAGAAAACCGAAGCGTTCCGCTTTGACGAAGGAATATACGAAAAACGCGTATACAACGGATGGAGAAATCCGCGTCCCGAGGAAAACCTCGTTTACGGACCTAATATCAGAGACTGGCCGGAAATCGACCCGATGCCCGATAACCTGATACTCAAAGTCGCGGCGGCAATAAGCGACCCCGTAACTACCACGGACGAACTCATTCCGTCGGGCGAAACGTCGAGTCTAAGAAGCAATCCTTTGCGCCTTGCGGAGTTTACTCTGTCGCGAAAGTGTCCCGATTACGTTTCGAGAGCAAAAAAAATCAAAGAGGAAGCGGACGCCGTGAAAAACGGAGTCATACCCGAAGACGTCAGATTCGTTCTTGAAAAAACGGGTCTGAAACTTTTCGGCACGACGGCTCTCGGAAGCGTTGTCTGCGCAGTAAAACCCGGCGACGGAAGCGCAAGAGAACAGGCCGCGTCCTGTCAGAGAGTTTTAGGAGCGGCCGCGAACATAGCAAAGGAATACGCAACGAAACGTTACAGAAGCAATCTCATAAACTGGGGAATGTTGCCCCTTATATCCGACGAGAAATTCGAGCTTGACGACCTTATCGTTATGCCCGACGCGAAAGCGAGACTGATTGCGCAGAGTTCTTTTTCCTGCTATCTTCTGCGAAAGGGCAAGATTAAAAAAATTACGCTCGACGTGGGCGTACTGACAAATGCGGAACGCGATATTATTCTTGCGGGTTCGCTGATAAACTACTATGCCGAAAACGCAAAAAAGGAGGATTAAATGTTGGATTTCGACAATGAAAACAATGGTAAAGACTTAAACGGTATTGCCGAAGAACGGGAAACGGATACCGCCCGCGAGGCTGACGACATTTCCGCGGCCGAAACTTCGTACGACGAAAACGACGTTTACGAGAAGTACGGTTTTAAAAACAACGATTCGTTCAACCATTCGCAGTATCATACGGATAAAAGCTATGCTAACGTTTCTCACAGTGAGGAACAGAAAAAACGTCCCGCTCCCGAAGTGCGCGGCTGGACGGCCTTTTTCAGGTCGCTTCCATATCCGATGATTACCGTCGTGATTTATCTTATCGTCGGTTTCGTATGCAACGCATGGCATCCCGCCTGGATAATTTTCCTTACGATTCCCGCCTATTATTCGATAGTCGAGCATTACATTCAGACGGGGAAAATCAGATTTCCGTTGTTCACGATTGTGCTTATCGCATACCTGCTGATGGGTACGCTCGGCGATTTGTGGCACCCCGGTTGGATAGTGTTTTTCGCTTTGCCGCTTTATTTCGTATTCGATAACCTTATGAAGATAAAGCATACGAGACTTATAATATATACGCTTGTGTGCATAGCGATTTACGTTCTTATAGGCGTAACGCTTAAATTATGGCATCCGACGTGGATAATTTTCCTTACGATACCCATTTTCGAAAGCCTTTATAATTCCACCGCAAAACTCATAAAGGAAAAGCGCGCCGAACGCGCTGAAAAAGAGGGCGAAAAACCCGCAAAGAAGGAACGCACGTTTAAAAAACATAATGACGGACAGAAATAAGAACATTCTCGACATACTTGAAAAAGACTATCCCGAGGCTCGTTGCGAACTTGAGTTTTCAACGCCTTTCGAGTTGCTTGTCGCAGTAGTGCTTTCGGCGCAATGCACGGACAGGCGCGTGAATATCGTCACCCGCGAAATGTTTAAAAAAGTCAATACGCCGCAGGGTTTTGCGGAAATGTCGACAGAGCAAATCGAGGAATTCGTGCGACCGTGCGGTTTTTACCGCAATAAGGCAAAATCCATAAAGGAGCTGTCCGAAGATATCGTAAATAACTACGGAGGAGAAGTCCCCCGATGTCTTGACGAACTCGTGAAACTTAAAGGCGTGGGAAATAAAACAGCCGCCGTCGTATACTCGGTTGCTTTTCACGGCGAAGCATTGCCGGTCGACACGCACGTTTTCCGCGTGTCTCACAGACTTTCGCTTTCGGACGGAAAAACGGCAGACGCCGTTATGGAAGACCTTAAAAGACAGTTTCCTTCCGACAAATGGTATACTTTGCATCATACGATGATATTTCACGGAAGATATACCTGTAAGAGCCGCAAGCCGCTTTGCGAAAATTGTAATTTAAACGACTATTGCACATATTATAAGGACCTGAAAAATGAATAAGATTTTAAGTCGTAAAAAGTTTTCGGAAAACGTTAACGAATACGTTATTTCCGCACCCGACGTCGCAAGACGCGCCGACGCCGGGCAGTTCGTTATTCTGCGCGTAGACGAAGAGGGCGAACGTATACCCTTTACAATATGCGATTTCGACCGCGAAGCCTGTACGGTAACCATTCTCGTGCAGACGGTCGGATACAGCACGATGAAGCTCGCGACGTTGAAAGAGGGCGACTGTATTGCCGATTTTGCGGGGCCTCTCGGAAAAGCAACCGACCTTGACGAATACGAAAATATTCTGCTTGTGGGCGGCGGTATCGGAAGCGCCGTAATTTATCCTCAGATTAAAAAACTTTTTTCGAAAGGAAAAAAAGCAGACGTCGTAACGGGCGCAAGAAACGAAAGCCTTCTTATTTATCGCAACGAGTTTAAAACGTACGCCCGCAATCTTTATGAAATGACGGACGACGGAAGCGCGGGCGAAAAAGGTTTCGTAACAGATAAAATCAGAAATTTACTGGACGGAGGCGAGAAATACGACTGCATTTTTGCGGTGGGACCTCTGCCGATGATGAAGGCGGTTGCCGAACTTACGCGCGGTTACGGCATAAAAACCATAGTCAGCATGAACACTGTTATGGTTGACGGCACGGGTATGTGCGGCAGTTGCAGACTTACCGTCGGCAACGAAATCAGATACGCATGCGTCGACGGTCCCGAATTCGACGGTCATCTTGTTGATTTTGACGAAGCGATTGCGAGAAACGGATTTTATCGCGACGAGGAACGCTCGCACGTTTGCAGACTTACGGGAGGTGTGAGATAATGGCCGATTTTTTAAGACACGAAATGAAAAACCAATCTCCCGAACAAAGAGTAAAAAACTTTGACGAAGTCGCTTTGGGTTTCGATAAAACGACGGCGAAGGCGGAAGCCGAAAGATGTCTTAACTGTAAAAACGCACCGTGTCGAAAAGGTTGTCCCGTCGGCGTGAATATTCCCGCGTTTATATCGTATGTGAAAAACGACGATATGGACGGCGCGGTCGCAAGTCTTAACGGAGATAACAGTCTGCCCGCCGTTTGCGGCAGGGTCTGTCCGCAGGAAAGACAATGCGAACGGTTTTGCGTCCGCAGAGAAAAAGCGGGTGGAAGCGTATCGATAGGAGCGCTTGAAAGATACGTTGCGGATTATGCCTTGAAAAAGGGAAAACAACAGGAAAGAAAGGTTAAAACCACCGGCAAAACCGCGGCCGTTATCGGAAGCGGTCCGGCAAGTCTTACGTGCGCCGCGGATTTACAGTCTCACGGATTCGACGTTACCGTTTTCGAGGCTTTTCATAAAGCGGGAGGAGTGCTTGTGTACGGCATCCCCGAATTCAGATTGCCGAAAGACATCGTTAAAAAGGAAATCGATAATTTGTCCGAAATGGGCGTGAAGTTCCGATTCGATACGATAATAGGAAAAACCTTTACCTTGGACGAACTTCGCAAAAATTTCGACGCGGTATTTATAGGAACGGGCGCGGGACTTCCTTTGTTTTTAAAAATCAAAGGCGAAAATCTTCCGGGCGTTTACAGCGCAAACGAATACCTGACAAGGGTTAATCTTATGAAAGCGTACGATAAAAACTCGATTACGCCCGTTCAACGAGGAAAACACGTTGTAGTTGTCGGCGCGGGAAACGTCGCTATGGACGCCGCGCGCACCGCAGTCAGAATGGGCGCCGACGACGTAACGCTCGTATACAGACGCGGCCGTGAGGAGATGCCTGCTCGCCGGGAAGAAATTATTCACGCCGAGGAAGAAGGCGTAAAATTCGAGCTTCTTACCAATCCCGCGGAAATCCTCGGAACAGACGGAAAAGTCTCGGGAATCAGGTGCGTCAGAATGGAACTCGGCGAACCGGATTCTTCGGGAAGGCGCAGTCCGCACGCGATTGAAGGAAGCGAATTCGATATTATCTGCGACCAGGTCATAGTTGCGCTCGGCACGTCGCCGAATCCTCTTCTGAGAGACGGCGCAACGGGACTTGAAATCACGTCCAAAGGTACGATTGTCGTAAACCCCGAAACGGGCGAAACGTCTCTTGAAAACGTTTATGCGGGCGGCGACGCCGTAACGGGCGCGGCTACCGTAATTCTTGCAATGGGCGCCGGCCGTCTTGCCGCAAAAAGTATTATCGAAAAACTCGGCGATAAAAAATAACAGGGTGATAAAGTCGCCGGTGTAATAAAAAAGACAGGAAACAAATATTATGTTGGATTATGTAACGATATTTTGTAAAGCGGGTAACGGAGGCGACGGAATAGTCTCCTTTCATCGCGAAAAATTCGTTCAGGCGGGCGGTCCCGACGGAGGCGACGGCGGAAACGGCGGAAACGTTGTTTTTGAAGTAGACGAAAATCTTAACACACTTATAGATTTTAAATTCAAAAAACATTTCCGTGCCGAAAACGGCGGAAACGGCGCGGCGAAAAACTGCTTCGGAAAAAGCGGCGAAGACCTTGTTATAAAAGTGCCGAAAGGTACAGTAATTAAGGATAAGGAAAGCGGCGTCGTCGTTGCCGATATGAAAGAAAAAGGAATGAGGAAGGTCCTTCTGAAAGGCGGCAGAGGCGGACGCGGAAACGCTCGGTTTGCAACGCCTACGAGGCGCGCGCCGTCTTTTGCGCAAAGGGGCACGAAAACCGAGGAGCACGCTCTTATTCTCGAACTTAAAACAATCGCCGACGTGGGACTTATAGGGTTTCCTAACGTCGGAAAATCGACGTTGTTATCTGTAATGACGTCTGCAAAACCAAAGATTGCAAATTATCATTTCACGACGCTTGCTCCCAATCTCGGCGTACTTAAATACTACGACGAAAGCGTCGTTATAGCCGATATTCCCGGTCTTATAGAAGGTGCGAGCGAGGGCGCGGGACTTGGACACGATTTTTTAAGACACGTCGAAAGAGTAAGACTTCTCGTGCACGTCGTCGATATATCGGGAAGCGAGGGCAGAGACCCTTACGAAGATTACGTTAAAATCAACGGCGAACTGGATAATTACAGTTTGAAATTATCCGGACTTAAACAGATAGTATGCGTCAATAAAACCGACCTTCTGTCAGAAGACGACGCGAAAAAAGCCGTCACCGATTTCGAGAAGAAAGCGGGTGTGAAAGTCATTGCGGTTTCGGCATATACGCATAAAGGTATCGACGAATTGCTGAAAGCCGTAATCGAGGAACTTAAAACCGCAGACAAACCCGAAGATATTTACGTTGAAGAGAATTTCGAATTTGAAAGTCGAGATAACACGAGTTACGAAATCGAACGCGAGGACGACGGCACTTTCGCGGTGTACGGCGGTCTTATCGATATGCTTGCCAAAAACGTCATTATTTCCGACGCGGACAGTTTCAGGTATTTTCAGAAAGTACTTCTCGACAAAGGTATTATCGACGCTTTAAGACAGAAAGGCGCTCGCGACGGCGATACCGTCGTCGTTGGCGATATCGAATTTGAATTTTTGGAATAAACGAGGTACACATATGATTTCGACTAAAGACAGAGCAAAACTAAAAGGACTTGCGCAAAAACTCGAACCTGTTTTTCAGATAGGAAAAAACGGCGTTACCGATAACGTCGTCGAACAGATTTCCATTGCTTTGGACGCGCGCGAACTGGTTAAGATAAACGTTCTTAAGAATTCCGACGAAAACGCCAAAACCGTCGTAAATACTCTTGCCGAGAAACTTAATGCCGAAGCCGTAGCGGCAATCGGAAACAAAATCGTTCTTTACCGTTACAGCGACAAAAAAGGCGTCGTTCACGTACTTTAATCGTTTATCGGCGCAAATTATAAGCGGGATTTGTTGAAATTATCCCGCTTTTATGTTATTATTCAAAAGAATTATACTTTTAAGGTGTGGCAAAATGCTGATTTACGACGAAAAACACGAATGCGCTTCGCAGGAGGATATGCGGAGTCTGCAACTGTCAAAATTGAAAAAAATCGTTGAATACGCTTATGAAAACGTTCCTTTTTATAAGAAAAAATACGACGCAGCCGGCGTAAAACCCGGGGATATAAAGACGCTTAAAGATATCGAGCGTCTGCCTTTCGTGGAAAAAAGCGACCTCAGAGACAATTATCCTTACGGACTTGCCGCAGTGGATATCGAGGACACCGTGCGGATACACGCTTCGAGCGGCACGAGCGGTAAACCTACCGTAGTTTTTTATACGCGCGACGACCTCGAAACGTGGACGGAATGTATGGCGCGTATCGTAACTATGGGCGGCGTTACGAAAAAAGACATCGTGCAGGTGTCTTTCGGATACGGGTTGTTTACGGGCGCTTTAGGACTGCATCAGGGACTGGAAAGAGTGGGCGCGACCGTCGTGCCCGCGTCGAGCGGCAATACCGAACGTCAGGTTATGCTTATGCACGACCTCGGCGTAACGGGTATGGTATGCACGCCGTCCTATGCGTTGCATATAAGCGAGGTAATGGCGGCGTCAGGCTATAAGAAAGAGGATTTTAAGCTTAAATGGGCTCTTCTCGGAAGCGAGGCGTCGACCCTCGAAATGCATAAAGAAATCAGTCGCCGTCTCGGCGTATTTCCTACCGATAACTACGGTTTGTCGGAAATTATAGGTCCAGGCGTATCGGGCGAATGTCTCGAAAAAAACGGTATGCACGTCAACGAGGACCATTTTTATCCCGAAATCGTCGACAGCGAAACGCTTGAAGCCGTAAAGGACGGCGAATGGGGCGAACTCGTGCTTACCGCTCTCGACAAATTCGGTATGCCGATGATAAGGTACAGAACGAAAGACATAACGAGACTGAATCGCGAGCCGTGTAAATGCGGAAGAACTCTCGTTCGTATGGACAGAATCAAGGGCAGAAGCGACGATATGCTGAAAATCCGCGGAGTCAACGTTTTCCCGTCGCAGATTGAAAGCGTGCTTATGGAAATGCCCGAAATAGGCGGACAATACCATATTACGGTTAAACGCGAAAATTTTTCGGACGTTCTCGAAGTGGCGGTCGAAGTAGCCGACGCAAATCTTCTCACCGATTACGGCAATCTTCAGAAACTCGTTCAGAAGGTAAAACACAATCTGCGCGTGGTGTTGCAGATTGACGCCGTGGTAAAACTTGTCGAGCCGTTATCGCTAAAACGTTTCGAGGGCAAGGCACAGAGGGTAACTGATTTAAGAAATAAAAAGGAATTTTAAATATTTTGGTAAAACTATGAAAAAATTGATGTTGGGAAACGAAGCGGTTGCGCGCGGCGCGTACGAAGCCGGGGTAACCGTGGCAACAGCCTATCCGGGTACGCCGAGTACCGAAATTACCGAGAATATCGCGCGATACGACGAAATATACGCCGAGTGGTCTCCGAACGAAAAAGTTGCCATGGAAGTGGCGTACGGCGCGGCGGTAGCCGGCGCGAGAAGCATCGTGTCGATGAAACACGTCGGTCTTAACGTTGCGGCAGACCCTCTGTTTTCGGCGGCATATGCCGGGGTGAACGGAGGAATGGTGATTGTCGTTGCGGACGACCCCGCTATGCACAGCAGTCAGAACGAACAGGACAGCAGATATTATGCCGTCAGCGCGCACGTGCCTATGCTGGAACCGTCCGACAGCGAAGAGGCGAAGGAATTCGTAAAGGAAGCGTTTGCATTGTCCGAAAAGTACGACACGCCGGTTTTTCTCAGAACCACTACGAGACTCGCGCACAGTCAGAGTTTTGTCGAACTTTGCGACAGAGCGGACGTAAGCGTAAAAAAATACGAAAAAGATATCACGAAATATACTTTAATGCCGTCCACCGCAAAGATAAGACATATCGCCGTAGAAAAACGCGAAAACGAACTGAAACGCGAAATCGAGAATTCCCCTTTGAATTTTATTTACGAAGGAGATAAAAAAATCGGTGTGGTGACATCGGGCGTCGTTTATCAGTACGTCAGGGAAGCGTTGCCCGACGCGTCCGTATTTAAACTGGGTTGCGTATATCCTTTACCCGTTGAAAAAATCCGTAAATTTGCCGAAAGCGTCGGAAAACTTATCGTTGTCGAAGAGCTGGAACCCGTTATCGAAAACGCGCTGAAGGCAAACGGAATACCTTGCGAGGGGAAGAAGTATTTCGGCGTGCAGGGCGAGTTATCCGTCGGCAGGATAAAAACCGCGCTGTCGGGCGAGAGCTTTTCCTATAAAAATAACGTTGTAAACGTTCCGGTAAGGCCGCCGGTAATGTGCGCGGGCTGTCCTCACCGCGGCGTATTTTACGTGCTGAAAAAACTCGGTTGCAGGGTTATTTCGGATATAGGATGTTATACTCTCGGCGCTCAATCGCCGCTGTCTGCCGTGGATACGGTACTTTGTATGGGCGCAAGCCTCGGAATGGCGCAAGGATTCGAACACGCGCTCGGACGCGAAAATACCAAAAACGTTGTTGCGGTTATCGGCGACAGCACGTTTATACATAGCGGTATTACCGGACTTATCGACGCCGTTTACAATAAAACCGCGCTGACTCTCGTAATACTCGACAACAGCACTACGGGTATGACGGGACATCAGGAGCACCCGGCGACGGGCAAAACCATAAAAGGCGAAGATACGTATGCGCTTAACCTCGAAGACGCCGTAAAAGCGTCGGGCGTGAATTTTGTCGAAACGGTGGACGCCTACGATATGAAAGCCGTAGAAAAGGCGATTAAAGAGGCTTGCTCGTACGACGGCGTGTCGGTGGTAATTGCAAAACGTCCGTGCGCGCTTAAAATCAGACTCGCCGAAAAACCTTATGAAATAAGAGATTGCAAGAAGTGCGGAAAATGTCTGAAAATCGGCTGTCCCGCGATACAGAAAAATCCCGACGGCAGCGCATGTATCCGTCACGAATTGTGCGTGGGTTGCGGCGTCTGTCGCGATATGTGCGCGTTCGGCGCGATTGTAAAGGAGTGAGATTATGAATATTAACGTGCTTATAGTAGGCGTCGGGGGACAGGGGACGTTGCTTGCCAGCCGCATTCTCGGAAAAATTGCCGAAAACGACGGAAGCGATTGCAAACTTTCGGAAGTTCACGGCATGGCGCAAAGAGGCGGAAGCGTCGTGACGCACGTAAAAGCGGCCGAAAAGGTTTTAAGCCCGATAATCTCGGAAGGCGACGCCGACGTGGTGCTTGCTTTCGAACAACTGGAAGCGCTCCGGTACGTAAACTATCTTAAACGCGACGGAACTGTAATAGTAAATTCGCAAAAGATATTGCCTATGCCCGTAATTACGGGCGCGGAGGTTTATCCCGAAAACGTTACGGACGTTCTGAAAAAAGAATGCCGCTTCGTCATAGAGGTTCCCGCGCTCGAAATAGCCGAAAGCGCGGGAAATGCAAAAACCGTGAACACTGTGATGTTGGGCGTACTCGCAAAAACGGTGGGTTTACCTTATGAAGAAGTTAAAAAAGCCGTTATCGAAACCGTTCCCGAAAAAGTCAGAAACGTAAATCTCGAGGCATTTGAGAAAGGATATAATTTTAAATGAAATACTATAATAAAGAAATCGAAACGATGAGCCGCGACGGCTTGTTCGTGTTGCAATCGGAAAGACTCGTAAACGCCGTAAAACGCGTTTACGAAAACGTGCCGTATTATTGCGCGAAGATGGACGCGATAAAACTTAAACCTTCGGATATTAAAACCATAGCCGATTTACATAAATTGCCTTTTACAGTAAAAACGGATATCCGCGCGAATTATCCTTTCGGTTTGTTCGGAGTCGACAAAAAACAGGTTGTAAGACTGCACGCTTCGTCTGGTACGACGGGAAAACTGACGGTTACCGGCTATACCAAGCGCGACCTCGAGGACTGGTCGGAGTGTTGCGCACGTGCGCTTGTTTCCGCGGGTATAGACGAAAACGACACCGTCCACGTCGCATACGGTTACGGATTGTTTACGGGAGGTCTCGGCCTTCATTACGGCGTTGAAAAGCTCAGTGCGACCGCCGTACCCGTTTCCAGCGGAAACACTATGCGGCAGATTACGTTGCTTAAAGATTTCGGCGCGACCGCGCTTGCCTGCACGCCTTCTTACGCGATATATCTTGCGGAAAGCATGAAAGAAGCGGGAGTCGGCGTCGACGACCTTATGCTTAAAACGGGTATATTCGGCGCCGAACCCTGGACCGAGGAAATGCGCGCGGAAATAGAGAAAAAACTGCATATTAAAGCGTATGATATTTACGGACTTTCGGAAGTCAGCGGTCCGGGCGTCGCGATGGAATGCTCCGCAAGACGCGGGAAACACGTATACGAAGATTTGTTCTATCCCGAAATCGTCAATCCCGACACGCTCGAGCCGCTTCCTTACGGAGAAAAGGGCGAACTCGTTTTTACTACTTTAAACAAAGAATGTCTGCCTCTTATCCGTTACCGGACGCGCGATATCTGCACGCTTTATCTCGAAGAATGCGAATGCGGTCGCACGCTCGTCAAAATGGGCAGAATAGAGGGGCGCAGCGACGATATGCTTATAATCCGCGGCGTAAATATTTTCCCGTCGCAGATTGAGACCGTTCTGCTTAATATAGGCGGAATGATAGGTCCGCATTATCAGATTATCGTCGACAGACAGGGAAGTCTCGATACGCTTGAAATTCAGGTTGAACTTTCCGACTACGCCTTTTCGGACGAAGTGCGTGAAATCGAAAAAGTTAAAGCGCGCGTCGCTCACGATATGCAGTCCATGCTGGGCGTCAGCGCGAAAATAACCATCGTTTCGCCTCATTCGCTGCCGAGAAGCGACGGAAAAGCGAAAAGAATAATCGATAAACGCAAATAAAGGAGGAAAAACTATGCTGGTTAATCAACTTGCCGTATTTCTCGAAAACAGAAAAGGCCGTCTGAAAGAATTGGCGGGTGTTCTCGCAAAAGAGAAAATCGACCTGCTTACGCTGTCCATTGCCGACACCGAGGACTTCGGCATCGTCAGATTTATCACCACGGATAACGACCGCGCGCTCTCGGCGTTGAGAAACGCGGGTTTCACCGTTACCGAAAGCGACCTGATAGGTATTGAAATCGGCGACGTTCCCGGCGCTTTGTCAAACGTGCTTAAAGTGCTTGCGGACGGCGATATCGGAATAGAATACCTTTACAGTTACGCCCGCACCGAAGAACAAAAAGCGATTATTCTCTTTAAGGTAAAAGAGGTCGGTAAAGCGCTTGACGTTCTGTCGCGCGCCGACGTAAGGGTGCTGGACCGCACTCTCGAATGATATGGATAAAAAATCGGCAAGAAATCTTGCGAAAGAACGGGTTAAAAGTCTTTCGGACGCCGAAAAACTTATAAAGAGCGCAAAAATTGCGTCTGATTTTACCGATTATTTCGTCAGCCGCGGTTTTAAATCGATTTTTATTTATAAATCGGTGGAAAACGAAGTTTCGACGGAAAGCGTTATCGACGCGCTTTTGAAGCAAGGGATAAAGGTTTTCGTGCCGAAAACATCGGGAGAAGATATGTTCGTTGCCGAAATAAACGATAATACCGAGTATCTGCCGAACGCGTTCGGCATTCCCGAGCCCGTATCCGCCGCAACGGAGTTTTACGGCGCGGACGTCAACGTCGTACCCCTCGTCGCTTTTGACGAAAAACTAAACCGTCTCGGTCACGGAAAAGGCTACTACGACAGATATCTTGCCCGCGCAACGGGAAAAATCTGCGCGTTCGCATTCGGATGTCAGAATACGGGCGCGCTCGAAACCGAAACGCACGACGTTAAAATGCATCTGATATTTACCGAAAACGGCGTGCTCGGAGAGGAACGATGAGAATTATTTCGGGAAAATACAGAGGTCGCGCTCTGAAATCGCTGCAAGGCGAAATTACGCGTCCGACCACCGACAGGGTAAAGGAATCGCTTTTTGACATAATACAGTTCCGCGTTAATGACAGCGTCGTGCTCGATTTGTTTGCGGGAAGCGGCGCGCTCGGCATAGAGTGCCTGTCGCGCGGAGCAAAAAGGGCGGTTTTCTGCGACGTCGATAAAGGCGCGGTCGAAATCGTAAAACAAAATCTTAAAAATATCGACGGCGATTATAAAATTTTCAACTGCGATTTCACCCGCGTATTGAAAGCGGGCGATAAATATGATATTATATTTATAGACGCGCCCTACAGAAGCGGTCTCGCGTATAAAGCGCTTGAATTGATTGTTTCGGAAGGCGTACTCGAAGAGGACGGAATAATATGTTGCGAAAGACTTTTCGAACTTCCCGTCGAAATTCCGTCGGGACTCGAAAGGCGCGATTCGCGGAAATACGGCATTACGGCGCTGGATTTTATCGGATATGCAAAAAACGGCAGTAATAACGGGTAGTTTCAACCCCGTAACGAGCGGTCATCTTTTTCTGCTTGAAAAAGGGCTTGAACTTTTCGACCGCATATATATGGTTATACTCGTCAATCCCGACAAGACGTACCTGACGACCGTCGGGGAAAGGTTGGATATGCTTAAAAAAGCCGTCGGGAAATACGATAACGTCGTTGTCGACGCATACGACGGCTACGCCTGCGATTACTGTATAAAGGTCGGCGCGAAAGTTATGTTGCGCGGCGTTAGAAATCCCGTCGATTTGAATTACGAGCTGGACCTCAGACGACAAAACCTCGAATTTAAAGGTATAGACACTATATTACTCGTTTCCGACGATTCGCACCGGAACGTAAGCTCGACTTTTGTAAGGGAACACGGACACGAGTAGGAGGAGTTTTTATGGATAATTTTATGCAACTTCTTAACGAACTCGAACAGGTCGTTTCGGGCGCGAAAAAATCGGTATTTTCTTCAAACGACGCCATCGTAAACAGAGCGCAGATGCTTGAAATAATCGACCGCATGCGCGAGGCGTATCCCGACGTCATGCGTCAGGCGCAGTTTATTGTCGAAGATTGCGACAACCAGAAACAGCGCGCGCTTGAATACGGCAACAGGATTATTCAGGAGGCGGAGGCAAGGCGAAATAAACTGCTTGACGAAAGCGATATTTTAAAACAGGCTACCGCCGAGGCGGAAAGCGTCAGAAAAGAGGCGTACGAAATGCGCGCACGAGTCGAGTACGACGCAAAATGCAAAATCGACGAGGTGTTGAGCGACAGCGAGGTAACTTTGCGCGACGCGCTTACGCTTATCCGCAACAACAGGGAAGAATTAAGACAAACGGGGGCAAACGCACCTCAGCAGACGTCCGAGAGCCTGCAATATCAGAATAACGGCAGCGATATAAGATAAGCTATGCCCGCTCCCGCTGCTGCCTGAAAAGTCTTTACGGCAAGATAATAGCGCGCTTTTATTTTCGCTTCCGCAAGAAAGGTCATAGCCTGCAGAAAAATGCATATTCCGCCAAAAGATACGAGTGCCGTCAACGCGGCAATCATCGTATGTACTTCGGGCGGATTTTTTATTATTTCTTTCGCACCTCTCGTCATCTCGAATATTCCCGCCACAAACGGAGCGGCGTTTCCGAACAGCGTAAAAAAGCCGAGGTCGGAAAGAACGTCGATTAGAAGCCCGAAAATGGCAATCAGACCGCCTACCGATAAAATCGAAATAACCGAATCGTTTACGCTTTCGCCGATAAGATTTTCGGGGACGGGTCTCGCGTCGGTTGTTTTAACGTTTTTTGCGCTTAACGGTTTTACGTTGCAGAAAAGAAGTCCCGTTACGATTGCCGACAAATAATGCGCAATCAGAATAACGACGCTCTCCAATATGTTTTCAAGCATAAACGTTCCGATAGTTCCGATTACAAAAAGAGGAGCCGAAGTGCTGCAAAACGAGATTATTTTTTTACTTTCTTCCTCGTTTATAATGTTATTTTTGTAAAATTCCGATACGAGTTTCGCGCCTATCGGATAGCCCGAAAGAACGCTCATAAAAAAAACGTAAGCCGAAATTTTCGGGGTTTTAAACAAAAATTTCACCGGTTTTTCAAAAGTTTTTCCGACGGAATCGGGAAATCCTAGACCGCTTAAAAGACGTGTAAAAAAGAAAAACGGAAACAGGGCGGGTAATACAGTTGACCAGAAAAGAATTATGCCGTTTTTAACCGACAACAGATATCGCGACGGGTTAACAAGAACCGCCGTCATCAGCGACAATACCAAAAATGACGCAAGAAGTTTACGATATTTCACGCTAATTTTTATGCGTTAGACGGTGTTTTGATTACTTTATAAACGTTGCGTTGAACGGTTCTCTTGATTTCGATAAGACGGAATAGACGCCGTCAACGGTATTTTCGAAATACAAAGCGTCTTTTACGGTTTCGGGCAGACTGCCGACGTCTTTGAAATTAACGACGAGGCAACCGTTTTCCGCAAGTAATTTCAAAGCGTCTTTTTTGTCGTCTCTTACGGCAAGTACGCGCGCATACGGCGGCGACGAATAAAAATAATTCATTTTATCCGCGGTGAGTCCGGTAAGGGCGTAGAGCAATATGCGTTTGATACGCGCCATCGTATATCTTTTCGATTTTACGTTGCGTATAAGCGAATCGTAGTCGTCGCTGATTTCAAGCGCCGATTTTATGCGGTTTTCGAGGCCTTCCGTCACCTCGGGCAACCGTTTGATTTCTTCGGTTTTCATTGTGTGCAGTCTGTACTTTATCAAATCGGACATATCGTTATTAAAGACACAATTATTCAAAGATTTTTTCACAAAATCGGGCAAAAAACGGTCGATTTTTTCGAAATTATCTTCAAAAATGCAATTTCTAATTGCCTGAGCGGACGCAAATTGATTCTCTGTCGAAAGGTCGTTGAAACCCGACTCGCGTTTAATTGTGAAGGAGTCGAAACCGTATTTTTTCGCGCTTTCGATATATTCGATTGCAAGCGTGTTGTTGGGCGTGAACAAACCTTTTTCGTCAAGAGCCCCGGCGCGCGCTCTTATAAGGGAATTGCCTTCTTTCAGATATGCGCGTATTTTCTTCTTATCCTCTTCGCTTTCGGAATGCACGGAGGAGGAAAGCCTTTCGAGTTCGTTCAGATTGCCGCTTTCGCTCCCGAACGCAACGGTCAGGCGCTGTCCGAAACAGGACAATACCTTCATTGCGCCTTCGGCAAATTTTTCGGCGCAGTTTACCGCATAAAATAACGGAAGTTCGACGACGATATCGGCACCCGCCTTTATCGCCCACCCGGCGCGGACGTGTTTGTTTTTAACCGTTACGTCTCCGCGCTCGGAGAAGTTACCGCTTAAAATCACGGCGAAAATATCGGGGTTAATCGTTTTTTTAACCTCGTTTATCAGACGGACGTGCCCGCTGTGCATGGGATTGAATTCCGCAATCGTCGCCGCTATTTTCATTTTTCGTTATTTTTACATTAAAGAAGTTGATTTTTCCACATAATATTATATAATATTATTGCTGTTTAATTATACACTACGCTGTGAAAATTTCAAAGCAAAATAATTCATTAAAGAGGCACTTATGAACAAATTTTTGGACGAATTGTATGAAAGAGCGTCAAAGAAAAACAAAACCATCGCACTTGCCGAAGGTTTCGACAAGAGAGCGGTAAAAGCCGCCGAACTTCTGACAAAACGCGGAATATGCAAAGTCGTGCTGATAGGCAATCCCGACGAAATCTCGAAAAAGAATCCCGAAATCGACCTTGCCGGCGTTACCGTCGTCAACCCTGCGACGTGCGATAAAACCGAAGAATACGCAAATCTCCTTTACGAACTGAGAAAAGCCAAAGGCATGACGCCCGAACAGGCGAAAGAACTTACCTTGAATAACGAAATGTTTTTCGGTACGCTTATGCTTAAATCTGGCGATATCGACGGTCTTGTGGGCGGCGCGGTATTTTCGAGCGCCGACGTCCTGAGAAGCGCGTTTCAGGTTATCAAACCCGCGCCCGGAATCAAATCGGTTTCGAGCTGTTTCGTTATCGTGCCTCCCGAGGGCAACACCGTTACCGACGCGCCCGCAATGATTTTTGCCGACTGCGCCGTCATTCCCGAGCCCGACGAAAACCAACTTGCCGATATAGCGATTGCGGCCGCCGAAAGCGCGAGAAACATTATAGGTATCGAGCCTAAGGTCGCCATGCTTTCTTTCTCGACGAAAGGAAGTGCGAAGCACGAACGCGTCGACAAGGTTAAAAACGCTCTCGCTATAGTTAAAGAGCAGGCTCCCGACCTTGACGTCGACGGAGAAATGCAGCTTGACGCCGCGGTCGTTCCCGCGGTTGCCGCGCAGAAAGCGCCCGAAAGCAAAGTTGCCGGTCAGGCGAACGTACTCGTATTCCCCAACCTCGAAGCCGGCAATATCGGATATAAAATCGCACAGCGTTTCGGCGGTTGTATGGCAATCGGTCCCGTTATGCAGGGCATTGCGAAACCCGTAAACGACCTGTCGAGAGGTTGCGTCGCCGAAGATATAGTGGCCGCCGCCGCCATCACAGCCTTGCAGGCAAAATAAGAGAGGGCGCGATATGAAAATTCTTGTTGTAAACGCCGGTAGCAGTTCTCTTAAATACCAGCTTATCGATATGAATAACGAGGAAGTAATCGCAAAAGGTCTTTGCGAACGCATTACGATGGACGGCTCCCTCCTTACTCAAACCGCAAAAGGAAAACAAAAAATCGTTATCGAAAGTCCTATGCCCACTCATAAAGAGGCAATGGAACTCGTGCTTAAAGCGCTGCTCGACAAAGATAACGGCGCTATTAAAAGCGTAAAAGAAATCAGCGCGGTAGGACATCGCGTTCTTCACAGCGGCGAAGATTTCAAATGCAGCGTGGTCGTGGACGACGACGTTATTGCGAAGTGCAAGAAAAACATCGACCTCGGTCCTCTGCATATGCCCGGCAATATTTCCTGCGTCGAGGCCTGTCGCGAGGTTATGGACGTGCCCATGGTGCTGGTATTCGATACCACTTTCCACGCAACTATGCCTCAGAAAGCATATATGTACGGCATTCCTTACGAACTTTACGAACAGTACAAAGTCAGAAAATACGGTTTTCACGGCACTTCGCATAAATACATTACGGGCGAGGCTGCAAAGTGGCTCGGAGGCAATAAGCGTCTTATAATCTGCCATCTCGGAAACGGAAGTTCTCTTTCGGCGGTAAAGGACGGAAAATGCGTTGATACCACGATGGGATTTACTCCTCTCGAAGGCGTAATGATGGGTACGCGAAGCGGCGATATCGACCCTGCTGCCATCGAATATATCGGCGCAAAACTCAACAAAAATCTGCCCGAAATGGTACAATTTTTGAATAAAAAATGCGGTATGCTCGGCGTAAGCGGTATCAGCAGCGATTGCCGCGACGTTACGACCGCCGCGGAAGAAGGCAACGAAAGGGCGATACTAACCCTCGATATGGTTGGATACCGCATCAAAAAATACGTAGGCGCATTTGCGGCCGTTCTGGGCGGAGTAGACGCAATAATCTTTACGGGCGGAATTGGCGAACACAGTCCCGAAATCCGTGAAAGAGTTATGGAAGGAACGGAGTATCTCGGCGTCGATTTCGATTTCGAGCTCAACAAACATCCCGATAAATCCGACGTTTCCGTTTTGTCTAAACCGTCGTCGAAAGTCAAAGTCGCGATTATCCCCACCAACGAGGAACTCGTCATTGCGAGAGAAACCAAAGAACTTACCGCAAATCTCGTCAAATAAGTGGATTTCGGGCGGTTTATTGGCCTTTTTCGATTGACAAACATTGTTAATATATATATAATTTTAATGTTTTACGGGTATAAGAAATGATTATCGATTTCAAAGACGCCGTTGAAGGCGAGTTTTATACAATCGACGAAACAATCCCTTTGGACGACGCTCTTACGGGAAGTCGCGGAGGCAGGTTCAAAGCCCCCGCAACTTTAAAAGGTTGGTATACTTTTTCCGAGGACACCCTTGCGGTAAACTGCGTGCTCGAAGCCGAGGTTCTTTTCGATTGCGACCGTTGCGGGGCGCCTACAACCGTGAAATACAAAGTACCCGTCGAGGAAACTTTCTTTAAAGACCCTCCCGACGAATACTCTCTTTCCTACGACGACGAGGAAGTCGATCTGACGCCCGTCGTTCACGACAGAGTCGTACTTGCGTCGCCTTCGCAGGTGCTGTGCAGGAAGGATTGCAAAGGTCTTTGCCCGAAATGCGGTCAAAACCTTAACGAAGGCGAGTGTAAATGCAATATTAACGACGGGAAGGACGACGATAAATTCAATCCCTTCTCCGTTCTCAAAAATATGAATAACAATCCGGGAGGTGCAACCAATGGCAGTACCAAAGTGTAAAGTATCCAAAGCAAGACGTAACAGTCGTGCGGCTAACTGGAAACTCGAAACCCCTAATCTGGTCGAGTGCCCTCAGTGCCACGAACTCAAACTCAGCCATCAGGCCTGCAAAAAATGCGGTTACTACGACGGCGAGCAAGTTGTTGCTATTAAAGACAAGAGCGATAAAGAGTAACAGCGTGTCATTACAAGGTAAGGCGGTTTCAATAACGGTCCTTACCTTTTTGTTTTTATGATAACTTCCGTCGCAAACGAAAAAGTAAAATTCGTCAAAAGACTTTCGGAAAAAAAATTCCGCGACGAGGAAGGTTTGTTCGTTGCGGAGGGCGCAAACATTCTGTCCGACCTGAAAGAAGGGTTCTCGGTCAGATACCTTTTCGCTACCGAAGACAATCTTGTCCTTGCAGAGAAATTGTCGGAAAAGTTCGGCGTACCGCCCGAAACGGTCGATTCGAAGGTTATGAAGGCGATGTCCGATACGGTAACTCCCTGCGGAATTCTTGCCGTAATCGAAAAACCCCGTTGCGTCCCTTCGGGCACTAACGCAATCGTTCTTGACGGCGTAAGCGACAGCGGCAATCTCGGTACGATTATTCGTACGGCGGCGGGAGCGGGTTTTTCCGACGTCTATCTTATCGGATGTGCCGACCCGTTTTCGCCAAAGACCGTAAGGGCGAGTATGGGAGCGGTTCTTCGCGTCAATATTATCGTTACCGACAAAGAAAATCTTCAGGGTTATCTCGACGGTTACGTCAGAGTTGCGATGGATATGTCGGGCGACGACGTTTTCGGCTTTAAACCCCGGCGGAAAGTCGCTTTGTTTTTCGGAAACGAAGCGCACGGTTTATCGGATTTCTCATTTGAAAATTCCGACGTTATTTTATCAATTCCTATGCAAAACGGTCAGGAAAGCCTGAACGTTGCGGTTGCCGCAGGCATAGCGATGTACGTAATCAATCACAATTTTATAAATAAGTAGGAGTGTTTTATGAGCGGACACAGCAAATGGCACAACATACAGGCCAAAAAGGGCAAAAGCGACGCGGCGCGCGGAAACGTGTTTACAAAAATAGGTCGCGAAATCGCCATAGCGGTTAAACAAGGCGGAGCCGACCCCAACAGCAATTCCAAACTTCGCGACGCCATCGCAAAGGCGAAAGCCAACAATATGCCCAACGACAATATTCAGCGCAGCATCAAAAAAGCCGCGGGCGAACTCGACAGCGTCAATTACGAGGAATTTACCTATGAAGGTTACGGCGCGGGCGGCGTCGCAATGATTGTCGAAACGCTTACCGACAATAAAAACCGTACGGCTGGCGACGTGAGACATCTTTTCGATAAATTCGGCGGCAGTCTCGGCAGCACGGGATGCGTTTCGTATATGTTCAAAAAGCGCGGCGTAATCGACGTACCCGTTACGGCTATGGCCGAGGACGATATTATGATGCTTGCTATCGACGCGGGCGCCGACGATATAGTTACGCTTGACGACGTATATGAGATTTATACGATGTCCGGAGATTTGTCGAAAGTCCGCGAGGCTCTTGAAAAAGCCGGCGTAGAAATACTTTCCTCGGAAATCGATATGATTCCCGATAACGAGGTCGAAGTTGACGAAAAACATCAGGCGTCTGTCATCAAACTTATCGATAAACTTGAAGAACTCGACGACGTTCAGAACGTTTTCCACAACGCTAAAGACCTTGTCGACGACGAAGAATGAACGTTACCGAACAGGCAAAACGGGCTAAATCGGCCGCTTTAAAACTGCAGGGATATTCAACCGACGACAAAAATAAAATGCTTTTGGCTATTGCCGAAAGCATTTCCTCGTGCCGGAAATATATCCTTGAAGAAAACGAGAAAGACCTTGCCGCTTATCCCGATAAAACGTCGGCTCTTTTCGACAGACTTACGCTTAACGATAAAAGAATCGACGCAATGGTAGAAGGCGTGAAAGAAGTTGCGGCGCTTCCCGACCCTGTCGGCGAAGTAACCGACGAATGGGTTCGTCCGAGCGGTATAAGCATAAAAAAGGTGCGCTCGCCCATAGGCGTTATCGCGATAATTTACGAAGCCCGTCCGAACGTAACCGTCGACGCGGCGGCATTATGCGTTAAAAGCGGCAACGCCGTTATTTTGCGCGGAAGTCGTCAGGCGTTAAACTGCAACAGGGCAATCTATAAGGTAATGTACGAGTCGTTAAAAAAAGCCGGATTTGACGCAGACGTCCTGCAATTTATCGACGACCCGTCGCACGACGGAGCAAAAGAACTTCTTTCGCTTGACGAATACGTCGACGTCGTAATTCCGCGAGGCGGCGAAGGTTTAAAGCATTTCGTACTTGAAAACAGCAGTATTCCCGTTCTTGCGTCCGCGGGCGGAAACTGCCATATTTTCGTTGCGGAATCGGCTGATTTCAATATGGCGCTGAACGTTATCGAAAACGCTAAATGCAGTAAGCCCAGCGTTTGTAACGCGGTCGAACACATACTTGTGGATAATAAAATCGCAAAGTCGTTTATACCTAAATTATACGCGCGTATGCGCGCGTGCGGCGTTACCGTCCTCGGCGACGAAATTTCCCGCTCCGTCGAAAAGGAAATTCTTCCCGCTTCCGACAATGATTACGATACCGAATTTCTTTCGCTGACTCTCACCGTAAAAGCGGTTGACGGCGTATGCGAGGCAATCGACGAGATAAATACGCACGGCACGCGTCACAGCGAAGCGATAATTACTTCCGATAAATCCGAAGCGGACGTTTTCACGACTCTCGTCGACGCGGCGGCAACGTACGTTAACGCGTCAACGCGCTTTACCGACGGATTCGAATTCGGCTTCGGGGCGGAGATGGGAATATCGACGGGAAAACTTCACGCAAGGGGACCGATAGGTCTTGAACAGCTGACTTCCGAAAGATACGTTGTTACAGGCGACGGCGCGATTAGAAAATGACTTCTGTTTTTACGATATGAGGCACGCAAAAGCGTGCTTTTTTTATTATTTTAATTATTCATGTGTAAAATTTTCGTATAATTCCTATTAAATCAGTAAACTTTAATATTATGGCTTGACATTAGACCCGAGTTTACATATAATAAACTTGACTAAAAAGGTAGGTTATATATGAAATTATCATCAAAAGCACGCTACGGACTTAAAGCCTGTCTGGCATTGGCAGAAAATCATAACGTAAACAAACCGCTGGCCCTTCCGGTGTTCAGCGAGAAAGCCGGCGTTACCGAAGCTTATATGGAGCAGATAATAATCCTTCTGAAAAAAGCCGATATCGTGGAAAGCGTACGCGGCGCGGGAGGCGGGTATTACCTTAAAAAATCGCCCGACGAAATTAAAGTCGGCGAAATCATCAGGGCGCTTGAAGACGGACTTGAAATAGTCGATTGCATAAATACGCCTTGCGAGGCGGCCGACGAGTGCAAGGCAAGGAAAGTCTGGAACAGGATTTACAAGAATATGAATCTCGTCCTTGACGGTATCACTCTTGCGGACCTGCTTCGCGACCAAAAGAGATACGTCTATCTGGACCATTCCGCAACCACCGCCGTCGACGACGAGGTTCTTGCCGGAATGCTGCCGTATTTTTCCGAAAAACCCGGAAACGCAAGCAGTCAGCACGGTATGGGCAGAGAGGCGGAAGCTGCTGTCGATATCGCACGAAAACAGGTAGCAGACGCAATAGGCGCGAAAACAAACGAGATTTATTTTACTTCGGGTGGCAGCGAGTCGGATAACTGGGCAATAAAAGGAATCGCTCACTCTTATAAGTCGAAAGGAAAACACCTTATCACAAGCGAGTTCGAACATCCCGCGGTTCTCAATACAATGAAGTATCTCGAGGGAGAAGGATACGAGGTTACCTATCTTAAAACCGATAAAGAAGGTTATATACGTCCCGAGGAACTTGAAAAAGCAATACGCGACGATACCGTTCTTGTCAGCGTTATGTACGCCAACAACGAAATCGGTACCATTCAGCCTATACCCGAGCTTGCGAAAATTGCGCACGAACACGGTGCGTTTTTCCACACCGACGCCGTGCAGGCGGTTGGCAACGTCCCCATTGACGTTAAAGAGCAAGGTATCGATATGCTGTCAATGTCGGCGCATAAATTTTACGGCCCGAAAGGAATAGGATGCCTGTATATCAAAAGCGGAATTCGTCCCGAGCGACTTATCGCGGGCGGCGAACAGGAAAGAAATCAGCGCGCAGGCACAACCAACACGCCGGGCATAGTAGGTATGGGACTAGCAATCGAAAAAGCGACTGAAAACATAGACGCAAACAACGCTTATATTTCGTCGTTGCGCGACGAATTCGTAAAAGAGGTGAAGGAAAGAATACCCGATATCCGCTACAACGGCGGAGAAAAGCGTCTTGCGGGCAACGCTCACTTTACCTTTAAGTATATCGAAGGCGAAAGCATATTGTTCACGCTGGACCTTGCCGGAATTTGCGCGTCGAGCGGAAGCGCGTGCAGTTCGGGAAGTCTCGAAGCGTCGAAAACCGTGCTTGCGATAGGCGTGCCGCCCGAAGAAGCGCACGGAAGTATCCGCTTTACGTTCGGTCGCGAAAACACCATGGACGACGTTAAGTATACGGTTGATAAACTCGAAGAAACGGTAAAAAGACTTCGCTCGATGAGTCCGCTTTTTGCCGAAGCAAAAGCAAAAATCACGATGATTTAACCGTTTTTATTCAAAAATAATAAATAATCCGCAATTATATCTGGAGGAATTGTATGTATAACGAAAAAGTAATGGAAATATTCAAAAATCCCCAAAACGTCGGCGAGGTCGAAAATTACAACGCTATCGGTACCGTTGGTAACGCCACGTGCGGCGATATAATGCAAATCACGTTGAGAATCGAAAACGACGTCATTAAAGACGCTAAATTCAAAACGTTCGGCTGCGCCGCCGCTATTACTTCGTCGAGCGTCGCAACGAGTATGATAATAGGAAAAACCGTCGACGAGGCGCTGAAAGTCACGAATAAAGACGTAATTACCGAGCTCGAAGGACTGCCTCCGCAAAAAATACACTGTTCGGTGCTTGCGGAAGAAGCCATAAGGGCGGCTATCGAGAATTACCGCGCGACGAGCGGGGAATCGGCGGAAGCTACCGTCTCGCGCGAGTGCGAATGCGCCTGCAAAAAGCAGGATAAATAAATTCCAGTATTTTACTTTTTAAAATCTTTTTGTCAAAACATACTAATATCGGGAGGTGTGCTATGACGAAAGGAAAAGGATTTTTGACAGGAATGGCTGTCGGCGCTATCGCCGTCGGCGTTTACGAAATGGGCGTCAAAGCGAAAAACTCGCTTAGCGAGGGCAAAGATAAAATCAAAAGAAAATTCGACAAAATTTTCAACTGACAATTTTTATTCATAATGCAAAAAAAACCGCAGAATTTTGCGGTTTTTTTGTTATAAAACATATAAAATTGTTATTTAAAAGGAAGTTCTTTTTTGATAATGTCCGGCGATATTTTTTCAAAGATAACGTTATCCGCATATTTCTTCGCGACTGCAAGGTTTTCCTCGGTACGGACCGTCCAACTTAAAACGGGCATTTTTTCGTGCGTTGCGTCGATGTATTTATTAGGACTGCTGACGACGTCATAAGAGGTAAACATAGGTTTGCTTATGGCGTTTACGTGAAGTTTTCCCATAAAATCGTTTAAAACTTTCGGCGTTTTGCCTTTTTCGCCTTCTGCCGACGCAAGCTGTCCGAAGGGATATTCGGTCTGATGGCGTCTGCACCATCTGACGGCAAACGGGTCGAACGACTGCAGGGCGATAACGTCTTTATATGGATAATTTTTCAAATCGCGCAGGACTGCTTTCGCAAGGTCGTTGTTGCGCCATCCGCAAATAGTCTTAAGTTCGATAAGTATAGGCACGCGTCCGTCTACGAGCGCAAGCATTTCGGGCAGAGTGGGAATAATCTCGCCTCCGAGCGTCATCGGATAATCTTTAAGTTGCGACGACGTTAGACTTTCGATGCGCACGTCCTTTCCGCAGATTCGCTTCAGACTGTTGTCGTGATGTACGGCGACGACGCCGTCCCGTAAAAGATGAACGTCCGTTTCGATTGCGAAACCCCGTTCGATTGCGGCTTTAAAAGCCGATATGCTGTTTTCTTCGCGGATTTCGTCGTGAAGTCCGCGATGAGCGATAGGCGTGCCGATAAATTTTTCGAAACTTTGCATAATTCCCTCGTAAATATAATTAATATCCTAATTCCTTGTCGACGATGATAACGTAAACGTTTTTGCTGCGCGGCGGCAACGATATAATGCTTGTCGCGTGGCAGATATTCGTTTCGCGCGGGCAATCCCTGCAATCTCCGCCCGTAACGCACGGATTAGACGTATAACCGAACCGCAGACAGTTTTTCTTTGCCGCGACGGTGCGGATGCGTTCGAGCGCGGCGGGAACGTCTTTTACTATTTTATTGACGCCCAGAACGAATACGGTGTTTTTGCCGCCGTAGAGTTGAGACGCAATGCGGTTGCAGTTGCCGTCGGTATTGACGAATTCGCCGTTTTCGGTAAGAGCGTTGGTCGACGTGAGAAACCAGTCGGCAAAAACCGCGTTTTTCATTACTTCGTCGGGATTGACGTCCGGCATGAGTTTTCGTATATAAACTTTATTTCCTCTTTCTTTCAGGAATTTACCGACGCCTGTTTCGTCAAGCGTGGCGCTTCCTCCGGCGCCGACGGTATCGTCTTTTCCTATCAGTCCGGCAAGGAGACGGCATGCTTCGTCCGTCGTTTCGGTGAAATACGTTTTAAAGCCTTTGTTTTCAAGAATATTTAACAGATTTTTGATTTCCATATAATCACCTCGATGAAATAAATTATACAATATGCCGCTTTAAAAGTAAATTTATTAAGTAATTTTATTTATAAAGTCGGGTAAATATTTGCCAATAAGTCGCTAATTTTATATAATTGAATAAATCTGTCGAGAGGAAAATATGTTCGATAATTCCAAAATCAGAAACTTTTGCATAATAGCGCACATAGACCACGGGAAAAGCACTCTTGCCGACCGTCTTATTGAAAGTACGGACACCGTATCCAAAAGAGATATGGAGGAGCAGCTTCTCGATAATATGGATATCGAAAGAGAGCGCGGGATTACCATCAAACTGCAGACTTGCCGTATGTTTTACGAATACCGCGGCGAAGAATATATGTTAAATCTCATCGATACCCCGGGTCACGTCGATTTTACTTACGAAGTATCGCGTTCGCTTGCCGCCTGCGAGGGCGCGTTGCTTGTCGTCGACGCGACGCAGGGCATCGAGGCTCAGACTCTTACAAACGTTTATCTTGCGCTTGATCACGACCTCGAAATACTGCCCGTAATAAATAAAATCGACCTTCAGAGCGCCAATCCCGAAGGTTGCAAACAGGAAATAGAAGACGTTATCGGACTGCCTGCCGACGACGCGCCTCTCATTTCGGCAAAAGAGGGAATAGGTATTTCCGAACTTCTCGAAAGAATTATTACCGATTTGCCTGCTCCGAAAGGAAACGCCGACGAACCGTTGCGCGCTCTTATTTTCGACAGTTTTTACGATAATTACAAGGGTGCGATTTCTATGGTGCGCGTCGGGGACGGCCGCGTAAAAGTCGGAGATAAAATTAAAATGGTTTCAACGGGAAAGGTCTTCGACGTTACCGAGGTCGGCGTATTTACGCCTTCGGCAACGCCCGTGGACGAGCTTTACGCCGGAATGGTAGGCTATATCTCGGCAAGTATCAAAAACGTCAGGGATACGGCTGTAGGCGATACGATAACGCTTGCCGACAATCCGACGAAAAACCCGTACGACGGATACAAAAAAATCACGCCTATGGTTTTTGCGGGAATTTATCCCGCGGACGGCAGCAAATACAACGACCTTAAGGACGCTTTGGAAAAATTGCAGCTGAACGACGCCAGTCTTATGTTCGAACCCGAGGTTTCGACTGCGCTCGGATTCGGTTACAGATGCGGTTTTTTAGGGCTTCTGCACATGGAAATAATCGAAGAAAGACTTGAAAGAGAGTTCGATCTCGACCTCGTTACTACCGCGCCCAGCGTCAATTATAAGGTAAAACTCACGTCGGGCGAGGAAATTACCGTAAGCAATCCCACGCATCTGCCGGCGCCCGACCGTATCGAATATATGGAAGAGCCCGTCGTGAAAGCCGAAATTTATACGCCGCCCGAATACGTAGGCGCAATTATGGAGCTTTGTCAGGAAAAACGCGGCGTTTACAAGGATTTGTCATACCTTGACAGCAGCAGAAGCAAACTTTTATACGAAATTCCGCTTAACGAAATTATTTACGACTTTTTCGACGCGCTTAAATCGCGCACGCGCGGTTATGCAAGCCTCGACTATGAAATAATCGGATACAAAAAATCCGACCTCGTAAAACTCGACATGCTTCTGAACGGTGAAATGTGCGACGCGCTTTCAACGATAGTGCATCGCGACAAAGCGTATGCGCGCGGTCGTGCGATAGCCGAAAAACTTAAAGACGCAATTCCTCGTCAGCAATTCGAAATTCCCGTGCAGGCATGCATAGGCGGCAAGGTTATCGCAAGAGAAACGGTAAAAGCCGTAAGAAAAGACGTGCTTGCAAAGTGCTACGGCGGCGATATTACGAGAAAGAAAAAACTGCTTGAAAAACAAAAAGAGGGCAAAAAACGTATGCGCCAGGTAGGAAGCGTGTCAGTCCCGAGCGAAGCCTTTATGAGTATTCTGAAAATCGATAGCTGACGTTTAAAATGGACATTTCTTTATACGTTCATATACCTTTTTGCAAAAAAAAATGCAGATATTGCGATTTTGTATCGTTAAATTCGTCGGACGAGTTTATCGAAAGATATCTGCGAGCTCTCGAAGCCGAAACGGTTGCGAGAAGCAAAGAGTATAAAAACGCTAAAATTAAAACGCTGTATTTCGGCGGAGGCACGCCATCGTTGCTGACGGCGCGACAATTTTTAAGAATTTCGGACGCGATAAAAAACAATTTCGATATCGACCTTGTCGAAACAACGGTAGAGTGCAATCCCGAAAGCGTTTCCGAAGAAAAACTGATTGCGTATAAAGACGCGGGAGTCGACAGAATTTCCGTCGGCGTTCAGTCGCTCGACAACGGGATACTTCGTTTTCTCGGCAGAATACACGACAGGGAAGCCGCGATAACCGCCGTAAAACTTGCCGTAAAATATTTCGATAACGTCTCGTGCGACCTGATAATCGGAGTACCGGGCGAAAGCGTGTTTTCGGTTCTGAACTCGGTGGACGTTTTATGCGACGAGGGAATAACGCATATTTCCGCTTACGGACTGAAAATCGAGGAAGGGACTGTTCTGTACGATATGCAGACGGCCGGTATATTCGAAACGGACGATGATTTTGCGGCAGACGTTTACGACGCCGTGTGCGACCGTCTTCGGGACAAAGGTTTTCACCGATACGAAATCAGCAACTTCGCAAAAGAGGGATTCGAAAGCGCGCACAATAAATGTTACTGGAAAAGAACGCCTTATCTCGGATTAGGCGCGGCCGCGTATTCTTTCGACGGTTTTTCGCGATTCAACAATACCGAAAACGTGACTTTGTACGCGGAAAAACTCGAAAGTGGAATTCTTGCCGAGGAAAACCGCGCGACTCTTTCAAAAGAGGACGCCATGACCGAAACCGTTATGCTGTCGCTGAGAACGGAAGAGGGTCTCGACGTAAAAAGTTTCAACGAAAAATTCGGTTGCGATTTTATGCGGGATAAGGCGGAAGCTCTTGAAAAAAATCGCAAATTTCTGCAAATAGAGAATAATAATATAAAACTTAATAACTGTCTCTTATACACATCTCCGAGCCCACGAGAC
>ENA-OYYI01000189-OYYI01000189.1-human-gut-metagenome-genome-assembly--contig:-NODE-189-length-28677-cov-4.927049_pt1 | contig 28677 bp, 14 predicted proteins | sample MGYA00244063_ERZ653448 | MGnify/ENA primary metagenome ERZ653448 (study PRJEB26926, sample SAMN06165192) | human gut metagenome | biome: ENVO:00009003; feature: ENVO:2100002; material: ENVO:00002003...
GATCTACACGCGTAAGATCGTCGGCAGCGTCAGATGTGTATAAGAGACAGGTAGACATGATCAAGAGTAAATTCCCTGATCTGCGCCAGAAGACCAAACACATACACGAGCGAAAACTGTTTTGGCTTTTTGGAAAGCATCGTTATTTGTCAGATCTTGCTCCATAGAATAAGCCCCTTCTGCATTCCATACACTTTCTCTGTCAGCATCATCTGCACGCAGAATATTATGCCAAACATCATCTACAAAATTAGTGGTATTCATCAACAAAATGATACGATCAATTTTAGTTCCGGCAACTTTATTAATAGTAAAGTTAGCCTTAACTGTATTACCTGCCAATGAAATATCAGCATTAGAAATAGTATAGAATGGAGTTACTTCTACATCATGCGTAGTATTACCTTTTACTTGAATAATGGTAGTATCACGGCTATTCACCCAAGGACCATTATGATCTCTAGTTACCATTTTATACTCACCGTCAAATAGTTTGGCAGAGTACACACCATCCTGACCAACAAAAACATTGATTGGATCATGTTTCTCGTATCCATCTTGATAAAGCTGAAGTTGGATAGCTTCACTAGTACCACGCAACTGCAAAGGTTCTCCCTTGTAAACGATACGTCCCATCAATGTAGATTCCGGAGCATCGTAGTTATCTTTTGTACAACTTGTAGTAGTTACTATCAAGCCTAACAGCAGTGTCGAAAATATAGTTTTGATTTTCATTGTATTCCACGAATTAAAAATTATTGATACGGGTTTTTCACCAATTTCGGGTTATTATTCAACCAACCATTCTCAAACTCACCATAATAATGTCTAAGTTCAAATTTCAACGGATAAGGATAAATTTCGGTCATATTCTTCTCAAAGAAAACCCACTTTCCATGATTTGCGTCTCCTTTATCTACCACTAAATAAGGCCATAAGCCACGACGTTGTGCAGAAGGATTATTGCTATCACCATTCCAAATTTTATCAGCCAAACGCCAACGTTTCAAATCCCACCAACGATGTCCTTCAAAAGCAAACTCAACTTGATTCTCGTGAACTATATTCTCAAAAGTCAAAGCCGTCAATGGTTGTACACCGGCACGTTCACGTATAGCATTGATATAACCCAAAGATTCAGTTGTACTACCTTTTAATTCAAAGGAGGCCTCTGCAGCTATCAAGTATGCTTCTGCTAAACGGAAATAAGGTGACCACATCTCAGAACCACGACCTATTGTACCCGCAGACGGAGTAGTATCCAAGAATTTACGAATATAAAAACCCGTTCTATTACATTGACGGTCATCACGTGGTTCGTAAGGTCCACTAATAGCTGTAATGACATTGCCATCACTGTCTTGCGTACCTCTTGTACTTGTTTTAATCGTCCATGCTCCATTTTCTTTATTTAACTGGCCACCCTGCAGTTCCGTTTCCATCCCATTAAAGAATGACCCAGGATAAAGCACAGTACCTCCTAAACGAGGATCACGGGCCGTAAACAATTCAGTCGGGGTATCAAAGAAAACAGGATCTTGTACATTACCCGTTTCAAATTTAGCAGCTACACCCGGAGTAGAAGTAGACAATGGTTCATATGCTTCTACCAGATTCAACAGAACAGACATCATAGATGATTCCACATCTTGATTCATATTACGAGGTATACAGGACTTTGTAAACCCGTGTGTCTGACCGGGATATACATAATCACGCACCCACATAACCTCAGTATTGCCATTCTTTTCACAGATCGCGTTATAGAAATTATCAGCTAAGTCCTGCCACTTTGTAGAATTGGTTTTCATCAAAGAATAAGGAGAGGAAGTAATAACCTCTTGAGCAGCAGTTAAAGCTATTTCATAATAACTATTTGCTTTACTAGCATCAATACCCACCTCAGCACCTTCTGTTTTTAAAGGATTTACCATCATAGCATTATACTTAGCTATTGAAGCAGCATACAAAGCAGCACGAGCCTCTAGCATTTTAGCGGTCCATCTATTAGCACGAGCAGAATTTTTATTTGTCTCTCTGCTCATCATATCTGCAATAGTATGACATTCGTTTATGATATAATCATAAGTCGCAGCCTCTGTTGATCGTGGAATCTGGACAGTAGTAATATCCATACCCGGTGTATAATCAAACACTTCATCACCTACTATAGGCACCCCGCCTAATACGCGGCAAGAACAGAAATAGTACCAAGCACGCATCAACCGTACTTCACCTTCCAATGGAGCTTTTTCTGTATCAGAAAGTGCAGTAGACTCTCTTAATCCCTGTAAAAATTGATTCATCTTTCTAACCAAATCATAATTGTATTGTATCCACCAATTACGTCCTTGGTCTTGGCGTTCTTCACGCCAATAGCGAATAGATTCATCCAAAAAAGTATAATCTTCTGGAGCATCTAATCTCTGTCCAAAAGTAATATCTCCGTACAACTTGGCTAGTGCAGATTTAATCAAAACCGGATCACTATATAATTGATCATTGGTTATAATTGTATCCGGATCTTGGTCCAGAAAGCCACTACAGCTACTCAATGACAAAAGTCCTGCAGCAATAACCGAAAATAAATATTTCTTCTTCATACTTTAATCAAAATTTGAGGTTCACACCAATATTAATCACGCGCATAGTCGGATAGTCCAAACCATTATCAGCAATACCTTCCGGATCAACCGGTACATTAGAGAACGTTAACAGATTAGTTCCCGACAAATATACACGCATGCTGCTTATACCGGCTTTAGTTGTAATCACCTTCGGTAAAGTATATCCCAATTCCAGATTACGTAATTTGATATAGCGTACATTATGCAACCAGAAATCACTCGTCCAATAGCTACTATCGTTATCACCCAAACGAACTAATGGATATTTACCTGGGATTAATTCACTATCAGCATCCCAGATATCAGCTAAATGCCAAGCATCCTTGAACACTTCACTCGGGCTATTACCGTCGTTTTGGAACGGGCGAGCTGTTTCATATCTCTGTGCCCAAGAGCTAAGCCCTGAGCCAGTCCAATCCATAGCAAAGTCAAATCCTTTCCACGATGCAGCCACATTAATACCATAATTTAAGTTCGGAGTCGAGTCAGAGCGATAACCGATAGGACGTTCGTCCATACCGTTGATTACACCGTCACCATTGACATCTTTATATTTAAAGTCACCCGGAACAATAGTTGTATTACCTTTACGGTCATTATCAATAGGATAATTAGCAATATCTTCCCAATCTTTAAAACGACCAACAACTTCATGTCCCCAATTGATATAACCTACACGATGCCAAATACTATTCCGGTATCTATCCCAAGAGTTGCTACGACGATCATCATACTGTTCCCAATCGTAGAAGCGAGAATAGGTTACATTACCAGCAACACTATAGTTGAAATCATTAATATTATCCGTCCAACGTACCATAGCATCATAACCAATATGTACATCTGAGTTTAGATTCTCTTTCGGTAAACTAAATCCCAATTCTGAAGGAAGTAATACGTCATAACGTCCTGCTGGTAAACCGGTACGCACGCGACGGAAGAAATCCACTTGCGCATTTAAACGATTATTGAAGAATCCCATATCTACACCAATATCAAGAATCTTCGCCTTCTTCCATGATATAGTAGTATTAGGTAATCCACGCGGATCAGAACCTACTACATATTGCCCGTCAATTACCGCACCACCATTGTTATAATTGTAACCCGGCATATAACCAAAAGCACTATAATCTCCTCCCATATCATCATCACCGACAACTCCATAAGATCCACGTATCTTAAAATCTGAGAAAACATTTACCATCTTACTCTCTTGCCAGAAATTTTCCTGAGAGATTCTCCAACCCAAAGACGCCGAAGGGAAAAATCCCCAGCGTTTACTTGGTTTAAATTTCCAAGAGCCGTCCCAGCGACCAATAACCTCAACAAGATATTTATCGGCATAACTATAATTAATACGCCCTAACCAACCTAAACGTGCCTGAGTTCTATTTCCCAGATCTTCGTAAGTGTCCATTTCTTTGAAGTTTATCAGGTCCATATTATTGGCAACAGGAATAGAGTGTACTTTCGTAAACGGTTCATCACGCTTAGAAGCTTCAAAAGCAGCTACAGCATTAATAGAATGATCTCCAAATTTATTATCGTAATTCAACTGAAAATTAGAAAAAATATCTTCTTTTCTCTCACGTATACGTTCACGATAAGGGTTACTCATATTCACATCTACCGGATACGTATCTGTAGCAGCATCATAACGATACAATTTATAAGTATATTCATGGTTATCCATTTCACGATAAGCAAAATAATAACCTACCATACCCTTAGCTTTCAAGCCTTTCATAAGCTCATATTCCGCAGTCGCTTGCATCTGGATAACACGCCATACATCACTCAAACGACCAGACTTGTCATAGTTCAAAATGGCAAAGTTCGTAGCATCATCTGATGAAACCTTTTGCGGGTAAAGAGGATTATCATTAGCATACGGACCTTTTGTCGGCTGATTCTTCATCACAGCAAAACGAGGTAGCCAATAGTCATCTCCCCCTGGTACACCTGGGTTTCTACGAGCCTCAATACGCCCATTCATAGTAGCACCAATCTTGAATCTTTCATTCACATTCATATCAATATTCATCTGAACATTGGTACGTTTGAAGCCACCATAATTACGTACTGTAGCATCTTGTCCCAAATGAGAAATAGCAACATAATAATTTGACTTATCTGAACCTCCCTGGAAATTAGTGTTGATATAATACTGAGGAGCAGAAGTCCAAATATAATCACGCCAATTGAATCCTTTATAGCCTGTTTCAGTACCATCCATCCATTTATCGTATTCAGATTTCGGATAGCGACGATCACCTTCTGACTTTCTAGCCCAAGTTTCAGCTGCAACATAAGCATTTACATAAGTCTTAGTATCTGAAGGTTTAATCCATACTGAATTTTTCTGCCAACCATAATAAGCATTCACGGATACGGTGTTTTTACTATTACGATGCCCTTTCTTAGTAGTAACCACTACTACACCATTTGCCGCACGAATACCATAAATGGCAGCAGACGCATCTTTCAATATGGAAATGTTTTCAATATCATTAAAATCCAAGTTATTAAATTGTCCTCCATCAGATTGTACACCGTCAATTACATACAATGGATCACCCATATTACGAATCTGCAACTGTGTGGATGCACCCGGACGCCCGTCATTCTGACGAGTATTCAAACCCGCCATTTTACCAACTAAAGCTCCTGAAGCAGTCGCTGCACTCGAGCGTTCAATATCTGTGGACTTAATTGCAGAAACTGCACCTGTCAAAGTAGCTTTTTTCTGTGACATACCGAAACCGGTAATAACGACTTCATCGAGTACTTTTGTGTCTTCCTTTAGAATAACTTTAACTGTGTTTGATGCGCCTACGTTTACTTTTTGTGTTGTGTAACCAATAAATGAGATTTCAAGTGTAGCTTTAGGGCCGACACTCAGCGAGAATTCACCGTTCATATCGGTGATGGTACCAGTTGTACTTCCCGGCTCTTTTACGTTAGCACCAATTACCGCTTCGCCATTGGCGTCGATAACTATACCCTTTACAGTCCGTTGTTGTTGAACGGAGTTCACTGCCAATACAGTTTCTGTTGCCGGGTTTTCGGCACTGGCGAAACTGTAGGCACTTGGCAAAAGCGAAAAGGCAGCCATACAAAGTGGTATGCGCCACATTCTGCTACGACTTGCGAGCCAAAACATTTGTTCTTTTTTACGCATAGTACATAAATTTAAAAAACAGGTTCTATAAATCTTTAATGTATAAAAGCATCGTTATGGAAATAATCCTCGGAATATAAGACGGGATGTATTTCATAGTATAGCTTTTACGGTTTCGAAACATTGCAAAGGAAAGTTATTTTTAACTAATAAGACGATAATTTCCGTTCAATAAACAACAAAATCTGTTCTTTTCAACATTTCAATCCCCCTCACAGAGCTCTAAAAGCACATCTGAACAGATTCTGCTATTTATTGAACAGTATTTTTCATCTCCTTTCTGCGAATTTGGTCACCTTTGTATAATTCCTCATTTATTAATTAAATAATGTATTAAGCAAACATGAAATTACACATTGCTATGCTGGCAGCTACCCTGCTGTTGTCCGGAGGAGCCTCGTACGCTCAAGGGAACAAACAGGAGAAAAAGGCGAAAGCCTACATGGTGGCAGATGCCCATCTGGACACTCAGTGGAACTGGGATGTACAGACTACCATTAAAGAGTATGTATGGAACACGATCAACCAGAACCTGTTTCTGCTGAAAAAGTATCCGAACTATGTATTCAACTTTGAAGGCGGAGTGAAATATGCCTGGATGAAGGAGTACTATCCTGCACAATACGAAGAAATGAAGAAGTACATCGGGGAAGGCCGCTGGCACATTTCCGGAAGTAGCTGGGATGCAACGGACGCTCTGGTACCTTCGACTGAATCGTTCATCCGCAATATTATGCTGGGACAACAGTATTACAGACAAGAATTCGGAGTGGAAAGCACGGACATCTTCCTGCCCGACTGTTTCGGATTTGGCTGGACACTGCCTACTATCGCTTCGCACTGCGACCTGATTGGTTTCTCTTCACAAAAGCTGGACTGGCGTGTGCATCCGTTCTATGGTAAGAGCAAGCATCCGTTTACAATCGGCTTGTGGAAAGGAATAGACGGATCGTCTATCATGCTGGCACATGGATATGATTATGGCAGAAGATGGAACGACGAAGACCTTTCAGAAAACGAACAACTGAAAGAACTGGCAAGCCGTACACCTCTTAATACAGTATACAGATATTACGGTACAGGCGATATCGGCGGATCACCGACACTGGCCTCTGTCCGCTCAGTGGAAAAAGGACTTCGCGGAAACGGTCCGGTAGAAATTGTCAGTGCAACCAGCGACCAGCTTTACAAAGATTACCTTCCTTATAAGAATCATCCGGAATTACCAGTATTCGACGGTGAACTGTTGATGGATGTTCACGGTACAGGATGCTACACCTCACAGGCTGCCATGAAATTGTACAACCGCCAGAACGAATTACTGGGAGACGCGGCCGAAAGAGCTGCCGTAACTGCCGAATGGCTGAATCAGGCCAAATATCCGGGAAGCACCATCAATGAAGCATGGAAACGCTTCATTTATCATCAGTTCCACGATGACCTGACAGGAACCAGTATACCGCGTGCCTATGAATTTTCATGGAACGATGAACTGATCTCACTGAAACAGTTCTCCAATGTACTGACTTCTTCCATTCATGGTATCGGCAGGGAATTGGATACACGGGTCAGCGGTATTCCGGTAATCCTTTATAATGCACTCGGATTTGCGGTTACAGATATTGCGGAAATAGAACTTGACCTTCCAAAAGCCCCCAAAGGGATAACGGTGTACGATGAAAAGGGCAAAAAAGTATCGGCTCAGCTCATTTCTTATACCGACGGAAAAGCACGCATCCTGGTAGAAGCAACAGTTCCGGCTACAGGATATGTGGTATATGACGTACGCACATCAGGAACCGGTGCAAGCAACATCTCGACGAACGTCAATACCTTGGAAAACTCTCTGTACAAGATTACATTGGATAAAAATGGAGATATCGTCTCTCTGACTGACAAAAAGAACGGCAAAGAGCTGGTGAAAGCCGGGAAAGCAATCCGCCTGGCACTCTTCACTCAGAACAAGTCATACAATTGGCCGGCATGGGAAGTGTTGAAAGAGACAACCGACCGTACTCCGGTTTCGATTACGGATGACGTGAAAATAACTTTGGTTGAAGACGGAACTTTACGTAAATCGCTTTGTGTCGAGAAACGTCACGAAGAATCTGTCTTCCGTCAATACATACGTCTGTATGAAGGTAGCCGTGCAGAACGCATCGACTTCTATAACGAAATAGACTGGCAATCGACCAACGCATTGTTAAAAGCCGAATTCCCGCTCAATATCGAAAACGAAAAGGCTACGTACGACTTGGGTATCGGCAGCATACAACGTGGCAACAATACCGAAACAGCTTACGAAGTATATGCACAATATTGGGCCGACCTGACCGATCGTGACGGAAGTTATGGTGTATCGGTGATGAACGACAGCAAATATGGATGGGACAAGCCGGATAACCATACGATCCGTCTCACCCTGCTCCACACACCGGAAACACGCGGAGGTTACGCATATCAGGATCATCAGGATTTCGGTCATCATACCTTCACCTACAGCCTGATACCACATCAGGGAGCCTTGGATAAACCCGCCACTGTAGAGAAAGCCGAAAAGCTGAACCAGCAACTGAAAGCCTTCCGTACGGAAAAGCACAAAGGAAATGCCGGAAAATCGTTCTCGTTTGTCGCTTCGGACAACCGCAATGTATTGATCAAGGCACTGAAGAAAGCGGAAGAAACCGATGAGTATGTAGTACGCGTATACGAAACCGAAGGCCGGAAAGCACAGAGCGCCACACTGACCTTTGCAGGGGAAATCATCAGTGCCAGCGAAGCCAACGGTACAGAAAAGACAATCGGCAATGCAACTTTCGAAGGAAACAAGTTGCAGGTAAACATCACTCCTTATTCTGTAAGAACTTACAAAGTACGCCTCAAACCATCGGGACGTGAGGCGTCTCCGATCGAATATGCCGCTTTACCGCTTGACTACGACCGCAAATGTGCTTCTTATAATGAATTCCGTGGAGAAGGCGACTTCGAATCGGGCTATTCTTTTGCAGCCGAACTTCTGCCGGACTCACTGATAGCCGGTCAGATCACTTTCCGCTTGGGAGAAAAAGAGATTGCGAACGGAATGTCTTGTGAAGGTGATACCTTGCAACTGCCTGCGGGAAACAAATACAACCGTCTCTATATCCTCGCCGCCTCTACCGAAGGAGACAATCAGGCCGACTTCCGCATTGGCAAGCAGACCGCTTCATTCGTTGTACCTTCTTATACCGGCTTCATCGGCCAATGGGGACATAAAGGACACACCGAAGGATATCTGAAAGATGCTGAGATTGCCTATGTAGGTACACACCGCCATGCATCCAACGGTGATCAGCCTTATGAATTCACTTATATGTTCAAATTTGGTATGGATATTCCGAAGGGAGCTACCAGCGTAATCTTGCCCCGAAATGAGAAAGTGGTTTTGTTTGCTGCTACTCTGGTTGCCGAAAATGAACCGGCTACAACCGTTGCCGGCACTCTTTTCCGCACCAATAACGTAGGTAATGCAGCTACTGCCGGAAATGATGAAGAAGCAGTACGCGAAAATATCCTGAAAGGAGCTAAAATCATTGCTTGCTCCGGATATACCAACGACGAAGAAAAACCGGACTTCCTACTGGATGGAAAAACGGATACAAAGTGGTGTGACGTTTCGCAGACTCCGAACTACGTAGACTTCGATCTGGGTGAAGCACAAAACATCAGTGGTTGGAAGATGGTGAATGCCGGACAGGAAAGTCACTCATACATTACCAATGGTTGCTTCCTGCAAGGTAAAATGAACCCGGGCGATGAATGGACGACTCTGGATGCTATCGACGGTAACCATGCAAATGTCGTTTCACGTCCGCTGAACTATGACGGAAAGGTGCGTTACATCCGTCTGCTTGTGACTCGTCCTACACAGAGCACCGGAGGCAGAGATACGCGTATCTACGAACTGGAAGTTTATAAATAAACAGAAAACTGTAAATTCAATGACAATAGTGGCTGATAGTTGGAATACTGTCAGTCACTATTATCTTTTTTCACTACCTTTGTTCATTATGAAAACACATTCAGCATTAACTATTCTTTGTCTGTTATGCACCATCCATTGCGCAGCAGCCCCACAAAAAGCCGTAAGCGATACTCTTTTGTCAGCCCGGTTCAACCGGTATGCCCGTGAAAATCCGATAGAGAAATTATATCTGCATCAAGACCGTACCAACTATTATGCCGGAGAAACCATTTGGTTTAAAGTGTATCAAACACTCTCTTCCGCAGCAACCGAAGCCAGCAGGATTGTATACATAGATCTGTCAAATAGTAAAGGAGAAATTGTAAAACAAGTCAAGTATCCTTTGGCAGACGGAGCAGCCTCCGGTAGCCTTTCGATCCCGGAACATCTACACGCCGGCCATTATCAACTTCGTGCCTATACCCGATGGATGCAGAATTTTGATCTGGAGTTTTTCTTCCATCGTGAACTAACGATTTATGGAAATTCAGAAAAAGACAACATTCCCCAGCAGACAACAAAATTTAAACTGAGATTCTTCCCGGAAGGAGGAAATCTAATCAATGGACTCACCTCCCGAATAGCATTCGAAGTAGTGGATGCCAATACCGGAAAAGGGGTTCAAACAGAAGGGGTCATACTGAATGCCCATGGAGACAGTATCCGTAAATTTGCTACCAGTCACTTGGGCAAAGGAAGTTTCTTTTTCATCCCACAGAAAAAAGAAAAATACATTGCCCGTCTGGCAGGAGATAACACAGACTTTAAAATACCTTCGATAAGCGAGCAGGGGTTTGTGATCACTGTTAAACACCTGAAAGAAGCGTTACGTATCTTATTGACTCAAAATATTGGCCCTTCAACCAAAAACTCGGTTTATTCACTTATCCTCCATCAAGAAGGACGGTTGATTGCCATACTACCCGTCGATGGTTCGCAACCGCGTACACTTTTCGATTTGCCTTTAGACAAACTTCCTACGGGCGTCTTCACACTAACCCTGATCGATGAAGACTATCATGCCTATTGTGAAAGGCTGGTATTTACTCACTTTCCCGAAACACTCAACCTAAAACTTTCATCTACTATTTCGGTACAAGAAGGACATCGAAAAATGTCGGTGAATATCCGTAGTACTGATAAGAAAGGAATTTCCCAACCGGGTTCTTTCTCGCTGGCAGTTGCACAAACTTTTTTAGAGCAACCAACGATCCGTGACAACTTCAGTACCTACTTATTTCTTAGTAGCAACCTGAAAGGGCAAACGGAACAACCATTAAGCTACTGGAATCCGGAAGATACTGAAAGCCTGTCTAAAATAGAACTGCTATTGCTAACACAAGGATGGCGACGCTACTCACTTGAAGTTTTCAACCAGCCCGACAATCTCCCCCGATATCCTATGGAACAATCTCTCATCCTATCAGGAAAAGTGGAAAATATAAATAAACAGAAGGCTAAATCTGTTGAACTTCAGGCTATCCTACGTCAAGATTCACTCAAACAATTTATTACCTGTCCGTTGGATGGACAAAAACGTTTCAGCCTATCGGGAATCTCTTTTGAAGGAACAAAGGAAGTCATGCTCTCAGCCACCGACAAGAATGGGAAAACCTATCCGATCAAACTTGATGATTCGATTCCGGTTCCATCGGTGAAATATATGCCTTCTCCTTTTGCACCTGATAGTTCTTTTCATGTACAATGGGATATTACCAAGTCCTACATCCCCCAAAAGGAAATTGACAAACAGCTATTCGAATTAGGAGAAGTGAAAGTAACCGCACGAAAAAAAGATCCGATTGAAAAGCGGCGTCCTTATAGTGAAGGATTCGTGAAAACAAGTACTCAAGTGAAAGCAAGCAACAGTTTTGGAGATGTCCGTCAATTACTGAGAACAGTGCCCGGCATCACCATGGTTCCTAATCCGGATAAAACAAAGAGTAACTTACAGTATGCCCACATCAACGGACTTCCCGGAGGAACAGTAGCTGCCTTGGTACTGGATGGGTATATTGCCAAAGATCCTGAAGTTGTATATAGCATGGAGGCATCCAGAATCGAACGGGTAGAAGTCCTGCAACAGACGTCCACTCAGTTCGGAGGATTTAGCAGTTATAGAGGCACTATCGTATTATATAGCCGTCCGATACAAGGAGAAGTTATAGCAACGAATAATAAAATCTGCCAGTGGATAGGTTATAACCAGACAAAAGAATTTTATACTCCTACTCTTTCCGATCATTCATTCTTCGAACATTCGGAACAAAGAAATACACTGTACTGGAATCCTAGAGTAAAAACCGACAAGGAAGGTAGAGCACAAGTATCCTTCTTTCTAAACGATCAGGAGAACGGAGAATACGTGATTCATTGTGAAGGCTACTCGGAAGAGGGATTGATTGGTACGGACTTCCGGGTTACAGAGGTGCCGGAACACCCTTGACAGCCACTTCATGCTTAAACCGACACCAACTTAAGTAGAACAGACAGGCAACATAACATCTCTTGGAAAGAAAAAAGGGTTGTATCCAAGCAAAACAAGCTTTTGATACAACCCTTGATAATAAACCCTAATTATATACCGGTTCTTATTACTTCTGCATTTTATCCATTAATACCTTCATCCAATAACCACCGATCACGGAACGTGCCTTGAAACCGACAAACTTACCGCTATCGGTATGATGCCAGTCGCTCAGCGGAACACGTGATACGGTTTCATTAGCATACTTATATACCGGAGAAATAAATTTCTCGAAAGTAGCCTTATCAGAAGACATGGCAGCAGTCCACATAATCCAGTCGGATTTAGTATATTCCTTGCGGGAATCCAACGGAAGTCCATAAGGGTTTTGCAGTTTGGTCTGATAATAAGAAATTTCTTTCTCAATCACATTATTGGGGAAAAGGTTCAGATTCCACATCTTGTCCCAAACCATATTGTACTTCTGGCTCCAGGTATTCTCACGGTCGAATGCCAGACGATAATGATCACCCTCACGAGCCATTTGTTCCCATTTGGTAGCCATTGCTTTGGCTTTGGCAGCATATCGGTCGGCTACATCATCCATACCGAGCATACGGGCCATTTCACTGTAAGCAGCTACACCCATGATCGCTTTTACCGAAAGGTTGGCGTTATGTGCCCAATGTCCGGCAAAGTCATCAGTACAGAGTTGGTTCTCGGGATCTTGTCCGTATTCCGCCAGATAATCAGTCCAAATGGTCAGTAAATCCCAATACTTCTTAGCATAGTCGGCGTTACCTTCTACCTTGGCAATAGCAGCAGCCAGGACTACCATATTTCCGCCTTCTTCAATCGGCATGTCACCACCGTATACCTGTCCGTTAGCAATTGGATAAGTTCCCAGGTCGTGAGCCGGGAAAGGCTTGTTCCAACGTCCGCTGGCACTATATTCAAAGATACTGGTCATCATGCCTTTCTGCAATTCGGGGTTATAAGCCAGGAAGAGCGGAGCAGACGGATAAGTCAGGTCGACAGTATTGATACAACCGTTACTATTGTTCTCTTTAGAGAAGAAGAGCAAGTTACCATCCGCATCCTTGAACAGCTTATGGGCGGCAATCACCTGACGGTAAGCCAATGCACACAGTTCAGAGTATTCTTTGCCACCTGCTTTTTCTGCATCGTTCAGAATCATTTCGTCGTAAGCACGGCAACGTTCCATGACAGACGCATAGTTTGCTTTGGCACGCTCAAAGGCATCGAAGATGCTTACCTTACCATCATGCTTCCAGTAGGCCATGCGAGGTTGATAGAAGTATTCGATAGCATAAATATCATCGTAACCCAACATCAGGAAGCCGGATTTGCCATCGGTACCTACTTTACCCAGATCGTCAGTATAGGCCATAGCCGGCATCTGGTCGGCACGACGGGTCACGCACTCGGCTTGTGTAGGCAACAAAGAACCCTTGGTAGCAAACTCGTTCTTCATACCATAATAGTTACCCAGGCTGACAGCTGTATTGGCACCTATATTTCCTGCCAGATAAGCATATCCCCAATCAATACAGATACCGTCTCCTTTTCGTGCAAGGATAGGCTGGTCGATAGTCCCTGCCTGTACATAATTGATACCGTTACGGCGGATCACTTTCGAACGGGTAGGTTGCGTCAGTTCATTGATGGCAAGCTGCGGAGTGGTCTCCACATACATCTGCACATCATGTTGCTTTTTGTCCAGCGAACGAACGCGATAAGAAATATAATTAACGGGAGTAGACAACAAATCGAGGTCGTCCATCATCAAAGGTGCGGTAAACACCAGGTCCAGTTCCACCGGACCGCAAGTAAACGTGTAGTAAGTTTGTGTGGGGAGTACGCTTACCGATTTCTGGACGGCTGCCGTCTCAAAACCTGTCGTCTGTTTGTTCAGGCGATAAAGGCCGAAATCTACATAAGCACCTCCTGTTGTGTTGTGACAGTGTGCGGCAAGTACGTTTTTTCCTTTTTGCAGCTTCTTCTTGGCTGCATCCGATAGTTCGAGTAATACGTCGTTGTTCCATGAATAGTCTGTAGCAACCAGCTTTTCACCATTCAGGTAGAGTTCGAATACATCGTCGTGCGAATATTTCAGATAGATGGTTTCTCCGTTCATATCATCGTTAATCTGGAAATCGCGGCGAACCCAGATGTCCGGAGTAGTCCAGCGAGTATGGACACGAGGCATATCGGGAGTACCGAAAGCACCTTGTCCCTCTTTCCATCCGGCAGCATTGAACGAAAGGGCGTTCCATCCCGCAGCCGGCTCATCGAAAGTATAACTCCCCTGCCAGGTATCGGTATCGGTCATGGGTACAAGGGTTTCAAGATTCAATTTATCTTTCCCCATAAAGCGGTAAGTCTTCCCGTCTACACGGATAGCACCCAACAAAGGATGTTCCGTTCCGGTCCAGTGCATAGTGCTGCTTTCGTTCAGCGCATCTGTGGGCGACCAGATGGACAGATAGGGGTCGGAAGTGATGAGAGGCACCGCCGGCGCACGCAAAGCAACATTTCTACTTGCCTTATACAGGTCGGCTGCCTGCGCATTGCACAGCATACCGACTGCTAAAGCCATTGTGAATAGTTTTTTCATTATTTTATTTATTAGTATGTTTCAATCTAAATAGTATCCTTCAACAATCTTTACCTTAATCAAAAACCTGTGTACCTATCGACACCCTACTCTAATCACTTATTTAAAGAATTGCATATCTTTGTATTGATAGCTTTCACCTGAGCTTCATTCACCTTAATCACTTTACGGTCGTATGTCATCAGTCCGTTCACCTCCATTTCTACATCCGTAGTCTGTGTATAGACAGCAGCTGAGAAACCTCTTGAAATCAACCGATACAGTTCATTGCCGTATTCAACGTATTGTTTGGTTACTTCTTCGGGTGAATTAAACTTCACGTATCCCCAGTTGTGGTTCGGTTCCCAAAGATGTTCATTCAGTGCCAGGCCGATGCCGCCATATTCACCCAACACGGTAGCACGTCCGGCATCGTAGAAGTCAAGTGACGGATTGGGATAATGATGCAAGTCAAGAATATCACCGCAAGGGAAGTGATTACCGCCACTTGCCGGGTTCACCAGGCGTGAAGGATCATACTTCTTTGTCCATGTCGCGATATCTTCAGTCTTGAACTGTCCCCAACGCTCGTTAAACGGAACCCATACACCGATACAAGGATAGTTGTACAGATAATCCATGATTTCCTTCCACTCTTTGCGATAGATCTGTTCCGACTCCTCGCTACGATTCAGTTCATTGCCGGTGAAGTAGTTGTACATCTGCCACTCCGGTTCACGGTCGCCGTTCGGCATATCCTGCCATACGATGATACCCAGTTTATCACAGTGCGTATACCAACGTGCCGGTTCCACCTTCACGTGTTTACGGATCATGTTAAATCCGAAGTCTTTGGTTTTCTGAATATCATAAACCAACGCTTCGTCTGTCGGAGCTGTATACAGTCCGTCGGGCCACCATCCTTGATCGAGAGGACCGAACTGGAACACATCTTCATTGTTCAGCTGCAAACGCACAATTCCGTCCTTGTCACGGCGGGTAGAGTATTTGCGCATAGCTGTATAGCTATCTACTTTATCGGTCACTTTACCATTGCTCAACAGGGCAATCTGCATAGAATAAAGAGTCGGAGAAGCAGGACTCCACAGTTTGGCATCAGCAGGCATCTGAATGTCAATAGTCTGGCCGTTCAATCCTTTTCCGGTAGCAACCAGCTGTTTACCATCGAAAACCTTTACCTCGACAACTTCCGAAGGACAGCTGGTACTGGTAGTAACGTCCACTGTGAGTTTCTTACGGTCGATGTCCGAAGTCGTACGGACATTAGTAATATGACGTTCGGCCACAGGCTCCATCCAGACAGTTTGCCAGATACCGGTAACAGCCGTATACCAGATGCCTTCCGGACGGTTTACCTGTTTGCCACGAGGCTGAGGTCCGCGATCTGTCGGGTCCCATACCTTCACAACAAGTTTATTGTCTCCTTTAGTAGCCAAAGCAGCCGTAATATCGAGTGAAAAAGGAGTAAATCCTCCGGTGTGTTGTCCCACCTTAATGTCATTGACCCAAATATCAGCTTTCCAGTCTACCGCACCGAAGTTCAGCATCACTTTTTTACCTTTCCAGGAAGCGGGTACTGTGAAAGTACGCTGATACCAGAGTTCTTTGTCGGGGCCGACTTTCTTACCAACACCCGAAAGGCTGGACTCTATGGCAAAAGGGACCAGAATCTGACCTTCGTAAGCTGAAGGAGCAGCCCCTTTCTCGATGATGGCATAATTCCACAAACCATTCAGGTTCTTCCACTCTCCCCGTTCCATCACCGGACGTGGATACTCGGGCAATACATTTTCAGGATTCACCTGCTCAGCCCACTTTGTCTTGATTTTGTCTCCTGCCGGTTTCCATTGTGCAAAAGCGGAAGTAGCTATCGACGCTGTCAGAACTGCAATTAAAATGCTCTTTTTCATTGTCTTCAAATTATGTTTAACCTATTAATGATGCAATACGATCCCCGGGACAGATAGGCGGCCACCTGTCAGACTAAGGAAAAAATGTTCTAAATGACTATTTTATTTCAAAAGAGTACCCGAAGGTTTTGGCAAGGCAACCCCTGCACGAACCGGAATCCCTAAATCGGGCATTCCATGGGCATCCCATCCTATTTTTTGTATTCGCGGATTACGGGTTTCAGGACTCCCGGTGTCTCCATTGGTCACCTGACGGGCATGGTAAATCATATACCATTCAGTCCCATCGGGCGAGGGAACAAAGGAGAGTCCACCCGGACCATAAACTTCATTCTCCAACGATTGCTGAAATACCGGAACCGAACTCTTTGTCCAGGAAGCCGGATCTAACAAATCACTCTCGGCATCGGCAGTCAACATCCCGACACAGTAATAGGGTGACCACGAACCGCTGGCAGCGTAATATAGAATCAACGTCTTATTATCTTTCGAATGGAAGAACTGAGGGCCTTCATTCACATAAATGGGGTAAGCCGTACGGCTGCCATCCGGATTGACCCACTGCCGTTCCCATTCATACTCGGGTTTGGATATCAGGACACGGGGTGAATCGAGTGTCCACGGATCTTTCATCCTGGCAATATAGATACATTGAGTTTCGGCATTGGTTCTCCTTTTGGGCCATCCGGACCAGGCCAGATAGCGGACTCCCTTATGTTCGAAAGTGGTGGCCTGTATCCCCCAATTCCATTCGGGATTGGTTATGATGTTTCCTTTCATTTCGAACTTTCCCTCCATCGGATCGGATGAAGAGTTTTCAAGTACGTACAACTGGTGATTATCCGTATTGCCGTCGTCGGCTGCGTAATATATATACCATTTATCATTGATATAGTGAATCTCCGGTGCCCAGAGATGACAACTGTTGGATGGATCCTGAGGCTGCCACACTATCTTGCAAACCGCATGAGCCATATCAGTGATATCGGACGTTTCCCAAAGCATGATCTTATCTTCCGTTCCATGGGTATAATAATACTTACCATTATGGAAAAGAGCACTCGGATCGGCCCCTTCCGGAAACAAAGGATTTACATATGTATCCTTTGCCGCACTTACCGACTCCTGTTTCTGTCCGCCGCTCTTGTTGCCACAACCGGCGCAGAAGAATAAGGTAGTAATAAATAGCAGGTAGATATTTGTTTTCATAGCTTTCTGTTATTAAGATGCTACAAAGAAAAAACATTTTCGTTGAATAAAGGGATAAATACTGCTCAATAAACAAAAGAATCTGTTCTTTTTATACTTCTAATATTCACATAACCCGCATTTCGCATCGTATTGGTCAGTAATTGCTATTTATTGAATAGTTTGTGTCGCACATTTCATACAGAATTCACAAACTTTGTAGCATGATATCAGATGAAGCTACTGATTTGTATTGAAATAACCCCTAAATAATAACCATAAGTAAAAACACCCAAACATGAAAAAGATGAAAAGTCTGAAAGGAGGCTTGGCCGGAATCCTATTTACAGCCGGATTACTGGCAGCATCGTGTACTTCCGATCAATCATCGTCGGCAGTAACCATCGTGAACCGCCCCGACTGTACACAAACCAACGTAAACTATGTAGGAAACCGCTTGCCACTGAAACCGATGAATTTCATTAAACTGCCCGTCGGAAGCATTCAGCCCGAAGGATGGTTGAAGAAATATCTCGAATTACAGAAAGACGGTCTGACCGGTCACCTGAATGAAATCAGTGCATGGCTGGGCAAAGAGAATAATGCCTGGCTGACCAAAGGAGGAGATCACGGATGGGAAGAAGTCCCCTATTGGCTGAAAGGATACGGAAACCTGGCTTATATATTAAAGGATCAGAAAATGATTGATGAAGCTAAAGTATGGCTCGAAGGAGCATTCGCCAGCCAACAACCCGACGGATACTTTGGTCCCATCAACGAGCGGAACGGAAAAAGAGAATTATGGGCACAGATGATTATGCTCTGGTGTCTACAATCCTATTATGAATATTCAAATGACCAACGGGTAATCGACCTGATGACCAATTACTTTAAATGGCAGTTAAGTGTACCGGACGAACAATTCCTGGAGGACTATTGGGAAAACAGCCGTGGCGGAGATAACCTGTTAAGCGTATATTGGCTTTATAACCGCACAGGAGATCAATTCTTACTGGAACTGGCTGAGAAGATACACCGGAACACAGCAGACTGGACCCGCCCGTCGGCACTGCCGAACTGGCACAATGTAAACATCGCACAATGTTTCCGCGAGCCGGCTACCTATTATATGATGACAGGAGATTCAGCCATGCTGAAAGCATCTTATAATGTACACAATCTGATACGCCGTACTTTCGGACAAGTACCGGGCGGTATGTTCGGTGCCGACGAAAATGCCCGCATGGGTTCTATCGACCCACGTCAGGGAGTAGAGACCTGCGGATTGGTAGAACAGATGGCTTCCGATGAATTGATGCTTTGTATGACGGGTGATCCGCTTTGGGCAGAACACTGCGAAGAAGTGGCTTTCAACAGTTATCCGGCTGCCGTGATGCCGGATTTCAAAGGATTACGTTACATCACTTGCCCTAACCAAACGGTCAGCGACTCAAAGAATCATCATCCGGGCATCGACAACCGGGGACCTTTCCTGGCAATGAACCCGTTCAGCAGCCGTTGCTGCCAGCATAACCACGCACAGGGATGGCCTTATTATGCCGAGCATCTGATTCTGGCTACTCCGGATAATGGTGTAGCGGCCGCCATGTATGCCGCCTGCAAAGCAACGGTGAAAGTGGGTGACGGAAACGAAATAAGCCTTCACGAGCAGACGAATTATCCTTTCGAGGAAACCATCCGGTTTACGGTAAATACTCCGAAAGCTGTAAGCTTTCCGTTCTATCTGAGAATCCCTTCATGGACAGAGGGTGCAACTATCTTTGTTAACGGCAAAAAAGTAGCGGCTAACCCCGAAGCAGGACAATATGCCTGCATCAATCGCGAATGGAAAGACAATGACCAAGTGGAGATTCAACTGCCGATGCAGCTTTCGATGCGTACATGGCAAGTGAACAAAAACAGTGTAAGCGTAGACTACGGTCCGTTGACAATGTCACTGAAAATTGACGAAGATTATGTGAAAAAGGACAGCCGCGCTACGGCTATCGGTGACTCTAAATGGCAGGAAGGCGCTGACGCCAGCCAATGGCCGACATACGAGATCTATGCAAAAACTCCTTGGAACTACGCATTGGTACTCGGTAAGAACAAACCTTTGAAAGACTTTAAAGTAGTACACAAAGAATGGCCGGCTGACAACTTCCCGTTCACGGTCGCAAGTACACCTATCGAGGTAAAAGCTATCGGACGCAAGATTCCTTCATGGGTTATCGATCAATACGACTTGTGTAGCGAACTTCCTGACATGGACGCTCCGAAAGGGGAAAAAGAAGAAATCACCCTGATTCCGATGGGAGCAGCCAGACTGCGGGTTTCGGCTTTCCCGAACACAAGAGAATAAAAGATACCCGGTAATAAACATTAATCGAAAGACACTCATGAAGAAAAAAAAGACGTTTACATATCTGCTCATCGGACTGGGCCTCTGCTTCTCTTCCTTGGGAAGCGGGCTCCGGGCCGATACCCCCGAGAACTATACCAACAACCGCTATCCATTGGTACGCAAACCTTTGATGGAACTACCGTTAGGCAGCATTAAGGCAAAAGGATGGTTGCAGGAAATGTTGGTAAGGCAGAAAAACGGGGCAACCGGGCAAATGGACAAACTGTATCCGCTGGTGATGGGCGAACGCAACGGCTGGCTCGGCGGCGACGGTGATCAATGGGAAAGAGGACCATACTGGATTGACGGTTTACTTCCTCTGGCATATATCCTGGACGATGCGCAACTGAAAGCTAAAGTGCAACCTTGGATAGAATGGGCTTTAAAAAGTCAGCGGGAAGACGGTTTCTTCGGTCCGGCCAAAGACTATCCCGGAGAGGCCGGCATACAACGGGATAACTCTCACGACTGGTGGCCGCGTATGGTGATGCTGAAAATACTCCAGCAATATTATTCTGCCACGAACGATCAACGGGTCATCCGGTTTATGACCGACTATTTCCGTTATCAACTGAAAACGTTACCGGAAAAGCCGCTCGGCAACTGGACTTTTTGGGCAGAGTTCCGTGCCTGCGATAATCTTCAGGCCGTATACTGGCTCTATAATATCACCGGTGATTCATTCCTACTTGATCTCGGCAAACTGATTCATCAACAAAGTTTCAGCTTTGTAGATATGGTGAACCGGGGAGACCTGAAACGTATCAATACGATTCACTGTGTCAACCTGGCACAAGGTATCAAAGAGCCTGTCATCTATTATCAGCAAGAGCCCGACAAAATGTATCTCGATGCGGTTAAACGTGCTTTTCGTGACATTCGCCAGTTCCACGGACAACCGCAGGGTATGTATGGTGGTGACGAGGCATTGCATGGCAACAATCCGACCCAAGGTTCAGAACTCTGCTCAGCTGTGGAACTGATGTACTCGCTGGAAAAAATGGTAGAGATCACGGGAGATATCGACTTCGCCGACCATCTGGAAAGGATTGCATTCAATGCACTGCCCACCCAGATTTCAGACGATTTTATGACAAAACAATATTTCCAACAAGCCAACCAGGTGATGGTATCACGCCATCGTCGCAATTTCGATCAGGATCACGGAGGAACGGACAACTGTTTCGGGTTGCTGACGGGATATCCTTGTTGTGCATCGAACATGCACCAAGGTTGGCCTAAATTCACCCAAAGCCTCTGGTATGCCACTCCTGACGGCGGACTGGCTGTTACAGCATACGCTCCATCGGAAGTGACGGCCAAAGTAGCGGATGGGTGTACGGTAACTTTCAGTGAAGAAACCTATTATCCGATGGATGACAAAATAAGTTTCACCCTCCAATCGATGGACAAAAAACGGAAAGAAGTAAACTTCGCTCTCCAATTACGTATCCCGAAATGGTGCAAACAAGCCGGAATATCAGTCAACGGACAACTTCTTCAACATGCCGAAGGAGGCCGGATGGCCATTGTCAACCGCAACTGGAAAAAAGGGGACCAGGTGGAACTCCATCTGCCGATGGAAGTCACTGCCAGCACCTGGTATGAAAATTCGGTAACCATTGAACGCGGTCCGTTGGTATTTGCCTTGAAGATGGAAGAAAAATGGGAGAAGAAAGAGTTTGAAGAGCCGTGGTATGGTCCGTATTATTACTCAGTGACTCCTACCGAACCATGGAACTATGGATTGGTTGATTTCAATCGTAACAAAGCGAACGAACATGCCCGTGTAACGATTCATACGGAAAAGCAATCTTCCGTATTCCCCTGGAATAAGGAAAATGCCCCGATAGAAATACGGATGAAAGCAAGATTGGTACCTTCATGGAAACTTTACAACGAAATGGCAGGGCCTCAACCTTATTCTTTCTGTAGCGGAGGCGAAGGGCCGGAAACAGAAATCACCCTGATTCCTTATGGATGCACTACATTAAGAATAACGGAATTTCCGGTAGTGGGAGCCTCCCGATAGAGAGGTGAATAATCACTCCGAACCATTATAATAATAACTCAATATTCATACACAAGTCCTCCTTTCTCCCCTGCCTGCAAGTGGAGGGGAAAGAAGGACTCAAACACACAATTACAATGAAAAAACTTTTAGCAGCAGCAATGCTATTCATGCTGAACAGCTGGTCCTGTTTCAGTGCAGATACTCCGCGAGCGGAGTATCCCCGTCCACAGTTCGAACGGGAACAATGGGTAAACCTGAACGGGACTTGGACATTCGATTTCGATTTTGGTAAATCAGGAAAAGACCGCCGCCTGCAGTCGGCAGAGAAGTTTGATAAGAACATCACTGTACCCTTCTGCCCGGAAAGTAAACTTTCGGGAGTAGGCTATACCGATTTCATCGAACAGATGTGGTATCAACGCAATATTACCATCCCATCGGACTGGAATGGAAAAAAGATATTCCTGAACTTCGGTGCTGTGGATTATTGTGCGGAGATCTACGTCGATGGTAAATTCGTACAACGTCATTTCGGCGGTTCGTCTTCGTTTGCCGTAGATCTGACTCGCTATGTTACCCCCGGAAAGACTCACAATCTGGTGGTATTCGTACAAGATGATCTCCGTTCCGGACTACAAACCGGAGGAAAGCAATGCGGCAACTATTATTCGGGAGGCTGCTCTTATACCCGTACTACCGGTATCTGGCAGACTGTATGGATGGAAGCTGTCTCAGCCGACGGTCTGAAGTCAGTATTCGTACGCCCGGACATCGACCAGAAACAGTTGGTCATCGAACCGGAATTTTATAATGAATCGGCCAACACATTGGAAATCACCTTGAAAGACGGAAATAAAACCGTTGCCAAGAAAAGTGTAAATTGTGCCAACAGTTCGGTAGTAGTTCTGCCGGTGAAGAATATGAAACTGTGGTCACCGGAAGATCCGTTCTTATACGATCTCGTTTATCAGGTAAAGGATGCCAAAGGCAACGTACTGGACGAAGTGAAATCATACGCCGGTATGCGCAAAGTGCACACAGCCAACGGACGTTTCTATCTGAACAACCAGCCTTACTTCCAACGTCTGGTACTCGATCAGGGATTCTATCCGGAAGGTATCTGGACAGCTCCGAGCGATGAAGATCTGAAGAACGATATCGTATTGGGAAAAGAAGCCGGTTTCAACGGGGCACGTCTTCACCAGAAAGTATTTGAAGAGAGATATTATTACTGGGCCGACAAACTGGGATACATCACCTGGGGAGAATCGGCAAGCTGGATGCTCGATGTAAACAAGGAGCTGGCTGCGCGTAACTTCCTGGGTGAATGGAGCGAAGTAGTGGTTCGTGACCGCAATCATCCCTCACTCGTAACCTGGACTCCTTTCAATGAAACCTGGGGTGGCGGTCCGGATGCTTATGTCCGCCTGGTACGTGACGTATACAACATTACCAAAGCCATCGACCCGACTCGTCCGGTAAACGACGCCAGTGGTGATAACCATGTGATAACAGATATCTGGAGCGTGCACAACTACGAACAGGATCGTGCCAAACTGACTGAACAGCTAAAAATGGAAGAAGGTAAAGAGCCTTACCGCAATGCGCGTGACAAGGACTTCCTGGCCGTTTACGAGGGACAACCTTACATGGTTGACGAATTCGGCGGTATCCCCTGGATGGCAGAGAAAGACCGCAAAAACTCATGGGGATACGGTGGTATGCCTGAAAATGCAGAAGCATTCTACAAACGTCTGGAAGGTCAGATCGATGCTTTTATCGACTCACCGCATGTGACAGGTTTCTGCTATACTCAGCTGACTGACGTGGAACAGGAGAAAAACGGTATCTACTATTATGACCGTACTCCGAAATTGGATATGAAACGAATCAAAGCTATTTTTGAGAAAATAAAATAAAAGGAGTGCCTCCCTATGAGGGGACATTGCAGAAATCTGTTTACCTGTGATGGGATACTTTCATGAAAGGGAGGCTTTCAACTGTTATCTGCTATTTTATTATTTTGCAAATCAATAGTTGAGTCGTTGTCGGGTGTAGGGTATACAACCGGATAGTGGCCTGTAAAGACCGTACCCCCGACTCAACTACTGATTGCCATTATTTAAATACAAGTATGAGAAAATCATTCATTGCCCTCACCTTCCTGCTCGTTCCGGCTTGTCTGTCGGCACAGTTGGGAGGTAAAATCTACCTTCAGAGAGCCGATTCACTCCTTCAACGAGTACTGTCTCTTTATGAGGTAAAGAAGTATGGATTGCTGATGGAGACTTATCCACGGAATCCCAAACAACAAATTACATATACAGCCAACACCGGTTCGGAAGTTACTCAACAAGAAGTATCCTTCTTATGGCCTTATTCGGCAATGGTGTCAGGTTGCGTATCGCTTTATAAAACATCCGGCAACAAGAAGTACAAAAAACTGATGGACAAACAGATCAAGCCCGGACTCGACTTGTACTGGGATACCACCCGCCAGCCGGAATGTTATCAGTCTTATCCGGCCTTCGCCGGACAAAACGACCGTTACTATGATGACAACGATTGGGTAGCGATTGACTTTTGCGACTATTATGCCGTGACAAAGAACAAAGAGTACTTAAAGAAAGCCATCGCCCTGCACGACTACATCTACTCCGGGTGGTCGGACGAACTGGGAGGTGGAATCTACTGGTGCGAACAGAAAAAGGAATCAAAGAACACTTGCTCGAACGCACCTGCAACGGTTCTTTGCATGAAGCTCTACAAGTTGACCAAAGATAAAAAATACCTCGACCAGGCAATGGCAACTTACCAGTGGACACGCGATAATTTGCGCGATCCGTCGGATTTTGTCTATTGGGACAACAAGAACCTGCAAGGCAAGATCGGTTATGCCAAATATACGTACAACAGCGGACAGATGATTCAGGCAGGTGTACTGCTCTATCAGGCCACCGGTGACGAACAATACCTGAAAGATGCACAACAAACGGCCAAGGGATCTTACGAGCATTTCCTGAAACCGCAACCAACGGTAAAAGGAGAAATGAAGTTTTTCCCGTCTAGCCCATGGTTCAACGTCATCCTTTTCCGTGGTCTGAAAGCCCTTTACGAAGTTGACAAAAACGATACTTATGTAAAAGCTATGATCGACAATGCAGACTATGCCTGGCAGTACACCCGCGATGAAAACGGGCTGCTGAACAACGACTGGTCGGGCAACCGGAAAGACAAGTTCAAAAGCTTGCTGGAAAATTCCTGCATGATTGAACTGTACTCGGAAATCAGCGAACTCTAATATAGATTTACCACAGAGGACACGGAGTTGTAGCTTACTGTTAAACAAGTCAGCATATCTCAAAGAAGATTTCCTCTCATGCTCTCCGTGCACTTTGTGGTAAATTCACAACAGACCTGCACAAACCAATAATCTTACTAAAATGAAAGCAACTACCTCCTTGGCAACTTCTTGCCGCCGACTCCTGTTATGGGGAGTACTCACCCTTCAATGTCTTTTTAGCACCGCCCAAAAACGATTCACTGCCGATGTGGAACAACAAGCGGAAAAAATACTCTCACAAATGACCCTTGACGAGAAACTGTCTTATATAGGGGGTATCAATTGGATGTATACCCGTCCGCTGGAACGTTTCGGCATCCCCCAACTGAAGATGAGCGATGGCCCACAAGGGCTGGGAACACACGGGCCCTCTACTGCTTATCCGTGTGCACTGATGCTGGCTGCCACCTGGAACGAACAATTGGCTACGGAATACGGAAGCGCCCTGGGTAAAGATTGCCGCGCACGAGGAGTACATGTCGTTTTAGGTCCCGCAGTCAACATTTACCGTGCTCCGATGTGTGGACGTAATTTCGAATATATGGGAGAAGACCCGTATCTCACTTCACGCATGGCAACCGGATATATAAAAGGCGTACAAGGGCAAGGGGTCATGGCTACCATCAAACACTTTATCGCCAATAACTCGGATTATGATCGTGATCATATCAGTTCGGATATTGATGAACGAACTCTAAACGAAATTTATTTCCCTTCTTTTCGGGCAGCCGTACAAGAAGCCGAAGTAGGTGCAGTGATGTCAAGCTACAATCTGCTGAACGGAATTTATACTACCGAACACCCGTGGCTGCTGAAAGATGTACTAAGACAGCAATGGGGCTTCAAGGGAATCCTGATGTCCGACTGGGGATCGACTCATCATTGCATCCCTGCCGTAAAAGGAGGGCTCGATCTCGAGATGCCTGCCGGAAGCAAGATGCAACCCGAAGAACTGAAGTACTACTTACGAACAGGTGATATCACAATCGAAATGATAGACGAAAAGGTACGCCACATCCTGCAAACTCTCCTTGCTTTCGGATTCCGGGAAACACAGCAGCCGGATACTCATATCCCACTGAACAATCCGCAATGCGCGCAAACCGCTCTGAGCGTAGCGAGTGAAGGCTTGGTATTGCTGAAGAATACCAACCAGATCCTTCCGATCCGCTCCGGCAAAGTGAAAACAATCGCAGTAGTAGGTAAAAACGCACAAGGATATGTTTGCGGAGGCGGCAGTGGTGAAGTACATCCGTTCCAATATGTATCCGTATTGGACGGTATACGCAAAGAAGCCGCCGAAAGAGGCATCCGGGTAGAATATCTGGATGTATACGACTATTTACCGGCTATTATTTTTACCGATACTGAAAGAAAGCAAAAAGGCTTCCGTGCTCAGTACTTCGATAACATGAATTTGGAAGGCACTCCGAGAGTGGAACAGACTGAGACGAAAATAAACTATTCCTGGTCGAGTGGTACGGGATTAAAAGAGATGCCCAAAGAGCAATTCTCCGTCCGATGGAATGGAACCATCTGTCCACAGGAAACAGATGAATACCTGTTCACCCTTGGCGGAGACGATGGATACAGACTATATATCGATGGAAAACTCATCGCAGACGAATGGCACGAAGGTACTTTCCGCAATTCCACTTATCGTTGCATGCTGGAAGCCGGTAAAAAGTATGACCTGATGATAGAATACTTCCAGAAAGGCGGAGGTGCTGCTGTCAATTTTATATGGAAACAGAAGAATGCCTCAAACAATTTATTCGTTGAAGCACTGAACCGAAACGACCTGGTAGTGGCTTGCATCGGATTCAACTCAGATACGGAAGGAGAAGGACGAGACCGTACCTTCGAACTCCCCGAAGACGAAGCACAATTACTGCAGAATACGCTGCAATCTAAACGTCCCGTAGTAGGTATCGTCAATGCAGGGGGCAATGTAGAGATGCAAAGCTGGGAACCTTCCCTGAAAGGACTACTATGGGCATGGTACGGAGGCCAGGAAGCCGGAACGGCAATCGCACGTACACTCTTCGGGGAGCTCAATCCTTCGGGGAAATTACCTGTCACTTTTGAGAAACGATGGGAAGACAATCCCACTTTTCACAGCTACTACGATCCGGACGGAGACAAGCATGTAGAGTACACCGAAGGTATATTTGTCGGATATCGTGGATACGATAAACTGAAACGAGAAGTACAATATCCATTTGGTTACGGATTGTCGTATACCCGTTTTAAACTTTCGGCACCGACTGTCGGTACTCCGAAAACGGACGGTTCGGTAACAGTCACCTGTAAACTCACCAACACCGGAAGAACGGCAGGCGCAGAAGTCGTACAACTTTATGTATCCAACAAAGATACGACAGTGGAACATCCGGAAAAAGAACTGAAAGGCTTCCGGAAAGTATATCTGGAACCGGGCGAAACAAAGAGTATAGAAATTACTGTTCCGGAAGAAGCATTCTCACATTATGATACGGGTAGCCGGAGACTCGTCATCGACCGGGGTAGCCACGACATCTTGTTAGGATTTTCTTCCCGGGATATCAAAGCAAAGATGTCGGTCGGGATTTCACGTTAAAATAGTCTAAACTTGAGCCGGACGTGTCTCCGTTCGTCCCAAAACGTATTTAATTTGCAATATTGTTAAAACCCAAAGCCTATGAAACTCAAACATATCCCCTTACTCCTGTTGGTACTGACCTGCTGTCCGGCTTGTCAAAACAAGAAAGCTTCTGCCACTAAAGAGATTCCTTCCGAAGCTACTTATACCAATCCACTATTGGCAGTAGGAGCAGAACCATGGGCTGTCTTTCACGAAGGCAAATATTATTACTGTCTCTTATACACATCTCCGAGCCCACGAGACTAAGGCGAATCT
>ENA-OYYI01000196-OYYI01000196.1-human-gut-metagenome-genome-assembly--contig:-NODE-196-length-27984-cov-18.552759_pt1 | contig 27984 bp, 11 predicted proteins | sample MGYA00244063_ERZ653448 | MGnify/ENA primary metagenome ERZ653448 (study PRJEB26926, sample SAMN06165192) | human gut metagenome | biome: ENVO:00009003; feature: ENVO:2100002; material: ENVO:00002003...
TCTTTCTTCAAATTCTTTTTTCCAGTCTCTCATATATAACCCTCTCCCCATTCTGCCGACATGTCGTTCGGCCAAGCTGTTCTTTCTTCAAATTCTTTTTCCAGTATCTCTATATTATCTTTATATTATGTTATGTGAAAGCCCTTCGCGCAAAGCGCGAAGGGCTTGAATTTTGCTTGATTTTATCAAGGAATAAGAGTCAATACACCATCGGCGGCTTCAACTATCTTGGCGATAAGTTCGCTGATAGTCATAATCTGCAGCTGATCTGCCGTATAGATCGTCGTATCGTTCGGATTTGCGTTGAGCAGATCGGTGATTGTATCGAGCTGAGCGGGAGTTGCCACCATAATGCCTGCATTTTCAAGATCGGCGAGTGTTGTGTTATTGACTGCTGAAGCAAGAGCGGTAGGCAGCTCTTCAATAGTGGTTGAAGCGGGTATAAGCGCAAGTACGCCGGTCATATCCGTGAATATATCGGAAACGGTAAGTCCGTTAATCTTGTTTCTGATATTATCTTCGGTAAGCTCGGAGACCTTGAGAGTCATGAACGAACCGAGGATTCCGGTCGTAGAAGGATCGAGATCGAGCAATTCTGCAAGAGTCATATTATTTATCGTTTCCTTCATGCTCACATCGTAATACATAAGGTCAACGAGGTCAAGACCGTAAAGAATATTCATCATGGAAGAAGCTCTGACGCCTTCACTTTCATACCATATACCGCTGATTTCTTTCTTGCCGAGTATATCTCCGAGTTTCAGACCGGAGAATATATTCTCAAAGTTGATCGTGATACCAAAGTAATCGGAGATCTTGGTATTCATAAGAGCGAGAGCAAGTTTATCCTGATTATCAAGAGGCGTGCCGTCGCCGTCGTACCATTCGCCTGTCAACGGATCGCGAATATTGCCCATTAACTCGCCGAGATACAGATCATTGACCACCGCGATGAAATCGAAGGGGTTATTCTTATCCACCAGAGCTTCCATTCTGATGTTAATAAAGGCGAGCGTAACGGGGTTGGTTATTTCGTTGTCGTCTGTATCCTTCCATACGGAGCCGTCAAAGGTATATCCGATGATATCTCCGATATACATGTCTTTCACTATCAATGAAATATCGAAGTCTTTGAGGACTTTACCTAGAGTAAGATCGGCGAGAGCGATAATAACTTTATCGGTCACTTGGGTGAAAGTACCGTCGCCGTTAGGCTTAGCCCATACGACGCCATCACCGAAGTCATACAGTTCGTAATGCATCAGGTTCCCGATGTACACGTCTTCGATTATACTGATCTTGTCAAAGTCAGGATCAAACAGATTTGCCAATGAAGTATTTGCAAATGCAGCTTCAACGGGATCCGTAATCTCATATTCGAGAGCGAACGATTTATCTGAGAACCATTTAAGTTCGTATTCGTCGGTGTCGGGATTATAGACCGTCGTAGAGTAGTAGCCCATGAAATCTCCGACATAGAGTGATGTCGATCTGAAGAAACCTACAAAATCGAATGCGGGATCTATTATCTCACCGACAGTGAGGTCAGCTATGGCAGCAGGTATCTTGTTCGCAGGCACAGTATTTCCTTCGCTGTCGGTATAAGACCAGACAGGACCGTTACCGTCACCGAAGTCGTACAGATAATACTTCATTACTTCTCCGAGTTTTACGTCGTTGAAGAGCGATTCGAAGTCTACCGTACCTTTTCTTATCTCGCCGATAGTAAGATCAGCGAATTTAGCTATCAGTGTATCTACTTTGCTGCCGTCGGCTTCATACCATTCGCCGGCAACGAGAGTGTAATTCATAAGCTCACCGATATAGATAACGTCTATAGCGTTGAGAATGATCTCACTGTTGTCCATAATGTCTGCAAGAAGCAGAGGCGCAATGGTGGCTCTTATCACATCCACTTCAACTCCGTTCTGATCGCGCCAGATACCGTCTGCACCCTCAGTAAGACTCAGGAGCTCACCGAGAGTTGCGTCGCCGATGATCGTCTTGAAGGTAACGGAGTCATCAGAGATGAGAGTTGTGAGTTTAGTATTGGCAAAGCGGTTAGTGATCACATCGAGCAGATTGCCGTCTTTGTCGAACCAATCGTACTGACAGTCTGTTCCGTTGTGGACATGGCCGGGATCGGTCACGTTGCAGACGCCCTTGGTGTAACCCATGATATCGCCCATCCTGATACCGGCAAGCAGGAGCTCAACTACATCTTTACTGTCGATGATCTCTTTCAGCGTTACATTATAGTTATTGTCAAATACCGTGACCACGAACCCGAGCTGCTCCACGATGTTGTCTGGCAGGACTTCCTTGATGTCGCCCATCGTAATTACCGTGGTGACGTCATCGAAGTTGCCGTTAGCGAAGTTCGAGATCAAAGTGATGACAGACATGTTGGCTTTTGCGTAAACGAACTTGTATACAAGAGTGCCGCCGAGCACACCGACAAGTCTATTCATATTCGGGTCAAAGAGCTGATAAGCTTCCATGACCGTCCAGTTGAAGAGCATGGAGGTTATCTCGTCGATATTGCCCCTCATGATGATGGTCACGACAAGGAAGAATTCCATATCGGCCAGACACTGAACAGGGAATACGTACTTATCGTTGAAGCACCACTTATCGTTGATTCTGACAAGTCCTAAGACTTCGGCTGTCGTATGCTGCCCGAAGAGAGCAAGCATCATGCTTTCTCCGCTCTCTGCGGTGAACACTTCAGCTATATCGGCGTGTTTGACAATTGCTATGAAGGCGTCGAGATTGCTCTGCCATTCGCCTGCATTATTGACAAATTCGTCAAGCTTTCCGTCGGTAAGAATGTTGGCGAGGTCGTATACTTCACCCACCGTTACACCCCTGAGCAGTTCGATATATACTTTGTTGTTAATTAAAACCAATATTTCATTGACTGTCATACTTCCGTAATTTTCCGACAGGAAGTAGATGATCGCGCCAAGTTTCGTATTGGGGTCATCCTTATACTTGATAAGATCAAGGCTGTCGAGTATTTCGTCAACTGTCTTATTCAGGACATCTCTGATAGTGTCGATATTGTCCTGATAGAGCTTATAAAGCCCAAATGCTGCAGCCGTACACAGGATGATAGCCACAGTCTGCAGATACTCGTCAGTGATGAGCTTGGCGATCGTCTTATTTACGATATCGACCATAAGCGTGTTGGCGAATTCCGCAAAGATACCAGAGCCGCTCCATACCGTCATTTCCGCATTTTCGGGAGTCCATCCGAGGATACGTCCGAAGAGCATACCGAATGTTACGTTGCCCAGAAGCACTGACGGCGTAGGCTGAGTAAGCACATAGTAGAGTTTTCTGCCGTCGAACAGACCGATATAATACTCAGCGTCGTATGTCGAATAGATATCGGCAAGTTCGCATTCCTCTATAGCAAGGAGAAGATCCTTGACAGTCACGGTATCACCGATAAGCAGGAGCATAAATGATCTGTAGGTCCCCACTGCACCGGAACCGCTCATAAGAGTCTTTATAAGAGCAAGTATCTCTGCATCTCGTATTATATCTGCAAGAGGAGCGTACTTTTCAGCTTCCGTCCTGAAACCGCATACGAAATCAAAGATATCGCCCAAAGTGATCGATACAATGATCCTTTCGCCAAGAGAGTCAAAGTAAAGTGAATTAGCTCCGCCGGCAAAAATATCATAAATCTCATAGAAGCTTATTGTTTTAAGATTTGAATTAAGTTTATTGACAAGTTCTCCGTATGTCTTCCATTCAGGCAGCATGTATTCGGTGCAAAGCTCAGTAACTTCGCCGATATAGATGTGCTTCATGTCTTCGAGTACGGCGTCCTTATCGTACATCACGTCATAGATATTGATGCCCGTCAGTTTGTCGTAAACGGAAGAATCATTGATCCATGCAGGAACCTTCTCTTCAAAAGCAGGTATCTGAGTGATGATCTTAAAGCTTATGCCGAAGATGGCCACCTTGAGGAAGTCCTGAACGGTGATCTCTTCGTTTATGGCGTCGGCAATGAGTCCGATGTTGACATTATCCATATTGTCGATAAGCTTTTCAAGCTCGGGCCACTTCTCGAACTCGGGTGTGTAGATGAACACGATCTCCAGCACGTCTCCGACAGAGATGTACTTGAGTGTATTTTCATACAGCGGCTTATACTCCGCAACGTCTACAAGAGAGTAGACCGGGATGGATGCCAGCGTGTTATAGAGATTGGTGGCCTTGAGCTCATCGGTGAGCGTGTAGCCGGCGATGTAGTAAATGTCCTCAAGCACCATGCCGCAATCAATACCGAACAGCATCAGAGTAACGAAATCTCTTGCCGACATCATTGCTTCAACTGTAGCATTGAAGCCCGTAGTATTGTCGTTTCCGTCATTGTCGCTTACGGCGATAAGTCTCTGGAAGAAGAATGCCTGAGCTGCATGATCGATGGTAAGCTGCTTGAGATTGTCGATGAATACGGGAAGTGCCGTATAAACTGACAGGTCGAGCTTTACGATATCGACGAAAGTCTGAAGTATACCGCCGATAGAAGCTCTTGCGAGTTTAGCGAATTCGTCGCGGGTATTGAATATGAGTCTTGCGATATAGAGATCGCTTACGAGGCCGTAAATTTCGCTGTCAGTGAGCACTGTCGGCAAGTGGGCTTCATAGAACTCGTTGATATGCTTGATCTGAATACCCTCGAGGATGAGTTTGAAATTATTTTCGATGCCTTCCGCCGAAGTTTCGGTGAAGAGCGCATAGAACGTTACTCTTCTGCTGTTTTCCACGAGCATGTCGAAGATAGTGTACTCGTCATATTCGGGATACCAGAGAAGCAGAGGCAATTCGGCTGTTTCACCGATATTTATCGACTTGATGACCTCGTATACGTTATCCCACACAAAGAACAGATCAAACAGACTGATACCCGTGACCTTGACAAAGAGAGACGCCTTTTCGATCTCTTCGGGCAGCGTATCTCCCACGGCAGAGGTGACGGTATTATAAACGTCGAGCAGATAAATGTCCTCCAGCAGGATCCTGAAGAATTCGGTCGCATTCATTGCGGGACCTTCTTCCACTATGGTCTCGTTGGCGAAGATCTGATACAGGTCGTCGACAGTGAGATTCTTGGCGTTGTTCACGAGTTTATAGATGATCGCGTAGTCGGTAATGAGGTATTCCGCGTCAAAGAGCTTGAAGAAGGTTTCGGCTATATCGCCGAGTGCGACCTCCGCAAGAGGTTCGAGTGCCTTCGCGGGATCATCTATAAGTTCTCTGAGCTCAATTGCGAAGATGGTTTTGACAGGTTCGCCGTTGACAAGCTCTTCGGGCATAGTGACGTTCACGAGTTCCGCAATCGACTCTACGATCATTCCTATGGTTATACCTTCAAGCATGTCGTACCACGGTACTATAACAGGATCCTCGAAGAGGTTATTGACCGGCATCTTGTCGAGGTTCTCTATAATAAGACGCACAAGCTCTTCGGTCTTATCGGGAAGCTCCGCAAGATCGACGTCGGCGTGGTCGAGAGCGCAGTCGACGATATCCTTGAAGGTTATCGATTCGAATATATCTCTCATCAGCTGCAGCACGTCGAAGCTTGAATCGAAGAAGTATCCGAAGGTTATGTTATTGAGGTTGTTCACGAACTTCGTTTCAAAGTCGTTGGTATAAAGTATCTCATAACCGGCAAGATCAAGCGCCCAGATGAGCATCGATCCGACGGTGACATCCTTGAACCTGTTGAAATACTCTTCGGGATTATCTATGATATCTCTGATATAAGCGTCCGCATAGACGATATAGAGAGGACAGTCATAGACTTTCTCGGGTATACTCACGCCTGAAAGCTCAACTATCACGTCGACTATCATTCTGACGGTTATACCTTCAAGCATGTCGTACCACGGTACTATAACAGGATCCTCGAAGAGGTTATTGACCGGCATCTTGTCGAGGTTCTCTATGACAAGACGCACAAGCGCTTCGGTCTTATCGGGAAGCTCCGCAAGGTCGACGTCGGCGTGGTCGAGAGCACAGTCAACAATATCCTTGAAGGTTATCGATTCGAATATATCTCTCATCAGCTGCAGCACATCGAAGCTTGAATCGAAGAAGTATCCGAAGGTTATATTATTGAGGTTGTTCACAAACTTTGTTTCAAAGTCGTTGGTATAAAGTATCTCATAACCGGCAAGATCAAGCGCCCAGATGAGCATCGATCCGACGGTGACATCCTTGAACCTGTTGAGATACACGTCAGGATGAGCAATAAGGTCTCTGATAAGCACATCTGCATACACAACATAAAGAGGACACTCGTAAACTTCTTCGGGTATATCGATATAAGCGCCGAATGTTCCTCTGAAGGTTTCGTCGACCGTTACGGCAAGCATCTCGTACCACGGGAAGTAATGATTTTCCGCGAATATCCTGATAACGTAGGAATCTTCGAGGTTGGTTATCAACATCTTTCTGATGAGGTCTTTGGTTGCTTCGGGGAGATACTCCTGCGGCGCGTCATCCAGACTGAATATACCGGCTGTTTCGAAGGCAAGGAATATGTCGCTGAACACATCAGCCCACGAAATATCATTCAGCACTTTCTCAAGCAACTCGAAAGGTGTGAGAGGCGGGTATTCGCCGAGAAGCGATTCGCCTGTTGCTGCCTGCCAGATATCGTCTATTGAAACGTCTTTGGTATTTTCAATGAGCTTATTGACAGTCTCAAACGAAGAAGTCCATGATTCAACATCAAAGAAACGAATAAGCGTTTCAATCAGTTCGCCTATCTTTATATCGGCAAGTTGTTTAACAGTACCTTCAAAGTCGCTGATGAGATCTCTGAGATAGATAGCTCTCAGGGCCTTGAAGGGTTCGTTTTCAATAAGAATTGGATCGATTTCCTTTTCGGGATAGATAAGCACGAATGCCGCATCGAATATCATGCCGAGTGTCACTCCTTCCAGAGCGGCATACCAATCGGCATCCATAGGATCCTCGAAAAGACCTCTTATATAGAGATCGGCACAGTTATCGAGAAGAGTATCGACGAGGAAGAGTGCCTCTTCGGGAAGCTCATTCTTATCCAGCCCGCATATATCAAGGATACCTTCTATAAGTTCTCTGTAGGTAATATCCCCGCAAATCTTGAGCAGGCAGTCACGCCAATGGAATTCTTCGATTATATAGAAGATTGTTATCTTGTCGAGATTGGTCAGGAGTTTGTCGATAAGAACTATCGAGTAATCAGGTTCTTTGTCGGCAAATTCGAGGCCCCAGATGATAAGGTCGGCAACACTTATGGCAAATACTCTGTCTCTGAGTGCGGAATGGTCGAAGATAAGCTCAAGCAGAGGTATCTCCGCAATGAACTCATACAGTCCGTTATTACGCACTATCTCGGGAGTGATGTCATAGAGCGGCGGGAAGCTGAGGAAGAGGTTTACGGTGATCGTATCGAGAGCGATCCTCACATACTCCTCCGCATCCTTTTCGCCGTCGATGAAGTCGCCGATGGTTATGTTGTAAAGGTTATCGATAAGACGCTGCATTTCCGGCCAGGGAGTATAATCCGGATCTATGACCGCAATCACGAAATCGACGAAGTCGCCGAGCGACGTTCCTCTGATATCGGCCCAGACGGTATCCCAATCCGTTATGACATCCTTGAGTGAAATGAAGGCGTAGATAGAATAGAGTTTCGTAGTCCTGACAGCTTCAGGCACCTCGACGTTCAGTTCAGTAAGAATGGTATCGAGGTCATATTCATATACAAGGTATACCAGAACGGCGACTGCAACGCCGACAACCGTCACAACGTATACTCTGAGTCTTTCGGGAACGAAATCAAGATAGGTATTGATAAGGTCGGCGATCTTTTCGTCCGCAATATCCGACAGATACGCTATATCGTCGATCCTGTCTCCGAATACGTCCCTTAAGGTATATTCGCCGAAGATCTCGTAAGGAGTAGGCCCTGACAGGAACAATGCCAGCTGAATCTCTTCAAGGAAGCGAAGCTTTAACTGCTCATAAACCTGTTCGACAGTTTCTCTCAAGTTCTTTCCGTCGATGCTGACAGCCTCGTAATTATCGATTATTCCGATCAGTCCGCCGAAGGTGAGAGGTCCGAAGAAGCCGTACATGAATTCATACAGATCGTTTGCATATATAGTGTCATAAAGGTAGCCGTTCGCGAAAACATCCGCAAGGATATTGATGACCTTGTCGTAATCGTATCCGTCAGGATCGGCCGATCCGTAAATTATATACAATATCGTATCGATATAGCATCCGTTATTCACTTCGGCAAAGAGCACCGAAAGTGTTTCCTTAAGAAGGTCTCTGTTTTCGAGGTCTTCGGTAAAGAATGCTACAGTAAGCTTGTCGAGTGCTTCGAGAATAGTAAGAGTACCTTCGGGAAGCTCTGACATATAGTCTTCCATGGTGAGCTCAAGCACTGTTCTCGCAACATCGCCCACGGAAATGTCCTTAAGCTGCTCAAGAACTTTTTCCTGATCGAAGAGAATGTCATTTATAAGGATCGCGGAAATGGTCTTATAAAGCTCGAGTTCAAAGAGTTTTTCGGGAAGATACTCTTCGAAGAGAAGCACGAAGTCATTGATATCCACGTCGTTGAAGAAGGCGCGTACCAGTGTTTCGGCGTAATCCGAGGGAGGCCCGTCTATTATATTCTTTATAATATCATATATCGAGAACTCCGGCAGACAAAGGTTATCGACCAGCTTACGCGCAAGCTGCGGGAGCGAATCGTATATAGTCTCGTCCACAAGCTCGAACACCGTCTTGACCACATCGCCTACAGTTATGCCCTTGAGCTGCTCCGCCACCTTATCGGGGTCGAAGATTATATCGTTTATAAGGATGGAAGCAACCTTGATATAAAGCTCGAGAGTAAAGAGTTTTTCGGGAAGATTATCCTCGAAGATGAGCACGAAGTCATTGATATCCACGTCCTTGAAGAAGGCGCGCACAAGAGTTTCGGCGTAATTCTCGGGAGGCCCGTCTATTATATTCGTAATAAGGCTGTAGAAGGAGAACTCGATCTGACAGAGATTGTCTATGATCTTACGCAATACCTGAGGAAGCGAATCATATATGGTTTCGTCCACAAGGTCAAGCACGAACTTGATCACTTCTCCGACAGAGGTTTCCTTAAGTCCGTTCATGACGGCCTCTTCGACCTTGTCGATATCATAAATGAAATCGAGGACTTCAAGAACGGATATATATCTCCACAGAGCGAGATTATCCATGACTCCGGGGTGTTTCTGATAGGGTTCTATAATCTCGCAGACAGTATCCGCAAGGATTTCCACCGTAAGCCCGTCAAGCAGCTTTCTGACCAGCCATTCTCCGGTTTCGGCGGTAGGATCTTCGGCAAAGATGATGAAGTCATCCACGGTGACGGTCGCCCACGTATTGAGCCACCAGTCGATTATGCTGAAGTTTCTGTCCAGCTCGACGCCGCACAGCTCGACAAGTATGCCCTGAACGAAATCATAAAGCGTGAAGTTTGCGGCTATCTCATGGTAACGGAGACGCGCGATATCGATAAGCTTCACGGCAAGGATCTTATTGAGAAGCGTATTGTCGGGAATGGTGAGTCCGAGGATGTCAGTGAATATTTTAACTATATCGCCTACAGTGATATCGCCGAGAGAATCGATAAATATTTCGGGATCCACGTTTCCGTCGATAAGGTCCCCGAATGTAATCTGCCCCACGTTGTTTATGTACTCGCGGACAGCTTCGGGAACAACCTCGTTGTAAACGCTTCTGTCAGGATCAACGGCGTCGAGAATAAGATTCACAAAGTCGATTATCCTGAAGTTATAGAGGACCATCGTATAATCCATATCAAATATGAGGTCATACGGTGTGATGTCCGCTATGGCGTTGAAGAGTGCACTAGAGGTGGCGGTAGCGTCGGGATTGACCCACACGCCGTTCTCATACGTAAAGCCGAGAAGCTCACCGAAGAAGTCGCCCATGGTGAAATGGTTGAGACCGTCGATAAGCGCGTATTTATTGGTAAGGATATCTCTGAGAGTGATGTCCTTATATGCAAGGAAGAGCACATCGAAGCAGTTCATAAGGCCGCGGACGGGATTGCCCTCTTCGTCGGAGGTCCTTTCCACCACGAAGTCCGCCATCTCGTAATACCAATATCCGAAGAGGAAGCCGAGACTTACGGGATATTCCTCATTGAAATAAGGTATCTGTTCGGGATACTTGTCGAAGTATGACGACTCTATATATTGATAGAAGTATTTTTCGCAGATATCCAGGAATTTAAGGGTATTGGTGTTTTCCGTGAAGTCGATGATATCGTTGACCGACACATGGAATACAAAGCCAAATGCAAATGCCAGCGGATGGAACAATTCGGGCATCAGATACTTATCGAAATGACTGAAGATGTCCGCAAACGACTTGTCTCCGAAATACTTGAGAAGAAGTTCCTTAAAGTTCTGAGTGACTTTATCCTGGACTCCGAGGTTTTCGGCCAGCTCATCGCCGCCGAGAGAGGCTATGAGAGCATAGAATATCTCGCCTATGGTCATGCCGTCCACCGCGTCGATAAACCCGCTCAGGCTGTCGGTGAGCATATCTTTGTCTTCTTCACTGCCGGCAATGAGTTCGACCGTGATCTCTGTCAGCAGAGATATCTCCAGCTCGAACACTGTTTCATCCAGCAATCCGAAGTAGCCCGTATGTTCATGGTCGGGAGACACTATGCCTTCGGTCTCGCAGAGCCCTGTCACACAGAACAGGAATTCAAATATATAACCCACGGAAACGCCGCATATCGTTTCAAGCACGGCATAAAGCTTTTCGTTGTCCGTTCTGATGCTTTCGCGGTCGGCCTCGGTCAGGACAACTTCGAGCAAGGTAAGGCTGTAGAACTTTTCATAGAGCTTATAGTACTCTTTGTTGTTCACGGCGTCTATGACATTCTGAATGCTGATGTCTTTTATGCAGTCATACAGCTTGAGAAGTCCTTCGTAAAGGGTTTCACGGTCAATGAACTCTCCGACGAGATCATCAACGGTTATCGTATAAAGAGCACGGAGCACGACCTGCCAGTCCTCAACTATTTCGCCGATAGGAATATAAGCGATCTTGTCGTAGATATTTTTGAGCACCTTGGGAAGCACGTCGAAGTCTATGATCATGCCCACAAGGTCGTCAAGACAAAGTTTGTAGAGGTTTTCGAGAAGGGTTTCGTATCCCTGCTCTCCGTTGGCAACCGCCACTATATCGCCGATGGTGTTGTCCTTAATCGCTTCGTAGATTATCTGGACGGTTTCCGGAGCGATGAAGTTTCCGTCCTTGTCGTAGAGCAAAGCGTCGAATATATCCGCTATGCTTACGGGATAAATATATTTAACAAGGAGATCTTCAAGCTTGAAATGTTCGCCTTCGTCATGGTCGCACAGACCGCTCTCGCACAGAAGCGCCATGATGATTTCATACATGGTGATATCGTCGAGGCAGAGGAACACCGAACCGATAGGCTCACTCATCTTGGCAACGGGTCTTCCGTTTTCGTCAAGCTCATACTCGTAATACCTTTCTCCGTTTTCTCCGAACTTGAATTCGCCTTCGAAGAAGTAAACGCCCACCATGTCTCTCACGGTGTAATTGACGAACTTATCGGGAAGGGAAGCTATATCGTTAACGAAAAAGCCGATAGTAAGATCCTTGAGTATGTACCAGAGCCCGGGCACGGGTTCGGGAAGCTGCTTAAGGAGCTCGTCGTCGAGGTAGCTTCCGAAAAGGTCGTTGAGAGTCAGAGTATACAGACAGTCGTCAAGAATGAAAGCATAGTTTTCGTTCTTGATGCCGTTGACTATATCTATTATCTTTATTACCCTGATCTTATCCCAGATGGTGGGGATAGGTTCGGGAAGTTCGCTTATGGCGTTGCTTGCTTCAGCAAGCTCAAGGAACGCGTCAACAATACCGCCTATGGTCAGATCACCGAGATAATCCTCGACCTCGGATTCATATATAATCTGATAAAGGCTCATGTACATTATGACAGACAACCTGTCCTTCAGTTCGCCGTCAGGCAGAAGGTCAAGAAGCTCTTCGGGCGTGTAGTTCGCAAAGCCTGCAAGACAAAGTATATCATAAATCGTGATCGCTTTAAGAAGTACGTCAGCGTCGAATACAAGCTCCCCGTCGGCATAATACAGGAAATCGCCCAGCTTGATGCCCTCAAGCAGCTTGGCTATAGGATCAAGCACTTCGGGGAATAAATCGGAAAGCACGAGTTCCTTGATCTCAGGCGTATTGAAGATAACTTCAAGTACATCGATATCTCCCTTGATAAGAGCCCTGAGCAAATTACCCAGACTTACGGAACCGATAGCCTCTATAAGAGTTCTGAGATAATCGGGAAGACTTTCAAGAAGAGAAGCCGGAAGCAGATCCTTGATCTTAACGTCCACAAGGATGTTTATGTACCCGTCCTCTTTAAGGAAATCCGCCAGAGTCACGTTTCTCAGCTTGCCGCCCTCACCGAACAGCTCGGAATAGTTGTCCGCAAGCCAGTCGACTCCGAAAGTCTCAGTGACCAGGTCATAAAGAGCGCCGACAGTCACATACTCGGCAAACTCTTCAAAACCGCCTTCGCCCCAAAGCTTGCTGAGAGGCCAGTCTTTCACTTCGTCGGGAATATTGAGCGACGACAGATCAAGACCGAGAGTGGTTTCGAGATTGCCTAAGGTTATTTCATCGATATTATTAAGGATCATTATCTTATTGATAATTTCCTCAAGAGACATCTGAGTAAAATTCTTAGAATCTTCATCCAGCACCGGTATCTGATCTTTGGTCAGGACGCCGGTAAAATCTTCCACCTTAAGACCCGTGTAGGCATAGTAAATGCCGCCGGCAAGCCCGCCGACACACCCTACTATTCCCATCACAAAGCCAAGCAGGAATATACATAGTCTGTTGAATAACTTCATAACAACACCTCTTTGCTCTTATTGCATATCCGTATACTTTCAATACTCCCCCCCATTCGACAAAAGAAGTTTTTTTGTGCAGAAAAAATATACTCCGCACTTTATGGATATACCGATACGTACTAAGTATAAACTTTTTATTGCTTAATGTCAATACAATAACGAGAAAAACTTTGATTTCCGCAAGTTTTTTTTCAGCGGCAATCGGTCTGCAGGCTCTTTTTTCAGGCTTTAAGCGATAAAATATTTTATTTTTTCATTTTTAAACTTACGTCATAATACGCGAAAACTGACAAAAAAATAAGAAAACCGAAATAAAAAGCGGAATAACGAATACGAAAATAAAAGAGTGCAAAAAAAGCACGGTATATCAAAAAATCAGCCGCTTTTATGTGAGTCCTCCACAACGAAAAACATGCTTCGGCGACTTATTTGCCCGAAAGGATCCGGCGGTTTTATATAAGCGATGCCCGTTCATTAATCTGCAAAAACGGCAATACATCAGTCGCGTTGCCGCCACACTCTCCCGAAGCTGACCGGTGTTCTCGCGTTTTCCTTCAGACAATGCCGACGGGCTTCTTCCATAAGCACTCTTCCGGCCGTCGCATTGCTGTCACACGCTCCCGAAGCTGACCGGTGTTCCCGCGTTTTCCTTCGGACACTGCCGTCGGGCTTCTTCCATAAGCACTCTTCCGGCCGTCGCATTGCCGTCACATCTTTGCCGAGGCCACCGGAAATACCGTGTTTTTTCTTTTCACAAAGCTGCCGGGCTTTTTCCATGGCCGCTTTTCCGTCAGGCGCATTGCCGTTACACTCTCCCGAAGCTGACCGGTGTTCTCGCGTTTTCCTTCAGACAATGCCGACGGGCTTCTTCCATAAGCACTCTTCCGGCCGTCGCGATGCGGGAGAATACAAACAGTTATCCGCGGCGGAAGCGTATCCGCGTGTGCAAAAATGACGGCAGGATCGCAGGACAGGCTGATACCTTCATACTTTCGCGGCCTGAAAATATAATATAGAAAAAGGAGGCTGAGATGAAGAAAATAACCGGGAAGGAAAAACGAAGGTGGATAATAAGCATATCTTTGTTTGTGCTTGTGGTATGCGGAGTTGTGATGGCGTCCTTGAGGACGGCGCCGGTGTGGGCGGCGGGAAGAAAAATACCGATATACAGTGTGGAGACATCTTCTAAAAAGGTAGCGCTTACATTCGACGCGGCATGGGGAGCGGACAAAACCGGAGCAATAATGGATATACTCGACGAATACGGAATAAAGGCGACTTTTTTTCTTGTGGGGTTCTGGGTGGAGGCTTATCCGGATCTGACAAAGGAGATACACGAGCGCGGGTTCGAGATCGGCACGCACTCTCAGACGCACCCTAACCTGCCCAAGCTGAGCGAAGCGGGGATAAGGGAGGAACTGACCAAATCCATATCGCTGATAACGGCTCAGACCGGGGTTCCCGTCACATTGTTCCGAGCGCCTTTCGGCGACTATGACAATAAACTCATAACGATATGCGAAGACATGGGGATAAAGACGATACAATGGGACGTCGATACGCTTGACTGGAAAGGGCTTAGCGGCGAGCAGATAACATTACGGGTCGAAAAAGGAGTCCGGGAGGGATCGATAATACTGTGCCACAACAACTCCAAGCACATAACCGAGGCGTTGCCGCTGATGATAAACATGCTGATGGCAAAAGGATACGAATTCAGTACAGTCGGAGAGCTGATATATCAGGATAACTACATAATAGATCATACGGGCAGGCAAAAGCCCAACGCCTTATAGCGGAGGGAAGGCAGACGATCGCGGAAGAACGGAAAAGCTTTTCAGCGAGGCAAAACGAAGACGAAGCTTTTTGATTTTCTGTTTGCCGACGGCAAGCGTCGGATGTCGGCATTTTAGCAGAGCTATCGGAGGATGTATCCCTTAAATTCGTCAGTATTCCGCCAAAGGGTGTATAAGTCGCGCGGAGCGGCAGATATAATGGAAAGGAGGAGGACAAAAGTCCGAAGCTAAGGCAAAGAAGGAAAAGCAGCGAAGGAGGAAAGATGATGAACAACGGAAGCACGTTTTCGGTAAACAAGGCGATAGTAACGGGTAAAGTTATCGGAGAGATAAAAGAATCTCACAAGATATTCGGAGAAAAGTTTTACGAATTCACGCTTGAAGTACCCCGGCTGTCGTCGGTGACCGATCTTCTGCCGGTAACGGTAAGCGAAAGACTGCTTATGGAAGGCGGGTACAAGGAAGGCAACAAAGTGACGGTACGCGGTCAATTCCGTAGCTACAACAAAAGCGAGGGAGAAAGGAGCAAGCTGATACTGACGGTATTTGCGCGTGAAATGGGACCCGGAGAGGGAGTAATAAACAGCATAGAACTTGCGGGGTATATCTGCAAGGCGCCCGTATACAGAACGACCCCGTTCAACAGAGAAATATGCGACATACTCCTGGCAGTTAACAGAAGCTACGGAAAAAGCGATTATATTCCCGCCATCGCGTGGGGCAGAAACGCGAGGTTTGTGAAGTATCTCAGCGTCGGAGAACAGGTTGCCGTGACAGGCAGGATCCAGAGCCGTATATACCAAAAACGCATAGGGGAAGATGAAACAGAAGAACGCACGGCTTATGAGGTGAGCGTAGGGAAGGTCCTTGCAGGTGATTCTGCGGTAGAGTTCATGCGTGCTGCGACCGGTTTGCCGGGCGAGAGCGCAGAAAGGAAAACTGACGATTTGAGCGAAATTACGGTAATATAGGAAAACGCGCTTTTGCAGAGTGCGGGAAAACGGGGGGAGAAAGAAAAGTCCGAGGTTTATGCTTCGGATTTTTGATTCAAAACGGCGGCGAAAGAGGCAGATTAAGCTCTGAGACGAAACGCAATGCGAGAAAGGCCGTACGCGGCAGAACGAAACAGCCGAGAAAACCGCCGCAAAAGAAAAGGCGACATAACGCTGAAAGTCGCGTAATGCTAAAGGCTGAAGAAATGTATGAAAAGAAAGAAAAGTCCGGAGCATATGCTTCGGATTTTTTTGTTCACAACGGCAGAGGTGAAGACAGATTGAGTTCTGAAGCGGTACGCAATGCGAGAAAGGCCGGGCGCGGCAGAACGAAACAGCCGAAAACCGCCGCGGAACGAAACAGCCGAAAACCGCCGCGGAACGAAACAGCCGAGAAAACAGTCGCAAAAGAAAAGGCGTAATAACGCTGAAAGTCGCGTAATGCTAAAGGCTGAAGAGGGCGGACGAACGAAGAAGTATGCAGGGAAATGCAGACGGGCGGCGTGATCAGGAAAAACTTATAAAGAAAACGCGGACGAAGAGTCCGCGTTTCAAAGCGCAAAGCGCTGATAAACATAATAAAGGCAAAAAGCCTGAGATACTTAAAGTTGTGACCGTAGTGCGGCTACCGACCTTATCGCCGGATTAAAGGCGGGAGCGGCGGTCAGGACACAGGGCGTTATTCTAAAGAGCTGCACGAAGCTTAAAGCACATCCGAAGCAAAGCGTGAAACTTTGTTCTGGGGAGGGCAGGATTTAAATACCTGCCCTCCTTGTAGGAAGAACATGTATGCTTACTTAGAAAAACGCAAAATTAAGTATTTTGACTGCAGTGTGGCATTATTCGGATATTGCAGAATACGAAGCAGTCCGAAGTAAGCGTACAAATCTGCAGTGGTGGCCGTGGAGATTCACCTGCAAGATAGCGGGTGAAAATCCACGGAGGGGACAAACTCAGCCGCGTTTATTCACGAACACGAAAGCGGCGGCGCACAGTGCACAGAGTGCGGGGAGTGCGAAGACGGCATTCTTATCCGAGAAAACAGCCGAAAGCTGAACGGAGGAGTTTGCAGTTGCCGCATTGAGGAGGTCGGAGCCGGCAGGGATGAATGACTGATTAGTGAAGTACATATCCCAGATGATGGCGTCGAAGCCTTCAGCCGTTTCGTAACGGAAGAGGTTGAGATCGAGGCCTTCGGTGCCGACGACGTCGACAAAGTTAGCATAAGGATAGTGAGCGCCTTCGATATAGAGACCTTCGAGCATAGGCGCGTTGCCGAGGAAGGTAAGGTTTTTAAGGTTGTCGCAACCGAAGAAGGCTTTATCGCCGATATTTGTCAGAGAGGCGGGGAAAGTCACGTCGGTCACGGACAGGTTATTGATGAAGGCGTTGTTAGCGATACGAACGAGGCCATCGGGGAGGATAATGTTAGATTCAGTTCCCTGATAGAAGTAAAGCGTAACGCCGTCGTTGCTGTAGATCCCGTTATTCACCAAGGAATAATTGGTGTTAGCGGGATCGACGGTTAGCGATTCGAACGAGTCAGACAAGAACATTCTTGAAAGATCGCCGCTGAGGTACGGTCCCACGCTTACGGAAGTCAATGTAGATCCTTCGAAAGCAAGGAAGTCGATTTGTTCTACATTCGGAAGCACGGCTTCGGTAATATTAGTACCTGCGAAAGCATAGCTTCCTATGTATTTGACATTGGTAAGGTCCACCTGATCTGCCCACTGGCAGTTCTGGAAGGCTCCGGAATAGATATAAGTAAGGTTGGGAGCATAGAAGCTCTCGAATTCTGAATTTGCAAATGCGCTTTCAAGAACGGTGGTAACTCCGGGCATGCTTATGGACTTTATATTGGTCACGCCGTTGAATAAGCCTGATCCTATAGTCTTAACATTTTCAGAAAGTTCAAGTTTTTCTAATTCAACATTTACTGGAATAAACAGAACTTCAGATTTTTCCTTATTATACATAATTCCGTTTTCAGAGGAATACTCAGCGTGATTCTCGTCGACTATTATCTGCTCAAGAGGACTTCTTACAAAATCCAGCGAGTAAATAACATCAACAATTGCAAGCATTCCGCCGGGACGAGGAACCGCAAAATAAGGATGAGAGCCTTCTTCAATATAAAGCGTCTTTAAGTTGGGAAGCTTTGCTAAAGTATAGCAAGGCTCACTAGTATTACGATACCAGCCGGAACTATCTAAAGACATCATCTGATCATAAATATATTTAAGATTTTTTCCGAACGTCATTTCTTCTATATAGCATATTCCATACCAGAAAGCTCCGTTGCTTATCTGCTCAAGATTCTCCATCCCTTCGATCTTTTTCAGATTTACAAGATCATTAAATTCGTCTTGTATACTCTTATAACCGCTGTGAAGCACCACTAGCTCAAGAGATTCGCATCCCGAGAGAGCACCGCTATACAAACTATATCTTCCCATTATCTCCGGCAATACAAGCTCTTTTAAAGAAATGCAGTTAGCAAAACGCAAAGCCCCTAAATACTGAAGGTTTTCAGGCAATTCAAAGTTTACCAATCTCCTGCAATCTGAAGCAAAACGTGCACCTATTGAAGTCACGCTTTCAGGGAAAATAAGCTCTTCGATATTAGTCCCGGTGAAAGCATTGGAGCCTACTTTGGTAACAACCGCTCCGTTATAGTCCAAAGTTTCAAAACCGGCGCAATATCTGAAGCAATCTATAGGGATGATCGTGATATCGGAGTGAAGCTTAACACCCGTCATGCTGGTTTTCTCAATATATGATGAACTTCCGCTGCGAGAAAGACTGTATTTACATGTTGTTTCATCTAATGTGTAGGTTACTTTCAGCGGAACTCCTCCTGCCGAAACACCTCCCGCAAACTGACCGTTTGCCAGCTCTTTTACGCTGAAAGGCACTTCGAATACGCCCTCATAATCCCAATTGGGAAGCATATACATGCGCGTCTTATCAACGTCATACAGTACGCCATCTTCAAGGAGCATCTTGTCGTTGCCCTCTTCGAGAACTATACTTACCTTGGGAGAGCCGTTAAATGCAGCTGAGCTGATATAACCCACGCTGCCCGCAAAACGCACCTCGGTAAGCTCGGGACAGTCGTTGAAGACAAAGCCCTCTATCCTGCCCACATTGCCGGCAAATATCACCTGCCTGAGAGAAGGAGCGCTGCTGAAGGACCAAGATGAATAACTCGGATACAATGTAAATTCATTTTCACCATAAACAGAATAGCTCCACATAGGATCGTCTTTCAGAGCTTCGCCATAGCCGTAATCAGTATAATCGTAGCTTGAATCTTTATATGCACTTTCGCTGCCGAATTTAGTTATATCAACATTCACGCGAAGTACTTCAAGCGCGTTGCAACCGGTAAAGGATTTAAGCCCTATATCGATATCGGCATTTATATCAACCTCTTTGAGCACGGGGCATATCATGAAAGAATCGCTGATATTTACGACTGCATTTATCGTAAGCTTTTCAAGATTAAGCAAAAGCGCGAATGCCGGTGTGTACCATAATATATCGGGATGATAACTTGATTTTGTTTCTCCGAGATACTCGAGATTGCTAAAGCATTCAGGAATTACCAGCTCTTTAAAGCCCGTCCCTACAAAGCTTTCGGCTCCGAGAGATTTAATATTTTCAAGCACTTCGAAATCTGCGCTTTCAAGGCTCATGCACCCCTTGAAGGCTTTCTGACCTATGCTCTCTATAGTGGACGCAAATTTCACTTCGGTGAGATAGCTTGCCATTTCGAAGGCGCTGTTTCCTATGCTGATAAGCCCTTCGGGGAATACTACCTTGGTTATGCTCTTATTGTTTTTGAATACATTAGCCGCAACGGAAGTTACGCCGTCGGGGATAATGACTTCTCCGCCCTCGCCGTTATAGCCTACAAGCACGCCGTCTTCTATAACGAAATCTTCTTCGGATGAATTGAAAGAATTGAAGCTCATTCCGTTATTGACGCTGTTTATACTATTTACGCCGTTGACCTCTTCTTCCTCTTCCTGGAAGTAAGGCACGTCGATTTCATATATTATCTGATTGCATGCATAGTCGGTGAGCTCGATAGCCAGCTTGCCCTGCGTGATGTTTCCGATATAGTCGGTGATGTCTATCGTCATACCGTTTACGGAATTCTTTACGAAATCCTTGTCCGGGATAGAATAAGGAGTAAGTATACCGAGAACATTGCCCTCGAGATTATATAAATCCGCACAAGCAAGATAATGGTTGTCATATATCTCGAGATCGAGATAAGTGCGTCCCTCTTCCTCTCTGAGCTCGGAGGAAACAAGAGTGGGAGCCTCATAATCTATGAATATGGGATAAAGTATCGTTGTGGATATATTTTTCTCCACGTTGAACCAGACTGTTACCTCAAAATTGATTATCTGATTATTTGCCCAGTACAGCAACGAATCATAAACATTAAGATAATATGAAACATTCACATTGTAAACATAACCAACATAATAATCCTTTGGCAAATCATAAGCCACATCGTCCGTATATACAACATTGCCTATTGAGTCGCTTATTTTTAAATCCAATCTTTCTATACTTCTCAAAAGATGCAATTCAAGGTATTCCAACGTTGTATCATAATTTACCGCGCACTGATCGTATGCGGGATCCTTTATGTCTGCGGTGTCTTCCGGTTCGTACATCACATGCCAAGGGTAAAAACCGAGATAGGTATAATACCCGCCAAATCCGTCAAATAACCAATGGAACAAATAAAACTGAGTATTATCGTATTCAATGGGTTCATTATCCATGGGAGTAGGCTCGAGATAAGGCAGAGCGTCCCAGTCGCCGTAATAGGATATATATGGTATGCTGAGGTCGTGGTCTCCGCTGAGAGAAACCAATTCAGCGTATCCTTCCACATATATGCCATTGGCAAAGTTATCATCCATATATGCCTTATGCTCTTCATTCAGTCTGATTACCACCTTAAGCGCGGCTGTTTGTCCGGCTTCAACAGTGATATTATATCCGTTCACTGCAGCGTTCACTGCGCTGAATTCAATATCTATGCCTTCGAAAAGATGCCCTTGCTGCATCATCTTTCCGTCCAGCGCCGTTTCCGTCATCGCGTAAACATTGAGCTCATAGGAAAGCGCTTCCTGAGAACGGTTTACAAGATTGAATCTCAAAGTGTATATGCCGTCTTTATTGAGGTCAGAGCCCAGATTGAGCTTGACTTTGTCCGATCCGGTTACTTCGAGATAAGCCTTGGTGTTCATTGCGGCTTCAAGGTCTATCATTCCTGCGCCCTGTTTGCGGGGACTGATAGGCGTGCCTTCCGTATCTGTCACTATATTGGCAGTGCTCATAGCAAGCTTATAGAGCATATCTATTCTTTCGTTGCCTGTCATTTCGGGATAAAGATCCTTGAGCTGCATGATCATAACTGCGCTTGCTCCCGCCATATTGGGGGAAGCCATACTTGTTCCGCTCATTGGAGTATAAGGAGGCTGCCATTCTGACATATACATAGATTCAAGATATGTAGGACAAAATGCCGAAAGAATGTATCCGCCGGGAGTCATGATATCTATTCCCATATCAAGGTCTATAGTGGGACCCCATGAAGAAAATATAGATGAAATATATATTACATCTTCCTTGTTGAAGGTGATATTCCCGCTGCCCGCCTGCATCATAGCTTCTCCCTGCTGAGTAAATGCCGTGGGGATGCAAGTATGAGGAAGTGCCGGACGCATATTCTCTCCGGAATCGTCCGTGATTATTATGGCTATAGCTCCCGCCGCTTCGGCGTTGAGAGCTTTTTCTTCAAAGGAAAGGTCTCCCCTTCTCACCACGGCTATCTTACCGTTTACGTCTATACCCTCATAGTCCTCGGGCGCACCCAGTCCGGGCACCACCGTGAATTGGAAGGTCTGCTTTTTCTCGGTAAGCAAATCAAAGAAACTGCGGTATGAATCATATAAATCCGCGGCATTTGACATGAGCATTTTCTCTCCGTTTAATTCCCCGAAGAAATAATAGTCGTTTTCGGCGGAGGCTACCGCAAACGTCTCGGGGAAGCTGCCGGGAGCACCCATCGTACCTGTATCGGGAGCCGTTGTATTTGCGTATCCCTGAGCGCTGCCTTCTCCATATCCTATGGAAGAATAATAGTCATTCCCGGCAGAAATGCAAAGACTAATCCCAAGATTTTCCATTAAATCAAAGACCTGATTCATATAATCCTGAGCGGGGTCATTGTATCTCGTGAGACCGCAGGCTCTGCCTATAGACATATTTATAACATCTACTCCGAGAAGAACGCTGTCACAAAACGCGGCATACATGGCGGTAGTAGGTATAGAGCCGTCATTATTGGACCCTACCTTCATTATAGCAAGCTGAGCCTTATATGCAACGCCGCGGATAACGTCATCGTCTCCCGCAGCTATACCGGCAACGTGTGTGCCGTGATGTAAAGTGAAAGATGCCGCATTAGTGTTTTCCTGCTGTGTTTTATCAAGACTGAAAGGATTGACATCATTGTCATTGTCCGCATAATCATACCCGAAAGGAAGTTTTCCGTTTATAAACAAATCATCCGCCGAATATTCTCCGGAAGAATTTGCCATGAGGAGGGGCATAAGAGGCTCAATATCGGTTTTATTCAGGGATGTGAATTCAGGAATGGTATTAAAAGCGGAATGAACATAATCGAGTCCGGTATCGATTATCGCGATCACAGCGCCTTCGCCCGTGTATTCCGTGTTATTGTTTATCATGCCGTGATTATTGAAAAGGAAATCTTCAGTATTTTCTCTGAGATTAAAATATTCGCCCCATTCCCAATCAACAGACTCAACTTCAGGAACCGTATATGCCTGAGAAACGCTTACACCTATTATATTATTAAGATTGTCGAGGACATTGAGATCACCGAATCTTACTTTAACTGCAACTGCATTCAGAAGAGTCGTGTAATTATAGCTTACGCTGTAATTTATGCCGCGCTCACTGAGCTGCTGAAGTGCCGCTTCCTGAGAACTTATAAGAGCGTTATGCAGCTTACGTCCGCTTGCACCGGCCGCCCACGTGCTGAATTCAACACTCTCTCCGCTTTCAAGATAACTCGCGGCAACAGAACGATCATCAACAACGATAAAAGCTTCAATAATATCGTTATCCGAATATGTAACCGAGGTATCTACGTTTTGCTCGATGTCTTCCATAAATTTACTGGCGGTCAGTTCACTCTCTTTAAAATTGAGAGCAATGCTTCCGCTTTCCTGCGCCTGTTCTTTAGGAGTACATGCGCACATTGCCCCCAGCAGCACTAAGGCTACTGTTATTATGAGTAATATTCGATATTTCCTCATATTGCCTCCTGTATTTTTTTATTTTTTTATTTTTCGTTCGTATATGCTTACACAACAACGAACATTTGTCTCGCCTTTAAAAGCCATACTTTTGATCTTGCGGCAGAATATCGCAACATGTCTGATGACTGATCTTAGTATCTGCCGATTGTTGCCCGTATTTTCCGACATTCCGCGGTATTTGCCCGCGCCGCTTATTGCTCTTTTTTCAGCTTCTTCTTCCTTTTCTGACTTGCTCAGCTGCATTTTTAGCATAATAGCATGTCTTCAGATACTGTACGATATGCAATGTCAATTCGCCTCTCATCACCTCCTTAATTTTTTTAACAGTACGCCATAGCCGCTGAATTTATCTACATTCAGCAGCCAGCTACTAACATCTATATCCGGTTCGTTTGGGGTACCGCGTGCTTTTACGCCTGTTTGCCGCTCTATACTACATCATAGTCCTGCACGGTGTTCTCATACTTCCTGTCATGCGTCTCGCCTGCATACAGATCAAGCTCAGACCCTATCTTCTCGTAAATCGACGCCGCATAGCTCAAACTTTCGTTCAGCTTATATATCTCTTCTTCCGTGAGATACCTCTCGTACACCTTCTGAACAAACGCCAAACCTTCACGCAAATACACTTCTATCATCTCAGTGCCGCTTTCAGTTATCGTCACGTCTATGTAACGCCTGTTTTCCCGGTTGACCTCTCTCTTTATGTACCCATCGTCTTCAAGCCCCTTCAGGATCTTGTTCAGATTCGGATAAGAGAACCCGGCTTTATCCGCCAGCTCAGTCACCGTATAACTTCCTCTCCCAGATGAAGCCAGCACCCTGATGATGTTACGCTCAGCTACCGTCAGCCTCGTGAACGCCAACCCCTTATGCCACATCAACTTGTGCATCGGTATAAACGCCCGCTCCGCCGAAAGCATCTTCAGCTTCCCCATGTTTTGATTGATTTCTTCAAATACTGTCATTTGCCCCTCCCGTCACCCGGTACATCGGGCTTTTCCTTCTGACATATCTGCACCTCTTGTACTTTCGCCAAACCGGAAATTTGCCGCCGCTTCAAATGATTACCCGCAACGCTCACCTCCGGCTACACACTGCCCCGCTTTCACGGACGCCTACGACAACCACATATCACCGCAAGCACTTACTACACTTTATATACGTCAGAATGTGCGCCCCTGCTTCTTACAATTATCCCGCATAAAACGCATCCGGTATCTGCAATCAGCTATAAACGTTAACACACTCCGATATATATCATTTTTCCGGCATCGCCCCGGACGTCCTTTTACCGACCTCCGCAACACCGCTTTCGCGGGCGCCTACGGCAACCACATATCACCGCAAGCACTTACTACACTTTATATACGTCAGAATGTGCGCCCCTGCTTCTTACAATTATCCCGCATAAAACGCATCCGGTATCTGCAATCAGCTATAAACGTTAACACACTCCGATATATATCATTTTTCCGGCATCGCCCCGGACCGTCCTTTTACCGACCTCCGCAACACCGCTTTCGCGGGCGCCTACGGCAACTGCGGATCACCGTAAGCGCATGCCTCCTGTGGTTTATAATTCCGGACCGGATTACCCACATGACCGTCCGGCAAAACCCGAATAATATAATCGCATTACCTTCTGTAATACTGATACTAGTTTAGTGACTTTATTATACGCCTTAATTTCGATAATGTCAACTTTTTTTCGATAAAATCTTTTATGAAATATTTTACTTTTTTTATTTAGTAAGGTAAATTACTGCCGAGTTATTCGGATTTTTTTATTTTTTCTGATATTTTACGGTTTTTTCTTTTCAAAGTATAATTTATTGACGATATTTATTTCACTCTTTGGTCTGGATTGTATTTGAGCTGTTTTTCAATTGACACCCTGTTCAAATTATGATACAATTGTATCGCAATGAAGTCCTTTTATCACGGAGGTGTCCTTTGGATATATTTTATCAGATAGATTCCGTCATTCTCCCGCAGCGGTTTACTGCAGGGTTTACGGGGCCGCGGGCTTTCAAGCTTTTTAAAGGCGTGGAGGAATGTCCGGAATGCCGTCGTCTTAAAAGGACAATAAGAGAATGCATACTTCTGCTTTACGAGAAAGGCGCCGAAGAATTCATCAGTGGAATGGCCACCGGCATAGATACCTTTGCCGCCGAAGCCGTGCTCTCGCTGAAAGCTGAAGGAGTGCCGATAAAACTCACTGCAGCTGTGGCTTCCCCCTACCAAACCGAAAACTGGAAGGAAAAAGACGCCGCCAGGTTCGCCGACATTCTGAAACGAGCCGACCACCAGATAACGGTAAGCCGAGCCCGAGGGCCTTCGGCATACAAAGCAAGGAATGAATATATTGTAAAACACAGCGACGTAATACTTGCTTTCCCTGCAGCAGCACACCGCGGCGGCACTCTTCAAACCATGAACATGGCGCTCAGGCACAATATTCCTCTTCTGATATGTCCTGTTGAAAGCTGAATTTCATGCCGTGCGAGCCCGAAAGATCGAAAGCCGGGTCGCACACGGATAAGACCGCATTTGCCCGCATACTGAAAAGCTGCACTTTTTCGGACAGACATGATACTTATTCTCACAGCTCCGCCGGGAGCGTTTTTATTTTCAGAACGGACAAATGCAGATGTTCATGCGCTGAAAGATCAGGCCGCTGTTATGTGTCGGGACCGACCTTTTTGAGCGTATTTCAGCTTTTTCCCGAAAAACCGCGGCTTCATCACTAAAACACGGCATAAAATTCGCCCCTGCAAGGATAGCGGTACCGCAACGCAAAGCTAAATAACCGTCAGAATAAAAAATAGTATTTGTTTTTGGGCTATCAAAAAGGAATAAACTGCAAAAGTCATTGTAAATACTGGATTTTTCAGAGATTAAGGTGTTCAAAGCAGCGATGATTTTTGACGATTTGGTGCTGAAATGGTGCCCGGATTTCTGATACTGATATAACATGATATGGGAAGATATAGGGAAATAACGTTCATGAAAATAGGAAAACAATAGATAAATCTATATATGGATGCTATAATCTAAATAAATTAACAAATGGCGGAATGCAGAGGAGATACCTTATATGACTAATTTAGATATGCAAAATTTGAATAGAGCAACAATTAAACGTCTTAAAAAAATATAGAAATCGGAATGCCTTTGTCAAAGGTAAGAAGTATTTGTGAAAAATTTATGCTTGAAAATGGTGCAGATTCATTTTGGTATTGGAATGTTGGAGCGTTTGTGTTTGCAGGCGATGAAACTACTGTTTCTGTATCTGGAAGAGAATACCAGACTTCGAAACGAATTATAGGTAACGATGATATTATAACTGTTGATTTAAGTCCTCAGAATAATAATATATGGGGAGACTATGCAAGAACAATTGTTATTGAAAATGGGAAAGTGATTGATGATGTAAGAGATATACATAACAACGAATGGAAACAAGGTTTACAAATGGAACAGTATTTGCATCAATCACTAATTGAAAAAGCAACTGCTGATATGACTTTTGAAGAATTATATTATTATATAAATGACCTTATTTTTAAACACGGTTTTCTGAATTTGGATTTTGCGGGAAACCTAGGACATTCTATTGTACAAAACAAAGATGATAGGATTTATATAGAAAAAGGAAATAAAGCAAAATTATCTGAGGTAAAAATGTTTACATTTGAACCGCATATAAGCACTCCTAATTCTAAATACGGATATAAAAAGGAAGATATATATTACTTTAAAAAAGGGAAATTAGCAAAACTATAAATTGCAGTTTGTGCAAGGATTTGGAGTATTCCTAGCAAATGAAAATTTCTGATATTGTTGTAAACGGAAATGAGTGATTTTTACGGAAAGGGTACCCCTTTCCTATGCTTGCTACGGAATTTTTTGCAAAGAAACAGAAAGGAAAGGATAAGCTAAATAGATAGTAGCTTGCTTTGAAATATTACTCAGTTAAAGGGCATTTTGAGGGAAAATGTATAAACACCTTACCTTATCAGTTTCAGTGTCTGTAAAGTCTTTCTTGCAAGGCTTATTGAACCTCTAATGCGTAACATAGTGCCATAAATAGAGTTGCCATTGTAGGCGTAATAACACCGCCCCGTACTTGTGTTTACCGCCTTGTTTATGGTGCTAAAATGGTGCCCAACTTTACAAAACCAACTTATACAGCGGTATGAGAAGATACAAGCAAGAACGGGAAAACCGTTGAAAACACAGGTTTTTTTCCTCGCTTCTATAAACACTTGTAAAGACTTAATATGATGATTTTCGTCTATAAAATCAATAAAAAATAAAATTAAAATATAAAACTATACACAAAAGTATTTAAAATCCAGGTAAAAGGACGGAATTTTGCCTCTGCCCTTTTTTCACTGTCTCTTTTAAGATCCGAAATATCTCTTCGGTGACTTTATCCGAAGCGTTTTCTCCGGTGATCCCGCCAAAGCTCTCTAAGGCTCTTGCGATATAGAGATTTCCATAGTCTCCGGAATATCAGCCTGCTCGTCCGCACGCGTTACGAAAAACTCATTTTCCGAGACAAAGCCTCGAAAATATCTCTTCGGTGACTTTATCCGAAGCGTTTTCCTTCGATCCCTTTTAAACTGTCCGAAACGGAGGCATTCATAGATTCCGGAATATTTGTCTGCTCGTCCGCACGCGTTCCGAAAAACTCATTTTCCGAGACAAAACCTCGAAAATATCTCTTCGGTGACTTTATCCGAAGCGTTTTCTCCGGTGATCCCGCCAAAACTGTCTAAGGCTCTTGCGATAT
>ENA-OYYI01000198-OYYI01000198.1-human-gut-metagenome-genome-assembly--contig:-NODE-198-length-27874-cov-7.191811_pt1 | contig 27874 bp, 25 predicted proteins | sample MGYA00244063_ERZ653448 | MGnify/ENA primary metagenome ERZ653448 (study PRJEB26926, sample SAMN06165192) | human gut metagenome | biome: ENVO:00009003; feature: ENVO:2100002; material: ENVO:00002003...
AAAGAGTGACCCTCTCTTTGCAATCTCCGCTTATGGGTTACACCCCTAAGAACCCCTTGCGGTTATGAGCGGACAGCGGCAAACTATATTAGTCAATAACCCAAACAAATTTTAAGAAATGGCAATAAAATCAAGCATACATATCAAGCCCTGCAAAGTCACATCAAGCGGACCTCATAACCGGAGGACTGCCGAATACATGCGCAACATCGACAAATCCAAAATCTACATCGTGCCCGAACTCACTGCCAATAACGAGCAGTGGATAAACCCCGGCTTCGGCAACCCCGACCTGCAAGCACACTATGACTACATCAAGCGGATGGTCAAGGAAAAGACAGGTCGTGCCATGCAGGAAAAGGAACGTGAGCGTAAAGGGAAGAACGGCAAGATTGTCAAGGTGGCAGGATGCTCGCCCATCCGTGAGGGAGTATTGCTCATCCGACCGGACACGACACTGGCAGACGTGAAGAAATTTGGTGAGGAATGCCAAAGACGCTGGGGCATCACTCCGCTCCAAATCTTCCTGCACAAAGACGAGGGACACTGGCTAAACGGGCAACCCGAAGCCGGGGATAGGGAGAGCTTCCAAGTAGGCGAAAAGTGGTTCAAACCGAATTACCATGCACATATCGTGTTTGACTGGATGAACCATGATACGGGCAAGAGCCGGAAACTCAATGAAGAGGATATGACCGAAATGCAGAGCTTGGCATCCGACATACTTCTGATGGAGCGTGGGCAGTCAAAGTCTGTTACAGGCAAGGAACATCTGGAGCGGAATGACTTCATCATTGAGAAGCAGAAAGAGGAAATGAAACGTCTTGATGCCACAAGGCAATACAGGGAACATCAGTTGGAAATAGCAAACCGGAAAATGCAGGAGGCAGAAAGCATAACCAATTCACTTGTCGAAAAAGCGCATCAAAAGGAACGGCAGAGTAAAGACCTTGACAGGGCTATCAGTGAGAAACGCTCCAGACTGAACAAGGAGAAAGGGAGCGAACTCCTGGATGCCGCTGTCGGCTGGGCTACGGGCAAGTCTAAGGCTATGAAAAATGAAATCGAGGATTTGCGCCGTGAAATTGCCACGCACGAGGAAACCATTGAGCGGTTGCAATGTAAAATCCAGACCATGCAGAACGACCATCACCGTGAACGGATGGAACTGGAAGCTAAGCACCTGTCGGAACTCAACCGCCGGGAGGCTGCGCATACGGAGGAAACCACGAGGCTCAAAAATCGGATTTCGTGGCAAAACCACATTATCGGCTGTCTCAGTTTCCTTTTGCTAAAAACAAGCGACATCTTCCGTAAGGCAGTAAACAACATCATTCGTTTGGCAAGGGATTATTACAAGCCCCGTTTCGATGCGGAGCAAGTATCAGACATCAAGAGTGCCATTAACCTGTTCGGGGACGACAAGCAATCACATCGTGCTGCCGGGGATTTCTTGTATCTTACCGCCAAGCAAAAAGGGAATTTGGATAATCGGGAGCAAATCAAAGCCAGACGGGAGGTTGACAATGTGGTGGAAGGGAATTATGACCAACAGCAGAAAAGAAGATTTTCGGTGAGAAGATAAAAGTCATGTAAAAATCAACTAAGTAATTAAAGAGGAGAAAGCCTCTTTAATCACTTAAATAAAGACTGATATTCATTATCGTCTTGCATCTTTTTGACTAAAAAATCAACCCAATTTTCCGTATACAGATAACTATTATTAGGCTCATCATATAAACAGTATTCCGACTTCGTTTTTTCAGGATTATCAGAATTCTTTTCTGGGCGAACTTCATATTTCTTCCAACACCTCGTATGAGTATCAGAATTAAATTTGTTAACTTGTTTTTTCCCTCTTATAATCTTAGGGTTACCTAACCGCTCCTGAACTTGTTGTATTACGGTGGCAGGTTTTAATGTCCCCTTATTTACAACTGGAATATGCTTTTCCTTGATCAATCCTGCAATTCGCTCAACTTTCTTTTTTTCATCGTCTGTCAATTTATCATATGGAAAGAACTGAACAGGAAGAGCGTCTGCTGACTTATGGTTGGCAACTTGAATTAAAAATGCTTTAAAAGAATATTCTCCACTTTGCATAATATCAGTACTTATTGACGCTCTATATTTATCAATAAATCGAGTAATCTTTTGAGCATCTTTGCTCACTTTTATTCCCATTGCAAGAGTTCTTGAAGAGGGAAATAGTTGCAATGCGAAAGACAGGGACTCTCTTAAGCAATAATCTTCACCAAACTCTTTTTCTACGATTTTGTCAAAATTTAGCAATAGAGCTTGACACTCTGCGAAAATATTAGCATCCAATTCTGGTAAAAACTTATGTTCCAATTTATTTCTTAATGGAATAAAGAGCTCGATGTTTTTTCTTATTGCACAATCTTCTCCTTTGAAGTATTCTTTTACACATGTGGCTAATTCCCAAAATTGGATCTCTCCATCAACTCTTTTAAATCGTACTTTATTTTTTTCTCGATAAAACGGTTTTATCCCCCTTTTGAAAAATATTGCATGAAATAATGATGTCCATGCGATACACATTAAAACAATGTACCCGCCTGATTTAAATTTCACGGCAGGTTTATTATATGTTTCAACCGATAACAAGGCAGAATCCAATGCTTTTTCTAAACATAACTTAACCTTTGAAGGTAATCCTCTACTCATAAATATATTTTTAGAAACAAAGACACATAATCAAAAAAAATTATAAACTGATGGACATAAAATCCTATAACTGACTTTCATCATCCGAATCCGCATAAAGTTCACATTGACGGATAACGGTTTCGAGGGCAGCTTCTTGTTCCTCCGGCGGGTATTTATACTTCTTCAGTAACCGCTTCACCATAGAGCGCATTTTTGCACGAGCCGATTCTTTCTGCCGCCAGTCAATCGTTTTACTACTGCGCAGAGCTTCGGTCAGTTCCTTAGCCATAGCTATCAATTGGTCGTTCGCGTAGAAATCCCTTACGGCCTGCGGTTTCGTCAGCGCATCATAAAAAGCCTGTTCCTCTTCGGTCAGTCCCAACTCCGATGCCTGTTCTGCATGGGCTTTCAACTCCTGCGCCATTTTTAGCAATTCCTTAATCACTTCCTCGTTGGAGATAAGTCCACGGAGATATTCGGCAAGCCGGGCATCAAGCATTTCGCTGAACTTCTCGGCTTCCACCATTCGCTTTTTGGCGTGTTTTTTGATATGCTCTTCGAGCAACCGTTTGAGCAGTTCAAGGGCAAAATTCTTCTCTTTCATTTCGGCAACCTCTTTCAAGAAATTCTCGTCAAAGAGAGAAAATTCCGAGCCTTTGGTGTTGAGTATTTCCACTATGCCGTCTGCCTTAATCGCCACTTTCAGCAACTGCGTGATGCGTTCGTCTATGATTTTTCGGGTTATTTTCTTGCTACCCGAAAGGCGTAATAGCAATGTCCTTACTGCTTCAAAGTATGCCTCTTCGAAGCGTTCTGCTGGGACTAACAGACTTCGGCAAAGTGAGGCGGCTTGTGCCAAACGCTTGCTTTCTTCCATAAAGACTTTCTGTGCTTCGGCAGGCTCGGCATCTACATGGTAAACATTCCCTTTAGCATCGGTTTGGATAGTTGGTTGTGACGGAACGAGATTGCTTTTGTCGAGCAACACGTTCGCACCACCCCTAATGAGGTTGGCACGTTGCAGGTTGGAGCAATCGGAAAAGGCGGAATAGTCGTAGCCGTTCATACATTCACGGCAACGCTTGAGGGCGGCGAGGAATTGCTGATATGCGGTTGTTTTGATGTTCGGGTCGCCAAAGCGTTTCTTGTCGCGCCCTGTGTAGTCGTGCATGGCTTTTTTAAGAGCCTTGGCAATGCCTATGTAGTCCACCACCAATCCACCGCTCTTTTCTGGAAACACACGGTTTACACGAGCGATAGCTTGCATAAGGTTGTGTCCTTTCATCGGTTTGTAAACGTACATCGTGGCGAGTGACTGTACGTCAAATCCCGTCAGCCACATATCCACGACGATGGCGATTTTTAGCGGTGAGTTATCATCTTTGAACTGACGAGCCAGCTCTTCTTTTCGTGCACCTGTCCCGATAATATCATTCCATTCCACGGGGTCTTGGTTACCTTGCGTCATCACCACACCGATAATGTCTTTCCACTGTGGACGAAGCTCTATCAGCTTTTTGTAGATGTCTATCCCGGTTGCACGGTCGATGGCCACAATCATGGCTTTGCCCGTGAGCAGGTCTGCACGATTGTTCTCGTAGTGGTCTATGATGTCTTTGCAAAGGGTGTCAATAGTCTGCGGAGCGGAAAGCAAGGCGTGAATACGGGCGTTTTCTTTCTTGGAGCGTTTGATGTCTTGCTCTTCCGCACCCTCTTCCGCAAGTTTCTCGTACTCGTTATCCAGCAGTTTGAGCAGCTCCTCGTCCAAATCCAACTTGACCAGACGGCTCTCGTAATAGACGGGGACTGTCGCACCGTCTTCCACGGCTTGGGTCATGTCGTAGATGTCGATATAGCTGCCGAACACTTCCCTCGTGTCGTTGTCGTCCTGTTCAATAGGCGTGCCCGTAAAGCCGATAAATGCCGCATTGGGCAGAAGTTTACGCACGATGGCCGCAAAGCCGAGCTTCAACTCCCCCGTTTTCGTATCTACCTTTGTCTTGGTGTTCGATTGTGTGCGGTGGGCTTCATCACTTATCACAATCACATCGGAGCGGCTTGTAATGACCTTTTCTCGGTCTTTGAACTTTTGGATGTTGGCAAAGATTATCCCGTGGCTCTTGCGTTTTTCAAGCAACTCATAAAGATGTTCGCCATCGGTGGCCTTGACTGGTTGTTGACGCAGGTAGTCGCTGCAAGAGGCAAAGGTGCTGTGGAGTTGGTCGTTCAAGTCGAGGCGGTCAGTCAGCACAAGCAAGGTCGCACTAAGCAGGTTTTTCAAAAGCAGATGGGTATAGAACACCATCGAAAGGCTCTTACCCGAACCTTGCGTATGCCAGAACACCCCGATTTTCCCGTCATTGCGTTGTAAAGCTTGTTTGGTGCAGGCAAGGGCTTTCTTCACGGCAAAATACTGGTGGTAGCCTGCAAGGATACGTACCTTTTTATCCGCTCCCATAGTGAGAGTGAAGTCCGAAATAATGTCTATGAACCTGTGCTTGGCGAATATGCCGTTGAAGAATGTCTCAAAGTCTGCAAATGCCGTACTTTCATAGCTTCCGTCCGTGGTTTTCCATTCCATATATCGTTCAAGCGGTGCGGTAATCGTGCCTACCCGTGTGTCTGCCATATCGCTTATTATAAGCATTTGGCAAGCGGAAAAGAGTTGCGGCACGATACGCATATAGTTCTGCAACTGTTGGTGGGCTTCCTCCGAGTTGGTGATTTCGCGCGAGGGAGATTTCAGCTCAATGACAGCGATAGGCAAGCCATTGATAAACACCACAATATCGGCACGTTTGGTAGCTCTACCATTTGTTACCGTCCATTGGTTGACAACCACGAAAGAGTTGTTATCTATATTATCGGCATCTATTATTCTGATGTGGTCACTGCGTAGTGTCCCCTGTGCTGTCTTAAAGGTTACATCCAAACCGTTCTGCAACCAGTCGGTAAGTGTTACATTTGCACTGACCAAAGGCTGGCTGAACTGTTCGTGTATTTGGCGGATAGCTTCATCTATGGCTGCGGCTTTATCCGTCCCATTGATAGCCAACATAGCCTTGCGCAGTGTTCCCGGTGTGGTGGCATCGGTGAGTTCTCGGCTTGTGTCGGCTTCAAGTTCCGGGCCATAATAGTACTCATAGCCCATTTCCTTGAACAACGAGATTATCGACTGCTCGTATGAATCTTCTGTAAAATGGAAAGTATTAGGCATAATAGGTTGGAATTAAATTATCATTTATCCGGCGGTTAAGCTCGATTTTGGCATCGAGGGAGGAAAGGATGCCTGATATACGTTTTTGTTCATCTTTGCTTGGAGCTAAAAATGAATAATTCCTCATCGTTTCCAATGATACATTTTTTATCGTTGTACCTGTAGCTAAATGTGTTATGCTACTTTTGAATTGTTGAGAAGCAACAACATAATATATGAAATTTAAGTCGAAATCTTCTGCAACATTGAAGTAACAAGCACTTTTACCCAAAATACATGCTTCTCCATCGTATTTTGCGACATTGCCAATAGTACCATTGATAGAGACCAATATAGTTCGATGGTTTAGATTTTTTCTATACTTCTTAGCTTCATCTTCTGCCACACGCTTTGTTGAACCTTTTATTTCGATTTTTCCATCAACAAGATTATTCCCATTGATAAAAAAAACAGTTCCATTTTCATCATATTTTGGAGTGCCATGTAAACCATCGCCTAAAATGGTGGTCACATCCTTTAATTGATATTCTTTCCACTTTTCCATGGGGATTTACTTATAAAATTTTGTTACTTCGATAATTTCATTTAATTGCGGAGACCATTGAATGTTTTTTGATAATGGGTCATAAATTAGATGAATGGAATCTTTATCTGGCAGAATGGATGCTGACATAGCAAAATATCTTTTATCTGTTTCATTCTTTATGCTGACAACAAGAATATCAAAATTTTTATCGTTGTATTTCACTCTACGTATATAATTCCCTTGATGTATTTCAAGTTCAATTTCTTTTATGTTTACTGAATATCTTTTCATTTGATAAATGAGAATTTAGAAGTTGGTTTGACCATCTAATTTAGCTTCTATCTCTTTGATTGACGGCATTGTGCCCTCCACCTTTTCGGGATAGAGTTTTTCAAGCTCATATTCGGATATTCCAAGAGGCTGGCTGCTTGCTTCAAGTGCGTATTGCGCCAAAGTGTTGTTCTTTTGCTTGCATATTAGCAATCCGATTGTAGGATTGTCTCGCCCCTCTTTGCGAAGAATGTGATTGCAGGCTACGACATAGCCGCCCAACTGACCTACATCAGCAAAGTCAAACTCACCGATTTTCACCTCTACCACCACGTAGCAGGAAAGTTTGAGGTTGTAAAAAAGTAGGTCGATAAACTTCTCCTTTTCTGCGATTTGCAGACGATACTCTTTGCCCACATAAGCGAACCCAGTACCAAGTTCCAACAAGAAGTTTGTAATGTTAGTAAGCAGCGTGTCTTTCAGCTTACGCTCATTGTATTTTCCACGCAAGCCTGTAAAAGAGAAGTCGTAGGGGTCACGTGTCAATTCCTGCGCCAAATCACTATCCACATCCGGGAGTGTACTCTTGAAATTTGTCTGTGCTTTGCCGCTGCGTTCATACAGGCTTGTCCCTAACATATTGAGTAACATATCCCTGCTCCAACCATTTTCCAATGTTTGGCGGACATAGAACAAAGCCTTGTCGGAATTATCCGAGCATTTGTCTATGATATAGCGGTGATGCCCCCAAGGAATTGAGAATAAATCGGCATACAATCTTTCCACAGCTTGTGGCAGATTTGTACTTTCAGATTCTTCCACAAGTTGTGGAAGAATTGCAATTTGCTGGTTATAAAGAGCGTAGAACCGTTTTGCATAGCGGATGGAAGTCTCGGACAGTCCTTCCACATCGGGCATTTCCTGACGCAAATCACGGCTCAGTGTGGCGTAGAACTTACTGCCATACTTATTGTCCACTTGCTTTTCTTCGATGTCTTTGCCAAGTTCCCAGTAATAGCGAAGCAACTCACTATTTACTTTTATCGCCGCCTTAATTTGGCTGCCACGATATCGCTTTACAAGTTCCTTGACCCATAAGGCGTAGTCCTTATCTAATATGCCGATTGATTTATTCATAACTATTTCTCTATTTCTATTTCACTAATTTTTAGCTCACCCGACATTAGCTTTGGAAGAAGTGTGTCACGAAGAAGAATAAGCCTGTCATTCTCTTGAAGAATCTCGGCCATCTGCCTATAATAAGGAGCAAGAGCTTCATTCATCGTCCTTGCTTCAGACGCAGGTGGTATTCTAACTTCATATTCGGGTAGTGCTTTTTTATTTAGGTGAAGTACGGTTGTTCCGTTCACATATCCAAGACAATGCCCCTTAAAAATCTTATTCTTAAGCATCACAGCAAGCAAGAACTTATAAGGGAAACTGTCTTTAGGCAAAACCTTGACCAAATCCATAGAGAATATTATTCTATCATATTGCCCATAGGTAAGTAGCAATTCTGCATTCCCTATTACATCTGCATTTTGGGTCAAATCGGTATGAGCAACTAAAATGTCGAACATATTAACGTAATGGCATCCTTTAAGTTTTGCAGACGGAGTAATGCCTTTGAAGCCATCAGCCTTAAATCCACCATTACGCCCAAAGTTCTTTATTGTTGCCATTGCAATATTCGAACAATCAACCAATTCTTCACCTTTATATGAATAGCCGCCAATAAAAGATGCTACTTCGGATAATGTTGTTTCATGCCATGTAGGATTGGAATTATCCACGAACCACGACTTGAACAACGACTGTGCCTGCTGCTCTAAATTATCATTTATACGGCGGTTCAACTCGATTTTGCTATCAAGTGAATAAAGGATTGAAGCTATCTTTTCTTGCGTATCCAAATCTGGTACTTCAACCTCATAGTTGGAGAATGAACTCTTATTTATAATAGGTACGGCAGTGGAAGTTTTACTAAGATAATTCAATTCCTTACCGACCAATGTCATGAGATAATACACAAAATCAGCATCAAACTGCCGATTGGGGATAATAGAATTAAACTGTTGGTTGGTAATAGTTGGTTCTGATGTCATTACGACCTTACCCAAATCAGAACCAATACAACTTACGCACACAGAGTGCGGAGGGAGCAAGCAATTTTTCACTTCGTTCAATCCTTGTTCTGTGAGAGTCTTACCTGTTTTAGGAACGGACTTATAAGATAAGTCATCTGATGGGGTAAGAAAAGGAATATCACCGCCATAGTTTTCAACAATAGACGTTCTGGGAGTTTTCCCAGTAACAACTTTGCCAATATCTGATATGCGTATTTTCTTTAGCTCCATAAATGCTCCTGTTTCCTATGTATTAAAAAGATATTTTTCTGCAAACTTGACGTAATATTCAAACTGTTTTGCATCGCGATTGTCTATAAATGATATAGTCCGATATTCTATATCCTGTATATGACTTAGAATATAATTCCGTTTATTTTCATTGTTTCTTGTTCCTGCTCCGAATGGTTTGGGTAGTAGCGATATCATTCTATATGCTAGATGTGTACCTGTTCCAAATAAAACATATTTATCAATTTTTTTGTTCCTAAGCTGATATACACCACTTCCTAATGGAGCAGTCAAGTATTCTCCTTTTCTTGGATCAAGAAAAGACTTCCAAGCACTCCATCCGGTTTTATATAATTTTTCAAAGTCTTCCATAAATGAGAATTTAGAAGTTTAATTCGTTAATTTTCAGTTCACCCGACATTAGCTTTGGGAGAAGTGTATCACGAAGAGAAGTTAAATGAGAGACTTCAATTCCGTTAGATTGCTTCGTTGAAAGAAGGTTTGACACGACAAAATTAAACTTTGATACAACTTCCTTCGGTGGGATAACGAACCATTCCCTCTCAATCAAACTGTTGATATTGAGGTTTTTTAGTCCGTTAGAACCATTTTCATATATAAACATTACTTTTTTATCATAAAGGTATTGCCACAAAAGGTAAAAGAATAGCGAGAAGCCTTCTTTAATCTCCAAAGATTTGCAAAAGTTTGTGCATATCAACGCATCATCACAGTCTTCAATAAAAGCCTTATCTACTAATACAATGCGGCCTGTTGATTGTGTCGGAGAACCGCCAGAAATTTCTACCACGACATTGCCTTCACAAAGAGATTTTTCCAAAAAATTCTTTTCCAAAATGTAGCGAATAGGCATTTTTCCTTTGTTGCCCTCTTTGATGTCAGGGAAATCTGCGCCTCGCATACAAAATGTTCTCCTTGTATAGTTTCCTATCGGCTCATCTTTACCCCAGTCGCCAGCCTTAACCTTTTTAACGAGGTATTCCAATGGCTCTATATGCCATCCGTATGGCCTCCTCCCGTAATCATCGTCCACAAATTCGCCATCCTTGAACGGCTCGAAATCCACAAACCACGACTTGAACAATGCCTGCGCCTGTTGCTCTAAATTATCATTTCCGCTTCTATTTTTCGGAAATGATACACTTCTGTTATATGTCGAACAGTACCACATACTAACTTATGAATTTGCGGTGAGAGAGTTTCACGTTGTTCTGATTGACCATAGCATAGTGCATGGTGGTGTCTATCTTGACATGGCCGAGCAACCGTTGTACTTGCTCAACGGGCATACCTTTGTCGATAGCCATCGTAGCCAATGTACGGCGGAACTTGTGGGGATGCACACGCACTATCTTTGCCATGCGCCCGATTTTACGCAGCCGTGTTTCCACGCCCGAAATCTCCAAGCGTTTATGCGGCTTCGCCAACGAGACAAAGAGAGCCTTGTTTCGGTCTTTGCGAGAGGTCAAGTATTGTTGCAGGTGAATCTTTGCACGGGCATTGAAGTAAACGATGCGTTCCTTGTTGCCCTTGCCGTAAACGATACATTCACGCTCGTTGAAGTTGATGTCCTCACGGTTGAGTTTCACCAACTCGCCCACGCGCATACCCGTGGAAGCCAGCAAGTCGATAATGGCAAGGTCACGGAGTTTGGTGCAACTGTCTCGGAGTTGTTCGATGTTCTCGTCACTCAACACTTCCTTGACTTGCGTCCCGGTCTTTACCTTATGTATTCTGCGGACTGGGCTTTTGACAATGTAATCCTCTTCTTCGAGCCATGCGAAGAATGAGGAGAATATCCGCCGGATATTGTCGATAGTCACTCTGCTTGACTTGTTTTTCCGCTGGAATACGGCAAGATAGGCTCTGATGTCCTCTGTGGTGTAGTCTGTCACCTTTTTAGGCATCTTCTTGAACAGCTGCCGGATGGTAGAACCGTAGTATTTGATTGTCGGGATGGTGCATCCCTCCACCTGTTTCGCAGACAAGAAGATGTCAAGCAGACGGTCGTTGGACACTGCGTTTTCATGCAGAGTTTCGCCATCCTCAGTAATAGTGTACCCACTTACGACTTGAAGCAATACACTATTGAGGTGAGCCACTTGTTCAAAACTTAACACTTCTGCCATTGCGGTGCTGATTTCTTGGATTAATTTTTCTTTCATATTCTTCGTTATTTAGAGTGAACCTAACGAAGAGTAGAAGTTATTTCACTTAACCGTAAAACCGATACTTGCCAACTGTTTACGGATTTCTTCTTCAAGCTCGTGCGATTGGGCGAACAAATCCGAAAGTTCGGAAGTGAGGCGTTCCATTTTTTCTTGGAAAGGCTCGCCGTCATCCTCTACCTCGGCAATGCCGACATAGCGTCCGGGTGTCAGGATGAAGTCCTGCTTTTCTATATCCTCGATTGTGGCAATGGCGGAGAAGCCTTTTTCCGTTTCAAGCGTTCCGGCGCGGAATTGCTCGAAAGTCTCGGCTATGCGTGCGATGTCATTTCCGTGGTCTTCAGCCTCTTCACCACATGAAAGTTCACGGTGGGTGCGGTCTTTCATATAGCCCATGTTTCGGGCATCAATGAAAAGCGTCTTGCCCGGCTGCGTTTTCTTTTTTGTCAAGAACCACAGGCAGCAAGGTATTTGCACATTATAGAACAACTGCGACGGCATGGCGATAATGCCCTCTACCAAGTCAGCATTGACTATGTTTCTGCGGATGTCGCCCTCCGTGCCTTGTTGTGAGGACAGCGAGCCATTGGCAAGGACAAGACCGATGCGTCCGTTGTCGGCCAAGTGGTACAACATATGCTGCATCCAAGCAAAGTTGGCGTTGCCCTCTGGGGGAATGCCGTATTGCCAACGTGGGTCATCACGGAGTTGGTCGCCACCCCATTTGGAAATATTGAATGGAGGATTAGCCATTACGAAATCCGCCTTGAGGAACGGATGCTTGTCATCGTGGAAAGAGTCGCCGAAACTGTCGCCAAAATTGGCTTCAATGCCACAAATGGCAAGGTTCATTTGTGCCAATTTCCACGTATTGCTGTTGAGTTCCTGTCCATAAACGGATATTTGGTTGATATTACCTCGGTGGCGTTCAATAAACTTACTACTCTGCACAAACATACCACCCGAACCACAAGCGGGGTCAAAGATTTTGCCCTTATAGGGTTGGATAACCTCTACTATGGTACGAACCACGCAAGAGGGCGTGTAGAACTCACCGCCTTTCTTTCCCTCTTCTCGTGCAAATTCGCCAAGGAAGTATTCGTACACACGGCCAAGCACATCACGGGCTTCCTTGCCTGTAAAGTGCAGATTGTTCTCAAAGATGTCTATCACATTACCCAAACGACGTTTGTCAAGTTCGGGACGGGCATAGTTTTTCGGGAGTATGCCTTTCAGCTGCCTGTTGTTTTTCTCCAACGCTTCCATTGCCGCATCAACGACAACACCTATTTCAGCTGTAAGTGCGGACTTTACAATCTTATCCCAACGGGCATCGACAGGCACGAAAAAGATGTTGTCGCCAATGTATTCGTCCGGGTCTTCCTCAAAACCGTCACCTTCTGCCACAAGTTCATCGTGCTTGACCTTGAAGCAGTCGTTGATGTACTTTAAGAATACAAGTCCGAGAACGACACTTTTATATTCGGCTGCATCGAGGTTGCCGCGTAATTCGTTTGCCGAATCCCACAGCGTTTGCTCGATGGTCTTTTTTACAGTCTCCTTTGCTTTTTTAGCCATTGGTTTATATAAAAGTCAAACTCCCCACTATCCATGCGAGGCTGACCGATGCCTATAAGATTAGCGAAGGAGTTTCGTATGTTGTTTTAACTATTTTATTCTTCTTAGGCCATTATCGCATAGTGTTTAGATTGCAAAGGTAGCACTTTTTTGTCGGCTTTCCTTGCATAATCCAATAAAAAGTGTATGAGTAGTCGTAGGGGAGATGTTCTGTAACATGGAGTTGCTACCTCCTTATCTCCAATTATACATTGGCATTTCGTAAGATTACCCCGAAAAGCCTATGCCAAAATCCCGAAAATACGCTACCTTTGCAGTAGTTTGAAACGAAGCAAAATGTAAGTGGAACATCAGGAACAAATTGTACTGAAAAGAATAGGTTCATATTGACGGTCTGAGGAAGTTAAGAATCAATAAAAACGTTAAATCTTCACCTTTTAGAATGTTCCTTTAAAGGTTACGGCCATATTTCAGACTTATTGCTTACAAGATATTGAGTAATAACTGGTTGTAAATACTCAGATTGTTCATCTTTAGCAACCGTAACTTTTGAGAAAGGGTCTCGACTTAAAACCATCGGCAATAATGCTTATTATAGATGCACATCCTTGACCTCTATTGAGATTCCTGCAAGTGTAGAAACTATTGAAAAGAAGGCATTCATGCATTGTTCGTCATTAGCGACAGTAACCTTTGAGAAAGGTTCTCAACTGAAAACTATCGCTGGTGATTCTTATGATGGCGCTTTCTCGGATTGTACGGCATTGACTTCTATCGAGATTCCTGCAAGTGTAGAAACTATTGAAGCGACAGCATTCAAGCGTTGTTCCAAATTGACAACCATAACCTTTGAGAAAGGTTCTCTGTTGAAAACTATCGGGGGAGGTTACTATTCTTCTTATTATCATGGCGCTTTCTCGGATTGTTCTTCCTTGACCTCCATTGAGATTCCTGCAAGTGTAGAAACTATTGAAGCGACAGCATTCAAGCGTTGTTCCAAATTGACAACCATAACCTTTGAGAAAGGTTCTCTGTTGAAAACTATCGGGGGAGGTTACTATTCTTCTTATTATCATGGCGCTTTCTCGGATTGTTCTTCCTTGACCTCCATTGAGATTCCTGCAAGTGTAGAAACGATTGAAGCGACAGCATTCAAGCGTTGTTCCAAATTGACAACCGTAACCTTTGAAAAAGGTTCTCAGTTGAAAATTATCGGGGGAGGATTTGATACTAATGTTGGGTATCGTTATATTTATGGTGCTTTCAGTGAATTGAAGAATCTAATGACCGTCGATATGTCTGCTTGTACACAGGTTGAGATAATCGAAGAATGTGCCTTTTACAATGATCCCGAACTGCGATTATTCAAAGTCAGCACGGAAACGCCACCAACTTGTGAAAACAATGCTTTTGTCGGCATAAATCCTTATTCGGTACTGAAAGTGCCTTCGGGTTGTGCCAATGCTTATAAAGCCGCAACAGGATGGAAAAACTTTGCAAGCATTACGGGATTAGATGAATAAAAGCATTTCGGCATTATGGAAAATAAAAGTAAAAATACGTCTGAAATATCACAATGGATTGACAATTATTTACACATTTCTATCAATACCGAGGAATACGTGGAAGTTCGGAATTTCTTAATATTATGGAATATATTTGAAGCGAAATGGTTCAAATGTAATTTCGGAAGAAATAAGTGCAATATCCAAAACATACATTTAGCGTCCGATATTGTTAATCAAACACTACAATACTTACAAAGGAGATATATAACGAACGGTTCTACAAACGAGCGATTCAAGAGATTGCGATTGAGAAATAATGATGATACGACCTCTGTTCAGCGTGTTTTATTAGGGCAAACCAATAATTCATGTGATATTATTAAAGCCATCATCATGATTATTTACAGATACCGTAACAATCTATTTCATGGAGAAAAAGCCATCGCATCATTGCCGATACAAAAGGATAACTTCATCTATGCGAATAAATTTCTGATTGCTTGCCTTGAAGCAGCAAAATAACAAAGGTTTCTAATAGTGACAGACTTTGTGAAAAGGTTAATTTATAAGACCCTTTTGCAGAGTTTGTCACTTTCTTATTTTGTTTATTCCGCTAATAATCTTATCTTTATAAAGATAAATAACAATCAAATTTTAGCTAAAATGAACAGATACAAACAACCTAAAACAGAATGAAAGACCGACGCATGAGAGGATAAGCAGATAATCCAAAAGGCGGTTAAATGGAGCCAAACAGAGGGAATAGTCCTGCTTGTAGGAAAACCCAAAGACGAAATATTTCCCGAAACATTTATTTACCTGTTTGCCCCTAATATGGCAGACATTACAAAGCCCGTCGAAATTGTCCTTACAAAGAACCGACAATACATATTTGGATGAAAGTGCGAACTTAACGAAATGGACGGGATAATCGGCACAATGACGGCTAACGAGGCACAAATCGAGGGAACGGGCGAAAAGGTGAATTTGTTCGACTACCACGTGAAAGCCGATACAATCCTATTCCAATACGTCACACCCGACGGACGGGACGAGGTAGTGAAATTCCCGTTAGCGGGATTTTGCGAAAACTATCTGATGCAGTTTGTAAAATAATTCGGTGGAATTGAATTGCATCGTATCTATAAAGGTTAAGGAGAAAGGGCCGAAAAAATGCGGCGTTTTCCCTTATACATAAAATTTCAGATTAAAAACAAGGCAAATTTTTTCGTTCATTAGTTAGTTTGCGACAATTTTGATTATTTTCTGTAAAGGTCGTCGAGAATGAAGCAGTCCACACGGTTGCCCGTGAGCGCCCCCTCGCGGCCGACAGAGAGCAGGCCGCCCCGGTGACCGATGATCTCCACCTCATCGGCCGTACGCAGGTACTCCGGAGGCCTGGCTCCCCGCTTGATGGTCGTTTCCGGGAAAAAGGCTGCATATTCGGGCGAATCGATGATACGCTGCACGCGCCGGTTGAACTTCGAAGCCAACGAAGCCGAATAGGAGGCGATGGCGATCCGCAGATCGGGATCGCGCCCCAACAGGTAGGCAGGCAGCAGGGTCGAAGCCCCGACGCTCTTGCCATGCTGGGGCGGCATGGTGACGATAAGCCGGCGGACGCGCCCGGCGGCGAATGCCTCCAGTACGCGGTAGTAGGCCTCGTGAAACCACCGGAACTCCAGAAAGGGATAGACTCCGGCGGCAAACAGGCCGAACGGAGGCAAATCCCCCGCAGAAGCCGGTTCTGCGGGGGACAAGTCCTTCAATACATCTATATTCATAGGTCAGTAGTTTTTAAGCTCCGCCCGGTGGCACGGCGCTGCCGAAGGGAAGCGGAGGGTTTCGATACGCACGGGTCATTCCAGAATCGCCGCATCCGACAATCGCAGAACAGCGTTCAACTTTTCGAACAGCAACGGAAAAACGGAACCGCCCGTTGCAGCGGGTATCGAAAACCAAGAACAATGTGTTCGGAAAAAGACCGCAGGAGGCGCCGCTCCGGATGGGATGTGCGATCTTGCGGAGTCGAATCAGAAGAGGTACTCCTTAAGCTCGGAAAAGGAGAAATCGTTGGGGCGTTCCCCCGCTTGGTCGGATGTATGGAATTCCCACCAGACGGGAACCAGGTCGTCGATTCGGTCGGCGTCGCCTTCGGGCAGACACACCTTCGAACGATAGACTACGATCGAGGCGACGAAACGACACTCTTTCGAACCGTAGTCGAATGAAAACGAACCGGAATAGAAACTCTTCTCCCCGATTTCATCCAACAGCTTGCGAGCGACGATACCGTATAACTCCGGAATAATTGGATAGGTCATCGTAAAAGAATTTAGTTCAATAAAAATTTTGCATAAACAAAATAAATCGTTTAACTTTGCAAGACAAAGATAAGTTCAATTTTTGAATTTAATACAAGAGAATCAAAATATTTACCATAAAAAATTTTGATACGATATGACGGGGGATCGCTTAAAACTATTGAGAAAGACAATAGGTCTGACACAAGAGCAGTTAGCTCAACGATTAGGCATCGGAAAGGCCGCCCTTTCGATGATCGAAACGGGCAAGGCGGCGCTCTCGTCCCGGAACAAGAACATCCTGGTTCAAGAATTGAATGTCAATCCGGACTGGCTCGACAGCGGAGAAGGGGAAATGTTCAATGCCGAACCCGATCTGACCGCCTACATGCACCGCACGGACAACACGCTGCCGCTGCAAAGCGTCCCCCTCTACTCCATAGAAGGGACGGCGGGCCTGGTGCCGCTCTTCGCCGATCACGCGCAGACGCGGCCCGTCAATTTCATCCACATCCCCAACCTGCCCAAGTGCGACGGTGCCATCTATATCGTGGGCGACTCGATGTACCCGCTGCTCAAAAGCGGCGACATCGTACTTTACAAACAGCTCAAGGATATCGGCGACATCTTCTGGGGCGACATGTACCTGCTCTCGATCGACATCGACGGCGAAGAGTACATCACGGTCAAATACATCCAAAAATCCGAGCGGGAAGGGTACGTGAAACTCGTCAGTCAGAACCCCCATCACGCCGACAAAGAGGTGGCCGTGGACCGCATCCGGGCCCTCGCCCTGGTCAAGGCCAGTATCCGGATGAATTCGATCCGGTAGCACGAAATCGCGCGAGCCGTTACGGGCCGTACCCGAAACCGGATTTCGGTGCAGCGTTCCAAATGTTCCGGTTGCGATGCCCGCAGCCGGGATTTCTTCCTATTTATAATTACAAAAAGCACAAAAAAAGCAAAGTTTTAACCAAATAATATTTTTTTAATTACGATTTGTGAGTTTTATCCGGAATATATTTCCTATATTTGTGGCATTATATTATAATGTTTTCGACAAAGGAAGGCAGGGTCGAATCGATCGAAACCGTGCCGGACACAGAAAACGACCCAATAAAGCAACCTTATTATATTACTAATTCACATACAGCAATGAATGAAAACAAGGTACAAGAGCTGCAAGATGTCGTGATCCGCTTTTCGGGCGACTCCGGTGACGGCATGCAGCTTACTGGCACGCTCTTTTCCGACACTTCAGCCTTGCTCGGCAACGGAATCTCGACATTCCCCGACTATCCCGCCGAAATCCGCGCCCCGCAAGGTACCGTAGCGGGTGTATCCGGATTCCAGGTGCACTTCGGAGCCAAAAGACAGCTCAACCCGGGCGACTTCTGCGACGTACTGATCGCAATGAACCCTGCGGCACTGAAGGCGAACCGCAAATGGCTCAAGCCGGGTGCAACGGTAATCCTCGACGAGGACTCCATTACCGAAGAGCACCTTCGGAAAGCGGGTTTCGCAACGCTCGACCCGATCCGGGAGCTGAACCTGGAAGATTTCAACGTAGTCGTTCCGAACATTACGGAGATGACCAAGGCGGCTTTGGCGGATTCCGGTCTGGACAACAAAGCGATGGTCAAGTGCAAAAACATGTTCGCACTGGGTATCTGCTTCTACCTCTACAACCGTCCAGAGGATCATGCGAAACACTACCTCGATTCAAAATTTGCGAAGAAAAATCCGGCTATAGCCGAAGCCAACAAACGCGCTATCGACGCCGGTTACAACTATGCCGCCAACACGCATCAGTTCGCCAATACATATACCGTCGCATCGGGCCAGATGGAGAAAGGCACTTACCGGTCGATCAGCGGTAACGTCGCAACGGCATGGGGTCTTTGCGCCGCATCCGAGAAGAGCGGTCTGCCCCTCTTCTGCGGTTCGTACCCCATCACTCCGGCTACCGTCATTCTCGAGGAACTCGCCAAACGTAAGGACCTCGGTGTGAAAACCGTACAGGCCGAAGACGAAATCGCGGGTATCTGTACGGCCATCGGTGCTTCGTTCGCCGGTAACTTCGCCGTGACGACCACGTCGGGTCCCGGTCTTTCGCTCAAGAGCGAGGCATTGGGTCTGGCCGTGATGACCGAGCTTCCGCTGGTAGTCGTGGACGTACAGCGCGGCGGCCCCTCGACGGGTCTTCCGACCAAGACCGAGCAGAGCGACCTTCAGCAGGCCCTCTACGGCCGCAACGGAGAAAGCCCGGTAGCGGTCATCGCCGCCTCGATGCCGAGCGACTGCTTCCACTACGCATTCGAGGCCGGTCGTATCGCCATGGAGCACATGACGCCGGTAGTGCTTCTCTCGGACGGATTCATCGCCAACGGTTCCGAACCGTGGAAGATCCCTTCGATGAAGGATTACCCGACCATCAACCCGCCGATCATCGACAAAACCGAGGACGGAGGCCCTTTCATGCCCTACGCCCGCAACGAGAAGCTGGCACGCAGTTGGGCATTCCCCGGCAAAGCAGGTCTGGAGCACCGTGTAGGCGGACTGGAGAAAGACAAGCTGAAAGGCAGTATCTCGATCGACCCACAGAATCACCAGGAAATGACGAACCTGCGTGCCGCGAAAATCGCCAAGATCGCCGACTACATCCCGCACCAGACGGTTTACGGCGACCCGGAAGGCGATCTGCTCGTAGTAGGTTGGGGCGGTACACGCGGACACCTGCAGAATGCCGTCGATAAAATGCGTGCCGAAGGCAAGAAAGTTTCGCTCTGCCACTTCAACTACATCAACCCGCTGCCGCACGGCGTCGCCGACATCTTCAAGCGCTTCAAGAAGATCGTGGTTTGCGAGCTCAACGAAGGACAGTTCGCCAACTACCTGCGCGGCAAATTGCAGCAATTCGACTACGAACAGTACAACAAGTGCGAAGGCCAGCCGTTCACGGTGACCGAGCTCACGAACAAGTTTCACTCTTTACTGAAATAAAGCCATGGCAGATTACAAATATACTCCGGCAGACTTCAAAAGCGACCAGGAAGTAAGATGGTGTCCCGGCTGCGGTGACCACGCAATTCTGAATGCCGTACAGCGGGCCCTGCCCGAAATTGCCGACCAGACCGATACGCCGCACAACCTCTTCACGTTCATCTCGGGCATCGGCTGCTCGTCGCGCTTCATTTACTATATGAAGACCTTCGGCTTCCACTCCGTACACGGACGCGCCAATGCCATCGCTACGGGTGTGAAGACTGCGAATCCGCGTCTGAACGTTTGGGTTACCTCGGGCGACGGCGACTCGCTGGCCATCGGCGGCAACCACTTCATCCACGCGATCCGCCGCAACATCAACCTCAACGCGATCCTGTTCAACAACGAGATCTACGGTCTGACCAAAGGTCAGTACTCGCCGACCTCGAAGCTGGGCAAAATCACCAAGACCTCGCCCTACGGTACGGTCGAAAAGCCGTTCAACCCCGGCGAACTGGTGATCGGCGCGAAAGGCACCTTCTTCGCCCGTTCGATCGACATGGAGGTGAATCTGACCAAAGAGTGTCTGATCGCAGCGGCGAAACATCAGGGTATGTCGGTCACCGAAGTTCTGCAAAACTGCGTGATCTTCAACGACAAGACCCATGCGGCTTTCGCCGGAGACAAGGCTACCCGCCAGGAGCACACCATCACGCTGCGCCACGGCGAGAAGATGCTCTTCGGCGCCAACAACGAAAAAGGTCTGGTGTTCGAGGATATGCGCCTGAAAGTCGTAACGGTCGGACAGGACGGCTATACGCTGGACAAGATCCTGACGCACGACGCCCACACCAAAGACACGACGCTGCACTCGATGCTGGCCGCAATGAAATATCCCGACTATCCGGTCGCACTCGGTGTAATCCGTTCGGTCGAGGACGAAATCGTTTACGATCAGGCCGTTGAAAAGCAGGTGGAAGAGGTGAAAGCCCAGAGCAAGATCCACTGCGTGGACGACCTGCTCCACTCGGGCGCTACTTGGGAGATCTAATCTTCAAGATATATTCGAAACAAAAAAGCTGTCGAAAACGACAGCTTTTTTGTTTCGATAACAGAGAGAACCGATCTGCAGGAAATATCTCAAAGTTTCAGCACTTCATCGACTCCCATATCCTTATAGGTGGACTCCAGCTCCTCGCCCCGGTCTGAAATAACCAAGAGCTTGTCACCGACCTTCAGTTCGGTATTGCCCTGTGGAACGAAATAATCTCCGTCACGATAGACCATCATCACCAGCGTATTCTCCGGCAGGTTGATCTCCTTGAGCGTAGCGCCCCCCTGAAGCATCGATTCATTGACAAGGACCTCGGTAAATATCGACGGAATATCTTCGTGGACATCGACCCCGAAGGCAGGACTCTTTTCGGCATACCCAAGCCCGAGCAGATTCGCCATCCAACTTACGGTCGTACCCTGCACCAGCAGCGAAAGAATCGTCACCAGAAAAACCACATTGAACAACAACCGCGCTCCCTCCGTACCGGCCAGCAAAGGATAGGTCGCAAAAATAATTGGCACAGCACCGCGCAGACCGACCCAGGAAACATAAAGACGGGCTTTGGTCGTAAACTTGCGGAAAGGAGCCATACAGGCGAACACCGTGACGGGACGCGCAATGAACATCATGAAGGCTCCTACCAGACAGCCCAGCATCAGCACGTCGGGCTGCAAGAGTTCGTCGAGGTTGACGAGAAGACCCAGCGTAAGAAACATCACGATCTGTACCAGCCAGGTGAAGCCGTCGAAGAAGATCGTCAGCGAACGTTTCTGCGTCAACTGGTTATTACCCAACACCAATCCTGCCAGGTAAACAGCCAAGTATCCGTTCCCGCCAATCAGGTCGGTAAACGAGAAGGTAAAGAAAACGAAAGCGAGCAAAAGCACCGGATAGAGCGAATGATTGCTCAAATTGATCCGATTGATTGTCCATACACCGATCCGGCCGATAGCGTAGCCCATCAGACCGCCGAGCACCATCTGAATGACGAACTTTACGATACTCATCGGTACGCTCACGGCTTCTGCGCCGCCGGACAATACGCCGATCAGCACAATGGTCAGCACGTACGCCATCGGGTCGTTCGAACCGCTCTCCAGCTCCAGCAGAGGGCGCAGGTTCTCGTTCAACCCCTGTTTCTTGCTTCGCAGGATGGAGAAAACCGAAGCCGAATCCGTCGAAGACATCGTCGCGGCCAGCAGCAGCGCCGCAGGAAACGATACGGCCAGCCCGACCCATGGGGCAATGAGCGTGACGAAACCCGCTACGATCACCGCCGTCATGACGACTCCGGCGGTCGCCAGTACGATACCCGGTCCGATCACCGGTCGTATTTCCGAAAACTTGGTATCCATACCGCCCGTGAAAAGGATGATACAAAGAGCGATCATACCTACGAACTGGGTCGCTTCGACGGAATGGAACGAAATGAAATTGATGCCGAACAGCATACCGACCCCCAGAAAAAAGAGCAAGGCCGGGGCGCCGAAACGATAGGCCGCCTTGCCGGCCATTACAGCGACGAAAAGAAGCAAGGCTCCGATCAACAGAATGTTTTCGGTCGTAATGATATTATGCATAGGAAATCCTTATATAAATTTACAAAAAAATGCCTGTCGCGTACAATCGCTGACAGGCACCGCACCCTATTGAGGAATGAATAGGTAAGTAATCGTTCCCGACTGTCGGGCAGGCGCCGAATCATCGATATTGAAAAGCGAGTTGCGTGCAGCTTCCAGCGCAGCCTCCCGCATACAGTCATCGCCTCCGGAGGCCACTTTTGCAGCAACGACCTCTCCCGAGGGATTGACCGTAATGCCGACGACCACTTCGCCGCCCCCTTCGCACTGGTAGGCCGGAACCTCCAGATAACGGCGCGTCCGCACGGGATCGGTCAGCGAAAAGGAGACGGTAACCCGCCCCTTGGCGCGGCTGTCCTGCGCCCGGTCGTCCTCGCCGCTGCGCCCCATACGCTCCCGGATCGCACGCTCCTCGGCCAATCCCTGCTCATAAGCGTCCCGGTTGGCCTGCATCCGTTCTCCGACCGCTTCGGCCGACTCCTTCAGCGACGAAGTCATGGAACCGCGATCGTCGTGCGCCCGTTCGTCGAGTGCATTTTCATTGGAGTACTGATTGCGCACATCCCGCCAGTCGCCGCCTTCCTGCGCCTGCTGGCGGGCCCGCACCTCCTGCTCGAGACGCATCTTCTCCGCCTCGAGCTCCGCTAAAGTTTTCGTATCAATGATTATGCCTTGCACGGAAGGTTTGGCCCCCACGACGATTTTTCCCGCCATAAAGGCGATCGCAAGCACCAAATAGGCAATCAACGTAATACATAACCCAACCCGGTGGTCGTAAGCCCATTCGCCCGCATCAGTCTTTTTCGTTTCGAAGGGAAGATGCAATTTGGGAGGACGGGGAGTTTTATCGGGTGCTGCCACGGAGTTTCGATTTATCATTAGTTTAGGCAAAAATACGATTTTTGAATAATATTTCCTATATTTGCGCGCAAATAATGCGATAAACATTTCCGAAAATGACGGTCGGCCCCACACACGTCGGGACCCGGCAGTCAATGGGAATGTATGTTGCAATTTGAATAAATTCAGACTATGGCTGCCAAACAACAAACCCTCAAAGCCCCGATCTCGTTTTCAGGCACAGGTCTTCACACCGGAGTCAAAGTGACGATGACGGTACACCCCGCCCCGGAGAACAACGGCATCGTTTTCCGTCGCATCGACCTGGAAGGCAAACCCGAAATTCCGGCCCTGTGCGACTATGTTACGGATACCTCGCGGGGCACGACCATCGAAAAGGATGGCGCACGCGTTGCGACCATCGAACACATCATGTCGGCCCTCTGGACCCTGGGCGTGGACAACGCCACGATCGACGTCGATGCCGGCGAAACCCCGATCATGGACGGTTCGGCCAAAGAATATGCGAAAACGATCGTCGAAACCGGCCTGCAACCCCAGGAAGCCGAACGCACCTACTACCACGTCACCGAAAAAATGGTCTATACGATTCCGGAAAAAGGCGTGGCCATCATCCTTTACCCCGACGACGAATTCTCCGTATCGCTGCACGTGGACTACAACTCCAAGGTGATCGGCAACCAGTACGCGACCTTCAATCCCGAAGACGACTACGCCTCGAAAATCGCGCCCTGCCGCACCTTCGTCTTCCTGCATGACCTGGAGCCTCTGATGAAAATGAATCTGATCAAGGGCGGCGACCTGGACAATGCCATCGTTGTTGTGGAGAATCCCGTCCCGGACGATCAGCTCGAACACCTCAAGAAAATCTTCAACAAACAGGATATCCGCATCACGGGCGGCTACCTGAACAACCTGGAACTTCGTTTCAACAACGAACTGGCCCGCCACAAGCTCCTCGACCTGCTGGGGGACTTCGCTCTGCTCGGCAAACGCATCAAGGGCCGCGTATGGGCTACCCGCCCCGGCCATTTCGCCAACACGGAGTTCATGAAGCAAGTCAAACAGACTATCCGCCGCGAAGGAGAGAAACCCCGCTTCCAATACGACTGCCGCAAACCGCCGGTTTACGACATCAACGATATCCGCCGCATGCTGCCCCACCGCCCGCCGTTCCTGCTGGTGGACCGTATCTTCTACATCGACGATACGATGGTCGCCGGCATCAAGAACGTCACGATGAACGAACCGTTCTTCGTGGGACACTTCCCGGAGGAGCCCGTCATGCCGGGCGTGCTGATCGTCGAAGCCATGGCGCAGTGCTGCGGAATGCTGGTATTGCGCAATATTCCGGATCCGGAACACTATTCGACCTATTTCATGAAGATCGACGGTGTAAAATTCAAGCGCAAGGTCGTTCCGGGCGATACCCTTCACTTCGAAGTTCAACTTCTGGAGCCCATCCGACGCGGTGTAGCCGTGGTCGAGGGCAAGGCTTTCGTCGGCGAAACGCTTGCCTGCGAAGCCACGATGATGGCCCAGATCGTTAAAAATAAAGAGTAACCGCACATGATAAGCAACCAGGCATACATCCATCCCGACGCGAAACTCGGCAAGAACGTAACGGTGGAACCTTTCGCCTACATCGCCGGCGACGTAGTGATCGGCGACGACTGTTGGATCGGTCCCGGAGCCGTGATCCATGACGGAGCCCGCATCGGCAAAGGCTGCAAGATCCATACGGCCGCTTCGATCGCCTGCACTCCGCAGGACCTGAAGTTCGTCGGTGAAAAAACGACGGCCGAAATCGGCGACTACAACGAAATCCGCGAATACGTCACCATCAGCCGGGGCACCGCCTCCCGGGGCAAGACCGTCGTCGGCAGCCATAACCTGATTATGGCCTACGTGCATATCGCCCACGACGACGTGGTGGGTAGCCACTGTGTCATGGCCAACCGCGTGTCGCTCGCCGGAGAGGTCGAAGTCGGCGACTGGGCCGTCATCGGCGGCCATGTAGCCGTACATCAGTGGACGCGCATCGGAGAGCACACGATGATCCAGGGCGGTGCATTGGTAGGCAAGGACATTCCCCCCTTCATCACCGTCAGCAACGATCCGGTACGTTTCGCCTGCGTCAACCGCGTGGGATTAAGTCGCAGGGGATTTACAGCGGAAATGATCGGGCAAATCCACGACGCCTGCCGCATCCTCTTCCAGAGCGGTCTGAACTACCTGAACGGCTGCGAAGAGGTCGAAAAACAGATTCCCCAAAGCCCCGAACGCGACCGGCTCATCCGGTTCATCCGCGAATCGCAGCGCGGCATTATCAAGCCCTACTCTCAGAGCAACGAAAAAGACGAATAATTTTTCGACACAAAGGTTTGAAAATAGGAAAACATTCGCTATATTTGTAGCGTAAACGGGTATAGAGAGGTAAGGGGACGAGCAAGTCCCCTTATTTCGTAGATATATTCACCGCTCCCGACCGGCGAATCATCCGCACGATTTTCTCGACCCGCATGCCCTCGCATGCCCATTCCGTCGGGGGGGGGGAAAATCGGTAGTTGCGGGCCATGCGGGAACCCGATTACAGCTCCTGCTACAACAGGGACAAGATTCGGGCGCGAATAGTGCTCCTTGCGATGCAATGTTCGAAGAAAACGCAGGACGCAAGACGATGAAAACGAACGGGAAGCGACGATTCCCTACATTTTCGTCAAAAAGCCGAACGCCTCCGGGCCGGCCGCAAAAACGACTTTATTGATAACATCAGCAAATATGATCGATTGTACGAAAATCACCGAAATAGCCAATGCCAAACTCGTCGGCACCGACCTGTTCGTAGTGGATTGCACCTGTTCGCCCGCCAACGAAGTGGAACTGCTGATCGACAGCGACACCTCGGTAGGTATCGAAACCTGCGTGGAGCTGAGCCGCGCGATCGAGGCCGAATTCGACCGCGACACGGAGGATTTCTCCCTCACGGTAGCTTCGGCAGGCATCGGCTCGGAACTCAAGCACCTCCGCCAATACCGCAAACTGATCGGCAAGCCGGTGGAAGTGCTACTCAAAAGCGGCGTGAAGATTCTGGCGACGCTCGACGAGGCGGACCAGGAGGGACTCACCCTCTCCTACGAGGAGAAGCAGGCCGTAGAGGGTAAAAAGCGGAAACAGACGGTGCGGGTTACGCGCCGCTACCCTTTCTCAGAGATCAAATACACGAAGGAATACCTCGATTTCAAATAGTGGAAATTCAAAAATAAACAAGATAAACTACCAATGGATAATCTTAATCTTATCAGCAATTTCGCAGAGTTCAAGGAGCTTAAAAACATCGACAAGGCCACGATGATCGGAGTCCTCGAGGACGTTTTCCGCCACGCGCTTCAGAAGCAGTTCGAAACGGACGAGAATTTCGACGTGATCATCAACCCGGAAAAGGGCGACCTGGAGATCTGGCGAAACCGTACGGTCGTGGAGGACGGCACGGTGGAGAATCCGAACATGCAGATCGCCGTATCGGAGGTTAAGGCCATCGATCCGACCTACGAAGTGGGCGACGAATACGTCGATCCGATCAAACTCGAATCGTTCGGACGCCGGGCCGTGCTGTCGCTCCGTCAGAACCTCGCTTCGCGCATCCTCGACCTGGAGAAAGCCAACCTCTACGAAAAATATTCGGAGAAGGTCGGCGAGATCATCACCGGCGAGGTATATCAGGTATGGAAGAAAGAGGTGCTGATCCTCGACGACGAGGGCAACGAGCTGATCCTGCCCAAGACCGAGCAGATTCCCAACGACTACTACCGCAAGGGCGACACAATCAAGGCGATCGTCAAGAGCGTCGAGATGAACAACAACCAGCCGCGCATCATCCTTTCGCGCACGGCCAACCAGTTCCTCGAACGCCTGTTCGAGCAGGAGGTTCCCGAAATCTATGACGGCGTTGTTGAAATCAAGTCAATCTCCCGTGAGGCAGGCAGTCGTACAAAGATGGCTGTTTACAGCTCAAATCCCGATGTTGACGCAATCGGTTCATGTATCGGCAACAAGGGCAGTCGTGTAAACAAAATTGTTGAGGAGCTTGGCGGTGAGAAAATCGACATTGTTCTTTACAGCGAAGATCCCGAAAAGTATATTTCAGCGGCTCTCTCTCCTGCAAGCGTTTGCAAGGTTGAAATTACGGATGAAGAAACAAAGAGCTGCCGTGTAACAGTTCCCGACGGTCAGCTTTCACTTGCTATCGGCAACAAGGGACAGAATGCCCGTCTTGCCGCAAGACTTACAGGCTGGAGAATTGACATCCGTCCCGAAAGCGGTTTCTACGGTGAAGATGAGGACGATGAACCAAAGACAGAAGAAAAGTCCGAAGATGTTCTCGACCTTGACGAAAGCACAGAAGGCGAAACAGTTGTTTCGGATGAAACAGAGGAATAATCAGATTAAACAGAGAGGGATTTTATGAAGCAAAGAAAAATGCCGCTGCGTAAATGTACGGGTTGCGGAGAAATGAAAGAAAAGCGTGAGCTTATCCGTGTTGTCAAAGCACCCGACACCAAAGATGAAAACGGTGAAATCATTGCAAAAGGCGAAATTTCGCTTGACCTCACAGGTCGCAAGGCAGGCAGGGGCGCATATGTGTGCAGAAATCTTGCCTGCTTTGAAAAGGCTCGCAAGGCACGCCGCTTTGAACGCTCGTTAAGCTGTAAAATCCCTGATGAAGTATATGCTGTCTCTTATACACATCTGACGCTGCCGACGATCTTACGC